>Ga0154020_10002533_pt1 | contig 22259 bp, 15 predicted proteins | sample Klosneuvirus_201_FD_109709 | JGI IMG/M metagenome (GOLD analysis project Ga0154020, IMG submission 109709) | Active sludge microbial communities from wastewater, Klosterneuburg, Austria - Klosneuvirus_20160825_MG | ecosystem: Engineered > WWTP > Aerobic digester > Activated sludge | place...
ATTGTTCGGCCACACGCATTGCCGAGCAGTTGCCTGACTGGATTCAGCAATCGTTCGGGAAGCTCAAACCTGGTGAGCGAGCCTGGCTGTCAACGGAGATCGTGGAATCCCTTTTCGGCAAATACAAACAGATAGAACGTCAGCACAGCAAAGGCGGGTTCATTCGATTGATCGCAGCGATTCCGACGCTCTGCATGCAGGCGACGCGCGAGACTGTCCGGAAGGCCTTTAGCGCAGTAAGTTCCAAGGCGACGCAAAAGTGGATTGAAGTTAGTCTCGGTCAGACACTCACGGCGCGACGCAACGCAGCCTACAGAGTGTCGAGGCCCAAAAAATGCGACCATGTACTTTCAACTGCTTAACACCGTTTCGTCAGGCCACGGCTGGGGATCATGCCGACATGCTGCTACCGCCTCCGCTGTTCGAATGCTTCGCAGCTCAAAATCCGCAGGCGAACAGTTTTGCGGGGAACTGCCGCGTGAAACAGGTGATGCGTCCGTACATTGAGGCCGTGCTATGACGGAACGGACCGGTGATCCTGAACCACGCTCGGCCCAAACTCCGGGGCTACAGTCGCGAAACGACTGTCGCCGAGAAGTTCGCGCTGCCATGCATCACGTTGCACAAAAGTTCATCGACGACATCCCTGGCGCATGTTAGGAATCCTGCATGATCACATCCTTGCCAATGACTGAAGCAGACATTCTCAACGAAATTGTTGAGCCCGGTCGCAGCAGATTCAGCCGCCAGGTTGCTGAAGAGTTTCTGTCGCTGTGCTTCAATGAAGCGGCCCGAGAGAGAAAATTCGAGAGTTGCAGCAAAAGAACAATGCTGGTTTGATCTCGGATCCCCGACGTGTGCTCAATCACGCCGTGCTACATTGTTCATTGACTGACGGAAAAATCGATCGATTCTGTCTGGTCAGCGGCGACAGTCGCCGTCAATATCGTTTCCTCGAAACTGCTGTATGCAGGTGGAAGTGACTCCGTTGCCCCGATCGCCATCGCGTCTGCTTCTGTGGTCTCCGCAGCAATTGCGGAACCGTCCGGCATCAGAATCTGACTCACGGTCACTTTGTACTGTCCGGGCACGGCTCCCTTGGTTTCTTCGAACGACGCTCCTGACATCGACGTATGCAGATCGTATGCGCCGGTTGCATCCGTCGTTCCGTACGCGCGTTGCCCGGGACCATTGTCGGGAATAAATGTGACCGTCGCGCCGACCAGTGGTTTGTCGCCTTGCGTAACCTTACCGGTCACAGGCGTCAAATTCGCCGCGAATTCGGGAAGCCCGACGGACGCACCACCGCAACCTGCCAACAACACACTCAAACCAACCAACACGACATTTTTCATCTTGGGGGCACTTTCAAAGAAATTCAAAAAGAAGGTCACCGCCATTGGTGGCGATGACCTGTTGGAGCGAAACACGGTGGATCTGGCGAACCCACCGAAGTGACACCGCAAAAAGGACAACCAGAGACCACGATCGCCCAGTCGCGGCTTTGGTATCTTTGTCTGGGTGACCTCATGGTCTTGCCCTATCAAAAGACAAGATCAGTCCACAATCTTTTTGGCAGGGTTGATCGTTAGGTGGATCGACGAACATTGCCACTTACCAGCAGCCACGAATTACCACTCACCCATGACGTTCCCGTCCTGAATGCGGTCCAGGTTTGCGCGAACTGCCAAGTCCGTATTGTCACTCATAAACCGCACAGATCCGTCTGCCAGCAGCACTTGGATTCCACCTACGTGGTAGCTGCCAACCATGCCCCATTCCCCGAGCGCCGGTTTGTATTCAATGCCACTGTAGGGACGAATCGTCGTATTTGGCGTGAACGCACTCAGTGACAAACCGATCTGAACCCAGCCGCGACCTCCCCAACTGGCGTTATTGCCGTTGCCACAACAGGCCTTGCGGGTTTCGGCCATCGCCACCGTGTTGGTCGTTCCATCGGTAATATCGCGCATATTGCACTTGCTGCCGTCTTCAAACATTGTCCGTGTTGTGGCACTTCGGGACACCCAGCCGCTGCAGGATTGGTATGCACTACGATACACAAGGAAGTCGTAATTCGTACGATGTTCAGGCGTTCCTCCGTTGGGAAGATTATACGTGGTGGATGTACTCAGAGTACCCGAGGGACCGGGGTCGGACGGGCAACTAAACGCTGGCATGACCCGGTTGACGAGTGCCGCATTGTTGTTGGCCGTGCCTCCGGCCAATGGAAGCGCAGGAGCAACGTAGTCGTCAAAGGCTTCATTGAAATTGAGTTTATTGTAAAGTGGTGCCTGATCGATGAACGGTAGTGTCATCACCAGCCCATTCAGGTTCATTGCCGCTGGAGGAGATACTGGCCCTGAAGCGCATTTTCCGGAGGCAATTTCTGACGGCATAAAGACGCCATGTGTATCGTGATAATTGTGTAACGCCAGTCCCAACTGCTTGAAGTTGTTCTTACACTGTGTTCGTCGAGCGGCTTCCCGAGCCTGCTGCACGGCCGGTAATAAGAGTGCAATGAGAATTGCGATGATGGCAATCACCACCAGTAGTTCAATCAACGTAAACCCTTGTTTACGTCGTCGAACACATCGAAATGTTTCGGTCATTGAGTTCATGAGAGTTTCCTGAACAAGGAAAATGAGAAAGCTCGCCGGAATCTGGCCCGCTGTAGACTGTCGATAGTAAATGAATCATTCGGTATAAGCAAGTTCTGTAGCGCGCTGAGCTGCCATCGCAGCCACTTGCTCACGCAGAGTGGCTTCGGCAGCAATGCGTTCGCTGGTCCCTGGTGCGTGTCGCAGTCGTTCGCGATTGAGGCAGTGCAACTCACGAATCCGCAGCAGCCATGCCATCGCCCAGTCTTTCAATTCGGGAAAGCCCTTGCCGATCCGCATAAAGCCACGCCGCACATGAGCCCAACAGAACGCCAACAGAAGTTGACCCAGTTTGACTTGCCGTATCGCTTTGTACGCAAGTTATCATCAACACGACCGCTCTCCTGTCCAGCTTGCCTGACAGGAAGCCAGGTTTCACAGCCCTAATTTGTCTGCAACCGTTCGGCAAGCCTCTTCAACGCGGGACTCACGTCATATTTGTCGAGATGCACGTTGAGCAAACTGAATGAATCCTGATTCGCAAACGCGGCCCTGAAGGCCTTCTCAAGATCGCCTTCGGTGGAGACTTCAAAGCCCCAGCCGGAACCCAGCAGTTCGGGCATGCGGTGGTAGTTCCAGTTGTGAATATCGTTGAACGGGCCTTCCAGAATGAAGCGTTCCGTCGAATAGCCTTTGTTGTTCAGCACGACAACGATCGGATTGAAGCCCATGCGAACGGTGGTAGACAACTCCATACAGGTCATTTGAAATGCGCCGTCGCCAACAAGAACCAGCGGACGCAGGTTGCGGTCGGCGACCTGGACTCCGACACTCGCCGGGATCGCAAATCCCATCGACGTATAGTACGCCGTGCTGAGAAACTCCGTATGCTGAGTGATCGAAAGGTCGGCAGCGGCGAACAGTGAATCGCCGGTATCCGAAACGACGACTAGTTTCTCGTCCAGAATGGAATTGATCTTCTGGAAAAGTCGCTTCATCGTGACGGGCGTCGCCCCGGCGGATTTCCAGGGCAGAACTTCCGGATGCGTTACCTGCGGAGCCGGACGTTTGCCTTTCACTTTGGCGCGAGCCAGAGCGTTCATGAAATCGGAAAACACGACGTCGTGAAAGTGGTGGTGATGAATTCGCAGCTTCTCACTGGTCGCGTAGATACACTGCGCAGGGTCCAGCCGAGCCGTGAAGCCGCCCAGATTTACGTCGCTCATGAAGGTGCCGAGCAGCATGACGCAGTCGCTGCTTTCGACATAGTGGCGGACTTCTTCGCGCCCCATGGCTCCTTCATAGACTCCCAGATACAGCGGATGTCGCTCGCTGACGACTGATTTGCCCAGCAGCGTGGAGCAGATCGGGACGTTGTTTCGTTCGGCAAGTTTCAGGATCTGATTCCGCAGGCCGAAACGATGCACTTCAATTCCCGCGACGATGACGGGCTTTTTGGCGGCACCGAGGTGGGCCATCGTCTCTTCGATCGCTTCGTTGAGAGCGAGCTTGTCGCTTGCCGGATGCGGATGCTGCGGCGTGTGCGAGTGCTGCGGACGCGCCAGAACCATGTCGCGTGGAATTTCCAGAAACACGGGCCGCTTGTAACGCAGACAGGCATCCAGGCAGCGGTCAATCTCACGGAATGCCGTGAGTTCATCCTCCAGCGAAGCGGAGGCGACCGTGATCTTTTCGAAAACTTCCCGCTGTGTGTTAAAGTCTTTGACGCGATGATGCAGCAGGGGATCGGCGACTCGTTCGTTCATGCCGGGTGAGCCACTGATGACGATCACGGGACTTTTTTCCGCGTACGCTCCCGCCACCGAATTCGCCAGACTCAGACCACCCACGCAGTAAGTGACACACGCTGCGCCGATTCCGTTGATTCTCGCGTATCCATCTGCCGCATAACCGGCACAGGCTTCGTTAGTCGTTCCCACAACGCGGATCGGGCTTTCTTCCAGCATCCCGTAAAACTGCAGCACAAAGTCGCCGGGGATGCCGAAAATGTCGCGAACACCAATGTCCTGCAGTCGCTGAATCAGGTAGCCGCCAATTGTGTCCGCGTGTTTGTTTGCTGAGGCGGATTTTTTCTTCTTCATGATTCGCTCGCTATTTTGCTGTGCAATGGAATTCATGAGCGGCAAGGCACTAGCCCAGTGGCACTCATTTTGCGATTAAAGTAGCCGTCACTCTCTGAGTGACGAATGCCTTGATCAAATCAACAGCCCACTCACGCCGTTGGTGAAGATGATGGTCTGGATGTTGTCATGTGTTGTACGCAGAAACAATTGAGGACAATTATTCTACACGATTATGGGTTTACAAGTTCCGCATTGCCTCCATCGGTTGCGTCAATCAACTCCAGTCGGAGGGCTTCTTTTCTCTTTGCGAGTGAGATCGTGAAGGTTACGGTGTGCATCCCGGCGTCCAAAACCGGAGCGAACTCAGTGGACGGCGGCATGGGGATGCCATCAATGCGGACTTCCAGTCCCGTCGCGGAGTTTAGCTGGAATGCGATCTTTCCGGGCGTCGTTACATTGATGTTACAACGGATAAAACCAAAATCTTCCTCGCGAATTATCAGCGATGGCACAGCGACGAGAGGAAGGTTCCCGACGACGGTCGTGTAGCGAGGACTCCAGACAAATGCGGGATCGTTCGCGGCGACTTCACTCAAACTCGTCCGATAAATTTTCGTGTAGGCCTCGGGAGTTGGCACCAGGGTTTCCCAGCTGCGAACCAGGCGGGTTTTGGGCAGTGTGTATTCTGCGGTGCGCCCGAGTTCAGACAGGAATCTCACAAGCGACGCGATCTCATCGTCGGTCAACGCATCAACCAGACCTTCCGGCATCAGCGAAACTCCCTGAGCTTGATCTTCAATTTGATCGACTGGGATTTCCACGATCTTGTTTTCAGCCGTACGCAGCGTCAGTGTCTTGTCTGATTTTTGAATCTGGACTCCCGCAATGACCTTGCCGTCCACAGTTGCCACGACAGTCGTGTGATAGTTTTCCTTCACCTTCGCGTTTGGATTGAGTAACGATTCCAAGAGGTAATCCGGCTGCGCGCTGGCACCGAGACTGATCATGTCCGGACCAACTCGACCGCCCGCTCCGCCGATCGCGTGACATTTCAGGCAGCCCAGTTGTTCGGTTCGATAGATTCGTTCGCCGTCCGAGGCCTGAGCCGTTGTTGCGACCGTATTCAGGATCGCCGCTCGTTCATCTTCCGTCAGCGTCTTGCGACTCGTGATCTTTCCTGCGGCGCGAAGTGCGCTCTCCAGATCCGCATCGGTGCGACCGGATTCACGCTGGACTCGGAGAATATCACGAGCCACATCGGACCGAAGATCTTTGCCCGCCAACGCGGCAGTCAGCAATTTGGAGCCTTCTTTTTCGCTCAGCAACGCTCGCGCCAGGCTCACGGCGGAACCACCTTCCGGCAGTGAGGCAATGAGTTCGACAACCAGAGGTGCGGCTTTTGCCGGACGGGCGGTGGCCAGTCGTTCTACGGCCAGGCTGCGGGCCTCGGGCGATGTGTCCCTTGAACTTCCGACGGATTCCAGAAGAGTCAAAAGGCCATCGTCGTTGCTCGACGCAATGCCAGTGAATGCTGCGGCGAGATCCGCGAGATTGCTGGACTTGTCCGCGGTCAGTGCCTCCAGTCGCGGTATTAACTCGGCGATCTTCCACTGACCAATGGCCTGGAGCGCGGCGTGACGCATGACGGGATCGTCGGATTCCGTCAGCGGGGCAAGTTCAGCGGCATTGATGGTCGGAATCAATTTCTTCGAGAGAGAGGTCGTCAGCAGTGTTTGCATCGTTGTCGCGTCCTGGTGCTGAGCCGCCATTGATGTCAGGCGTCCCATTTGATTAGCGTCCGCACTGTAGCAGATGAGAAGCGCGAGGCGTGCCCGTTTTTCCGGAGTCACGTTTTCGGCGTAGAGATCCTTCATCAACAGATCGACGGGCGCTCCGCTGCCCAGCGCGGAGAAACCATAGGCGATCTGGTCGGCGTCGTTGTTGAAGTTCATCTCGCCGCGTTCAAACGCCGGTCGCCACTTTGGGGCTAGTTCTTTCGTGGTGAGCCACATTGCGTAGTCAATGAACGAATCGACTGGCTGCTTGAGCGGCAACAAAGCGGTTTCGATCAGCTTTGGGTCATCGTACAAAGCAACGATCTTCGCCGTGGGAGTATTTGTTTCACCGAACGCCGAACCATCTGCGATTTGGCGTTCAGAATCCCCGAGGGGTGAAAATGCTAAGGCACGAATCGCCTCGAGCCGAACGCGGGGAGATCCATCCTGCACAGCCTTTGTCAGCAGGTCGCGTGAATTCGGCAGCAGGAATTTCCAGTGACTCAGCACTCGCACCGCCGCCGCACGGATGTGACCGTTGGAACTCTGCAAGAGTGATTCCAGCAATTGCGGCTGCAGCGATCGAGCGGCCTGAAAGCACCATAGCGCTTCCAGATGGACGTGGTCGCGTTCTTCGTCCGAAAGTTTCGCCGATGAAAGCCACTGCTCGAGTTCTGCGGCGATCACAGTTCCACGTTGGCGGAGGATTTGCTTGGCCGACTGGCGTTCAATGCCGTCGTCCGAACGCAGAGCCTCGAAAAGTTCGGTGTTGGATCGCGTCGAGACGGGTTTGAATTCACGCTCTGGGGCACCTTTCCAGGTCACGCGCCAGATGCGACCGTGCGTGTGGTCGCGGCGTTCATCACGGAAGTCCACTTCACCGTGCTGAATGATGGGATTGTACCAGTCAGCAATGTAAATCGCTCCGTCCGGGCCGATCTTGATATCGATCGGTCGAAAGGCGACGTGATCGGACCAGATGACTTCCTGTTGTTCGCGTGAGACGTAGCCGGAACCTTCTTCTGTCAGCACGAAGCGGACGACTCGGTGGCCGCGAAAGTCATTCGTGAGGGCATTGCCTTGCCAGTCCGGCGGAAGCATCGGCGTATCGACAATCTCCAGCCCACAGTGTTTCGGACTGCCGGGGTTCAGACCTTTGACGAGCCGTTCCGCGTTGGCGGCTGTGAAATAATATCCGCCCGGGATGACGTAGTTGATCCCTTCACCGCCCGCACCGTCAGTTGCGAATGACTGACCAAAGCGATCGTAATGATGCCCCCAACTGTTGACGAGGCCTCGCATGAAGACGCCGAGTTCGAGCGTCTCGGGGCGAAACTGCCAGATGCCACCGGCGTTCAGACGGCGAACGCCCCAGGGAGTTTCGATGTGACTGTGGATGTAGATCGACTGATTGAAATACAGGAATCCATCGTAGCCCCAGCGCAGCGTGTGCAGGATATGATGCGTGTCCTCAGTGCCGAATCCGGAGAGCACAACGCGTTTGGAATCCGCTTTCAGGTCACCGTCACGGTCGGCGAAGTGCAGTAATTCCGTGCTATTGGCAACCCACACGCCACCGTCGCCAGGAGCTACGCCGGTCGGAATCAGCAGTCCCTCGGCAAACACATGCGTCTTGTCAGCGACGCCATCGTGATCCACGTCTTCCAAAACGACAACACGGTCTGTCGCAGGAGCACCGGGTACGATCTGTGGATACACTTCCGAACTGGCGATCCACAGGCGACCGTCTTCGTCAAAGTTCATCTGAATCGGTTTGGCGATCGTCGGATCGGCGGCGAAAAGATTGACTTCGAAGCCTTCAGGAACTTTGAACGTGGCTTTTTCAAGTTCCGGATCAGGGGCCGGAATATTTTTTAGTTCTTGCTGGGCAAATACTGGTGTGACGATGGAAAACAGCGTTGAGAAAAAGAACGCGCGGACAAGTGTGTTCATGGACGGAAACCGCATCGGCTGAGATTCTGTATGGGAATTTGGCCCCGTCAGTTCGACAGCTATTCTGCTGACGTGACGAGGCTCGCGATAATCACGTTGCGAGAGTCTACAAAACCTGCGCTTGTAGTCATAGGATCACGTCGAAGAGGGCCTCGATATACTTCATGCAGTCCCGCCTAAGGTACTATCAAAGGCAACGTTTTCCATGTCCCTTCTCTCCCTCGGCAAGGGGGAGAATGTGGCCGACAGGCCGGATGAAGGGGCTGACTTGGAGTGAATAGGATGAACCAGAAAACAGTTGATTCTTCCCCCTCACCCTAGCCCTCTCCCCCGTGGAAAACATGTAAAGTTTGAAAATCAATTGCGAGGGAGAGGGGACAATCGCAAGAAAATCCGCAGCATCATTTCTGACCGCGTGAAGTATAATCTGACCGCGTGAAGTATAAATAGCTCCGCCATCAACTCACCCAATCGCACGACGCCCGCCTCAATCGGCCTGCACTGGATCTTCGGCGTCGAGCAACGCGGGCGAGGTATCTTCACCGCTAAACCCCAGATGGTCCTGGGCCACTGCGGCGCGGAAGTCGGCGAGAGATTCAAAATAGAGCTTCAATGCATCGATGTGCTTTTCAGCGGACTCGACAGCGTACTGCTCGCGGAGTGAAACCTTCAGCAGGTCCGACGCACCGGCCTCCTGATTTTTGCGTTCGCGGGCGGCGAGATCCTCGGCGTAATCCAGAGCGGCCTGTGTTTCACCCACCTGTTCCCACGCTGATTTCAGGGCGGCATGGGCCATTTGTACATCGACGCGAATTTTGTCTGCGAGCAGACGCCGTTTTGCAGCCAGCTGAGCCTGCTTGCCTTCGAGTTCCGTCATCTTGCCGCGAGCCTTGCGTCGCTGGATCGGGATATCCAGATAGACCGAGGCTTCGCTTTCAAACGGCGATTTGTTTTTCTTAAAGCTTGTCGGAGCGCCGATGTCCTGCGATCCCCAAAGAACGGCATTCAATTCCGGCTGCAAATAATTGACTGCATTGTTGTGATCGATCTGAATCTGTTGCCGTGAGATATCGAGAGCAACCAGTTCAGGCCGCTGAGACAGGGCCAATTGAACGTGTGATTCCAGTTCGTTCTCTTTGATCGGTGCGGGCTCGGGGAATCCCGGCAGTTGCTCGGGTGCCGGCAAGATTGGGTTACCCTGATCATCGCGCAAATACAGGGAAAGTTTTGCCGCAGTCTGCTGCAGCTTTCGGCGCGTGTCAGCCAATTTGGCCTGCCGGATGGCAACGAGTCGCAGATTGTCCGTGAGTTCCGGTGGATCGACGAGTCCTGCTTTCACCTGGGCCTTAATGCGGGAAGTGCGATCTACTGCCAAGATGAGAATTCGGTCCGCGATCCCAAAGTATTCGCCCGCCGCGACCCAGTCCCAGTATGCATAGGATCCATCCTGAACGTAGCTGATTAGCTGTGCCTGAATATCGGGCTCAGCCAGTTCGCGGGCGTATCCGGATTTCCAAAGTTCAGCGCGTCGATCATCGATCATCCGATTCCTTGCCAATGGAATCTGGATACCGGCTTTGAATTCGCCAGCACCGTTCGTTTGCCGTTCAAGATACCATGGCTGAAAGTCACCGCGACCGATTCGGTAACCGGCAAAAACTTCGCCGCCCCAGTAAGTTGGTGTGACGATGCCGAGACTCTGGCGATACGTCTGGTAGAAACCCTGCGGCCCGTTTTCGCTGGCACCTTTGAGCTTTGTGTCGAAGGCTCCAGAAGCCGAGACCTGTTGTCCCATCGCGATATTGCGGTTGAACAACGCACCCTGGAGCAGCGGATAGCTGCGATAGACGGATTCGACGACCTCCTGAAACTCTACGTCTCCGGCAGGCTCATTCGCAACACCAGTCGGATCTGCATCGAAAACGCCCGCTGCGTCTGCCGGAACCGCGCCATTTTCGTCAGTATCCTCAAACGACACGAGTTGTAACGCTGCGGTGGATGTAACATGTTGGGTATCAGCCACAGGTTCGTCCGTTGGCGGCGGCGCGACTGTAGCGTTCCGAAGCGTAATGCGTTCACGGGACGCTGTGCAGCCGCTCGAAAGCAGCGCTGCAAAAAGCAGAAGGCGTGAAATGTGAGCATTTGCCAGCATTGACGAAAAACCATCCGTGGTCGATTCAGTTTGCAGAAGCCTGCTTAAGTGTCGGTCAGGGGACTGCGGTGGCTCAAACAGGTTCGGGTAGCGGACAATTGATCAAAGCAGAATTCTCAGTTTAATCCTCAACCGTTACCCGGCCGGAATTGTGAAAACACATTTTCGCCGATTCGTGGTTGAATGGGCCTGGGCAGGCATGCCTGCCTACTTTGACTTATCGTCACTATCGCTTTCCGAAGATTTTTCAGACTTGCCATACGACTTGCCGGACTCGACGTCCACCGTGGGAGGGAAACCGTTGAGCTTTCGCCAGACTTCAAACCAGAGCGGAACCTGATCGAGCAGAACCCATGCGTTGGCTCGCACGCCCTGGCGAAGAAATCGTTCCTCCGGCCAAGGCTGAGATTCCGTGGGGTCCGGTAACACCTGACAGCGAAACTTCCCTTTGCCGTTATCGATCATGTCGAGCGACACGACGGTGCCTCCGAACGTGCCGACGGCGACGGACGGCCATCCAGCGAACTGCACCGCAGGCCACCCTTCAAACTGCAATCGCACATGGCGGCCCGCTTCAACCAGAGGCGTGTCGTTGCCGTCCAGCCAGATCTGCACGGCCCGGTCCTTTGTTTCCGGGACGATCGTACAGATTGGATCACCCTTTTTCACCAGTTGAGTCCCGATGTTAGAAGTGAGATGCACGACATAGCCATCGATTGGCGAGGTAATCCGTTGTGTCCCCTGCCGCGCGACTTTGGATTGCATGTCCGTTCTTTCCTTGATGGCCTTTGCGACTTCACTTTTCGCCTTGTCGAGCGATCCTTCGTAATAGCGAACATCCGCTGCCGCTTTATGAATGTAAGCGGCACGATCACTTTTTTTGCCGATGAGGTCTGATTGAGCCGCAGCGTAATTTGCCATCTCCTCACTCACCTTGGCCTGAGCTTCCTGAAGCTTGCGGTCGGACTCCTGAAGTTTCTCCAGGGCGATATTTCCGTGCTCGAAAAGATCCTTTGCTCGATCATAGGCCGCCTGAAGCTGGGGAACTGCGGCATTCATTAATGCCAGTTTCTGCTCGGCAGCCGCAACTTTCTGCACGGCAGACTGCACGTAGGCGTTTTGAGCGGTCTCAACCTCAGTCTGCACAATGCGATAGGCTGCAAGCTGGCCCTCATTTGCCTCGACAATCTTTTTGGCAGAATCCAGCATGACCTCCGTATTGGCCAGCTGTCCTTCCAGTCGCATCGAGTAGTCTTCATCCAGGTCTCGAATTTCAGCGATGAAATCGCCTTTGGCAACTCGCGCATTTTCTACCAGTTCTTCATTCCACAACACGATCCGACCTTCGATTGTGGCCTCCAGAACCTGTTGCCGTTCACGCGGAGCATAAGCGACAACGTAGCCACTGCCAGTCACCGTTTGCTGCCACGGGGCAAAGACCATGAGCACGATGGTCAGCACCAGCATGGTCATCATGAACACAGCGATTCGCCGCGCCGACCTGGAGGAACGCACCAAATGGAGCGACGGCATCACGGCGTCGTTGTAGGCCACCGGAGAGAGCACTGACAGACGCTGCGACTTTGTGAGCGGGGTTTCAGTCATAAAGTCTGTACCGGTCGAATCTGTTGTTGTCATACCCGTGCCTCGATTTCTTCAATTGCTTCATTCACGACGATGATCTGCGAAAGGCGGTTCTTGATCGATTCTCGAATTGTCGCAATGATCAATGTGCAGCTGCTGTTCCCTGAAAGCAGCCGATCGAGAAGCTGGCCGCTGTCAAAGTCCGAGAAACGATCCAGAAGTCCGTCGATGCAGAGATAATCGGGCTGACCGGCAACCGCCCGCGCAAGCATCAATCTGCTGAGTTGGGCTGCCGTCATCGGGAATCCTGTTTGGGTCAGCTGAGTATCCAGGCCGGCCGGAAGCCGCAATACGGAAGTCAGCAGGCCGGTCACTTCCAGAGCGGCACGTACGTTGCTTGCGGAAACCCCGGGGCGTGCCATATGCACGTTTTCAGCAATCGTCCCCTCGAAGATTTCCACGTCGCAGGCGAGGGCTAATCTGTGCCGCAGGACGTCAGGACGAACGTCTCTCGGATTGACGCCGTGAATCGTGATCACTCCCGAATCAGGCTCGCGGAGCCCGAACAGAATTTCCAGAAAGTAATGTGGCCCGGCACCGCTGGCTCCAATTACGGCGGTATGTTGTCCTTCGTCAATGCGGAACGTCAGGTCCTCGATTTGCAAAGCACCGTGTTCAGCGTCGTAATTCAGGTGGCTTCCCACGATTCCACCCGTGACGGGAATCGACAGAATCCCATCGCTTCGCTCCATCTTTAGATCCAGCAGCTGACCAAGTTTGTCCATTGACGCCAGCAGGTCGTAAAAACTTTCAACGTGTTTGCCAAGCTTCGCGAATGCCCCAACCACGATTGCCACAATCAACTCAGCGGCGACCAGTTGTCCCAGCGAAAGTTGCCCGGAAATGACAAGCCAGCCACCGATGCCCAGCAAGGCGGTACTGGCCAGTGCCTTAATCAGCAACATGAAGACGATTTGCCGCATCAGGATGCCAAAGTGTTTTTTTCTTGCGTTCAGGTAGTTATAGATCAGTTGATTTGATCGTTCCAAAGCGAACTCCGGAGCACCGTGGTGGCGAAACGATGTTCTGCAGCGTGCAAGATCCTCCAGCCACGATGCCATCGCATACTTTGTTTTTGATTCTTTGATGCTGGTCGTCACAGCTCCGCGTCCAAGCACAAAAACTGTGAAAAACAGAAGGAGAATCAAGACGAGGTCGAATGCCAGCAGGAAGGGGTGATAAAACGCAAGGACTGTCATGCCAACAATGGCACTCAGCACAACGGTGACACCGTCGAGCAGCATCTGTGCGAGAATTTTTTGAACCATCACAATGTCGAAGAATCGATTCACCAATTCGGGCGGATACGTTCCCGCAAATGCGTCGGCAGTCGTCCTCGGCAGGCGGAATGAAAGGTCCGCCGCGATTCGGGCAAAGAGCCGTCTCTGAATAATCTCGACAACAAACGTCTGCAGGGCTTTGACGGCCGCCTGAAACAGCAGAAAGGCGAGCAGCATCAGCGACAGAACGATGACAGGTTGCAGAAATCGCCCAAACGCCACGGTGTTGACGAGTGCTTCCACAGCAAGCGGCGTTGTGATCCCCAGGAGTCCGGACACCAATGCAAACACCAGAACAACCCAGACGTCGGCTCGTTCAGCACGCAGCAGCGAAAGCACACGACCGAACGGGCTGCCATCACGCTCAGTGGCCATTTCCGATTTCAAAGCAAGAGAGGCAGGTTCAACGACAACACATCGATGAATATGTGGAGGCGACTCCTGAGACAGCAGTTTCTTGAGGCCGCGATATGAAATCTTGCGAGTATGTTTCTTGCTCTGGGCGGTCAGCAATCGGACAGAACGCCGCCCGTGCCCTGTCAACGATCGCCAAACACCATCCGAGGTTCGAATGACGATCACGACGCGATGCATCGCAAGTTCCGCCAGTTCATCCGGCGTCGCGTCAATCACACGACACGATCGTCCGAGACTGTGGCATGCTTCTACAAACCAGCGATGCCAGTCAGCCATATTCGCAGAAGCGAACATTTCCGCCGATTCATCTACCGCGCGGCGGATCCGCGAGCGTTCTATTTGTTGTTTTTCAATCAACAACAACCGTTCGATTATCCAGACGGCCGCGTTCAATTCGGTGTCAGGCGTCAATTTGTTATTCTCCATTGGCAATCCCATCCGCGTCCTTCAGCACCGACATTGAAAGTCCCTGGTGATCGCTCTGACGCGCCAGCAGGCGAGCCACAGACCTTGCGGCCCGACCTGCCGCATGGGCAACCGCGACTTCGACTGACACATCCGTATCGCTGGCCAGGATCTCACCTTTCTTGCTGAGTATCACCTTCAGGCTGCACTGAATATCCTTACCGCCCTTCGGCCCATTGACGTCATTCATCGTGACCTCAACAACGCGAACCTGTGTCACAAAACGGCCCAGTGCGAACTGCAGCCGCCGCTGAACGTATACCGTCTGAGCCTCGGTCAGCGGGACATTTCGACTGTTGATTTGGATTTCCATGACTATTCTTTCTTACAAGAGAACTCCGGTGAAGATCACAGATCCATACGGCAACCAAAGTGAAATTCGAGACTCTTCCGCAGCAACACCTGCTGCCACTCGAATCGTGTATCGTCTCCAGTCTAGACCTCTCACGAGGTTTGACTAATTCAAAGATATTTGTTGAAGCATTGATTTAATTGATGTATTTTTCATTGATGGAATGGCTCAACTACCATCGTTTGCCTTATTTTTGGATGGTCGCTCGCGAGGGAACCATTTTTCGTGCAGCGGCGAAACTTCATATTGGGCAGCCTGCGATCAGTACGCAACTGCGGAGTTTGGAGAATGCGTTGGGGCAGAAGCTGTTTCAGAAGTCTGGGCGAACTCTGGAGCTGGCTGAAACCGGCAGGACCGTCTTCCGATACGCCGACTGATTCGCGCTGAGTTTGACGATACAGGACTGCTTTAGGCATTCGTCCAGACCGGAGAAGGCTTGTTTCCCGGGGCCTTGGCGCTAAAGGACGAAATTTGTCGTCAGCATGAAGTGGAACTTGTCGGAGAACTGGAAGGCGTCCGCGAACACTTCTTTGCGATCTCAGTCGAACGTAAGATTAAGCACCCAGCCGTGCTGGCGATAACCAGCACGGCTCGCACCGGGATCTTTATCTGAAGCTGAATTGCGATTGAATGATGAACACGCCGAATCCAAACGACGACTGGGACAATCCGTATAAGGCTCCGGAGTCTCTGCTGCAACCGGAACAAGATTACCTCACGGCGCAGAAATATTTCTGGCCCAGGATTTTAATCTGCTTGCAGGTATTCGTTTTGATTTGCGGGATCGGGGCTTCATTCGTGAAGATCGAATCGATTCTTGTTTCCGGCCCCGCACTGGCGGTCGCCGGAATTGCCGTTACTGTTCTGGCCCGGCGTAAACGAAACGTCTGGGCCATCATTTTGGGCATTTCGGCACCCGTATTCAGCGTATTCCTTCTACTTCTGATCTATTTGCTGGACTGGACTCCAGAACACGCGAAAGAGCCCGTTCCGAAAATCGGTTTGGCGTACCTGTCAGCGGTGCTGATTCTGATCCTGCCCGCTCTCCTGGACATGCGGTCAAACAGAGATTCTGGGCACGAATCGCCATTGATTTAGAACTCACCGATCACGTTTCCATCCGCCATTGCTGACAGCCGACGCATCGTTTCTGCGTCGATGTTTTCGGAAATGAATCGCACCGAACCGTCCGCGAACAAGACGTTGCAGCCTCCCGTAAACCTGCTGCCGATCCCATCCGGGCCGTTGATATAGGGTTCCTGCGTGAGCGATTTGAGCGTTCTGCCACCCTGAGCCCATGGAATATCGGTGTCGGTGGTTTCCGTCATCATGATGGTATTGGAAGTCCCGTCCGAAATATCCCGGAGGCGAGTCTTGCGATCGTAGCCAAATATTCCGGCGCGTTCGTGCCCCAATGGAAGCTCGGCAGCGTCTTCGCCGACACCGGCCATGCCGACGTAGTGCGTCGCGTTTGGAAGACCCTGCGGCATGCCTGGATTTTGGTAACTCGGAATCGCCATTCCGCTCCAGTCCTGCAATTCTTCGCCATCCCACGCTTTTTTGGAGTTCTGCGACATCTGATTGTACAACGCGGCTTGTTCAACATACGGAAGAACGGCATACATGAAACTCAGCCGTTCCTCGGTCTCCAGATCAGTCCCCTGTTCTGTGCCAACGGGAAAATGATTGAAAGTATCGTGATAGTTGTGCATGGCCAGGCCTAGCTGCTTAAGATTGTTCTTCGATTGCGTCCGACGGGCCGCTTCTCTGGCCTGCTGAACGGCAGGCAGGAGCAGCGCCACGAGAATCGGCACCACAGCACCGCTTTGAACGGACGGCATTGGCGTGACGGGCAGGGACTGTCGAGAGTGATAAGTAATTCCATCCTTTGACGGCACGCTGACCGAAACGTTTGGAAACAATGGAGCACACACAATTTCCTGAGGCGGCAGTTCAGCAGCTTTGACAAAGTCCGGTCCGATAAAGGCACCGCCAACTGTCTGCAAAGAACTATTGATCATTGGCACAAAGCCATACATGGCTTCCATGCTTTTGCGAGGATCGTCCACCGAGATCGCGGAAAACTTCTGAGGCAGCGCGGCAAAAGCTTCCTTATGCTCAGCGGTAGGTTGCCAGTGAGGCAACTTGCCGTCCTGTCTCATCAGGAATCCCTGCACGGGCTGAGGATACAGCGACACGACAAACCACTTTTCATCGACAGTGAACGTTGGCGTAAAGACCGCAGCCGGAACCGTGGTCAGCTGACGACCTTCGACCTCAGCTTGCTGGACATTAATTGGGACTGCGACGCCTTCCTGACGAAGTTGGTCAAGCACTCGATCCAACAGGATGTCCGCAGATTTCCGAAGTTTTTCGGGATCCTTAACACTGGATGCAGCACCAAATCCCAGTCCAAAGGGACCTCCAGCCGGGTCGCCGTAAATGCAATGCACAGATCCCAGACAGGCCAGGACATCGTCCCGCAGATCCAGCCCCAGAATTTCAGGCAACATGTCTTCTGCCTGCGAAAACTGTTCTTCAGCCTCGGGAGGCAGCAACTTGAGGGTCTTTCTAATGGAGTCAAGGATCGTATCCCAGGATCCCGCCGCATCCAGGGAGAATGCCGCAAACGCGGATGAGCCTGGCGGCAGTGCGGGAAGGTCTTTCAGCTCGAACAAAGGCTGATCAAGCAGAGCCAGCAGCCCCGTGCGTTCACCGGGCGCCTCGACAAATGTCTTCGCCACACAGGCCTTGCCCTGATAACCAAATTGAGCCGCCATCGTGCCGAGATTTTCCAGCCCCAGCGCGCTGGCAAAGTCGTTCACGGTTGGCGCGGGTGACACATTCGGAATCGGAAGCGGCATTCCGCCAAAGCGATTTCTCAGCGAACCAAAATCCAGCCAGCCCATGGATGCCAGTTCAAAATCTGCATGTTGATCGTGGTACTTCTTCCACGCTGCGCTGCTGGTGATGTTGGGTGACTTTCCCGAGACCGTTGCGATGACGCGTTCCACTGCCTGCGGACCGATCGCAATCACAAGATGTTCGCCTTCTGTCCACCAGGTCATGTCAAATCCAGGCGCATCAGGAATCGGCACGGTCAGTGTCTTACGGCCGGAAACCCTGCGCGCTTCGGGCTCTTCGCGAAGTCCCAGTTCAGCCAGAACTTCCGCGACACGGTCTTCCTCTCCACCGAATTGATGAAGCACGATCGTCGCCAGGGGCATGGGGGGACCATCGGCGGGTCCGTCTGTTACGGACAGCGAAAATCCCTGTTGATAGGCTTTTTGCAGTTCGCCGACAACTTCAAGTATCTGAGCAGCTTCTTCAGCGTTCGGCCCACCGGCCATCGGACCGAACTGACTGCGCGTCCCGGCGTCCAGCATTTGCTGGAAGATCTTCGTGCCATAGTCCAGAAGTCCGCTTTCTACCAGAGACTGGTACTGTGCCGTCTGTTTGATCGCGGCCTCATGCTGATCCGCACCATCCCACTGGAAGTAGACGATGGATCTCTCGGGATGAATGGTCGCGGGATCAACGCCCGGTGCTTGATTCAGGCTGGCCCATGCCGCCATCGAGGCAGCGGCCACAAGAGTACAACCAGTCAGCCAGCTTCGCCTGATTCCGAACATGACATTCCCCCGTTGAATTCGCAGTCTTCAGATTCGTGAACGCGGTGCCCATGAATGGGCGCAGGGACGGATCGTACCCTGTCCCGGACGAATCGTCCAGGGACGCCCTGGATTACGTTCAACGCTGCAGATTACGTGATCTGATCTGGCTGATGAACTCGGCGTTGTTGTGGATCGAAAGGCGAGTTTCGCTATCCAGCCTTGCGATACTTCTGCTTCTTCGCGGACTTGCTTCTGGGAGGCTGCTTTTCTTCGGACTCAGCGGTGGCCGCAGCAACATTCAGCGTTGCTTCGAGCGGAACCGATTCCACTGCGGTCGGGATCTGAGACTCTGTCGCTGTGCTGGCGGATTCCGTGACCGTGTCCTCTTCGACCAGAGCCAGCGTTTTATTCTGGAGTTCTGTCGTCACCGCACTGGTGGGTTCAACAATCGTGCGTTCTTCTGTCGTTACCTTTAGGATCGAAATTTTCCGTTCTGTGGCAACCGGTGGATTCGGGTTCACATGGATCACGAATCTCGCATGCAGCTGAAACGCGGACAGCACAAGTCCGGAGATCAGAAGTTCCAGTGTGGCGAGGTGAAAGACAGCCTCGGCTGAATGCTCTCTCGCTCCCGCGAAACTTCGTACCGCCAGCAGGATCGTCGAAATCACGATCAGCGACTGCGAAGCGCGGCAGCGTCCCATATCAGGGATCACATGTCGCAGGATCATTGCGATGCCTGCGCATGCGGGCACGAGGACGAGAGCCGGTCGCGCAGCCTCAATGCGTCCGAAAAGAGGCTCGAGACTTTGAGCCAGCAAATCTGTGATCCATGCGGCGCTGTCTGTCAGGAACGCCACCGAGACCGCGAACAACAGAAGCGCCAGCCACCGCCACCAGCGAAAGCGACCTCGAAAATCCACGGGACTGGCCGAACGAACCCAGGCGATCACCAGGCAAAATTCCGCGGCGGCAAAGAGTTTCAGTCCCGAGAGTCCTCGCAGTCCATTCATGCGACTCACAAACAAAGCACTGTCGGCGGACTGAACTTCGCCTGATGATCTCCACATGACAGTGGCATAAATGATTGGAGTCAGCGTGAGAACGACGGCAACTGTGATGTGCTTCCAAAGTCGTGGCGAGATGACGCGGCGAATAAGTTGATCGCAGGTCAGCATCGGAAACGCATGGGATGTCGGTCCAGACTGATGCGTGAGCGGAGGAGCGGAATCTTCAGCGAACTCAGACGCTGGATCAATCTCCGCCGCCATAAGTCTGCGGCGGCGATCAGCACTGGTCGAAGAGCCTGAGAATTGAACTGCGGTCATCAAATGATCTCAACGTCAAGTGCGACGGCTGACACATTCGGCAAATCCTGCCGATGCGTGACACGTCCACGGAGTCATGCACTGTCAGTGTCAGGATCGACGACATCTGTGTGCGGACTGCAGTAGAGCCAAACAGCGGGTCACAGATCGCATTTGTTCCCCAGCTTCCATTCCACACAAATCAGCCGAGGTGTGAGCAGAGGGTCGGGAGTCCTTTTCGGAAGGAAACGTCACTGTTTTTCACTATGCTACACTCCGAAAAAGACTCCCGACCCTTTCCTTCAGCCAGAGCAAAATACTAACCCGAAGCGCCAGCGAGGCAAATACTTCACGCCGAAGGAGAGACGCAAGGATCGCTCGATAAATAAGTGTCCGATCAGCTGGACTTGGCGTCCGGTTTTCAGGCCCAACGGGCCGACTCTATGTCAGCCCAGGGTAACGCCCTGGGAAATCGTTCCACACGATGATTTCCAGCCCCAACGGGGCGGCACTAATTTTCACAGTGGCCAGCTCAAATCTGTTTATACTTCACGCGGTCAGAAATGATGCTGTGGATGTTCTTGCGATTGTCCCCACTCCCCCCGCAATTGATTTTCCAACTGTACACGTTTTCCACGGGGGGAGAGGGTTAGGGTGAGGGGGGAAGAATCAACTGTTTTCTGGTTCATCATATTCACTCCAGTTCAGCCCCCTCATCCGGCCTGTCGGCCACCTTCTCCCCCTTGCCAGGGGAAGAAGGGACATGGAAAACGTTGACTTTGAAACTACCTCAGTCTGCACCGTGTGAAGTATAGGTCCGCCCCGTTGGGGCTTTTCGTGCTTGAAATTCCCAAACCCAGGGCGTTGCCCTGGGCTGACTTATGGCTGGCCCGTTGGGCCGGAACGCTTCGGGTTACTACTTCGAAAAAAGTGGCGCTGTCCAAACTCAACGCAATCGTGGCGGTTACCGACTGTACCAGCTGCACAACGCGGTGATCTGTTCCATCTTCGCAAGCTGCTGGATTCGCGTTTGCGATGATTTCATGCCGAGGACCGGGGAATAACCGAAGTTGTGGTCGATCGTGGCGAGCGCCGCCTGAACATCGGTCAGTGAAATCTGCCCCCTCCCATCGCGCGCCGCCCGCATTCGAGCAACCCACATTGTCGCAGGATACATCAGCGCGAGACTGCGAAAGCCATCGATGAAAGGCATGTCGTAGAACGCTCGTCCGCAGAAATGCAGGCCCTGTAACTTCACGCGATAGTAGCGGGTCAGTACTTCGTTGAACTCGGTGTTTCGACCGCAGAACTCCTCTTCGAGCTGCAAAAACGTCGGCATCGATTCTGCAGGAGTGTTGTCGTCGGACTGCTTCGATAGCGTCGAAAAGGCTACACGAACAGAAATCGGATCGGCAACAGCCGGAATACGTCCAAATCCCATAGTGAACCGAACACCGTCGCCCAGCAGTCTCATCCGTCCCGCCGCGCCCTGCTTCGACGTGACGTCCGTGTCGTGCCGCAGCAGTTGGGCGACCCATTGACGGAACATGGTTCTTCCGAGACGGGATGGTTTGACGACAGGCAATTCATCATCCGGCTGGGCTCGTACTGATGCTTCGTGAAGCAGCGGCAGCAGACTGCTCAGTTGATCTTTATTGATCGCTGATGGCGGACTTTGTTCCAGTAGTTCGATCCAGGAGAGGACTCGCAGCAGCCGTGTTGCGAAGCTTACTTTTTCGTCCGAGAGTCCGCGTTCGATAAAGGCCAGCAGCCGCATCACATCCGGCCAGCCAAGCGGGACACCTTTGCGCAACTGCGGAGCGTCGGGAGCCTTGTAGTTCGCCGGAACAATCTGCTTTGCCAGTTCTTCCAGCGTCTGCCGCTGCTGAGCGACCGGCTGGCCCAGGTTCTGAACCACGGACGGGCAACTGAATCGCAGACTGACCGTCACTGAGTTTCCAGAGGGATGGACGGCATACGGATAAACACGGCATGCAAGCGGCTTTGCGGCTTCGCCAAACTTCGCGTGTATTCGGCACAGTCCTTTTTCATCCAGAAACACGCAGGCTCCATCACCCTGATGATTGAGCCGAAAGTCTTTGCCTTGAATAACGATGAGCGGCCGATCAGACGCCACTCCATCGTTGGCCGTCCAGTTTTGCTTTTCGATCCGCTGCTTTTCTTCTGCCGTGATCACGATCTGATGTTCCCGGCAGCAGCCACCACAATTGTGGCAACTCCAGTTCTGCAGAATCGGAAGAATGACGCCGGGACGAGCCATAATGCCTGCGGGGTGTTGATTTGATAAGCGGCAAGGCACTAGCCCAGTGGCACTTACTTTGCGATTAAAGTAGCCGTCACTCTCCGAGTGACGAATGCTAAGGGCCACGTTTTGCGGCCTGCCTCACTCGGAGAGTGAGGTCTACTATGGGACAAGTAAGTGCCATTGGGCGCTAGCCGCCGGTTTTTTCTGTGTTTGTCGCTTCAATACCGGCGGCTAGCGCACTGCCGCTCATTAAACCAACACTCGCACACCAACGGTTTAACCCCGCCGCCGCGAATATGATTGGGTAAAGATCTTCAAAATACCAGAGTCGGGCAAAATAGAAGCCAATC
>Ga0154020_10002534_pt1 | contig 22258 bp, 9 predicted proteins | sample Klosneuvirus_201_FD_109709 | JGI IMG/M metagenome (GOLD analysis project Ga0154020, IMG submission 109709) | Active sludge microbial communities from wastewater, Klosterneuburg, Austria - Klosneuvirus_20160825_MG | ecosystem: Engineered > WWTP > Aerobic digester > Activated sludge | place...
AATTCTCTTCCTGCAACTTCATTCAATACAACTACTGGAGATATCTTTTTAAATCCACAAAACCTCGAAGTTACTGTTATGGCTGTATTAGTTAAAGAATACAGAAATGGCGTCTTGATAGGAAGTGTTGAACGTGACTTGCAATTAACTGTCATGAACTGCGCAAATAATCTTCCTTCATTGACAGGTATAAATGGAACGAACAATTTCTCCATTACGGTTTGTGCAAATGAAGAAACCTGCTTCGACATATTTTCTTTAGATCCTGATGCAGGTCAAAATCTTCAGGTAAACTGGGATGGTGGAATTTCAGGTGCTAATTTCAATACAAGCTCAGGTCCCCGTCCCACCGGAACTTTCTGCTGGACTCCAACGAACAGCGATATTGGAAGTTCTAATATTTTTACTGTCCGTGTAAAGGATGACGCATGTCCTTATTATGGAAGTCAAATCTATTCATACACAGTCAACGTTATTGGAATCACAGTAAATGCAGGACCGGATGAACAAATCGCTTGTAGTGACTTCGCTACGCTTACTGCAAATGCCAGCGGGGGAAGTGGTACCTATACCTATTTATGGAGTAATGGAGCTACCTCACAATGGATAACTGTTGGTGCAGGTACTTATTGGGTCACTGCGAATGACGGTGTCTGCAGTGCGACCGATACCGTGATAGTGACAATGCCATTTATTCCTGTTGCAGCATTCACGAACTCAATAACAACCTGTATCAACATACCGGTGAGCTTCACGGATCAGTCGACAACTCCGGGGGGTATTATTTGGAGTTGGAATTGGAATTTCGGAGATGGGACTTCTTCAACTTTACAAAACCCCACTCACCTATTTCCGGGAGCAGGGACTTACGATGTGACCTTGATCATTGAAAACACCCTTGGTTGTGCTGACACGGTTGTACATCAAATAGTCATTGCAAATCCTCCTGTGGCAGCATTCACATATAGCAATACTTGCGTAGGATCCGCAGTGAGTTTTACCGATCAAAGTACACCTCCGGGAACAATAACTTCATGGAACTGGAATTTTGGAGATGGATCAACCTCTACATTACAAAACCCTACACATACATATGGTACTGTCGGTTCATACACCGTTACCCTTATTGCAGGAAATGCAAACGGATGTCTGGATACAGTTGTACATATAGTAACTATAAATCCACTTCCTATTGCTAATGCAGGAGCTGATCGAACAATATGTTCAGGTTCGAGTGTTACACTTACTGCAAGCGGGGGAACAACTTATACCTGGCAGCCGGGCGGTTCTACAAATGGAACCATCACCGTTAATCCGGGAACTTCCACATCGTATGTGGTTACTGTTGGGAATGCAAATGGATGTATAAACAGGGATACCGTTTGGGTTTCTGTACTTCCCCTTCCTTCTGTAAATGCCGGTCCGGATGTTGCCAGTTGTTCGGGCGCAGCTGTCACTCTTACAGCAAGCGGTGCAACTTCATATACATGGACACCCGGTGGTTCAACCAACAGTACGATTACCGTCAATCCATCATCCTCTACAAACTATACTGTTGTAGGTACTGATGCCAACGGTTGTACGGCGAGTGATATCGTCCGTGTTAATGTAAATTCACTTCCTACAGTTGCAGCCGGTGCTGATCAAGATATTTGTGCGGGTTCAAGTGCTACTCTCACTGCCAGCGGTGGAGGAACCTACAGTTGGTCTCCGGGAGGAAGTACAAATTCATCCATTACTGTTTCACCGGGAAGTACAACTTCTTATGTAGTTACTGTTACAAATGGATTAGGTTGTATTGGCAGAGATACTGTGCGTTTAATTGTGCATAACCCGCCGGTGCTTACATTGCAGGATGCATTTTTATGTACCGGATCAACAATTACTCTTGATGCAGGAGTAATTGCAAGTTCCTATGCATGGATTCCTACAGGTGATACGACAAGAACAATCACGATCTCAACCGGAGGAACTTACACTGTAACAGTGACCAGTTCCTTTGGTTGTGTAGCTACTGCAAGTTCAAATGTAACCGTCGGAACGGCTATCAACATCAGCCTTGATGACGTTTCATTTTGTCAGGGTGACAGTGCAATACTTGATGCAGGATATGCCGGTATGACATATCTCTGGACCACGGGACAAACTACACAAAGTATTACAGTGTATACCTCAGGATCTTATGGTGTTCAGGTTGACGATAATTCCGGATGTACCGGTTCAATCTCTGTAAACGCTTTAGTGAATCCGATTCCGGTTGCAAATTTTACAACTAATTCAGTTTGTGCAGGAAATATAACCTCATTCACTGATGCATCAACAATATCAGCCGGAATTATAACTGACTGGTCATGGGACTTTGGTGACACAACATCATCAACGGATCAAAACCCGACGCATGTTTATACAACTCCGGGAACTTATATTGTGACACTCACAGTGAGCAGTGCAGATGGTTGCACGCACACCATGTCAAATCCGGTTACAGTTAACCCACTGCCGGTGGCTAACTTTACACATGCCTCTGCATGTCAGGGCGCCTCATTGGCGTTTACTAATACTTCTACAATCTCGAGTGGAATCATAACAACTTATGCATGGAATTTTGGTGATGGCGGAACTTCTTCCTCCCAAAATCCTTCTCATTTGTATTCGACATCCGGCAACTTTAATGTCAGCCTCACTGTAACAACTGCAGGTGGTTGTTCAAACAGCAGAACAAGAACGGTTACAATCAATCCGCTTCCTACAGCAAATTTCAATGCCTCACCTGTATGTGCTGGTTCTGCTACCGTTTTTGGAAACAGCTCAAGTATTTCTACCGGTTCAATCAGTACATACTCATGGGATTTTGGTGATACCTATACATCAAGTCAAAGCTCGCCGAGTCACAGTTATGCGACTCCCGGAACTTACTCTGTTAGATTCATTGCCACATCAAGTTTTGGATGTACTGATACAATTGTGAAACCTGTCGTAGTAAATCCAAATCCTGTCGCAAATGCAGGTGCTGATCAGACAATTTGTAATGGCAACTCTGCTACGCTGAGCGCAAGCGGTGGAACAAGTTATTTATGGAGTCCGGGTGGCACGACAGGCTCAAGCATTACGGTGAGCCCCGTTTCCAATACTACCTATACAGTCAGAGTTACAGATGCAAATTCTTGTACTGCGAATGATTTGGTAAATGTGATAGTCCATAGCCTTCCTGCAGTCTCTGCCGGACCAGATAGAATACTTTGTACAGGATCAAGTGCTACGCTCAGCGCTTCAGGTGCAACTAGCTATGTCTGGACTCCGGGTGGTTCGACTTCAACAAGCATTTCCGTGAGTCCGCTTTCAACGACTCAATATGTTGTAACCGGAACCGATGCAAATGGTTGTGTCGCTACTGATTCAGCCAATGTCACTGTGAACCCACTTCCAAACGTGAGCGTCGGTCCCGATAAAGCAATTTGTACAGGGTCCACTACTGATTTAGTTGCTTCAGGAGCGAGTACCTATGCATGGAGTCCGGGTGGAGCTACGACATCAACAATTCTTGTAAGTCCATTGGTTAATACAACGTATATAGTTACAGGTACGAGTTCAAGTGGTTGTACGAAAAAAGACACGGTACTTGTAGCCGTAAATCCTGTTCCGGTAGTAAGTCTGTCTCCTACTTTCATTTGTCCGGGATTCAGTACTACACTGGATGCAGGAAATGCAGGATCGACATTTGCTTGGTCAACCGGAGAAACCAGTCAAACCATCAGTGTAAGTGATTCAGGTACCTATACCGTGGTAGTGACAAGCCCTAATGGCTGTCCTGCAATGGGTACTTCAACGGTGAGCATCGGGAATAACCTCAACTCTACTCCTGTGAACACTTTTGTTTGTAGCGGAGCCAGTGCAACTTTGCAAGCAGGTAATCCGGGAAGTACCTATATCTGGTCAAACGGATCAACGGCTTCTTCAATCACCGTTTCAACGGCAGGAAATTATTCCGTCACAATTACCGATGCAAATGGTTGTACAGGGATTCTGATGCATGTACTCAATGTCAATCCGAACCCTGTTACCGATTTCACGGCTTCACCGGATTGCGAGGGAACAAATATTATCTTCAATAATCTTTCTTCGATTTCTTCTGGAACAATACAAAGCTATGACTGGAATTTTGGTGACAGCATTTCATCAAACCAGGCACAACCAAGCCATGCATATAGCGCATCGGGTACTTATACTGTAACTCTTACAGTCACAAGTGCGAATGGCTGTAGCACAACTGCGTCAAGAAATATAGATATTTATCCACGACCTGTTGCTTCCTTTAGCAGTCCTGCAGTTTGTGCCGGAATAAATTCGGTATTTACCGATGCCTCAACGGTGAGTAGTGGTACGATCAGCAATTGGAATTGGAATTTTGGGGATGGGACTTCTGCCTCTGGAAATACCGCAAGCCATCTCTATGCAAGTGACGGAACTTTCCAAAGTACACTGCTTGTAACCACTGATCATGGCTGTGTTGATTCAACTCAACACACCATTCAGATACATAAATTACCTATAGCTAACTTCAGCAGTGGAAATGAATGTGTGAATACTGCCATTCAGTTTACAAATACATCGACTGCTGGATCGGGATCAATACTATTCTATAATTGGAATTTCGGGGATGGAAATACAAGCTCTTCATCAAATCCTTCACACGTTTATGGAACTGATGGTTCATTTATAGTTACATTGAGTGTCACTTCAAGTCTGGGTTGTATCTCAGCGAAGAATGGACTTGCACAAGTACACCCACTCCCTGCCGTTGACTTCTCATCGTCACCGGCTTGTATAAATACTTCAGTAACATTTACAAACCTCAGTTCAATTTCATCAGGTTCAATATCAAACTACTATTGGAATTTTGGGGATAACTCAAGTTCCAATTCAACAAATCCATCACATACTTATGTAACTGATGGCAATTATCAAGTTAATTTAATTGCTACATCTGATCATGGTTGTAATGATACTACGCAACACAGCCTTGTAATTCATCCTGAACCAATCGCCAATTTTACTGCCGCTGACGTGTGTGCAGGTGCACCGGTTGAATTCCTCAGCACAAGCAGTATCAGCAGCGGATCAATAAGCAGTTGGTTGTGGGATTTCGGAGATGGTACAAATTCATCATCTGATGAGCCGGTTCATATCTATAGTACTGAAGGATCATATCCGGTGCGATTGACAGTCACTTCCACAAACGGATGTACTGCCACAGTAGTATCCAATGTGAACATTTTCCCAAATCCTACAGCTGCATTCATATCTTCAAATGTTTGTCTTGGCAATGGAAGTTCATTTATTAATCAATCAAGTGTGTCCGGAGGAATTGCTTACACAAGCATTTGGTCTTTCAGTGATGGAACACAATCAACGATGACAAATCCAACGCATACTTTTACATCTTCAGGAATTTTTACTGCAATTCTCACCATCACTTCAGCCAGTGGATGTGAAAGTCAATCGACCAGGATGTCGAGAGTTTATGTACCTCCTACAACGATCTTCACTGCTCCGGATGTGTGTTTCGGTGCACTGACCAGATTTGATGATAATTCATATTCACAGGATGGTCATATCACTTCGTGGATGTGGAATTTTGGTGACAATACTATTTCAACTGAAGGTAATCCGACTCACCTTTATGCACAAACAGGGCAATACAATGTGTCTCTTACAACAACAAGCTCATTTGGTTGCAGTAGTCCTTACCAGGATTCAGTCTCAATCTATGCGCGACCAACTTCAAGAATTCAAAGTGCAAATGTCTGTGAAGGAAATCCTGTGCAGTTCATTAATTCAACCGTCAACAATACCGGAACCAATGTAACTTATCTCTGGGATCTCGGCAATGGATTCACGTCGACGGATTCGGCACTTACCTATAATTTCAGCCAACCGGGAACCTATGATGTTACTCTCACAGCAACTTCAGGCTTTGGTTGCTCTGACACCCAATTAAAACGATTGATTGTATATCCGAATCCTGCAGCCATTTTTGCCGGAAACAATGTGTGTTTAAACTCAAATACAACATTCACAAATCAATCTGCCATTCCTAGTGGAGCGATTCAATCGTATTCATGGGATTTTGGCGACGGCACTACTGCGTCACAAGTGCATCCAAGTCACCAATACTCTGCACCGGGAGTTTATCAGGTAAATCTGAATGCCGTTTCGGACCAGGGGTGTTTAAACACGGTAACTTCGGAGGTCATAGTACATCCGAATCCAACCGTAATTTTTAGCGCAGGTGCACAAGGCTGTGCTCCTATCAGTGCTAATTTCCAAAGCAACTCGGTAGTAAGTACCGGAACAATCAGTGGCTGGTTATGGAACTTTGGAGATGGAGATGTTTCTACTGACGAAAATGCTCAGCATACATTTACACAGGGAGGTATATTTAATATCAGTCTGAGCGTTGTTACAGACATGGGCTGTCAGGCAAGTTACACTCAAAATGCAGCAGTGCAGGTTTACTCACAACCGCTGGCTGATTTTACAGCTGATCCGCTCATAGGTGATGACGTAAATCCTACTGTACATTTTACGAATTTATCACAAGGCTATTCTGCTTTCGTGTGGAATTTTGGTGACGGTACATCAACATATACTGACCTTAATCCGGTTCACACATTCGCTGACACAGGAGTATATTCTGCGCAACTCATAACTGTAAACTCATACGGTTGCCGAGATACAATTATGCGAAGAATAGAAATACGTCCCCGCTCTACTCTCTTTGCTCCAAATTGTTTTACACCAAACGGTGATGGTCATAATGACTGGTTCAGACCATACTTCACGAATATGACTAATATACAAGTATGGGTATTTGACCGTTGGGGATTATTACTAACGAACTGGGAAGGACTTGAAGGTAATTGGGATGGATATTACCATGGAGAAAAATGCCAGGAGGATACCTACGTGTACAAAATTAAGGGTATGGGAGTTGATGGAAAATACTCTGAATGGGTTGGCCACGTGAGTATCGTCTATTAAAGAAAGTGCGTTTGCTTTTTCATGGTGTGTTTGGAAAGGCCCCCGGTTCATAGCCGGGGGACCTTTCTTTTTGTAGCTATCCTGTTATTGGAATCGCCATCCCGGAGGATATACTGTTCGAGTATATGGGCGGGTTCTTGCCAAAGACCTTAGGTATGCAATCTTAGGTGGTGTCCCAAAAATCGATCGAAGTCTTTTGAAATCTTCAAACAAATTGACCTGCCTCTCATCACGTGGTGTGAATCCTGCAGAATTAAATTCATAGTATGACATAGTATGAGTTTGTTTCTCTAATTATACCATACAAGCCATCTTAATACAAGAATTATTGGCTTCAAGCGAATTTGAGGTGGTAAGCGGCCACTTGTTTTGGGCAAACGCAAAGAATTTCCTGACCATCTTCAATGAGCTTTTAAAATTATTGATTTAATACAGTAAATGGAAGAATGACATTGCTTGAAAATATAAACGGACAGTATAAAACGCCAAAACCCTTCCGGGGATGGAAGGGTTTCGGACATATTCACCTAAACAAAACCTGAGATTAAAATATCAAGGCAGGAGGATGGTAACGGCTAATTAAAAATCATGTATGGAAACACAAGAAAATGTACACCAACCGTTACCGAAAAGTTCTGGGCTTAGAATTGATGAATGAGGGGATTCACACAATAACCAGATATTTCGTGCCTGCGCTTGAAATATTTAAAATCAAAATTTCAAGAATTACAAAATGAAAGAACTAATTCAACAGGCGTAAAATTAAGCATATATGAGCCTTCCGAAATCACAATTTTGTCAGTCTTCGATTTTTGGTGGTGAACGTTCTTATTATGGGTGTGAATAGCTTCATGATCGGAACGAGGGAAAAATCATGTAGAAAAACCTTAATTTTAGTTAAATTTCGATGCTTTTTTGATTCAATCGGAGGTATTGTTAGCTTCGCTATCTCATAATCGCGAATTAAACAAAAACCATGAAAAAAGCCGTTTTCTTCCTGTTCGCAGGTCTTTTTATCGTAAATGCACTATCAGCTCAAGTCCTGCAATATCCTAAGCCGGATAAAGTGGAACAGGTTGATACTTATTTTGGAACAAAAGTTTCAGATCCCTACAGATGGCTTGAAGATGACAACTCAGAAGCCACCTTGAAATTTGTTCAGGCGGAAAATAAGGTAACTGAAGAATATCTTTCAAGCATACCATTTCGTGATAAAATTAAAAGCCGTCTTACTCAATTGTGGAATTTCCCAAAATGGTCTGTTCCTTTTAAAGCCGGTAATAATTATTTCGTCCATACCAATGATGGTTTACAAAATCAATTTGTTCTGAACATTCTTAGAAGCGGACCCGGTTCGAAGCCTGAACCATTTTTAGATCCGAATAAACTTTCTGCCGATGGAACGGTGAACGTTTCCAATGTTTCAGTTTCAAATGATGGCAGATATCTCGCCTACTCCAGTTCCAGCGCAGGCAGCGACTGGCAACAGATTAATGTGATGAATACGATCAGCGGTGTTCAATCTAATGACAAGGTTGAGTGGGTGAAATTTTCGGGGATAGCATGGAAAGGAAGTGGTTTTTATTATTCACGCTATGATAACCCGGGAGAATCGGATGTATTAAAAGGCAAAAACGAGTTTCACAAAATATACTATCACTCTGTGGGGAATCCTCAGAAATATGATATACTCACGTATCAGGATACGGAACATCCTCTGAGAAATTTTTCCGCAGGAACAACTGATGACGAGCGTTATCTTATCATCAGCGGATCTGAAGGCACGCACGGGAATGATGTGCGTGTGAAAGATCTTCGTAAACCTGACTCTGACTTTATTTCGATTGTTGAAGGATTCGATCATGAGTATTCAGTGATTGGAAACGACAGTTCTAAACTATTTATTCTAACAAACAAAAATGCCCCTAAGTATGAATTGCTAATGATGGACCCACTCCGTCCCGAAATTCCATGGAAGACAATCATTCCACAAAGTGACGATGTTCTTGAAGCTGTTTATACCGGAGACAATGTTTTGATTGCTAAATACATGAAAGATGCACGCTCGGTACTAAAACTGTTCACACGAAAAGGGCAATTTATCATGGAGGTTCCTCTGGAAACTCTTGGCACTGTCGATCAAATATCATCCTCTGTCAAAGATCAGCTGATGTTTTATTCGCTGACGACATTTACTGCTCCATCAACAATCTACAGCTTCAATCTTCAGACGAAAGAGCAAAAGGTTTATTTCAAACCAACATTGGATTTTAAAAGTGAAGATTACGAAACGAAGCAGGTATTTTATCCTAGCAAGGACGGCACAAAGATCCCCATGTTTATCGTCCATAAAAAAGGAATTACGCTTGACGGAAACAATCCGACCTTACTCTATGCTTATGGTGGATTTAACCTGGCTCAACCTCCTATCTTTAAAATTGAGCGATTGGTATTTTTGGAGAATGGCGGTGTATTTGCATTAGCAAATATTCGAGGTGGAGGAGAATATGGTGAAGACTGGCACGAAGCCGGAACCAAACTTAAAAAGCAAAATGTCTTTGATGATTTTATCGCAGGTGCAGAATACCTTATCAAAGAAAATTATACAAGCCCTTCTAAACTCGGCATGCAAGGCAGATCTAATGGAGGACTGCTCGTAGGAGCTATTATGACACAGCGGCCTGATTTGTTTAAAGTAGCTCTTCCGGTAGTTGGAGTGATGGACATGTTACGCTATCATAAATTTACCATAGGCTGGGCATGGAAGGGAGACTATGGATCCAGTGAAGATGAACCTAATTTCCGCAACCTGCTATCCTATTCCCCGCTTCATAATATCAGGGAAGGCGTGGAATACCCTGCGACCCTTGTAACAACGGGTGACCATGATGACCGGGTTGTTCCGGCCCATTCCTTCAAGTTCATTGCGACTCTGCAGGAGAAGTACAAAGGATCAAATCCCCAACTTATCCGCATTGATATAAATACAGGCCATGCAAGTACCACAGCCCTTGGCTCAAGTAAGCCTGTAGCTAAGCAAATTGAGGAACAAACGGATAATTTTTCATTCCTGATGTACAACCTGGGAATGAAGTTCTAAGTACTCTACTTTTGAACATGCCGATATGAAAAGTCGGGGGAAAACAGTCTCCCGGCAAGCCTGAATTCCGTAACTTCGTGCTACAGAATTATTTTTCTGTGTATCAATATGAAAATTCGCGTAGGTATTGTTTTTGGCGGACAATCACGGGAAAGGGAGATCTCTTTCGCAGGTGGACGCACGGTCTATGACAACCTCAACAAATCTTTATTTGAGGCAGTTCCGCTTTTTGTTGACAGCTTTGGGAATTTTATTCTCCTGAACTGGGAATATATTTATAAAGGAAGCATACGCGATTTCTATCCTCCTTCTTTGGCCCTTCCCGATTCAATCAATGAATTTCAGGTATATGCTGAGTGCCTTGGAGACTTAAGTCTGCATGAACAGGAGCATCTATTCGAATATTCAGGAAAAAGAATTCCTCTGGAAAGCTTGCAAGATCATATTGATTTTGCCTTTCTCTGTCTTCACGGACCATTCGGAGAAGATGGCCGAATACAAGGAATGCTTGAATTTCTGGGTATCCCCTATTCAGGCTCAGGTGTGTATTCATCATCAGTGGGAATTAATAAATCCATTCAAAAGAAGTTGATGAAAGAAAGTTCTTTCGCTACTCCTTCCTTCTTAGCTATTCATAGAACTGAATGGCTTAACACAGGAAATCAACCTGAATTTTATAAGCAAGTGAAAAAAGATATTTTCTTCCCTTGCGTTATAAAATCTGCACACCAGGGATCATCCATAGGCATAACAATTTTACATAGTGACAGTCAGGCTGAATTTGAAGATGCGATGAATAAAGCATTCTTCATTCACAAACTTGATAAATCCGACTGGATCAATTTAGACACTGATGATCAGGCAGAAAAAATCAGAAAGATTACAGATATCAGGGATGGAATTGGTTGTCCGCTTTTAATACATCATGCAGGGAATACTGAACTACTTTATCATCCAGAAAAAATACTGGAAAAAATCTCTGCGCTTTTTAACAACGAAGCAACGCAACTTATTCTAGAAGCTTGTGATGCCGAAACAGAAGTTGTCGTTGAAGGATTTATTGAAGGAAAGGAATTTTCCTGCATCGTAATCCGCCGCGAAGATGGCAAGCCGATCGCTCTTCCTCCTACCGAAATACGAAAAGGAAAAGAGCTGTTCGATTATCGTTCTAAATATCTCCCGGGTTTATCCAGGAAAATCACTCCTATACATCTGCCTGACGAACAAATCCAAACAATCAGGAAGGAATGTGAACGTTTATTTCTGTCACTGCAATTCAATGTCTATGCCCGTATAGACGGATTTATTAATTCCGAAGGAAAAGTATTTTTGAATGATCCCAATACAACTTCAGGGATGATGCCTTCATCATTTTTCTTTCATCAGGCAGCAGAGATAGGACTGAATCCTTCACAGTTTTTATCATTCATTTTACGTACTTCTCTTTCGGAACGTATGAACGATATGGGAAATGTTACTCAACTGCCTTCACTGCTAAAGACTGTAGACCAGGGTTTGTTATCCCTCCGTAAAGAATCCAGCCGAAGAATACGCGTTGCGGTGATAATGGGTGGCTATTCCTCCGAAAGACACATCTCCGTTGAAAGCGGAAGAAATGTCTATGAAAAACTTTCTTCCTCTGTAAAATACGAACCAATCCCCGTATTCCTAACGGGAGATGCTGATCATTTTAAACTCTTTCAGATTCCGGTTAATCTGATGCTGAAAGATAATGCAGATGATATCAAAGAAAAAGTATATAATTACTCAGTACATAAAGTTGTGAAAAATATTATGCATGACTGTGAAAGTATCACGCAAAAATATACTGCTACTGACAACGTACTCGAGCCCCGGGAACTGAGCTTTCATGACCTGGCAGAAATATCGGACGTAGTATTCATTGCTTTGCATGGCCGACCCGGTGAAGATGGTGCATTGCAGAAAAATCTCGAATCAGTTGGACTACCATATAACGGATCCGGAATTGAGTCTTCTCAGGTGACAATCAATAAATATGAAACCAACGAAAGGCTTTTTCAAAATGGTTTTCATATTGCCAGACATACCCTGGCAAATATCACAGACTGGAATACCGACCGGAATGCTTTTGTTAAATCGATTCTGAAAAATTTCTCATTCCCTCTTATTGCCAAACCTGTTGATGACGGCTGCAGCAGCGCAGTAAAGAAAATTAAAAACGAAAAAGAACTTTGTGCTTTTGCTGAATTAATTTTCCGTGAACAGGAAGATCTCAGCGAAGCTGAGGCAAATCTGCTCCAGCTAAAACTTAAGGAAGAATTCCCAAGAAAGAGACAGTTCCTTATCGAAGAACTTATTGAAAGAAAAGATGCAGTTCATTTTCTTGAAATAACAGGAGGGCTTCTCACCCGTGTAAACGATCAGGGACAAAGGGTGTATGAAATCTTTGAAGCTTCTGAAGCTTTATCTGAAGGCGATGTGCTTTCTCTGGAAGAAAAATTTCTTGCCGGTGAAGGACAAAACATCACACCTGCGCGCTATGCGAATGAAACTAAGGAACGACAAAGAATCTCAGATATCGTCAAGGCTGAATTTAAAAAAGCTGCGGAAGTTCTCAATATAGAAGGCTATGCCCGTATCGATGCATTTGTCAGAATATTCAAGAACGGGAATGTGGAAGTAATTTTCATAGAAGTAAATTCCCTCCCGGGAATGACTCCTGCAACGTGTATATTCCACCAAAGTGCCATAGCAGGTTATAAGCCCTATGAATTTATCGACAAAATCCTGGACTACGGTATCCAAAAGAAAAAACAACCGGCCAGCACTCTCTAATTGTACCTATGTCTAGTTTATTTAAGTTTCTAAAGAGCAAAGTCTTCTTCGTAAATGTAATTATCGCAATTCTCTTGTGTATTGTATCAGTTTACCTGGTGTATGCATGGATGGGAAAAATCACACATCATGGAGAGAGTATTGCCGTCCCAAATCTTCGAGGAATGGACCTGGCAGAATTAGATACGTTTCTTGCAGACAAAAGCGTTATGTACAAAGTGGTCGATTCTCTTTTTGACGGATCGAAGCCGGGAGGTACAATCCTGGAGCAAGACCCCGCTCCTGAATCCAATGTTAAACAAAGTCGTACTATTTACCTGACTGTAAACTCCGCTACTCCACCTAAAGTCAAAATGCCTAACCTGATTGACGTTTCTTACAGGCAGGCTGAGGCAATCCTGCAAACTTTTGGTTTGAGAGTAGGCGAACTTATTTATGAGCCCGATCTGGCAAAAAATGCTGTGCTTGAACAACATTATAAAGGATCCACTATTAAGCCGGGAGTAGAAATATTCAAAGGCTCTACGATTGATTTAGTTCTTGGCGACGGTCTTGGGACTACAGAGGTTTCGGTTCCCATGCTGATTGGTCTCACGAAAAGCGAAGCCATGTTTGTCTTGAAAGGATCCGGCCTCCTTTTGGGAGAGGTAAATTATGATCCGGATACCAAGGACCAAGATGAAGCTGTGATCTATAAGCAAGATCCTTCATCAGGCTTGAGTGCGAATGTAAATCAGGGGGATGCTATTGATATTTATCTAAAATAATCAGCTGCTTTAATCGACCTTAATTTTATTCCCGGAAGATGATCGAAACTTTAGTGCAAAGAACAGAAAGATGAATACGGATTCGCAAGGAATTCTCTCAATTTGAGATCGTTCGAAATAAGCCGCTTTCCTTTTCATCTCTCAAATTCTTGTAAATAATACCTACTTTTACAATAATTCATAGCCGAATACGCTTTTGTATGAAAATTATCAAATTAATGCACTGCAGAATTTCTTCCCTTTCGATTTCCATGTTGGTTTTGTTACTGTTTAGCACGAAGCTCTTTGCTCAGGAACAACTAATTCCTCTACAATCGAATGCTGTTATTCAAACTTATCTAAAAAATAACCCGGGTGAAAGGCTTCAAAGAACAACTTCACTTGACACTATTATCCTTCCCTTCATTGATGATTTTTCACGTCAGGGAATCTACCCTACAGACAGTCTTTGGGAAGACAGAGATGTTTTTATCAACTCTACATTTGCTGATAGTCCTTTTACGATTGGAGTAGCCACCTTTGACGGATTGGATTATGCCGGCCGGCCTCACGATAGCTTATCTTCTGCGGATGCCATTTCAGATTACCTGACTTCCCGTCCTATTGACTTGAGTGGTTTACAAGGTAATACGACTGTTTGGTTAAGTTTTTTGTTCCAGCCTCAGGGACTTGGTGATATTCCTGAATCCAACGACTCATTGGTTTTACAATTCAAAGATACAAGCGGGGCCTGGCTTCACGTATGGGCGCTGGAAGGTAAAGCTGATACAGCCTTCACAAGAGTAAATATTCAAATACTCGGTGATACTTTTCTTTATAAAGGATTTCAATTTCGTTTTTACAACATAGCTACCGTGAATGGAAACAGAGATCACTGGAATCTTGACTATGTCATTCTCAATAAAAATACTGTAGCAAACGATTCTATCCGCGATAATGCTTTTATCAATAATAAACCTTCTTTGTTGAATGAATTTAGCGCGATGCCTTATAGGCATTACGCCTCTCTTTCAAATCCCTCGGCAGCGATGGTTCCCTCCATAATAGATTCTGTTCGGAACTTAAATTATGGCGGAACTTCAATCACCTACGTAGCTGAAATTTTAAATGAACAAGGCGTCGTTGAATTTGCATCAACTCCAAGTACTCAGGGTTCTGCCTCCAATACTGACATACAATACCTGACACCACTTCCTTATAGCTTTCCGACAAATCTTGGAGTAGACAGTGCCAGCTTCTTGCTCAAGACTTATTTCAGTCAGCCCGGCATCAATTCCAATGCACATAATGACACCAGTTATCACAGTCAGAATTTTTATAATTACTATTCCTATGATGACGGTTCTGCAGAAGTTGCCTACGGAATTACAGGCAATACAGATGTTAAACTGGCGTATAAGTTTGATGTAAAAATGGCTGACACGTTACGTGGTGTTCAAATATATTTTAATCCGGTTGGATTGAATGTGCATACGAAACTTTTTCAATTGGCTTATTGGAATTCAGTAGACGTTGCAAGTAATTCAGATAATTTAGTTTACAAAATGATTAACCAGAAACCGGCAAATGTTGACAGCATAAATGGTTTTGCAACATATCTCTTTGACGTATTACTGCCAGTTCCGGCCGGCACAGCTTATGTGGGTATCATTCAGAATGAACCACAAACTTTATATGGCGTAGGTCTCGACAGAAATACTGACTCAAGATCAAAGATGTTTTATCATGTCGATGGATTCTGGTATCAGACACAGGTTCGTGGCTCATGGATGATACGTCCCATCTTTGGCGACACCGTAGGTACATGGGTTTCAGTTGATGAGATTGGTTTTAATTCAGTCCCTGTCTCTGTTTTTCCAAACCCTGCAAAATCTTTCGTAGATATTCAGGTAGAGGATGGTTCAAATGAGCTATTCAATTTTGATATCGTAAATCTTTTGGGATCCACGCTGGCAAGTGGCGAATTCCGTAACTCAACAAAAGTGAATGTTGAAACTTACTCAGAAGGATTGTATTTTATACGGATCAGGAATGCAAAATCCGGTGCTTCCGCTACCAGGAAGCTGATTATAGAAAAGTAAGATCACTTAAGCAGATGAAATAAGAAGTCAAAATGACTTCTGAATTTATATTTAATAAAACATCCTGATGGCTGAAGAAGAAATAGATCCCGTTGAACAGGATGAGTTGTACGAGCATTTTAATCTGGTAGTCGAGAAGGGTCAGGCACTGACACGTCTTGACAAATACCTGATGAACCGGCTTGAAAAAACTTCCCGTAATCGTATTCAACAGGCATGTGAAGCAAGTTGCATTCTGGTAAACGGTAAACCTTCCAAGTCAAGTTATAAGGTGAAGCCATTGGATCAGATCCAGATGGTATTACCCGAACCTGTAAGAGAGACAGAGCTTGTACCACAAGATTTACCCATTGAAATATTTTACGAAGATGATGATCTGGTCATTATCAATAAAGCTCCCGGAATGGTTGTACATCCTGCCTACGGAAATTATTCAGGAACATTGATGAATGCGCTTGTTTATCATTTCGGAAAACTTCCGGCCCGCGATGGCAATATGTTGAGGCCGGGATTGGTGCATCGTATTGACAAGAACACATCCGGTTTATTGGTAATTGCTAAAACAGAAAAGTCTATGACCATTTTGGCCAAGGCCTTTTTTGATCGCACTATCGATCGAAAATACCTGGCATTGGTTTGGGGAGATTTTAAGGAGGATGAAGGAACTATTACGGGACATGTAGGCAGAAATCTGAAAGACAGAAAAATCATGGATGTATTTCCGGATGCCTCACACGGTAAGCATGCTGTTACTCATTATAAAGTAGTCGAACGATTTGGTTATATAACTCTGGTAGAATGCAAACTCGAAACAGGGAGAACACATCAGATCAGAGTGCACATGAAATATATCGGGCATCCGATTTTTAATGACGACAGCTATGGCGGTGACCGAATATTAAAAGGAACAACCTTTACAAAGTATAAGCAGTTTATTGAGAACTGTTTTAAAATACTGCCGCGCCATGCATTACATGCGCAAACATTGGGCTTTATACATCCGAGAACCGGGGAGAAAATGTTTTTCGAATGTCCACTGCCATCTGATATGCAGGAGACACTTGAGAAATGGAGGCATTATGTAAAATACCAGAAAGAAAATTAAGCCTTTTTACAACGCAGCAATATTCTCTGAATAATCATTCAGCACATTATACAAAGTATCGCGTTCGACAGGATTACGTCCGCCTTGCTTGATGAGTTCAACCAATTGAGAAGTTGTCAGGCTTGGGTTTTGTTCTTCAGCACCTGCCATCGAATAAATTTTAGTAGTATCATCGATAGTTCCATCGAGATCATCCACGCCAAATGCCATGGAGAGTTGTGCAGTGCTGCGACCAATCATCGGCCAATAAGCTTTTATGTGATTAAAATTATCAAGGAAGATCCTTGAGATCGCATAATTTTTGAGGTCTTCCACTACACTCACTTCAGGTACATGCGACATGTCATTATCTCCATTACGGAATTTCAAGGGGATGAATGTATTGAAGCCGGCGGTCTCATCCTGCAACTTGCGTAAGCGATCCATGTGATCGATACGGTGTGAATAATTCTCAATATGTCCGTAAAGCATCGTGGCATTACTGTGCATTCCCAAGGCATGTGCTATACTGTGTATTTCCAGCCATTCTTCAGAACTGCATTTATCACTGCAAATAATATTTCTGATCTCTTCATCAAAAATCTCGGCACCGCCACCGGGAAGTGAATCAAGTCCTGCTTCATGCATTAACTTCATCCCCTCTTTCATACTCAACTTCGCTTTGCGGAACATGTAATGCAATTCAACAGCAGTAAATCCTTTAATGTGCAGATCAGGACGATGTGCTTTGATTTGTTTTAGTATGTCAGCAAAATAATAAAGATCCATTTTGGGATGAACACCTCCGACAATATGTACCTCGGTAACAGGTTGCCCATCATATGATTTTACCTTTTCAATAATTTCTTCTGCACTTAATTCCCAACCTTCTTCCTTATTTTTCAAGAGACGTGAATAGGAACAAAAATTACAACTGAACACACAAATATTAGTTGGTTCAACATGAAAATTACGGTTGAAATAAGTCTTGTTACCATTCTTGCGCTCTCTGACAAAATTCGCAAGGGCGCCAAGAAAACCAAGTTCAGCTCTCTCGAAAAGGAGTACTCCTTCTTCAACACTTATCCTTTCAGAATTAATTATCTTCTCAGCTATTTTAACCAGCTCCGCCGGTAAAGAGCTGTCTTCAATAATATGTGAAAGTGACGTTGTTTTCATAGCTTTATAATTGCCTCAAAGGTAAGTTTTTTGTTGCTTGTATTTTCGCTGATTCTCAGACCCAGGGGTTCATCTAAATTGAAAATCTTGCTTAAGTCTGACAAATAAGATCTTAAATTCATCTAATTTTTCATAAAATTAACAGGGCTTAACTTCTAAAACACCACGATCATGTCTATATTTGTTCAGGAACGCGCCAAAACCAATTTTAATCCAAATATTTATTCAACTATGATACGGATTCTGCTCGTTGAAGATGAGGAACACTTACAGGAAGCCATTAAACTAAACCTTGAACTCGAAGGATATAAGGTTGTTGCAGCCGGAACAGGAACGGAAGCCGTAAAAATCTTCAAACAGGAAAGATTCAATATGGTGGTTCTTGATGTCATGCTTCCGGAAATGGATGGCTATGCTGTCTGTGAAGCCATTCGACTTCATAATTCGAGCGTACCCATTCTTTTCCTTTCTGCAAAAAATGCGAGTGAGGATAAAATACTTGGATTAAAACGTGGAGCTGATGATTATATGACTAAGCCTTTCAATCTGGAAGAATTTTTACTCCGTGTAAATGTTCTGGTGAAGCGAAGCCTTAGTCAGGAAGAGAAAAAAGAAATCAACGATATATTCAAGTTTAATGACAACGAAGTAAATTTTCTTACATATGAGATAATTGGCAAAGATAAAACTAAAATCCGGCTGACTAAGAAAGAGATTGCCTTGCTAAAATTACTTATTGAAAGAAAGAATGAAGTCGTTTCGCGCGAACAAATTCTGGAAACAGTTTGGGGTTACGACATCTACCCTTCCACCCGCACCGTTGATAATTTTATTCTGGCCTTCAGAAAATATTTTGAAAATGACCCTAAGGATCCACAGTATTTTTTCTCTGTAAGAGGAGTAGGCTACAAATTTGTATGTGAATAAAACTAATTTTAATTAAATTAATTTTCGATATCTTTTGGAATAATAAAATCAATAGGTAAAATATACTGAACGCTTGTCGGACTTCCTCCTGCTGTCCCGGGTGTCCATTCAGGCATCATTCTCACAACGCGTAAAGCTTCATTATCCAATAACTCATTAACTCCGTTCAGAATTTTTTCTTCCTTGATCTTTCCTTTTTTATCAACCAGAAAACCAATATATACTCTTCCTTGAATTCTGTTATACTTGGCAGAATCCGGATAATGCAGATTACCTTTCAAAAAACTTTGCAGGCTGTCAGGGCCACCCGGAAACTCAGGTTGAACCTGCACGACACTCACACCAAAGCCGGCTTTCACAGGTTCTTGTTTTGCACTCTCCTCCTGAGCCATTCCGAGAAGAGGAACAAGTAAAAATATGCTGAGCAGTTGAATTTTCATGTAACGTAGCTTAAACAATCAGGAAATTTCAATCAAATAAAATTGCCTGTTCCTATTGATTTATTCTGCAAATTAGGGCAAATCACTCATGAATACAATTAAATTAATCAGCTAATTGCTTCATTTTTCAACATTGGATCGATCATTTACTATTTGATTGTCAGAATCATGGCCCTTGACAATTGAAGAAAACAAAGCCTTATATTTGATCAAAGATTAAAAAATGAAATTGAATAATAAAATACTCCGAAGTTCACTTCTGATTGGCTTTCTTCTTGTCACACTCTTTTTCATAAAAGATAAAAGCAAAGGGACTGAACAAAAACACACCACGTCATCGGATATTCAATTTAGCGGTGCATGGGAATCTATGCAATTTATTAATACAAGCCGTGCCTATCCTGAACAGGATATTCCACCCGATGCCTATACCAAAGCATATAATTTCTACAAAGCAAATTTTGCTCAGAAAAACTCCAGACTGAATTCAACGGTTTCTCCCTGGTACAATCTCGGGCCTGATGATATAGGTGGAAGAACTCTGGCAATGGCTTTTGACCCTGCAGATACAAATACCATATGGCTAGGTTCTGCCTCGGGTGGATTGTGGAAATCAACGAGCGGAGGACTCGGTACTAATGCCTGGACATTAATCCCGACAGGATATCCTGTACTTGGAGTAAGCTGCATTGCCATCGACCCGATAAATACCAACGTCATGTATATTGGTACCGGTGAGATGCATTCCTATGGCTCATCGGTCAACGGACTCATCGAAAGACCAACAAGAGGGAGTATTGGAATTGGAATACTAAAATCAATTGACGGAGGACAAACCTGGAATCCCAGTTTGGACTGGCAGTACCAACAAGTGCGTGGTATTTGGGATTTGCAAATTAATCCCTTGAACCCTTCAACTGTTATTGCTGCAACGACAGAAGGAATTTACAAAAGTACCGATGCCGGAGCTAACTGGACCAGAGTTCTCAATGAATTAATGGTGATGGATCTTCTCATCGATCCTGTTGATACAAATTATGTTTATGCTGGAGTTGGAAATGTTGACAGTCCGAATCCGGGTATATACAGATCTGTGAATGGCGGCACAAATTGGACTCGTATCAATTCCGGATTGCCTCTGCCAACGAATACAGGAAGAATTACGCTTGCTATGAACAAACAAAATCACAATGCTTTAATTGCATTGGTGGCGGATTTGTTTAGTACGGTTGGAATCTATTCAAGTAAAAACCGTGGAACCAGCTGGACAACAAATACTGGCCTTACTGAGATCGTTTCATACCAGGGATGGTATGCAAAAGGGCTTTGCATGAAGGATGATGACTCCAGTAAAGTACTGTTTGGTGGTGTGTATCTCTTCGGATCAGATCAGCATGGGGATTTTCCAAATATTCTTCCGAACACCTATGATGTTCATCCGGATATTCATGACATTGTTTCAAATCCATTAAATCCGAACAGCATTTATGTTCTTACAGATGGCGGCCTGTACCGAAGCTATGATTTCGGAGATACCTTTTTTCCTTGTACGAATGGATATATTACCAGTCAATCCTATATCGGTTCAGTCGCAAAACTTGATCCGAACATGATACTATCAGGTTTGCAGGATAATAATACAATCAGATACTTAGGTGCACAATCCTGGCTCCCTGTAATTGGTGGGGATGGTTCCTTCAATGCTATTGATCCGGGAAATCCTGATTTCGCCTATGGTTCTTCACAATACATGAATGTTTCCAGATCTGATAACGGAGGATTTAATTTTAATTCTATACTGAATCACTCAGCATCATCCACAGGGGGAAACAATGTCGCTTTCATTGCACCAATAGCTTTGAGCAATTCAAATCCAAATGTACTTTATGCTGCCTCAGACAGCCTTTTCAGAAGTGACGACAAAGGAGACAACTGGACCGCACCCCAAAATAGCTTATTGAATGGAGGAAGTGTGGCCCTAAGTATAGCGGTATCCTGGACATATTCTGACTCACTTTATATTTGTACTGCACCAAGCAACAACAGACCTATGAGTGTTCAGGTTTCGGGTGATGGAGGAATAACATTTACGGATATTTCAGCCGGCTTACCAAATCGTTTCCCTAGAGATATCGCCATCGATCCTCGCGACAGCAGAATTGTATTTGTGGCTTTTTCCGGATTTGGAACCGGGCATTTATTCAAATCCACAAATTCCGGTTCTACCTGGACAGATATAAGCACAAGCTTACCTGATATTCCGTTCCACTGCATCACACATGACTTGATGCATCCTGATACAATCTATGCAGGAAGCGATCTCGGAGTATTTGTTTCAGCGGATGCAGGGCTTAACTGGGATGCCATGAATCCGGGACTTCCCGAAGCAGTAATGGTTTTTGATTTGGGGTATTCTTACTCCGATCAAACAATGATTGCTTTCACACATGGGAACGGAATTTACAAGAATGACCTTACTTCGTTATCTGTGACAGTTCAACAGCAGGATTTGGAAGGCGATTTTGGACTCAACATTATTAGTAATCCTGTTGGAGAAATTCTGAAGTATTCAGTTAGCACTCAAAATCCCCTCGATCTTTCCATTTACAATTTAAATGGCGATAAAATTGTCCAAACAAAAATAGTCCCTGAACAGAAACAAGAATTAAATATAATTCACCTTCGATCCGGTTGTTATTTATTAAGAATTTCATCAAATGGAATGAGTCAGTCAAAAAAGTTTGTGAAGTATTAATTGCTCTCCTGAATCACATTTTTTACAATAATTTTATCTCAATAGCATCAGTACAATTTATATTTAT
>Ga0154020_10002535_pt1 | contig 22258 bp, 22 predicted proteins | sample Klosneuvirus_201_FD_109709 | JGI IMG/M metagenome (GOLD analysis project Ga0154020, IMG submission 109709) | Active sludge microbial communities from wastewater, Klosterneuburg, Austria - Klosneuvirus_20160825_MG | ecosystem: Engineered > WWTP > Aerobic digester > Activated sludge | place...
CCGCGCCGCGCACGATCTCGATCGAAGCGAGAGTCGCCGCCGGGATCGACGGTGGCAGCGCCGTCGAGAACACGAAGCTGCGCGCCCGATTCCACAGCAGATCCGCGATCGCTCGCGAGCTCGCCGCGAACGCACCGAACGTGCCGAGCGCTTTTCCGAACGTTCCGATAACGACATCTGGCGTGACCGCGGCATCGGCAGCAACGCCCCTGCCCTCCGGTCCCCACGCACCGATCGCGTGCGCTTCGTCGACGACGAGCGACGCTTCGTGACGCTTGCACACCGACGAGATCGCCCCGAGGTCGGCGACGTCGCCGTCCATCGAGAACAGCGACTCCGTGACGACGATCTTTCGGGACGCCGTACTCGTCGCGAGTGCCTCGTCGAGCGCGGTCACATCGAGGTGCGGATACACGACGACATTCGCGCGCGACAACCGGCAGCCATCGATGATGCTCGCGTGGTTGAGCTCGTCGGAGAACACCGCATCACCAGCGCGCAACAACGTGCCGAGCACGCCGGTGTTCGCCGCGTACCCCGTGTTGAACAGCCGCACGCCATCGCACTGCAGCCAGTCTCCCACCGCCCGCTCGAGCGCGACATGCGCACGATGAGTCCCCGCGATCAACCGCGATGCGCCGGCCCCTACGCCGCCATCGGCCATCGCCGCGATGCCCGCGCGCGCGAGCCGCGGATCTCCCGCGAGCGAGAGATAGTCGTTCGACGACAAGTTGATGACCTCGACGCCGTCGAGGACGAACGTCGGGCCCTGCCGGCTCTCGACCACTCTCGACACGCGAATTCGATGCGCGGCCTCGAGCGCGGCTAGCTCCGCGCGCGCGTCATCGTCGAGCGACATCGGCGCGGACTATACGCGCCTCGCTCGTGCATGCCACGCGTTCAGCCTCGGGAGCGACTCGCGGCTGACTCGTGGTGACGCTGGGTCTCGGTGGCGAAGCCCGGTGCCGAGGCGGATGGGTCTATGACGCTGCCGCGGTCTTGGTCGGCAACTTCTCGACGCGCAGCCAGACATCGCTCTCTTCGGTGTAGCGCGGCGTTCGCATCCACACCTCGACGCGATAGCCGCGATAGTCGAAGAACGAACGCTCTTCGCCGCAGACTCGCTTCACGTTCTTCGCCGAGCCGGTGGTGGCCGCATAGCACGCGAGCAGCTTGTGACCTCGACGTGCTGAGTACGGATACAGCGCGCGATACACGCAGACGTGCAACGTCGTTCCCCGAATCGAGTACGTGGCTCCGAGCGTCGCGGCGATATCGGTGTCGAGCGCGCCGAGCTTCACGACCTTGTCGCACCCCGGAATTGGGCCCGACAAGGTGGGGCGCGACACCGAAGGCCGAGGGTTCGCGCGAGCCTCGCTCGCCATCGAGAGAACGACCGCGGCCACGAGTGCCAGACCTCGAATCATCGATCCTGAAACGTTCGACCCGCACGATCGGCCTTCCTTGGATCCTCGATCACTCCGCTGAGCCTCGACTCCGCTGGCTCCGATCGCGCATCGAGACGCGACGATCAAACGGTTGTCGCGAGCTCGAGCGCGTTACTGATCTCGAGAGCGTTACTTCCCGATGCAGAACCGCGCGAAGACCTCGTCGAGCACACGCTCGCCGACCTCGATGCCGCGCAGCTGCGCGAGCGCCTGGGCTCCCGTGCGCAGCTCCACCGCGACGATCTCGGGGGGACGCTGCGCCGCCCACGCCTCGGACGCTGCGGCGAAGGCATCGCGCGCGGACGCTGCGACGGCCTGCTGGCGCGCGGTCGTGACGAACGCTTGCTCGCCACCCTCGCGATCCGCGACGCCCGCAACCGCGAGCACGCGCGCTCGAAGCTCGTCGAGACCTTCACTCGATTTCGCCGATGTATAAATCGGCAGGCTCGATGGGCGCACGGCCGGCATCGAGGTGCGCTCGGCGAGCGCGAGATCCGCTTTGCTACGCACGACGACGGCACGCTCTGCGAATCGAGCGCCATCGTCCCACGGGCCGACGCCATCGTTGACCACCACTACGACGTCCGCCGATTCCACGCGCCGAGCGCCGAGCTCGATCCCGCGTTGCTCCACCGCGCCGCTCGGCGCATCCGACGGCGCACGGGTTCCAGCGGTATCCACGAGCGTGACTCCGACGCCGCTCCACACATCGGATACCTCGAGCCAATCGCGCGTGGTGCCGGGCTCGGCAGCGACCAGTGCGCGCTCCGTCCCGACGAGCGCGTTGAGCAGCGATGACTTGCCCACGTTGACCGGGCCGACGAGCGCGACGGTGATTCCCGCGCTGACCGCACGGCCGTAGCGAAAGCCATCCGCGAGGGCAGCGCTGGCGGAGCGCAATGTCGCGATCTCCGAGGCGATCCACGCGACGTCCGCGGGAGCCATGTCCTCTTCGGGAAAATCGATGCGGCCTTCGATCTCTGCGAGCAGGGCGAGGGCACGGCGCTCGTGGATCTGGGCTTGCTCGCCGAGTGCGCCGCCGAGGTTCGCGCGAGCCAAGCGCAGCGCGCGTTCGCTGCCTGCGTGGATCACGTCGAGTAGCGCTTCGGCGCGAGCGAGATCGAGCTTGCCGTTCGCGACTGCTCGCCGCGTGAACTCGCCCGGCTCCGCGATGCGAGCACCACGCTCGACGACGGAGGAGAGCAGGGCGTTCAAGTTGTGCGGGCCGCCGTGGCCGTGCAGCTCCGCGACGTCCTCGCCCGTAAACGACGCGGGTGCGCGCATCGCGAACGCGAGCACATTATCGAGACGTTCGCCCGCCGGCGAGCGAGCCCAGCCGACGCGGACCTCGCGAGTCAGTGCATCGGCGGCGATGCCGAGCGTCTGCGCGGCGATGTCGATGGCGCGTGGGCCCGAGAGCCGCACGATGCCCACGCCACCGATGCCCGATGCCGTCGCGATCGCAGCGATGGTGTCGCCATCTCTACTAGACGCGACGGCGTCCACGAGATCACTCCGGGTTCGGAACGATCAGGATGTGACGGTCTTCGCCTTCGCCTTCGCTGCGCGTGGACAGACCCGCGATCTCGGAGATCGCCATGTGAACGATGCGGCGATCGTGCGCCGTCATCGGTTGGAGCTCGACGATCTGCTTCGTTTGCAGCGCCTTCTCCGCCATGCGCTGACCGAGCCCGCGAAGGCGCTCGACCTGCTTGTCGCGGAAGCCACCGGCGTCCACGACGAGCGGCTTGGTCTTCTCGTCGCGCTTGTCGCGATAGACGACCTTGTTGACGAGGTGCTGGAGCGCATCCATCACCACACCACGGCGACCGATGACGAGCTCGGTATCCTTGGTCTGGATCTCGAGCGTCGTCCGGTCCTTGTCATCTTTGATGTCGATGTCCGCCGAGATGCCCATTCGCTCGAGCACGCCCAGCAGGAATTCGCTCGCCTTCTCGGCAAGATCTTCACGTTCAGCAGTCGCAGTTTCCGCCACAGGTGTCTCCTACTTCCGTCGCTTCTTCTTCTTACGAGGACGCGCGGGATTCGACGCTGCCGAGGCCTTGCCCACTGCCGGGCTCTCCGCATCGTCCGATTCTTCGTCGGTCTCGTCCGCTTTCACGTCGATGACCTTCTTCACGGGCTTGCCGCCCTTGGCAGCGGCTTCCTTCGCGGCGACTTCTTCGCTCGCCTTCTTCATTTTCTCGACGATCTCGAGGCTCTTGCGATCCCACTTGTTCATGTAGATCGAGTGGAGCGCGCTGAGGCACGTGTTCGTGAAGATGTAGAGCGTCAGGCCCGCGGGGAAGAAGAACGACATCACGCCGAACATCAGCGGCATGCCGTATTGGATGAACTTCTGCTGGCGCGAGTCACCGGTGGCGGGCGTGAGCCTCGCCTGGAGGAACATCGTGATGACGAGGATCGCCGGCAGGATGTGATACGGGTCGGTCGCCGTGAGGTCGTCGATCCAGCCCGGGATGAACGGCTGCTGGTAGAGCTCGCCGGCCGTCGACAGCATGCGATAGAGCGCGAGCCAGATCGGCATCTGCAGCAAGATCGGCAAGCAGCCCGCGATCGGGTTGACGCTGTGCGTCTTGTACAGCGCCATCGTCTCGGCTTGGAGGCGCTGCTTGTCGTCCTTGTACTTCTCTTGCAGCGCCTTCATCTGCGGCGCGAGGGCGGCCATCGCCTTCATCGAGCGCATCGACTTCGTCGTCCAGTAGAGGGTCGCGCCCTTGACGAGGAACGTCAGCAAGATGATCGCGAGGCCCCAGTTCTGGAGGAACGAGTAGAACTTCAGGAGCAGCCAGAGCAGCGGCTTGCCGATGAAGGCGAACCAACCGAGGTCGATCGTCTTCTTGAAGTTCGTCGAGAAACCCGACGCGTCGTCTGCCTTGCCGAGGTTCGTGTAGTTCTTCGGGCCGAGGTAACCGACGATCTCGTGCGTGACGATCTTGTCGTCCTTGATGTGCTGCTCGCCGAACAAGAGATCGGTCCGCATCACGCCCTTGGTCTCGCCGCTGTACGTCCGCTTCATCACGGGCGAGAGCGCGTCGACCTTCGGTGCGAACGCCGCGAGCAAGTACGGATGCTCGAACCCGGTCCACGTGATGCCGAGCTCCTCGCGCGGAGCCTTGAGCACCGACGTGACGGCCGTGTGATAGACCTCGCCACCGCGCAGCGTCGACGAGAACCACGCGCGCGGGCCCTCTTGGCTCGTGCCCTTGATGATCTTCGTGGGATCCTGGAACGCGAACACGCTGACCGCGAGGTTCTGGATCGCGTCGGTCCCGACAGGCGCCTTCACCTTCGTGGAGACCGTCATCCGGATCAGGTAGTTCGCAGGATCGACCGTGAACAGTTTCTCGACGGTCAGGTTCGCCGTGTCGATCGTGTAGCGAATCGACGTGTCCGAAACCTTCTCGCCCTTCCACTCGGACTTCTTCGGCAGCACGTACGTCGAGCGCGCGAAGTTGACGCCGAACGCGCCGGTGTCTGCCTGCTGCGCGAGAAGCTCGCCCTTGGTCTGATCGCGATCGTAGCGATGGTCGGTGAGCTGGAACGAAACGAGGTTTCCGCCGTAGCTCGAGAATGTCGCGACAAAGTTCTCGAACTTCATCGTCTCGCGAACCTCGGCGCCGCGTGGCGCTTCGATCTCGGCTGGAGCTACCGGACCCGACGGTGTGGGCGTCGGCGTGGGCGTCGCAGCGGAGCCATTCGAGCCAGAGCCGGTCTCGGTCGCGGTCGGCGGCTTGGGCTCCTGCTTCGGTGGGAAAATGAAGTTCCACACCAGCATCACGCCCAATGCGAGCGCGACCGCGAGGAGCAGCCGTTTTCCTTGATCCTGCATCTAGTGCTGCTCCTGCGCGCGATGAGCACAACGCGCGTCGTGGCGGTGAACCGGGTCATAACCGCCGTGGAACAGCGGGTTGCAACGAAGGATGCGCAGCATGGCGAGCGCGCTACCGACGACGATGCCGCGAGTCTTCACGGCATCGATCGCGTACTCCGAGCACGTCGGCAAGTAGATGCAGCTCGGCGCTCTCTTCATCGGTGAGAGGACGCGGCGATAGAACATCACCGGCATCAACACGAGCCAGACGAGAAAACGGTGGAGGGCGCGGATCATGTAGTGGCCGAGGAGGCGTTCGGGAGCTGCCGCAAAATCTTGGTCAGATCAGCTGCGAAATCGTCGGGGTGAAGCTGCCGCGCCGCGGAGTCCTTGGCAACCAGGACCATGTCCCAGCCTGTAGGCACCCAACCGTGCAGTCGCAACCACTCGCGCAACATGCGCTTGATCCGATTTCGAACGGGCGCGTTCCCTACTTTCTTGGTCACGGTGAGTCCGAGCCTGCCGACAAGGTCAGGCGCGGTACGTTTCCGAGCAATCGCGAGCACGTGTCGACCGTGGAGCTTGAGCCCGTTCGATTGAACGGCCACGAAGTCCGCGCGTTGTCGCAGTCGCATTTCCTTCGAGAACCCCGACGGAGTGCGACGTGGTGCCACGGCTACTTCTTCGCAGCAGTCACCGAAATGCGCTTGCGACCCTTCGCGCGACGACGACGCAACACTTCACGACCACCGCGGGTCTTCTTGCGAGCGCGGAAGCCATGGGTGCGCTTGCGGCTCTTGTTGTGGGGCTGATAGGTACGCTTGCTCACGGTAACTCTCCGGATCCGGGTGCTGATCGCATCCAAGCCACCGGGCTCGTTGCGGAGGGGGATCGATACTCAAGCGAGGTCACGAAGTCAAGGTGCCGTCTTCGTGCGCGTCTCTTCGTGATTCATTGCGTCCGGACACGCGACGAATCGTCGCGATCTCGGCGCCGGGCCCGATCCTCGGAACGGCAACAGATTCGCTGCGATCCGGAGTTCACTTGGAGACGTTTTTGACTTGCGGGTCGACTTTCGAAACTGATACCAACGCCGGGTTTCCTCGCCTGTGGATAAGCCATACGGGTTGGCCGCGGGAGAGAACCAGAAGTCCTTGTGGATAACTTCTGGATTGGTTGTCTTTTGTCTGTGAGCTGGGGCGCATAACTGCATGAAGTTGCAAGACAAAGCCGCAAGGATCCGAGCATGACTGTTCAACTGCTCTGGGACGAGGCTGTCGGGAGACTGCGTTCGCGAGTCTCTTCACAAAACTACGATATGTGGCTCCGTCCGATCGAGGTGCGCTCCTTCGACGGCGGCATCCTTCGTCTCCGTGCTCCAAACAGCTATGTACGGCTCTGGTTCGAGTCGAACTTTCTTCAGAGTCTGCTCAAAGACCTGCGCGAGCTCGGCCAAGACGAGCTGCGGGTGGAGTTCGATCCGGACTCTGAAGAGCGAGCAGCGGCCGCGGTAGAGCCGTCTTCCGAGCCTCTCGCCACCGTCACGACAGCTGCCCCGGTCATCGAAGCGGTCGTCTCGACCGGATCCGGGCCGACCCGCCACACGGCGCCCGAAGACATCATCGCGCCTCCCGAAGCCGCGACGCTCAATCCTCGCTACAACTTCGAGACGTTCGTCGCGGGTCCGTCGAACCAGCTCGCGTTCGCAGCATCGCAGGCCGCTGCCTCGAGCTACCCGCCCAAATACAATCCTGTCTTCATCTGTGGTGGCGTCGGCCTCGGCAAGACGCACCTCCTGCACTCGATCGGTCATCAACAGCTCGCGAACCGCCCCGGCGCACGCATCGTCTATCTCTCGAGCGAGCGGTTCATGAACGAGTACGTGCAAGCGATCCGCACCGGTCGGATGCACGAGTTTCGCCGCAACTATCGCGAAGGCATCGACGTTCTTCTCATCGACGACGTCCAATTCCTCGCCGGCAAAGAGAGCACGCAGGACGAGTTCTTTCACACGTTCAACGCGCTCCACGAGAACCACAAGCAGATCGTTCTCACCGCCGACCGCAAGCCGCACGAGATCAGCGACATCGCCGATCGCCTGCGGACGCGCTTCGCGTGGGGTTTGCTCGCGGACATCGAACCGCCCGAGCTCGAGGTCCGCATCGCGATTCTGCGCAAGAAGGCGGCCGTGGAAGCACTACAGCTCCCCGACGACGTCGCGCTCTACATCGCCTCTTCTATCAAGAGCAACGTCCGCGAGCTCGAGGGCGCGCTCATCCGGCTCGCTGCCTACGCATCGCTGTCCAAGCGGCGCATCGACCTCGAGTTCGCACAGGAGACGCTAGGTGCAGCGATCACGCGTCCGCGCGAGGTCATCACTGTCGACGCCGTCATCAAAGCTGTCGCGAGCTACTACGGCCTCAAGCCGAGCGACATCAAGAGCGAGCGCCGCCACAAGAGCGTTGCCACACCACGTGCCGTCGCGATGTACCTCGCGCGTCATCACACCAAAGACAGCTATCCGGACCTCGCGCGAGCGTTCGGTGGAAAGCACCACACGACCGTCATTTCAGCTGTCCAGAAGATCGTCGAGAAGCTCAAGGACGATGCTTCACTCAGGTCCGAAGTCCACGCCGTCGAAGCGATGATCCTCCGATGATCCAGCTCGATTCGACGACGTTTGCGACTGTGCGTAAGCCTGTGTTTCTGGCTGTGGACGGACGTTTGGCCATCCGGAACGGCGAGCTTGTCCACATGTTTGCAGCATGCCATCCACCGCGGGACGCCCACGTTTCGCATGGAGTCGACGAGGTCGCTCCCGTTCGGATGTCAGGGGTTTGACGCATTGTCCACAGGATCCACAGGACCTACTGGATCCTACTAATTCAAAGATCTTTTATTCCTGATCAGATAAAGAGAGCGCAGAGAGAGCCGAGGGTGACATGGAGATCCGCATCGCAAAGAACGAGTTCCTTCGCGGCCTGCGCCTCGCGCAAGGCATCGCCGATCGCAAGAGCACGATGCCGATGCTCGCGAACGTTCTGCTTCGGACGCAGGGAAAGAATCAGCTCCTCGTCGCAGCGACCGACCTGAACGTCTCGCTGACGGCAGAGCTCAAGAGCACGAACACCAGCGAAGGTGGCATCACGCTCGGAGCTAAGAACCTGTACGAGCTCATCGCGAATGCACCCGGCGATGAAGTCACGCTCAAGAAAACGGACAACCACTGGGCCGAGATCAAGAGCGGCAAGGTTTCCTATCGCATCGTCGGGATGCCCGACCGTGACTTCCCGAAGGTCCCCGACCATCGCGAAGCGCAGTATTCAACTCTCGAGAGCGCGGTGCTCCGCGAAATGATCGAGCGCACCCTGTTCTCGATCTGCAACGACGAGACGCGCTTCCACCTGAATGGCGTGTACTTCGAGAGCGATGGCAGCAAGAGCCGCATGGTCTCGACGGATGGTCACCGCTTGAGCAAGGTCGAGCGCACCATCGCGAACGGACCGAAGCTGTCGTCGGGAATCATCATCCCGAAGAAGGGTCTCCTCGAGATTCGCAAGGTCCTCGACTCGGGACCGTCGTGCAAGCTCGCCATCAAGACGCCGCACTTGTTCCTCGTCCAGGACGACATCGCGATCGCGGTGAAGCTCATCGACGCGCAGTTCCCGCCGTACGAGCAGGTGATTCCCAAGGAGCACAAGAAGGTCATCACGATCGATCGTGCCCGCTTCATCGATGCTCTTCGTCGCGCACAGCTGATGTCGTCGGAGACGCGCGGCGTGAAGATCGCCGCCACGAAAGAAGGCGTGACCATCACGAGCGACAACCCGGACCTCGGCGAAGTTCGCGAGGAGATGGAAGCCGAGTACAACGGTGAAGCCATCGCCATCGGCTTCAACCCGAAGTACGTCGTGGAGCTGCTCTCGCAGATGTCGAGCGACCAGATCACGCTCTCCCTCGGTGGCGAGCTCGATCCGGGTCTCATTCGTCCGCTCACGGGCGATGACTATCTCGGCGTCGTCATGCCGATGAGGATCTAGATTCGGATCCTCACGCTCGTCGCCGACGGCGTTCGCAATCTCCAGACGCTCCAGCTTGCCCCTCGCGAGCGTTTCAACGTCTTCGTCGGTGATAACGGGCAGGGCAAGACGAACCTCTTGGAGGCGATCTACGTCGTCGCTACGCTGCGTTCGTTTCGCACGACTCGGCTCGCCGACCTCGTCGCGTTCGGTAGGTCCAAGGCAACGCTCGGTGCGCGCGTCATCAAGGACGACCTCGTGCGGGTCTACGAAGTCGATCTCGCTCCGGGGTCACGCAAGGTGCGACTCGACGGAAAAGCGCCGCGTCCGCTCGCTCGGTACTTCGGTGGCTTCAACGTCGTCGTGTTCACGCCTGAAGATCTCGGCTTGCCACGAGGCTCGCCGGGTGATCGCCGCCGGTTTCTCGACCGCGGGGTGTTCAATTTCGAGCCCGGGTACCTCGGGGTCGCGACGGACTACGACAAGGTCCTGCGCTCTCGCAACGCCGTGCTCAAGCAAGCAGGGCAGGGGATGCTCGGTGGAACCAAGCTCGAGGACATGCTGCTCGTCTACGATGTGCAACTCGCGAAGCTGGCGGTGCAGATCGTCGACGCGCGAACGCGATTTCTGACGGTCCTCGCGCCCGCGCTCGTCGAGACATTCTCGCGAATCACGCGCACGGGACTCGCTGCAGGTGCGCGCTACGTGTCGAAGATCGCCGGCATGACGCCCGAGATCGTCGAGGAGAAACTCCGCGAGGGACGCGTGAAGGATCTCGCGACGCAATCGACGCAGCTCGGTCCTCATCGTGACGACGTCGTGCTCGAGCTCGACGGACGCGAGGCAGGAAGCTTCGCATCGCAGGGGCAATTGCGCGCGATCATGCTCGCGTGGAAGACCGGAGAGCTACGCGTTCTCGGAGATGCACACGGCGACCAACCGATCCTCTTGCTCGACGATGTCTCGAGCGAGCTCGACCCATCCCGCAACGAATTCTTGTTCGATCACCTCGCCACACTCGCCGGTCAGTGCTTCATCACGACGACGCACGGAAGCCATGTTTTGCTCGCTCAAAACCGCGCGGATTACCGCATCCAGAGCGGTCAAATTCTTCAGTGAATCTCATCGGTTGATCGACCAAAACAGACGCCCAGATCCCTTCTTTCAAAGGGGTCGGCGTGGTACCAACTCAACGCGCGGTTTGCATGGCTGATCCGACAACGAGTACGCAGAGCTCGGACAACTACGACGAGGCTTCGATCGGTGTCCTGAAGGGACTCGAGGGCGTTCGAAAACGTCCCGGCATGTACATCGGCGACACCGATGACGGCACCGGTCTGCATCACCTCGTCTACGAAGTTGTCGACAACTCCGTCGACGAACATCTCGCAGGTCACTGCGATCGCATCGAGGTGATCATTCACTTCGACAACTCGGTGACCATCGACGACAACGGTCGCGGCATTCCGGTTGGCATCCATCCACAAGAAGGACGTCCCACGGCCGAGGTCGTGATGACGCAGCTCCACGCCGGCGGAAAGTTTGGCGGCAAGGGCTACAAGGTCTCTGGTGGCCTCCACGGCGTCGGCGTGTCCGCTGTCAACGCGCTCAGTGATTGGCTCAAGCTCGAGATTCGTCGCGATGGCGGCGTCTACTACCAGGAGTTCGGTGCTGGCAAGCCGACGACCGAGCTCAAGCAAACGGGCGTGACGGATCGGCGTGGCACCAAGATCACGTTTCACCCCGATCCGACGATCTTCAAGAACATCCTCGAGTTCAACTTCGACACGCTGTCGCAGAAGCTCCGCGAGCTCGCGTACCTCAACAGCGGCCTGTCGATCTCGATTCGCGACGAGCGCTCCGACAAATCCAACGACTTCGCGTACAGCGGCGGTATCGCCACGTACGTCGGGGACATGAACGCGAACAAGACCACGATCTCGGAAGTCGTCTCGTTCTCGGGGATCTACAAAGAGGGCGAGGTCGAGTGCGGCGTCGATCTCGCGATGCAGTGGAACGACGGCTACTCGGAGCTGACCACCTGCTTCACGAACACGATCAAAAATCGCGATGGCGGTACGCACCTCACGGGCTTCCGTCAGGCCCTCACGCGCACCATCAACGCGTACGCGAACGAGAACAAGCTGCTGAAGGATGCGAAGAGCGGCCTGTCTGGTGAGGATCTGCGCGAAGGCCTGACCGCTGTGATCTCGGTGAAGGTCCAGGATCCGAAGTACTCGAACCAGGCGAAGGACAAGCTCGTCTCGTCCGAAGTCGCGACGGCGGTCTCGGCCGTCATCGGCGACAAGCTCGGTCAGTACCTCGAGCGCAATCCGAAAGATGCGCGCGGAATCATCCAGAAGGCGCTGCTCGCATCACGTGCGCGCGAAGCCGCTCGCAAAGCGCGCGAGATGGTCCAGCGCAAGGGCGCCCTCGAGCTCTCGTCGCTACCGGGCAAGCTCGCCGATTGTCAGGAGCGCGACCCGATCAAGAGCGAGCTGTTTATCGTCGAGGGTGAGTCCGCCGGTGGATCGGCGAAGCAAGGGCGCAACCGCGCGTTCCAGGCGATCCTTCCGCTCAAGGGCAAGATCCTCAACGTCGAGAAGGTGCGCTTCGATCGGATGCTCTCGTCGCAAGAGCTGACGACGCTGATCACGGCGCTCGGTACCTCCGTCGGCGACGAGAAGGACATCGCGAAGCTCCGCTATCACAAGATCGTCATCATGACGGACGCCGATGTCGACGGAAGCCACATCCGCACCCTGCTGCTGACGTTCTTCTTCCGTCACTTCAACGAGCTGTTCGAGAACGGCCACGTGTACATCGCGCAGCCGCCGCTCTACAAAATCAAGAAGGGCAAGACCGAGCTCTACTTGAAGAACGAGGGCGCGCTCGAAGACTTCCTCCTCGACAGCGTCTGTCGCGAAACCATTCTCGAGCGCACGGGCGGTACGCCGCTCACCGGCGACGAGCTCGCGGCGTTCGTGAAGCGCATCAATCAAACGCGCCGCTTGCGCTCGCAGCTCGACAAGCGCTTCGACGCTCGCATCGTCGTGCAGTTCGCCGACGAGGGCCTCACGGAAGACGTGCTCAAGAGCCGCGAGAAGCTCGAGCTGTTCGAAGCGAAGGTCATGGCGAAGGTCAGCCAGCGCTACCCCGAGCTCGGCCAAGCTGCCGCCGAATACACGCAGGACACCGAGCACGGCACGTGGGACATGAAGTTCGGCGCAGGCATGCACGGCGTGCGTCGCCACACGATCATCAACGCGGCGCTCGTAAAGTCGGCCGAGTTCGCCACGCTTCGCGATGCATCGAACGAGTTCCGTACACAGCTCGCGCTGCCGCTGACTCTCAAGCACGAGAAGGACGAGCCGCTCGTCATCGGCGGTTGGGACGAGATCGCGACGATCATCGAGAACCTCGGGCGCAAGGGTCTCCAGATCCAGCGATACAAGGGCCTCGGCGAGATGAACGCGGAGCAGCTGTGGGAGACCACGATGGATCCCACGAAGCGTCACTTGCTCAAGGTGAAGGTCGAAGAGATGGAAGAGGCCGACGCCATCTTCACGAAGCTGATGGGCGATCTCGTCGAACCGCGCCGCGAGTTCATCGAAGAGAACGCGCTCAACGTGCGCAACCTCGACGTCTGAGTCGTTCGCTCCGGCCGTGCCTGCTCGCTTAGAGCGCGCGGTGCGTCGCTTCGCGCAACAGCGGCGCGGAGTGCTCGCTGTCGTTGAGTCGCACGAGCTGCAGCTCCTCGAGTGATCGTCCGGACATCACGTTGAGCGTCGCTGGCGCTTGGCGAAACATCCACACGCGCGATAGCGGCAAGCCGAGCACGCGACACAGCAGCACGCGATTGACAGCGTCGTGGGCCGCGATGAGCGCCGTGGCGTCGGGACCGAGGGCTTCGAGGCGCGCGACGACGCGAACGAGCACGGGCCATGCGCGATCTTCGACATCGCCGAGCGTCTCCGCCTCCGGACCGGCAGGCACGTCGCGCTCGGGACGAGAGCGCCACGTGCCGAACATCTCGGCGTGCGAGAGCTCGATCTCGCTCGCAAGCTGGCCTTCCCATTTGCCGTGCGAGATCTCGAGCAGCCCTTCGTCGAGCTCGAGGGCCGTATCGCGACCGGCGAGAATTGCCTGCGCAGTGTTCTTCGCGCGCGAAAGCGGTGACGCGATCGCGATGTCGATCGGCAGGTGGGCGAGGCGCTGTCCAAGCGCGCGAACTTGCGCTTCTCCGTCGGGGGACAGCGGAATGTCGGTCCGACCTTGGTAGCGACCTTCGCGATTCCAGGGCGTCTCGCCGTGGCGCACCAACAGGACGTTCATGCGTCGCAGTCTATCGCGACACCGGGCGCGACACTGGGCGCGGCGCCATGGTAGCCAGGTGGTCATGAGCTATCGGAGCCGCATCCTCGGAATCGGTATGTCCGTTCCCAAGAAGGTCGTCACGAATCACGACCTCGCGCAGCTGATGGAGACGACACACGAGTGGATCGTCGAGCGTACCGGCATCGAGCAGCGCCATTGGGTCGAGCCGGGTGAGACCGGCGCATCGCTCGGCGCCGCCGCCGGCCGGCAAGCGATCGAACGCGCGGGGATCGATCCGAAGGACATCGACCTCATCATCTACGCGACTCTCTCGCCGGACTACTTCTTCCCCGGCACTGCGGTGTTCGTGCAGCGCGCGCTCGGACTCAAAGAGATTCCGTGCCTCGATATCCGGCAGCAGTGCACCGGCTTCGTCTACGGACTCTCGATCGCCGATGCGTACATCCGCACGGGCAACTTCAAGAACATCTTGCTCGTCGGCTCGGAGGTTCACTCCACGGGCCTCGATGTCTCGACGACCGGTCGCGACGTGACGGTGTTGTTCGGTGACGGTGCCGGCGCGGTTGTCATCGGTCGCGCGACCGACGAACAACACATGATTCTCTCGACGCACATCCACGCCGATGGCAGCGAAGCAGAGATCCTGTGGACGGAGTATCCGGCGAGCGCGCATCACCCGCGCATCAGCGCCGAGGCGATGGCCGAGCGAAAGCACTTCCCCGTGATGAACGGCAAGAAGGTGTTCAAGCACGCAGTCACGCGCATGCCTCAAGCGATCATGGAAGGCATGGTCGCGAACAACCTGAAGCTGACCGATATCGACATGATGATCCCGCATCAGGCGAATCTGCGCATCAACCAGATGGTCGCGCAGATGATCGGCATGCCGCCGGAGAAGACGCACAACACGATCATGAAGTGGGGCAACACCACCGCTGCGTCGATCCCGATGTGCTTCTACGACGCGATCGAGGTCGGCAAGATCAAGTCAGGCGACCTCGTGTGCATCGTCGCGTTCGGCGCAGGCCTCACGTGGGGCTCCGCGTTCGTTCGCTACTGAGCGCTCCGTGCGTTGCGATCGGCAACGCGATCACGGGAACGCGCAATCGCGATTACGTTCGTAGAGAGGCCGAACCAATCTCCAACGATTTCGGCGAAGAATCCGCGTCCTCGTAACACCAATGTTCGTCGCGTGAGCGTTCCTCGATGTACAAGGACCGCCGCGATGACCGGGTTCGAGCGAGACAACGACGTGAATCAGCGGCTCCAGCTCGCGCCGGGCGAGACTCTTCAGGGATACGACCGTTGGTCGCGATCGTACGATCACGAAGACAATCCGCTCGTCACCGCTACGTCGTGGGTGCTCGATCGATCCCCGCTCGGCGCTGCGGACTGCGAAGTGCTCGACCTCGGCTGTGGCACCGGCCGCAACGCGTGGCGTGTTCTCAACGAAGGCGCGCGCGGCTACGTCGGTGTCGACGGCTCGCACGGGATGCTCTCGATCGCGACGCAGCAGAACCGCGATCCGCGCGTGCAGTTCATGCACGCCGATTTGCTGTCACCGTGGAAGCTCGAGGAGCAAGTCGACCTCGCGCTGATGGTGCTCGTGCTCGAGCACTTGCCGACTCTCGACGCGATGGCGCGGACGCTGTCGCATGTCGTGAAGTCCGGCGGTCGCTTGCGCATCGTCGATCTGCATCCAGAACGCGTCGCGAACGGCACGCTCGCGCACTTTCGCGATGGCGGTCAGGACGTCCAGTTCGCGAGCGTCGCGCACAACATCTCCGTGCTCACCGACGTGCTGGATAACGCGGGCTTCGATGTCGTTCGTCGCGATTGGCTCGCGAGCGATTCGCTCGTCACCGCGGTGCCTCAGCTCGCGAAGTATCGCGGGCTCAAGATCATCATCGATATCAAAGCGACGCGCCGTCCGTCGAGCGCTCGCGGCACGGCCAAGCAGTCCGTGATGTCTCGCGAGTAACGCGTCAGGCAGCGGCAGGAGCAAAGATCGCGTCGATCTCTGCGCCGATCTTGTCTTCGCCGACGCCCTTGGCGAGCGCCAGCTCCTTCGTGAGCAAGCCGCGTGCGGTCTCGAGCATCTTGCGCTCGCCGAACGAGAGATCCTTCGTCGTGCGCAGAACGCTGAGGTCGCGCATGACTTCAGCGATCTCGAACACGCTGCCCGTTTTGATCTTCTCCATGTACTCGCGATACCGCCGATTCCACGTCTGCGTGTCGCGCGGAATGTCGCGGGACTTGAGAATCGAATAGACCTCTTTCACCTGTTTCGAGGTGATGAGATCGCGGAGCCCGACCGAGCCCGCGTTGACGGTCGGCACCATGATCTTCAGACCCGTATCGAGGATCTTGAGGATGTAGACCGCCGTCGTGTTCCCACCGATGTCGCGTTGCTCGAGCGCCACGACCTCCGCCACCCCGTGGACTGGATAGACCGCTTTGTCGCCGACGCTGAATTCGTTTTTCATCAGATGGCTAAACCCCTAGCTGCTAAATGCTAACAGCCAGGGTGTGGTCTGTCAAACTCCTGTATGAGTCAACCGACTGTAATCACACGAAAAAACCACTTTCGAGGTTAGGTTCGTGACCTCGGCGACACCTACATTGGACAACTGATTGTGATCAGTCGAGCGCGTAGTGGTCAGCGGTTCGTCGCGTACTCGACGATCGTCGCAACGGCGAATCCCGTGCCGCCTTTGGGCTGCGACGGACGCGTGCTCGAGACCGATGCGGGCCCCGCGATGTCGACGTGGACCCAGGGCGTGTCCTTCGCGAACGTCTTGAGGAACAAGCCGGCCGTGATCGCACCGCCGAAGCGGTCACCCGTGTTGCGCATGTCCGCGATGGAGCTCTTCAGCTGCTCGCGCAGGCGACCGTTGAGCGGAAGGCGCCACATGTCCTCGCCCGTGCGCTCCGCGGTCTGCATCCAGCCCTTGAGCAGGCCCTCGTTGTCGGACATCACGCCCGCGGTGTACGGCCCGAGCGCGACCATGCAGGCGCCCGTCAGCGTCGCGAAGTCGAACATCTCGTCGGGTTGGATCTTCTTGCGCGCATACGTGATCGCATCGCCGAGGGTCAGGCGACCTTCTGCGTCGGTGTTGTTGATCTCGACGGTGGTGCCGTCCATCGAGGTCAACACGTCGCCGAGCTTGTACGCGTGGCCCGAGACGAGGTTCTCGCAGCACGCGGCCACGACGTGGACCTCGTAGTCACAACCGAGCGTCGCGATCGCATCCATCGACGAGATCACCGCCGCAGCGCCGGACATGTCGACCTTCATGTCTTCCATCGACGCGCTCGGCTTGAGCGAGTACCCGCCCGAGTCGAACGTGATGCCCTTGCCGATGAAGCAGATCTTCTTCTTCGGCTTCTTCGCGGGCTTGTAGGTCATGTGGATGAAGCGCGGTTCCTCGGCGGAGCCCTGACCCACGGCGAGGAACATGCCCATGCCGAGGTCCTTGCACTTCTTCGCATCGAGCACCGTCACCGAGACGGACTTGCCGTGCTTCTTGCCGATCGCGACGGCATCGTTCGCGAGCACGGTCGGCGTGACCGCATGTGCTGGTTCGTTGATCAGATCGCGCGCGTGGTTGATCGCCGCCGCGACCACACCGCCGCGCGAGATCGCCGCGGTGAAGTCACGTCCCTGCTTCGCGGTGGGCTTCTTCTTGCCTGTCGGATCGGTGACGAGGCCAAAGCTCGCGAGCGAGGTCGGCTTCTTGTGCTCGTCGCCGGTGAGGTAGCGGCCGAACTTGTAGGTGCCGAGGAACACGCCTTCGGTCGCGTGCTGGATCAGTGCGTTCTCGCGGTTCGCGCCGAACGTGGGCACCAGGAACGCGACCGACTTCGCGCCGACCTTGTTCGCGTGCTGTGCGACCATCGCGGTCAGATCGCGGATCGATGGGTTGCCGAACTCTCCCTTGATGCCTCCGCCCACGACCGCGACGCGCTTCGCCGGGATCTTGCCATGCGAGTGAACGCTGATCTGCTGGCCGGTCTTGCCATCGAACGACTCGCTCTTCGCGACGTCCGAGAGCACGCCACCGAAGGCTTGGTCTGCCAATTTGAAAACGGGGTCCTTGCTCGCATCACCGAAAGCGACGAACGCCACAAGATCCACCTGTGACTGCAAGAATGAACCGTGGAGATGAGTGACAGCCACTGGAGCCTTATCAGCCATAAATCACCGTAACTCCAAAGAAAGAACGGACGCGTTTTATACGGCGCCACGATCTCGAAGTAAAGGAATCGATTGCCTACATTGACAGTCGAAAGCACGGATCCGTAGAGTCTTCACACAATCAACTCCGGGGGAGTTTGAATGCGATCCAAGGTGATGACGGCGCGTCCTGCGGCGCGCAAAGGCAGTGGGTCTAGCGTGAAAAAAACGGTGGCGGTGGCGTCGAGAAAGTCCGAGCCGATCATTCAAATGGTCGAGCGGCGTTCATCGCGCAACATCATCGAAGTTCCGAAGAAGGCAGGAGAACTGCCGATTCCGATCGCCACCTTCGTCTTTTGACGAAGAATTCCTCGGTCGGCTAGTCGTCGACCGAACCAGCTAACGTCTTTCGCAGGTTGCGCGCATCCTGCCATCGTGACGGTGACTCGAACACGATGGTGGCTGGAATGCCCTCGTAGTGCTCCAAGAGCATGACGAGGTCATCCATGCGTTCACTCCGCAACGGACCCGAACGTCCAAGGCCGGTCACGCGCAGATAGAGCGCGGGAACGCCGAGGTCATAGTGCACCTCGGGCGGCTGGCCCGGATCGCGAACCAACGGATCGAAGGCGCACAGGACGCCGAGCTCGTTCGCGAGCTTCACGGCTGTACGTAGGTCCCACAGTCCGTCTGGAATCCAGACGCGCGGCGCGCCGAGCGCTTCTTCGGTCGCGATCTCTTCGAAGAACTTCTTCAGGAGATCGCGGTTCGCTTGCGACGCCGCGAACAGCGTCGGCGATCGAAAGATCACGTGCGCAGCGCCGAGCTGCTGAACGGCTTTCGCCAGCTCGACAATCGCGACTCGTCCGGGAGCGCTATCGCGAAAGTCTCCGACGGTAGCGTCGTGCTGCCACAACTTCTCCGCCTTCGGTGCTTTGCGATGAGTGAGCACCCAAGGGGCGACCAGGCCGAGCGTGCCCTTGGGCGCGATCTCGGCCCACTTCGCGATCACGCTCGGTTTCATCGGGCCCGCGAACAACGCGGAGAGCTCGAGGTACGTGAGCTCGCGAAAGTACTTCTCGCGATCGGTACGGTCCGGAATGTCCGCAGTGCCGATGCGGGTGTCGATATCGTCGTCGGTTTCGGACATTGCTTCAGTCAGGAGGGCTGCGTATCGTGCCCGCGCTACGGGTGCAACGGAGGGCAGCATGAAGTTCTTCATCGACACGGCCGACATCAAAGAGATCCGCGAAGCGAGCGCCATGGGCCTCGTCGACGGCGTCACCACGAACCCCTCGCTGGTCGCGAAGACCGGCAAGAAGTTCCGCGACGTCTTGCTCGAGATCTGTGACCTCGTGAAGGGCCCGGTGTCCGCCGAGGTCGTCTCCACGCAGTACGATGGAATGATGAAGGAAGCCCGCGAGTACGCGGCGCTCCGTCCCAACATCGTCGTGAAGATTCCGCTCATCGCGGAGGGGCTCAAGGCCGTTCGCACCTGCGCCGACGAGGGCATCAAGACGAACGTCACGCTGTGCTTCTCGGCCACCCAGGCACTGCTCGCGGCCAAGGCGGGCGCGACGTTCATCTCGCCGTTCGTGGGTCGCCTCGACGACGTCTCGACGAACGGGATGCAGTTGATCGGCGAGATCGTTCAGATCTACGACAACTACGCGTTCGAAACCGAGGTGCTCGTCGCGAGCGTTCGGCATCCGATGCATGTCCACGAAGCCGCGATGATGGGTGCGCACGTCGCGACGTGTCCGCTCTCGGTGCTGCTGCAGCTGTGCAAGCACCCGCTGACGGACCTCGGCCTCGCGAAGTTCCTCGCGGACTGGGAGAAAGTTCCGAAGTGACCGTGTCTGGCGGTGCGCGACGAGCGTTCTCCGTCGCGATCTATGCACGCCGCGGGGATCAGGTGCTCGTCATCGAGCATCGTCGGTTGAAGACCTGGCTGCCTATCGGCGGCGAGCTCGAGCTCGGGGAGACACCGCTCGAAGCGGCGATCCGCGAGCTGCGCGAGGAGACGGGCATCGCCGGCGTGTTCCTGCCGCTCGTCGGTGCGCTGGACGGTGTCCCACCAGGCTTCCTCGGCTACGAGGAGCACCCGGCGGGCTCGAAGGGCATGCACATGAACTTCGTGTTCGTCGCGCGCGTGCCCTCCGGCTCCGACGTGACGCCGAACGACGAGTTCGGTCAGTGGCGGTGGGTCGATCGCGCCGAGCTCGAGCAGCTCGAGTCTCCGCTCAACGTGCGGCAGTTCGGATACCTCGCGCTCGACGCGGTGTTCGTCTCGCCGGGCTGATCGCGTCGGGCCCCTCGTGCTATGGGATGCCGGCCCGCCATGCGGATCCGGCAGCACGTCAATCCCAACCAACTGCACTTCACGCGGTTTCGGGGAGAGCGTCCGCCGCTCGACGGCCGGCTCGTCGAGCTCGAGATCGGATGCGCCGACGCGCAGTTCTTGTTCGAGCGAGCTGCCGTCGATCCCTCGCGCCTCTACGTCGGCCTCGAGATCCGCGAGGACCTGACGATGCTCGTCAACAAACGCGCACGTGCGGCCGCGGTGCCGGTGCATGCGGTGTTCTGCCAAGCGCAGCTGCACACGAAGGAGATCTTCGCGGCGGGATCCGTGGAGCGCGTCTACGTGAACTTTCCAGACCCGTGGTTCAAGCGCCGTCATCACGAGCGCCGCATGGTCGATCCCGTGCTCGGCGATCAGATCGCGCACGTGCTGCGCCCTGGTGGCGAGCTATTCGTGCAGAGCGACGTCTGGGACATCGCACTCGATGCGATGGCGACGTTCGATCCCGACCCGCGCTTTCGTAACGTCGCCGGCGAGTGGTCGTTCTGGAAGCAGGGCAATCCGTACGGCGTGCGCTCGTGGCGCGAGCAGAACGCCGAAGAGACCGGGCTCCCGATCTGGCGCATCATGTACGCGCGCGAGCGGTGATACCGTGGCCGCGTGAGGATCACGCGTCGCACTGGATTCGCTCTGCCCTTGGTGCTCGTCGTGGGCTGCGGCTCGTCGCCGAAATCGACGACGCCACCCGTCGATCAGACTCCGACGACCACGGAGACCGGCGCCCTTCCTCCAGCTCCGGGCAGCGGCAAGGTCACGAAGACGAACGGCGAGAATGGCATCACGATCCTCACGTACGAGATCGGCGATCGCGTCTACGTTCACGAGGACGGCACGTGTCACGCCGAGTACAACGCGAACTGCGGCAACCACGACGGCCCCGAGATCACGACGTGCAATCCGCCGCCACCGCAACAAGTACAGTGTCCCGCCGACGCGAAGTAGCGCTCGTTCGATGACCTCGACGTGATTTCGATCGCGCAGGTCCGCGTGCTCCTCGCGCGCTAGCTCGGGTTCGGATCGAGCACGGTCGCTTGCTTGATCTTGTCGAGGCGGAACTGGCGATCGTTGCCGGTCTCGAGATCCGTGCAGTTGAGCAGCGTGATCTGGCGATCGAACACGAGGCTGCGAATGCGCACGAGACGCGGCGTCAGCTCCCACGCCTTCTTCTCGTAGACGATGCGCAGCGCACGCGACTCGAACCACGCGGTCTCGATCGCATCGCGCACCGTGTTGGGAATCGGTAGCGCAGGCACGCCGACCATCTGCAGCTCTCCGATCAGCGTGAGCAGCTCGCGTTGTGCCGATGTGCCGAGCGCAGCGCGCACCTTGTCCGTGGCCTTCTCGATCGCGTTCGGAAACGGGATCAATCGCTGCTCGATCGCGAGGCGAGCGAGCGCGAGGAGGAGCGCTGCTTCGCGCGCCGTGAAGTTCACGGGCGGGAGCTGATAGCTCTTGTCGAGAGCGTAGCCCCCGCCGCGTCCGCGATCGGCCTTGATCGGCATGCCCGCGTCCTGCAGCGCTTCGAGATCGCGATAGATCGTACGCAGCGTGACGCCGAAGCGATCGGCGAGCTGCGCTGCGGTGACTCCCGTGCGACGTGCCCGGAGGGCTTCCGCGAGAGCGAACAGGCGAGTCTTTCTCCGCATCGGATCAGCGTACCTACGAAACCTGACAGAAGGCTGTCACGAAGGAGAGCCAAGGTCCATTTCGAAAGGACAAATCACCATGACCACTTCGGACACTTCTAGCTCTCTTCCGCTCGCCGTCAACTGGTTCGAGATCGCGGTTTCGGACCTGGCGAAAGCAACCAAGCTCTACGAATCCACCTTGGATACGAAGCTCCAGGTCGCGCCGTTCAACGGCATTCCGCACGCGATCTTCCAGCGAGGCGACCAATCGCTCGGAGCGCTGATCACGGATCCGAGCCGGCCCGTGCGAGCCGGCCACTCGACCGTGATCTATCTCCAGGTGCCGAACGTCAAGGACGCACTCGGTCGCGCGCTCGAAGCGGGTGCGAAGATCGTGCAGCCCGAAACGTCGATCGGACCACAGGGCATGATCGGGCTGTTTGCCGATCTC
>Ga0154020_10002536_pt1 | contig 22245 bp, 14 predicted proteins | sample Klosneuvirus_201_FD_109709 | JGI IMG/M metagenome (GOLD analysis project Ga0154020, IMG submission 109709) | Active sludge microbial communities from wastewater, Klosterneuburg, Austria - Klosneuvirus_20160825_MG | ecosystem: Engineered > WWTP > Aerobic digester > Activated sludge | place...
GATGGCGAGTCGGAAATTGGTCTGATACATGCCCACCATGGCGCTGCCCGTGAGCATGAGCATGATAGGTCTGTCCGCTACTTGTACCATGATCGATGAGAAATTCGATGGTACCGTTGGGAGACCGAATCGCAGCATCTCCCGCAGCAGTGATGAGGACGCAGCTGTATTCTGACGGATCGTTCCGATCACACCGCGGAGAGAGGGAATGAAGTACAAGAACGTAACAGCACTTCCCAGAACGCCGGCCCACAATACACCTTCGATCTTCATCCCAAGACCAACAACAAACACAAGGTTGAGCGCTACCGTTACGACAATGGAAAGCAGTCGGAGAGCAGCAAAGGAACGGGGCTTCTGCTGCATCCGCAATCGAGCAAAAGGTATCAGCACCAACGCGTCGAGTAATGGAATGAGAGAGGCAATGGCAACGTAGAGCGCCCCGGCTTCCCCCAGCTGAAGGAAGGACGATGTGGCGATCGGACCGGCAAGGAGGGCCGTGATGATGGTAACGACGAAGCTTACGGCCACTACGGAGAGGACGGCAACAGAGAACACTCGCGCATTCGATGATTCGTCGGACCGTTCCCAGAACCGCATAAAGGCCGGTTCCATGCCGAGCGAATAGACAATGTTCACAAATGCGATCATGGCGTAGATGGCCGTTACGTCTCCGATCTCCGATGCCGATAAAAAGTTGGTATAGAGCGGCGTTAGGAGAAACGTAAGAAAACGTCCCATCACGGTGGAAACACCGTAGACGATGGTATCGGATGCCAGAGACCGGATCTTCGACTGCATGAGCTATTCGTTGGTGCACGCCCTCGGAGGGACGTAAATTGTCAGCCTACAAACATATGCAGAGCACCATGCCCTACCTTCGCCGCATTCTTCTCGTCTTCGTCCTCTCCCAGATCTCCGCCCTTGCCCAACAGCCAACCACGCCGGAAGGCATACGGATAGCAGACCATGTTCGTGTTCTTGCATCTGACAGTTGCAGCGGCAGAGGACCTGCCACGTCCGGCATTGAAAAGGCCGCAGCCTATATCACAAAGCACTTCGCGGAGTACGGTCTGCAGCCGGCTGGACGGATCGCCTATGCCGACACCTTCAGTCTCACCACCGGCGTCAAACTTGGCGATCAGAACTCCGTTATGTTCGAGGTGGTGATCGAACGTCCGGGTGTGCCCCTTGACAAGACCAAACCCACGAAACTCGGATGGAAGCTCGGAACAGACTATCAGCCGTGGGGATTCAGTGAGTCCGGTACGGTAGTAGGCGACGTGGCCTTTGTTGGCTACGGCATCTCTTCATCAGGCTATGACGACTACAAGGACATCAACGTCAAGGACAAGATCGTTATTGTTCTGCGCGGACTCCCCAAGTGGGCAGAAAAGGACGAGGCACTTAAACAATCGGCCTCCCTCCGCGCCAAGGCTACCTTAGCACGCGACAAAGGTGCAGTGGCGGTTGCCTTTGTGAACGAACGGGGCGATTCAGCCGATGTCCTCGCTCGTTTTGGACTCGACCGCCTCGGCAAGAATTCCGGCATTATCGCGCTTCAAGTTCGGCGTACCCCATGCTCGAAGATCTTCCCGCCCAAGGGTACCTCACTCTTCACTGCAGAGACGGCCATTGAGCAGACCAAGAAGCCACAGTCCTTTGTGTTCGCCAACACCAAGGCAACGGTCACTACCTCCCTCGCCTTTGAAGAAGGTACAACGCAGAACATCGTTGGAGTTGTTCGCGGTACGGATCCAACTCTCGCCGGAGAGTATGTGGTAGTGGGCGCACATTATGACCACCTCGGCATGGGTGATGAGAACTCGCTCGCAGCTTCCACAACGCCAAGCATCCACTATGGAGCTGACGATAATGCTTCGGGCACAGCTGGGGTGATCGAACTTGCCGGACGTCTGGCCCGAAATCCGGGTAAACGATCCGTGATCTTCATGACCTATAGCGGTGAGGAAAAGGGGCTCCTTGGTTCGAAGCACTGGGTTTCGAATCCAACGATCCCGCTGACGTCTGTGGTGGCGATGATAAACATGGATATGATCGGTCGACTCAAGGACGGAAAGCTCAACATCCAAGGCCTGGGAACATCCTCAATGTGGCCGGCGCTGATCGATTCAGCAAAGAAGGATCTGCCCCTTACCATCAGTACAACAGCAGACGGGTTCGGTCCGAGTGACCATTCATCGTTCACAGGCAAGGGTATTCCGGTGTTGTTCTATTTCACCGGACTGCACAGCGATTACCACCGCCCATCCGATACATGGGATAAGGTGAATGCCGACGGTGAAGCGTTGGTCCTCACCATGGTAGAACGTTCACTGCGCCTTGTTACCGATGCACCAACTCGTCCCGACTTCACGAAGGGGGCCGATAAACCCGCAGCCAATCAATCAAGCAGCATCGCCCTGAAAGTAACACTGGGTGTGATCCCCGACTATTCAGACGATCCGCAAGGACTTCGCCTTACCGGTGTGAAACCTGGCTCTCCTGCAGAAAAGGCCGGGCTTACCGGAGACGATATCATGACGAAGCTGGGCAACACGCAGATCAAGAACATCTATGATCTGATGACTGCGCTTGGTACGTTCAAGCCGGGCGACCAAGCAGACGTGGAATTCCTTCGCGATGGGAAGAAGATGACAAAGAAGGTCACCTTCTCCGGGAAGTAGGACGTCGAATGTCGCTTCGCACTATGTTCCGTCCGGAACGGCGATACCTTATCGCCTCGGTCCTGGCTTCAAGGTTCATCAACCTTGGAAAGGATCCGTCACAGGTGCGTCCGAAGTCGATCCTCGTCATCAAACTCGACGAGATCGGAGACATGGCAACGGCCGCCCATGTGTTCTCCATGCTCAAGCGCGATCATCCCGATGCCCGACTCACGGTGTTGTGCAAGCCCTTCGTGGCCCCGCTCATAGAAGCCGACCCGAACGTCGATCACATCATGACGTCCGCCGACGGATGGACGGAGCGGTACGATGTGGTGGTGGATCTACGCGGGTCGTGGCAGACGTTGCGGATCACGCTCCGACAGCGTCCCATCCTTCGTCTTGATCGCGCCGGCGTGCGCCTAGCAAACAAGCTAGGCGGAGGCCAGGTACACGAAACGGCAACGAACATCGCCATCATCGCTCCGATCCTGCGGGATGCTTCGCCCCTTACCCCTCGCCTCTACGTGACTGCGTCTGCACGACACCGCGTGGATGCGTTTCTCACACACCACGGCTGCGAGCGATATGCGTTGGTAGCGCCGGGTGCGCGGAGCGTCCTGCGCCGCTGGCCAGCAGATCGGTTCGCAGAGATCGTACGCGATGTGTCGCGTCGGCATGGTCTGCGCTTCATCGGTGTTGGTGGACCGGAGGACCGGCCGGCGATCGACGAGATCGTGCGCTTGTCCGAAGGTTCGGCCGTAGCTGCCCCGGATGACTTCACACTGCGAGAGCTCGTAGCTCTTTGTGAAGGGGCATCCCTGTTCGTGGGCAACGAGAGTGGTCCCATGCACGTGGCCGCATCGTTCGGCATTCCCGTAGTTGGCATCTTCGGTCCAGGCGTGCCGCGAGTCTTCGATCCGATCGGACCCCGCAGCACGAAGGTCCACCATGTGCTGTCATGCAATCCCTGCGATCAGGTCAACTGCGTGCGCCCGCACGACCCATGCATCCTCATGGCCACGGTGGATGAGGTGCGAACCGCTGCCACGTATGTCCTAGGCATGTGATCAACTATTGGCATAACACCAAGCCATAACAGCCATGGCATAGACACAGTCATTCACTTCGTTCTCCTTGAGCTTGTCGATCGTATCGCCCTCTGTGTGGTGATACCAGAAGTACCGTTCTCCCTGCACCATAAGCTCAATTGCAGGCACTCCCAACGGAAGTAATGGACTGGTATCTGCCCCACCCTCACCTGTCACGATCTGTGTTGCATGGATAGGCGCGAGAAGGGTAGCGATATCCTCGATCTTCTTGCGGACCTCATTCGTGTCACTGCACGTGAAACCTATTGGAGCAAAGACACCAGCGTCACTCTCCATCGCCAGAACATGCTTCTCGCCCTTGGTCTGTTCAGCATATCCCTTACCGCCGCGCAGACCATTTTCTTCATTCGTCCAGAAGCAGACCCGGATGGTCCGTTTTGGTCGCAGACCAAGTTCTCGCATCATGTGCAATGCACGCCACGTTACGAAGCACCCGCCGGCATCGTCCATGGCCCCGGTTCCCAGGTCCCATGAGTCGATGTGTCCGCCCATCACCACTACCTCATTCGGCAACTCCGAACCCTTGATCTCAATGATGATATTTCTAGAGGGGGCGTCCGGCATCCACTTTGCCTCCATCGATAGTTGAAGCTCCACCGCCTCGCCACGATCTTGCATGCGCTTCAACAGTAAGGCATCCTCGATCGTGATAGCGCCTGTTGGGATCTTCGGCAAAGAGTCACTGTAGCCCATTCCGCCGGTGTGCACGGTTTGGATACCGAACGGTCCAACACTGCGCACAAGCGAGGCTACCGCACCGTACCGTGCAGCTTCTGAGGCTCCGTTGTATCGATACGCCACGGTTTCACCATAGGTGGTGAACGGCACATTGTAGACAACGATCTTCCCCTTTGCCTCGGCTGAACGCTGGCGGAGCTCCGTCATGGAGCCTACAACGAGGACAGGAGCCGTCAGCGGGCCATTCTGGGTGCCTACGCTACCACCCAGACCACAGAACGGCATCGTTCGCTTCATTGGCTTTGTCATGCCCAAGGACTCATTCCCACGCTTCCAGTTCGGTACCATGATCGGCTGTGTTCGCACATCCCACCCGTCTGCCCGCATCGAAGCGATGATCCAGTCCAGCCCCTTTTCCAAGACCTCCGAGCCGCTGATACGCCGCGGATAGTGGTCTGTGAAGTCGGCGAGAAGTGGATAAAGACCCTTGTCAGCTCTTGTCCAAGCCAGCATGCGCTGGGCATCCGTACGGAACCGGTCAGCCCCTTCACCGGCCATGGCAGTTATGACGGATATGACAGTTATGACGGATATGACAACAGGACGGAGTGACATAGGGGGCTCCAAATGAGGGTTTCGTAGGAACGAAAAGATACGACAGCGAACGGTTGGTATCTTTGCATATGAGCCTAACCATCCGCGCCCTGAAAAAAAGCGAAACGCTGAAGTTCATCAAGGCCCAGTGGCTGTTCTATAAGGACGACCCGTATTGGGTGCCGCCGATGCTCATGGATCGGAAGAAACTGCTGAACGTGGACAAGAATCCGTTCTACAAACATTCCAAGATCCAGCTCTTTCTTGCCGAGCGAGACGGAAAGATCGTGGGGAGGATCGCTGCGATCATCAATGACAACCACAACATTGAGCACAACGACAAGGTTGGGTTCTTTGGATTCTTCGAATGCATCCAAGATCAAGGAGTTGCAACATCTCTGTTCACTGCTGCGGAACAATGGCTGCGTGACCGAGGGATGGAGATCATCCGTGGTCCGGTGAATCCTTCGATGAACGATGAGTGCGGACTGCTTGTCAACGGCTTCGATGGTCCGCCAGTGATCCTCATGACGTACAATCCTCCGTACTACGCCCAGCTTATCGAAGATGCTGGGTATGAGAAATCGCAGGATCTCTTCGCCTATCTCCTTCGGAATGCCAACTACGCTTCGGAGAAGATGAAGCGACTCTTTGACGTGATCGTGAAGCGCAATGATCTTGTCTTTCGTGGTCTTGATTTCAAGGACAAGCCGAAGTTCAAGCGCGATGTAGAGACGTTGAAGTTCATCTACAACGAAGCTTGGGAGAAGAACTGGGGCTTTGTGAAGTTTACGGACGAAGAGTTCGATTTTCTGGCAGCAGACCTCAAGCAGATCGCCGATCCGAACCTCGTCTTCATTGTTGAGAGTAAGGGGCGCATCGCCGGATTCTGTCTCGCACTACCTGACGTGAACCAGGCTCTCATCCATAACAAGAAGGGCAGCCTTTTGCCCGGTGCGTTTCATCTTCTTACGAAGAGCAAGAAGATCGACCTGTGTCGGATCATCGTCCTTGGCGTGCTGCCAGAGTTTCGCAACACGGGCATCGACGCGGCCATCTACATGGAGATCGGTGAACGTGCAAAGCAGCGCGGCATCCTTCTGGGAGAAGCCAGCTGGATCCTTGAAAGCAACGAAATGATGAATAAGGGGCTTACCACAACAATGCATGGTGAGCGCTATCGAACATACAGACTCTACGACAAGGAATTATAAATGGGCAGAGCTTTTGAATTTCGCCGCGCACGTAAGGAAAAACGCTGGGCGAACATGTCGAAGACCTTCACCAAACTGGGGAAGGAAATTTCTGTAGCGGTGAAGCAAGGTGGTCCGGATCCGGAATTGAACCCACGCCTTCGTGTGATCATCCAGAACGCCAAAGCTGCCAACATGCCCAAGGACAATGTTGAGAACGCCATCAAGAAGGCGTCGGCCAAGGATGCCGCTACTCTCGAAGAGTCCAATTACGAGGGATACGGTCCGCACGGAGTTGCCGTGTGGGTTGAGACCGCAACGGATAATCCAACGCGTACAGTGGCCAACGTACGGTCATACTTCAACAAGGTCAATGGTCAGCTCGGCACATCCGGTTCTTTGGAGTTCATCTTTGATCGCAAGGGTGTGTTCACGATCCCTGCTGCCGGTATCGACCGCGACGAACTGGAGCTAACGCTCATTGAGAATGGCGCTGAGGATATTCAGGAACAGGACGATGACATCATCGCCTACACATCGTTCCAGGACTTCATTACAATGCAACGCGCTCTTGAAACGGCAGGCATCGCAGTAACGAGTGCTGAGCTTCGACGCATCCCGAACAACCTTGTGACGCTAACCGACGAGCAAGCTGAAGACATCATCAAACTCATCGACAAACTTGAAGAAGACGACGATGTTCAGAACGTCTTCCATAACATGAACGAAAGCGAATAATGTGCGGTATCGTTGGCGTCTTTAACCACCCGCAAGCTGCGGTTCTCTCCTACTATGCTTTGCACGCCTTGCAGCACCGAGGTCAGGAAGCATCGGGCATTGTTACGATGTACCATGACGGAGCAAAGAACAAGAAGCGCTTTGGTGTTCACAAGGGTGAAGGATTGGTGCTCGACGTGTTTTCGGAGCACGACGTCTTTACAAAGACGCTTCGCGGCGAGGCCGCTATCGGCCACAACCGATATTCCACAACTGGAAGTAATTCACTTGCGAACATCCAGCCGTTCCATTTCAATTACACGGGTGGAAACTTCGCACTGGCACATAACGGCAACCTGACGAATACTCGTTCACTGCGTGCGAAGATGAAGGACGACGGCGCCATCTTCCAGACCACTACAGACAGCGAGCTCTTCCTTCACCTGATAGCTCGGAGCAGACAGAAAACGCAGATCGAACAGATCCGTGAAGCCGTCCAAACTGCACATGGGGCGTATTCGTTGGTCATGCTGTCGGAAAACGCACTGTATGCCTCACGTGATCCGCACGGCTTCAGACCTCTCTGTGTTGGCCGTATCAAGCACGACGGTGGCTACGCCTACGTTGTGGCATCGGAAACATGTGCCTTAGACATCATCAGCGCCGAGTACATTCGTGATGTAGAACACAACGAGATCTTGGTGATCGACCAAAAGACCGTTGAAACGGGTGAGTTCACCTCGTACTACATCAACGAGTCGATGACGGAGGCTCGCAACTGCATTTTTGAATACGTCTATTTCTCTCGTCCGGATTCTAGGATCTTCGGCACACCGGTAGACAAAGTTCGACGCAAGCTTGGCAAGAATCTCGCTGAAGAGAGTCCGGTAGAAGGAACCGAGGACGACAAGGTGGTGGTGATCGCTGTTCCTGACTCAGGAAACACTGCAACGCTTGGCTACGCCCGCGTGAATGAAAAGAAGTATCCATCTCGATTTGAGATCGGTCTGATCCGCTCACACTATGTAGGCCGCACATTCATCGCTCCCGGGCAGGATAAACGAGAGTTCAAGGTCAAGACCAAATTCAACGTAGTACGCGGCGTACTTGAGGGGAACAAGGTTGTTGTAGTCGACGATTCCATCGTTCGTGGTACAACGTCGAAATCCCTTGTGAATCTCATTCGTGAAGCGAAACCGCGAGAGGTACACGTACGGATCACATCGCCCCCTGTTAAACATCCGTGTATGTATGGCATGGACTTTCCAAGCAGTGAAGAGCTGATTGCGAATCACTACGGTTCGGAGGAAGCCATCGCCAAGGAACTCGGTGCCGACTCACTCCGTTATCTCAGCGTGGAAGGCCTCATGGATGCTGTTCCGCAAGGTCCGGGCATTGGCTACTGTACTGCATGCTTCACTGGCTCGTACCCGGTAAAGGTAGACCTTGCTTCTACCAAACTCGCAACGGAAGACTGAGAATGAGCGAAGAATCAATGTTGCCACCGTCGTCTTCGAACGGTTGGAAGATCGTCTTTGCCTTGTTAGGACTCTTGGCTGTTACGGGGCTTGTCTTATCATTGGTATACCGAGACAGCACCAAGCCTGGTGAAGTGATCCGCAAGGCACAACGTAAGGCAGCAACACGCGTGGTCTACACGATCGTGTTCAGCAGGGTCGATGCAGCACAGTCTGATCGCATCATCACTGAGATCGTTCGCGACCTCGGCACTGATACAGCAACGGCCGACCTCATTATCGGTTCTCCTGTCACCGATCCGTGGTGCGCATCCATCAGCGAATACAAGCGCAACCTCCGCAAGGCAATGACGGAGACAAAAGATCTACCGATCGGCAAACAATCGGTGGTGGTCTCCATGGTAGCAGGCCTGCTCACCAAGAACGAACTTCCAGCGCGCGTCTATTTGGTTGGACGCATCAATGGTGACGATGTGGGTCCGATCGCACAACGCACATCAAAGACCGTAGCCGCAATTGAGCTCCGAGCTAACATCATGGGTCCTGTCTCTGTAGTGTCGTATTTATCGCCGGCAGATGCAGTGGCGAATAAGGGGTACACGAAGCTGTTTGAAAACAAGGGTTTCCCGTTCGAACAGCGAATAGCGAATAGCGAATAGCGAATAGCGAATGAGTTTGTAGCCCATGACGAAGTCATGGGAAAAGAATAGCGAATGAGTTTGTAGCCCATGACGAAGTCATGGGAAAAGAATAGCGAATGGCTATTTCGCGATGATGACGATCTCAGTGCGTCTATTAAGCCCCCTACCGAATTCGGTGCCGTTATCGGCAATAGGGCGTGATGGTCCGTGACCGATGGTCTGGATCCGACGTTGATCGATGCCACGCTGGACGAGGTAGGCCTTCACTGTCTCTGCACGTGCGAGTGAGAGGGCTTTGTTCGCACGGAGGGAGCCTGTGTTGTCGGTATGACCTTCAATGCGCACTTGGACTGCCGGACGGCTCTTCATGAACTCCATGAGAACTTCGAGTTCTTCTACCTTTGGCGGTAGTGTTGCACTGCTGGTTGGGAAGAGCAGGTTTTCAATGATGAACTTGCGGCCGATCTCCACGATCGGAATGATCTGCTTTACAAGTTCTCGCTTCCGCTCATCGAGGATAGCAACGTTGATGGAGTCCCGCACCATCTTGGAATCACTGCGGTAGGTAACTGCATAGAGATTCGTGAGCTGCGTGGAATATTGGTCGAGGATGCGCGAGAAAGGCTGCTTGATGTCAAACACTGCCCCGCGTGTTGCCTCTGTGATGACCTTGTATTCTTCCAGTTGGGGCGGGACGATGGCGAACAAACGGACATTGTTGTCTTTGAGCAATGGAATGATCGTCTCCGTTGTCATGTAGGTCCGCCCGTTCCCCTTCTCTCCAAATTGATGGTAGGGGGCGTCCGTGATGATCACAGCAACACGGTTGGCGGCCGGCACCCATTTCGTACGGGCTACGTCCTTGATGGCCTCAAGAGCATTTTCTTTTTCGTCGAAGCCGCCACTGGCATAAACCTTGGCCATCCACGACAGAAATTCCTTCACATCGGACGTAGGTTGGTAGGAACGCTCAACAAAGTCACTGAAGAGAATAAGGCCAAGGCGGTACTCAATACCGCGATTACGCAACGCCTCAACGAAGCCCTCGATGTTGTCCTTTACTCCGTTGATGTGTGCTTGCATCGTTCCCGTGATGTCAACGAGGAACATGAAGTCCACAGGGATCCGCTCTTGGATCGTGACCTTCTCTACGTTGATCACCGGCTTCTGAACGCCGTTCTCAACTACGGTAAGGGTCTTTGGGTCAATCGTATCCATGACGCGAGCACTGTCATCGAGAACTTCCACGATCAGCTTGATCGTAGGGAAGCGCGTGATGTCAACGTTTTGGATCGTCATCCGCACGCCGTCCAGCGACGACTTCACACGGGCATCTTCTGCAACCTTGCGGGCCTTGTCGAGGGAGTCCTGACCATACAGGAGGACGTTTGACATCGCAAGAAGCGCAATGACCGAGAGTGTGAGGTATGGTAAACGTTTGCTCATTACTAAAAACGACAAAGCCCCTTCAATCCACATGAAAGGGGCTTTTGTCGATCATGGTATTTCGTTAGAAGTTGAGTCGGAGGACAGGTGAGAACATAAAGAAGTTCTCCACTTCGAATGGACGGGCATCACGCAATGGCGTTGAATAGCGACCTTCGAGGTAGAACCAATCTCCGAACACAGGGATGTAGGCACGAGCCAGAAGGATCTGATTTGAGAACTGGAGGCTGATACCAAATGGGAAGGCCGCCTGATTACGATACTCAACCTTGGCATAGATCCAATCAAGAGCTTCATTCGGCTTCCAGGTGTTCAGGCCATTCACGCCATCACGACCAAGGAACTGCACATTCTTACCGTCGGTAGTATCGAGGAATACAGCAGCTTCCTGAACTTCTGCATAGTTGAGACCTACGTCGAACCGGAAGAAGTTCTCTGGGACCTTACGATCCAGCCAGAGGTTGTAGAACAACGTTGCCTGGCCCGTTGAACGCATGATGGCCGTTGTTGCGTATGGATCGACAACATAGGACGGAGCAGTAACGCGACGGTTACCGATGTCGAAGATGTAGTACGATGTAACGTCGATCGTGTTGTTTGGATCGATGCTTTGCAACGGAAGTTCGATGTTCAAGCCCAGACCGAACTGCGGATGGAATGGCATATGGAAGTCGAGACCACCAACGATCTTACCACCAGCAGAACCGTTGAGCTTACGACCAGGGATGAAGTCGAGCAAGCGGCTCTGACCATCAAGATTCCCCGTCATGCGGTAGCCGAATCCAAGTCGAGCATTGATGAGATACGGGATAGCCTTACGTGTGTCGGGGTCCGAGTTCTCATACAGGGGGCGTTGCAGGAACACACGGCCTTCGCCGGATGACCAGAACGTGTAGCCAACTTGATCCGTACCGATAGAGGCCTTGAGCCAAAAGCCAGATGTTCCGATCTTCAGAGACTGCTCAAACGCAGAGAGCGTGAACGAGTGGGTAACATTCGTTGGCTCCATGTAGCTGATGATCTCGGCGATCTGTGGTGCAGACGGTGGGGCCGATGGAGGGATCTCGTTGTAGCAGTATGGTCGCTTGCCATCTGCGAGACGCATTGCCAAGCGCTTCATATTCGAGGAGATCTCCGATGCAACCATGCGCTCGGAACCACATTCAATCAGGATGAGTTCGAAGTCTTGTCCTTGCTCGCCTTCCTTGACTGGAGCGGCGGTCACTACGATGGACTTGTCATCGAGGTTTGCCTTCGGATACCCCATCAGGGCAAACGATTGCTTGATCTGAACTTGGAGATCAGGTTCACAGATTCTCCAACGAGGAAAATACTGGAGGATCTCGGGGTCGATCGTCTTCAGTGCCGTAAGTGCCGTATCGGCGAACGTCTGTGTCTGAGCCGGAACGGCTACACATGCGAACGCAACAACGACACTTAGGGTCAAACGGTACATGATCTGCATAAAGCTATTTCCTTCGTTGCGCGTTGGGTCAGAAGTTGAAGATGAAGTTCACGGCAGGCATCACTACAGCGTCGTTCTCCCACTGACGTGGGTCGCGGAACACCGGAGCGAAGATGCGCGCATCGAAGCGTACGGCAAATTGATCCATGATCGGCACTTGAAGCCAAGCTTTGCCGAGGATCGTTTCGTCGAAGTACGACAACGTGAAGCCGACGGGAGTCGACCATGCGGTTGCCATGAAGTCAACGGCTCCGGAGAGTCCGCCAACTGTCTGATTGTCCACCTTACGATAGATAACGGCTGTATCAAGATCCTGTCCGGCCGTTGTAGCCCATGACTCCATGTTATAGACGGTACCACCAAGGCGCATACGGAACATGAATGATTCATCGATCCGAATCGCAAAGGTGTATTGCATCGTTGCGTGGAAACGTACGAGGTAGTCTTCGTTCAGATTTGTCGCAATGTTGTAGACCTGATGGTCTGACTTTACAGCGTCAGAGAAGACATAGCTGCCACCAACGTGGAAGACACCGGATTCCGAGATCACGCGGATCGGGAAGTCAAAGGCACCATTGATACCCATGCCACCGGTTGTCATGCGTTGAGTTGCACCAAGGTCCTTAGAGATGCTGGACCAACCGCTGGTTGGAAGAACAACGCCAAGGTGTGATGCACCCCAGACAGCATTCAAGGTGAGACGCTCAGACCAGATCGACGGGTAGTTGATGTCTTCCAGTCCATACTTCAGCTCTACTCCATACTTCGGGAGATAGGCATTGGTTGGTACTGCTGAATCAACTTCACCTTCATTGATCACAGGACGCTCAAAGCGACGGTACGATACTCCGTCGAGCGCACTCACAATGATCTCATTGTTGTTTTGATAGTTCTGCGGAAGGCCTTCCGTGATACGCATATAGAGAGGCGACGAGTCTTCGTTGATGCCTTCCGTTGTGCCATACCGTTTCTTCACGAAACGAATGCCTTCTTCGCCGATACCTTGAGCTTCAGGAGTAACGTTTTCCATATTCCCCTGAATGACCTGGTTGGTCAAATACTCATACAATGTTGCTGTAGTTGTCTCGAGGATCTCGCGGCCCTTCTTGGCTACACCGCTGACAAGGATCTGCTCATCAAGCTGCTTTGCTTCGAGTTCATTGGCCAGATACTTCCCACTTGGTGGGTCGAGATCTTGACGAAGACCATAGAAACTCTCTGTGTTCTTTTGAACAAGAAGAGCGATCACTCGGAAAGGCTCACCCGGCTGATAGCGCGTGGTGACAACAAATGCCTTCTTGAACTGTGCCTTTTCCCAAGCCACTCGCTGAGAGTAGTAACGCTCGTAGGCTTTACAGCCAGGAGAACGCATCCACTTTTGATATTCTTTTTCGTCAGCACCTTCACCGCCGGAAAGGACATATCCTTCGATCTCGTCCTTGGTGCGACACTGCTTTGCTTCTTCAGGAATAACTGGCTCTGGTGGGCCAAGAAGCATATTCAGCTTATTGACCGTTCCATCTTCCTCATTTACGCGGAAGACGGAAATCATTCCGTACCGCCAGTTTTTGTATTTGTCCAGAATACTGGACACCTGCGAATTCTGTTGCGCCGGCATCGTCCCCACAGCGATGGCCGCAAACAGAAGTGAGCAGATGATTGTCCTCGTGGAAGTCATGGTGTTCCTTGACATGCTTCGAATCTTCAAATTCGGTTTTTAGTTGGCCACTTGTATCGGCTGCGTCTTTACACGTGGCTTTGAGGTTGCACCTTGTGATCGTGCTGTTGCGGAGATCGACAGCTGAACGTTCCCCTTGACCTGTCCCTTGGTCAACGGCAACTTTCCACCAGCAAGCTTCAATGTTACTTCGTACTCGTTGCCGGAGATCTTCCGTGCCTTACCAACCACGGCAACCTTGTACGTTGTGTTTGTCTTGAGGTCGCGAACATTGGATGACGAAACTTGAACTTCAACGTCACCAACTTCAGCTCGCTCAGAATCAGAGATCTGCGGTGGCTTCACCATGATCCCACGAACCTTGAACTCCGGATCACTATTGTTCATGATCGGGTCCACCTTGATGTCTTGGGTAAGGACAAGGGGCTTCTTCAAGCCCACTTCGCCACTGCCATTGAAGAGCTCAACCACATCACCGGAGTTCGGGTCCTTCCAGGAGATCGTCAGCTGAACGTTATCGGTCCCAGGTGGAACCTTGACGTTATCACTCTGACCGATCGACAGCTTACGGATAGGCGGTGTCTGTGTGCCTGCTCCAAGATTGAAGTTCATGATGAACTCGTCCGGCTTGATCGTGTTTCCGGAATTTGGCGAAGCAACAAGTTCAAGTGCATCGCCCCATGAGGCTTCAAGAGCACTCTTCACTTCGTCAGCATTAGCAAGACCGGAGCTATACACATACACAGAACATTGCACAGCTTCCGATGCCTTTGATGCATTCTTTTGCTGAAGCTCAAACACATATGGTTCTTCGCGTGGGGCAAGGTTCCCTGCAACTTGAATGCTCAGATCCTTATTGACCCATTTCGTACCACCACCAGAGGCCGAGGCTGAAGCTGCTCCACCAACGACCTGAGCGTTGCCCGGATTCTTCAAGAAGACCGTTTGGCCATTGGATGGAGTTACAGACATTGGAAGCTTCAACGATGCGAGCTTATCAAAGACACGCACCACGGTCTTCAGATCGGCGATCTTTGGATCTGTGATCTGAGGAGCAGGCTTGAGAACTCGAATGTTGAATTCGATCTCGCCCTGGTTCTGCTTAAAGGCATTCTCTGTCTTAATGCCTGGTGTTGTCAGCTTAATGATGGCACCATACAGTCCGATGCGGCTCTTCTCATTGATATCATCGGTGCCATTGGTTAGCTCATCGAGCTTTTGATCAAAGGCATCCAGATCAGTACGTGCAAGTTCAAGACTTGGGAGTCCTTCGGTATGCTTCACAAGCTGATCACGCACCTTGAGAAGGTCCTTCACTTTGAGCTGAACCGTACCGATATTCACTTTCTCTTCCGGATCGATCTCGAATCCGGCGCCTTCTTTAATGGAGACACCAAGGATCTTGTTTGTACGAGAGGAGAAGCGGAGCTTATACCAGCCGGCTTCCTTCGGTTCAAAGTTCACAACAAAGGAGCGCTTCTTCTTCGAAACCACGGCGCCGAGCTTGGTTGTCTCGTCCTTGGAATAATAGAATTCAGGCTCCGTTACGCGACCCGGCTTGAACATCGACGTCTGCGGAACGTTGTACGAGGCCGCAGTTAAAACATCGAGCATACCATCTGTGAAGGCTTGCGGATTGGTCTTGTTGCGTTCAAAGAGTGCCTCAACCTGACCTTCCATCTCCTGATAGTTCAACTTCAGATCTTGAACGATCTTTGGCTGCCACGTAGCAGGGTCTTGCGGTACCTGTTCGTCCGTCTGGTCGTTGTTATAGAGGATCTCGTATTTGATATCCGACACGTTGGACAAACGCAGGAAGCGCTTGATACGGTCGAGATACTCTTCCGGCTCCTCTGCCTCCGTCATCTTCAGGGCAGATGTAACGTCGGTAATGCCAACTTCAACAAGGTATTTTCGCTCAGGCTTGATATCTGCACCGATCGCCTCTTTGACGTTAACGCCGGGAGGTGGGATCGTGATCTGATCCTGAGGACGCGTATTGATACCTTCAGATCCGGCACCAACCTGCAATTGCGAAAGGATCGATTCGACGATGCGCATCGACTCCTTCTGTTTTGCAATAAGGTGCTCTTCAGCTTCATCTCGCTCCACGATAATGATCAGGAGCTCGAGAATAACAGCTAGATACAATACAAAGTAAACTTTGCCAGCTCCGCCCTTGGACATGGCGTTCCTCTAGGTAATGGGTGAACAGATCCCTCCGTTCAGGACAAGAACGGGAAGCCTGCTGCTTTAGCAGGATTCCCGTTTGTCTCACTTCTTCAATATCGTCACTTTTCCGTCGTGGACGGCGTTACAACTGCTGCTTCTGTAGATGGAGTGATGGCGGCAGACTTTACATCCTTGGCCTTCATCGAACAACATGAGGACGAGTTGCTGACCTTCTTAGCCTTTACACCGGTCGTTGAGCAAGAAGCGCTTTCTGAGCTTTCCTTTGCTTTTACAGCCGTTGTTGAGCAATGATCTTCCGTAGCAGAGACCTTCTTGGCGGCTGCCGTTGTGCTGCTGCAGCACGATGAGGACGATTTTGCCTTCTTTGCAGATGCTTTTTCGTCACACTTCACACCAGCTGTGGCAACGGCGAAGGATGCGGCGGCAACAATTGCCGTCATCGCGATCATGCGAATCTTCATGCCGAACTCCTGAATCGATGGGTAATCACGTTGTCTTTTATTGAAACGGCTCGAAAAATAGGCCGTAACTGCCTGTTCTCCAAAGGAATTTCCGTGCCAAGAGCAGTCATATTGTGAATGAATACCCTTCTACGAAAAAAAACGATCCCATTCTGAGTCTCAGAATGGGATCGTTGCTGAGATTCGCTGTATGCTTACTAGCTGCAACCCGTGGTGGTTCCACAGTTTAGGCACATCGTGCACGCACCGTTCCGAACCACTTGGGTGGACTGACATTTTGAGCAGGATTCGCCGGTATAGCCCATTTTCTTCGGGTCAAACTTGGTGGCATCGAACTTCTTAGGCTCCGTACCATCCGCCTGTGACTGAGAATCCCCATTTCCACTCACAGCTTCCATCACATCGTCGAAGGTGGCAGGGGGCTCACTGGACGTAGGGTCATCCGATGTTCCGCGTACATCAGACGGTGCGTCTGATGATGGCTGACCTCCCGGTGTGCCTTGGTCACCCTTTGGCAGGGTTGGCTGGTCCACAGCGTTCACATGCACAAAATCCGTCCGCTTCAGGTAATCGTATCCGAGTGTTCGGAAGATGTAATCCACGATTGACGTGGCATTCTTGATGGCTTCGTGTCCATCAACAAACCCGGCTGGCTCAAATCTCGTGAAGGTAAAGGTGTCCACGAGCTCATCCAGAGGAACGCCATACTGCAACGCCTTGGAGGCAAGAACAGCGAAACAATTGAGGAGCCCCTTGAACGATGCGCCTTCTTTGTACATGTCGATGAAGATCTCTCCAAGCTGGCCGTCATCGAATTCGCCGGTACGGAGGTAGACCTTGTGGCCGCCAACAGTTGCTTCGCGGACGTAGCCGTGCCGGCGCTTTGGAAGGCGACGGCGTTCAGCGATCTGGTAAACGCGCTCAACGATGACCTTTTGAAGGGCCTTGTTGTCAACGGTCTCGTCCCAATCGTCCTTGTCACCCAACAGAACCAACTCGTCAAAGTGGTCGTTGCTGGCGTTAAGGGGCTGAGACAACTTTGAACCATCACGGTAAAGGGCAATGGCCTTTAACATGAGGCGCCAAGAAGCAAGGTGTACGTCGCCCACATTGTCTACCGAGGCTTCGGCAGGCATGTTGATGGTCTTGGAAATAGCGCCGCTGATAAACGGCTGCGCTGCGGCCATCATGCGAACGTGTGCCATGTAATCGATGTAGCGCTCGCCGCGCCGACCGCACTTGTTAGCACAGTCGAAGATCGGGAGGTGCTCGTCCTTGATGTGAGGAGCCCCTTCGATCATCATCGTTCCACATACATAGTCATTGGCTTCTTCAACTTGCTTGGAGGTAAAGCCAAGGCCGGTGAGAAGATCGAAGCCCGGATCGTCGAGCTGGGTATCTGTGAAGCCAAGTGCATGGCACAGTTCATCACCAAGTGTGTAGCGATTGAACGTGAACCGAATGTCGAAGGTGTCCTTCAGCTGCTTACCCACGGCTTCGAGGGCAGCATCTGTGAAGTTGAGGGCCTTGAGAGACTGACGGTTGATGTGCGGGCATCCTGCGATGGAGCCGTGACCCGTGCAGTACTTCTCGATCTCATCGATCTGCAGGTCGCTATAGCCCAGCTTTGTGAGGGCCTTGTGCACGGATTGGTTCACGATCTTGAAGTATCCGCCCCCAGAGAGCTTCTTGTACTTCACGATGGCGAAGTCCGGCTCGATACCTGTTGTATCGCAGTCCATCACAAGTCCGATCGTACCGGTTGGTGCGATCACTGTTGACTGAGCATTACGATAACCGAACTCTTCCCCAAGAGACAGTGCTCGATCCCATGCCTGGCGAGCTGCGGTAAGGAGCTCATCCTGACAATAGTTTGGATCGATGCCTTGCGGCTTGATCGTAAGACCTTCGTATTCCGCTTCCAATGCGTTGTATGCTGCACGCCTGTGATTTCGGATGACGCGGAGCATCGCGTCGCGGTTGTTCTTGAATTTCGGGAACGGCTTCACGTCACGCGCCATTTCGGCACTCGTGGCATAAGATTCACCGGTCATGATGGACGTAAGAGCACCGCAGAAGGCAAGTGCCTTAGGTGAGTCATACGGAATGCCCATCATCATGAGGACTGTTCCAAGGTTGGCGTAGCCAAGACCGAGCGTACGGAAGTCAAAGCTCTTCTGTGCCACTTCCTTGGATGGGAATTGGGCCATAAGTACGGACACTTCGAGCACGATGGTCCAGAGGCGGACGGCGTGACGATAGTCATCTACCTTCATCGTTTGCGTTTCTTCATCATAGAAGTGCGCAAGGTTCATCGATGCAAGGTTGCACGCTGTATCGTCGAGGAACATGTACTCAGAGCAAGGATTCGATCCGTTGATCCGGCCATCATTCGGGCACGTGTGCCATTCATTGATGGTAGTGTCGAATTGAAGTCCCGGATCTGCACTCTTCCACGAACTGAGATTGATCTTTTCCCACAACATGCGAGCGCTCACCGTAGTGCGCTTTTCGCTGTTGGTGCGCCATACAAGATCCCATGATCCGTCTGTCATCACGGCTTCCATAAACTCATTCGTTACACGAACGGAGTTGTTGGAGTTCTGGCCGGAAACAGTCTGGTATGCTTCACCCTCGTAGTGTGTGTCATACGAGGAGAAGTCCAACGTTGTGATACCCTGCTTCACCAAGGCAAGCGTACGCTTGATGATGTTGTACGGTACACCACGATTAAGGGCGCGCTGGATCAAGATTCGCAAACGCTCATTCGTTGCTTCATCAGCACCGCTTTCCACGGCTGTTTCAACGATGGCTTCGAGGAAGGTTGATGCGATCTTTGAACCGGCCACAAGTGCAGCCACCTTCTCTTCTTCCTTCGCCTTCCACTCAATGAACTTCTCGATATCCGGGTGATCAACGTTCACGATCACCATCTTCGCAGCTCGGCGGGTTGTTCCACCACTCTTGATGGCGCCGGCTGCACGGTCGAAGATCTTGAGGAACGACATCAGTCCGCTCGAAACGCCCCCTCCCGACAAACGTTCTTGTTCGCCGCGGAGATTGGAGAAGTTTGAGCCTGTACCCGAGCCATACTTAAAGATGCGGGCTTCGCGCGTGGCAAGATCGAAGATCCCGCCTTCGTTCACGAGGTCATCTTCTACCGACTGAATGAAGCAGGCATGGGGCTGTGGGTGGGTGTAGGCATCGCTCGAACGCGTGAGCTTCTTGGTGTCAGGGTCTACGAAATAGTGCCCCTGCGCGCTGCCAGTGATCCCGTACGCAAAATTCAAGCCCGTGTTGAACCACTGCGGCGAATTCGGTGCGGCCATCTGCTTGAGCAGCATGTAGGAGATCTCGTCGTAGAATGCCTGTGCGTCTTCGGGCGTGTCGAAGTATCCATACTTCTCACCCCACCAACGCCAACATCCTGCCATACGGTGTACGACCTGACGCACGGAGGTTTCCGGGCCGGTCAGTGGCTTTCCAGATTCATCAAGTTTCGGTTGACCGTTTGCTTCGAGCTGTGGTACTCCCGCCTTGCGGAAATACTTCTGCACAAGAATGTCGGTTGCTACCTGAGACCACGCCTCAGGTACCTCAACCTTGTCCATCCGAAAGATCTCTTTACCACTCTGATTGCGAAGGACTGAGTCCCTCTCCAAGTACCGGAACATATCGTACGGGCTTGTCCCCGACGTCGTAAACCGGCGCGAAATATTCATGCAGTCCCTCCAAATGAGCAATTGTGTTCTACCCCCCTCGGGCAAAAACACCTAACGATCGCTCAGCCTGGCACCGATTCAAGAAGACGCTACCGCAGCGGTGCGGGTAGTATCCGTCCGTTGAAGGTCGTTTCGGGTGATGGGTTGTGGGATCGAAAAGGTTGGACGTTGTCTCTACGACGCGAGTCGTAAGCAAAGGTGCTTTACGGTTGTTCTTCCTCTTCGTGCTGCAACGTTTTGGAGACAACGGGGGGCAAAATAGTGTTAGTCCGGTACGTCGTCAACGTACATCAGTCCGTGTGGAAAACTATAGGTCGGATTGGGTGAAACACAACGAATTCTCAACAGGTCATATAAGGCTCCACGGCCTAAAAAAACCTAGGTTGCGCCCATGATCGATGCGCTCTATTCAGTGGATGTGTGGTTGTTCTACGCTGTCAACCACGGGCTTTCGAACCCGGTGTTCGATCTCCTCATGCCCCTTGTCACAACTACAAAGTGGTGGTATCCGCTCTATGCTGTGGGAATAGGCTATCTGCTTCTACGCGGATGGCAGCAACGTAGCAGTTCGGAGGGTAAAAACCTCATCTGGTGTGCAGCTCTTTTGCTTCTTGCCGTGGCCGTGTTGGATCAGGCAAGTCATCGACTTCTCAAGGAAGTCATCAGTAGACCAAGACCGTACCTCGTTCTAGGCGATGTGTATCAACTTGTTGGTTCGGGAGGGGGCTCCTTCCCCAGTAATCACGCGATGAATAATTCTGCGGCAGCTGTGATCCTCTCCGGGTTCTTTCCAAATAAGCGATGGATCTTCTGGACGATTACGGCGACTATAACATTCTCTCGTGTCTACTGTGGTGTTCACTACCCTAGCGATGTACTGGGAGGTGCCATCATCGGTGCGGGAGCCGGATTCCTGTTCCTTGTTTCAGCACGGCGTCTGATGCGGTGAATCCGCTCCGGACAGCCCCCTCTAACGTAGCCGGAAGTCCGGTCCGGGTCCAGTCCCCAGCCAAGAACAGATTTCTGGCAGAAGGCGTACCGCACTCTACCCGTTTCTCATCGTCCAACGGAGTGAAGAGCGGTGTAGCCCACTTCTCCTTGATCACCACGCCGTTTATGAGAAGTATCGACGACAATTCTGGGAACAACAACCGCAACTCCTTATCGCATAAGGAGATGATGTCTTCCGAGGGTTCAGCAACGATCCCATGTCCGGCGCTTACCGTGAGTGCAACCAGCCCATTTCGTGTCCGACGTTTATCAAAGACCCACTGAACCGTGGCCCCAAGAGCAGCAGCAAAATCATACGGCATCCACGGTTTGTCATACCACAGATATACGCTGATGATCGGACTCATTTCGGGAGGGGGCGGAAGATCATCGGGAAGTTCAGAGGTCGCAAGGAGTCTACTCAACGCCCGCTGGGGGACTGCGCTGATCACGGCATCCACGGACAGCGATGTGCCGTTGGAGAGCTCGGCGGAGCGGATCTCGCCGTCAGAGACGACAAGTCTGTCTACCGACGTGCTTGTCATGATCCTGCCGTTGTTCTCCTGCATCCACCGTGGAAATGGCTCAAGCAAAGCACTCAGGCCGGCGGTCGGGATGAGTAACTGCGCGTCCGTGGTAGACCCCAAGAACGCAAGCCGCATCACTTCAACCAGCAAGGACGCAGAGGCCTTCTCGAGTGGGGCGTTCAGGGTAGCAAGAACGATGGGTTCCCAGAACCGACGGATGATGTCGTCCGGCTGACTCTGCTGAGCGAGAAACTCGGCACAACTCATCCCCTTCCCGGTAACGCTCCCGAGTGAGATCCGGAGGGCCAGACGGAGTCCGGCCAACCGCGAACGAAGCCCGATCCCTCGAAGCATCAACATTCCCACTGCGATCCCGGCCTTTCCCGGCAATCTAGATGCATCGAGAACATCGTGGATACCAGACGGGTCTACGAATGCCACGGTAAGTGCTTTCTGACGCTCCAGGATATGCTCAGTGCCCAGTTCTCGCACTACGCGCAAGAGATCGTGATAACATCCCATCATCACGTGCTGACCATTGTCGATCTCGTCCCCGCTCTGCCTGTCAACAAACGACCTAGCCCGGCCTCCAAGGTATGGACGCTCTTCCACCAAGACAACCTCACAACCGCGCATGGCAAGCCCCATCGCCGCCGCGATGCCAGACCAGCCGCCGCCAATCAC
>Ga0154020_10002537_pt1 | contig 22237 bp, 15 predicted proteins | sample Klosneuvirus_201_FD_109709 | JGI IMG/M metagenome (GOLD analysis project Ga0154020, IMG submission 109709) | Active sludge microbial communities from wastewater, Klosterneuburg, Austria - Klosneuvirus_20160825_MG | ecosystem: Engineered > WWTP > Aerobic digester > Activated sludge | place...
ATTGAGCTGAGAGAGAAGAATTGAGTAAAATGAAAGCCAGGAAAATATACAATTTGCTCATGAATACAGTGACTTATCTGAATATATAAGTAACTAAAATAGAAAGTTTTTAAGAATTTGGCAAAATAATATTTATGTTATGGACTGCTTTCCTTCATAGTTAAAAAAAACATTATTTAAATTATTGATTTTCTAATAGGTTAGATAATAATTTTTCCTAAAATATTGGCCATTTTGTCCAAACAAACTTGGATTAAAACTATATTTGCGCGATTTTCAACAAATATTCCATGGCAATTAGATTTCCTAAACGATATACGGTCACGGCAGCTTTGCCGTATGCCAATGGCCCCCTCCACATCGGCCATTTGGCAGGAGCATATATCAGTGGGGATATCTTCGCACGCTTCCTCAGACTTATGAAGCGTGATGTGGTCTACGTCTGTGGATCGGACGAGCACGGTGCAGCCATTACCCTTAGAGCTCGAAAAGAAGGTACCACTCCTCAGGAAATCATCGATAAGTATCACGAACAGTTTAAAGATACCTTTCAGCGTATTGGAATATCTTTTGATATCTATCATCGTACATCTAGCCCATTGCATCATGAGACATCGGGGAATTTCTTTCACACGCTGTATGACAAGGGGAAATTTATAGAGCAAGAAGCAATGCAATACTTTGATAAAGAGGCCAATCAATTTCTGGCTGACCGCTATATCAAGGGCACCTGTCCCAAGTGCGGCTACACTGAAGCTTATGGAGATCAATGTGAAAAATGCGGTTCATCACTAAGTCCTACAGATCTGATCAACCCAGTATCTGTGCTGAGTGGAGCTACGCCGGAGTTGCGCTCTACCAGGCACTGGTATCTGCCGCTTGAAAAACACAGTGAGTGGCTGTCAGCCTGGTTGGAGACCGGTATGATAAATGGAAAGCAGGTACATGATCCCAAAGAATGGAAAAATCATGTTTTGGGGCAGTGCCGCTCCTGGATAGAGACTGGCTTGCAACCTCGCGCCATGACCCGTGATCTGGATTGGGGTGTAGATGTGCCTCAGGATATCGAAGGTTCGGAAGGTAAAAAACTCTATGTCTGGTTGGATGCGCCTATCGGCTATATCTCAGCTACCAAGCAATGGGCTGAAGATAATAAGAAAGATTGGAAAAAATATTGGCAGGACAAAGAAACTGCCTTAGTACATTTCATAGGAAAGGATAACATCGTATTTCATTGTCTTATTTTCCCGGCTCTGCTGCAAGCTCATGGTGGATTTATCATGCCTGATAATGTGCCTGCTAATGCTTTTATGAACCTGGAAGGTAATAAAATCAGTACCTCACGCAACTGGGCGGTATGGGTTCATGAATATCTTGACGAGTTTCCAGGTCAGGAAGATGTACTGCGCTACGTTTTGATTCGGAATATGCCGGAGCAGCGGGACAGTGAGTTTACCTGGAAAAATTTCCAGGAGTTGAATAACAATGAGTTGGTGGGTAATTTCGCCAATTTCGTCAATCGCACTTTTGTAATGGTGCACAAGTTCTACAAGGGTAAAGTGCCAAAGTTTGAAGAGGAGCAGGACTTTGTAGGCGCACGAGGACCTATGGAAGATAGTTTTGCAGATGCTGAACTGATGGATCTGTATGATGTCCTCTTTGAAATGAGGGAGATGATCTATCTGTACGATTTTAGAGGAGCTCTCAACCAGTTGATGCGAATCTCATCAATGGGCAATCAATTATTACAGTTTAATGAACCTTGGAAAGTCAATGAGACTGACCCACATCGGGTGAAGGCAGTGATGAATTGCTGCATTCAGATCGTAGTGGCGCTCAGTGTTGCTTGCCGTCCCTTTATGCCTTTTACTAGTGATCGGATGCGCACCATGCTTAATCTTCCTCCTGTATTGGAGCAGGGAGAATTATTGAAAGTATTGGATAGATTGGCTGAAGGTGACTGGCTGGTCAAGCCCGGTCACTTACTGGGTGAACCTGCTCATTTATTTTCACGTATCAGTGATGAGGTTATTCAAACCCAAATAGATAAATTACATCAATCCAAAAAAAGTAGTGAAATGACTGTGGCCGTTACTGATAAGTCAAGTGAAACAATTGAGTTTTCAGATTTTGAAAAAGTAGAGCTTTGCTCTGGCAAGGTGCTGGAAGCCATCAAAGTAGAGAAAGCAGATAAACTGTTGAAGCTCACCATAGACATCGGAAGTGAGGTAAGAACTATTATATCAGGAATAGCGATGCATTTTGATCCTGTTACTTTGGTAGGACGTGAAGTAGTCATAGTAAAGAATCTAGCTCCTCGCAAGCTTCGTGGTATCGAATCTCAGGGCATGCTGCTGACTGCTGAAACAGAAGATGGTAAGCTCGGTCTTATCGCTCCTCCTGTTGGTTGGCCGGTTGGGTGTCCAATAAAGTAAACTTTTATATTAGAAGGTGAGTTTGATATGCACCCCACATAGATGACAACTGTTTTATAATATATTTTTCAGTGTATAAGACAATTTTAGCAAGAACCTGTCTTCTTTTACGGCTCACCCTTTTGTTTGCCGTATACCTTTTATATTCTATAAATCAGCTATCGGCCCAGATAGTTATAGATAGTTCGTTTGCTCAGCGAGTGGCCTATATGAAGAAGTTTGACGGAAAGATCATCCGTCGCATCTCAATATCAAATGAAATGTTGCCACTACAGGTGGGACCAAAGGCACCTAAAATGATAAAGGGTGTAGTACACCTGGCTCAGGTTACGATGGATGCATTTCACCGGGATTCGAAGATAGCCAGGCTTGAAAAGTACCTCCTGATCCGTGAGAATGGGCGGGCATCAACTGATACACTACTTGAGACAGAACGTATACTTAGGTCATTTGCTTTTCTCGAAGATGCAGTATTGGAAATCTCAAAAGTACCCGGTTCACCTGACTCTATCGATGTCAATGTGATCACTTATGATATATTTTCCATATCACCTAAAGTGCGATTCAATAATTTTGAAGATTTCTCATTGGGTGTGACTGAGGAGAACCTCTTGGGTTCTACCAATCAACTGGGTGTTGCTATCAATTATGATAGCAAAGCCCGAAATAAAATCCGCCCGGGTGCTAGCTTCACGCTTAGGAATCCATTTGGTGAATTTACAAACATCACCGCTCAGGTCAATACATTTGGGTCGAATCGCATAGATGGAAGTCGCAATGAATTATCTTACGGTCTAGCCATTTTACATCCATTGTTAAGCAATTTGTTTACCTGGGATGGCGGGTTGGGGTATAGTAGATTACTTAGCCAGGATTACTATAATGATTCTTTATTTGAGGAGCACAAGAAGTATGATGCTGGAATGTGGAATGGTTGGGTAGGCTTCAATCATCAGAAACTGCGTGATTTTAAGTTTTTAGGGTACAATCGTTCCTTGTTTTTTACTGCACATGGTTTTACAAGACAGTATAATCTCCGCCCGGCTAACTTCGATCCAGATAGGTGGATTCAGTTTTATAATTACAAGACATTACTATTTCAAGCTACACTCTATCGTAGAAGCTATTATAGACTGCGGTACTTGTTTGACCTGGGCAGACCTGAGGATATCGAGATAGGCAGTAGTCTCTCTATTAAAGCCGGCCCTTCCGTCCGGGAAGGTATGCGACAGACATATCTTGGTGCTGATCTACACATTAGTCAGATGCTGGCTGAAGACGTAATGATAGATGTGTCTACTTCACTGGGAGGTTATCGACAGCATGGGGAAATATATGATATGACGGGGTTTCTATCTATTTTATTTGTTCCCAAGAAACACGAATATGCTAAGTTCTATTGGCGCAATTACATTTCACTATCGTATAGCCTACTTTCCAATCTGCAATATCACCCACTCATCAATGTAAAAACCTTCTTGTCGCTGTATAATTATGGAAATAGCACTTTTAGAGGAGATTCTCGTGCTGCCATAATTTGGGAAAGTCAATTTTTCTTTAAGAAGGCAATATTTGGCTTTGCCATCGCACCACTCATTAATACACAGGTGGCCTATCTCAGAAATTCTAATACTCAGGAAGATCAACTTCATACTGCCTTCGGCCTCGGCCTTCGGTTCAGAAATCCCAGACTTGCCTTTAATGCCTTTGATATTAGAGGTTTTATTTTTCCCAGATTGATTGAATCATCTAACGGCTTTGGCGTAAATGTCACCTCCCGTTATTATTTCAAGAAGAGCATTCAGCTGTTGGAACAACCGGAGATATTAATTCTCTGAGATCTTTAAAGCTAAAAATAGCGATGTAGTTGCACTTTTACAATCTTCTCTTGTGGCACACTACTATATATTATATCAGTTGCACATATAGAACAAGTTATGTGGCTGATAAAACTCTTAACTATATATTTAGTCTAGGTATAAAAACTTGTCTGAGTTTGATTCAAAAACTTGGAACCCGAGATAAAACGTTGAAACCTTATATAAAATAAAGATACCGCAATTCCAATTTAAGTATTTCAAATTGTAGTATATACTTTATTATTCAGATATAATACGATTATAAAGCATACCTTTGCGCCCCCAAATGAATTGGGATGCTAATTTAAACTAATTTTTTGTAAAAAATCATTTATGTTAAAACATTGTCTTTTTCTGTTGATTCTAACTTTTGGTGCTATATATGGAGCAAAAGGTCAGAATTGCGCTGTAAATGCAGGTGTAGATCAGACCATTTGTATCGGTACTCCACTCACTTTATCCGCTACTTCTGGTTTGAATTTCTTAAACCCTCCAAACGTAAAATGGAGTCAGCTAAGTGGACCTAACTCAGCTATTATAACAACTCCTTTTTCGAAAATTACAACTGTAACCGACTTAATGCCAGGTGTCTATTTTTTTAAATTTATAGGAAAATGTATTGATGGAATTTTCGCCTCAGATATTGTAAAGGTTACCATACTGGCAATACCGCCTGCTGCTCAGGCAGGAGATGACATTTCTGTGTGTAATTTGAGCGCACTTCCTTTAAATGCCATTCCTGTCCTTGCTCCAGCGGAAGGAACCTGGACTACAACCGGTACTGGTACTTTTTCAGATATTCACAATCCAAATTCAACTTACAAACCTACCGCTCAGGGAGTGTACACCCTAACCTGGACAGTTTCTAATGGTATCTGTTCTAGCAGCGATGTCGTGCAGGTGAATGTCTCCAATGTACCTGGTATTAATGCAGGAGTGGATCAGACAATTCAATGTGCAGGCGCTTGTGCCACCCTCAATGGAAGTAGTCCAGGAGTGTATCCCCAGTCGGGTGTGTGGAGTCAAGTCAGTGGTCCATCTACTTTACAATTTACTAATATATCTAATCCTAAGACAAAGGTTTGTGGCTTAGTGCCCGGAACCTATATTTTGCAGTGGAATGTCAGTGGACCATGCTCTACAGGTTCGGATCAGATGATTATTACTGTAAGCAACATCAATGCACCACCTGCAATGGGTGCAAATAAAACTTATCTGGATTTTTGTTTTAATTCAGGTGCTAGTTCTGTCATAGAGTCGGGTACTGCTCTATTAGCAGGAGAGACTGGTTTGTGGACCCTTCAAAGTGGACCTTCAACAGTAACTTTCTCATCACCGACCGCAGCAGTTACAACAGTTAATAATGTCAATGTTCGAGGTACTTATATCTTTCGCTGGACCAAAACTACTGCCTTAGGGTGCACCGCTTTCCATACTCACACTATCAGAGTAGAATCAGATATTCCAGCTCTATTGGAAGTCCCGGATACATTGTTAACCTGTAGCTTAACTAATATCACTCTGTCAACTCCTTTTTCAGAATTATTTGGGTCTCCAAATTCAGATGGAGTCTCCCGTGTCTCTTCCGTAATATCAAAACCGACAGGTTCTGCCGTAACAATTGCTAATGGCGGCTTACTGACACAATGGAACATTACGAAACTAGATTTACCTGGTAAATACACCTTTCGATTGGGTTACAGCAATTCATGCAATTATGTAGTCCAGGATATAGTTGTCAATGTAAGTGCTGCATCTGGTCAAATCAATGCAGGTTCAGATATCTATCTACCTTGTGGAAATACTACTGCAAATCCTCAGGGACAAGTTAGTAATGGGTCGACCTTCATCAACACCTGGCTACAGATTAGCGGTCCTAATAAAGCTACCTTGTCCAATATCAATTCCCTAAGCCTGATGCAAATGACAAATCTAATTCCAGGAGTGTACGTGATGCGATTGACTAGTGTGAGTGGATCTAAGTGTGGCGGCGGATCTGATGATATGAAGGTAATTGTAGTTAATTCACCGCCTTCCGGAGTCAATGCAGGGGCAGATGCTACTGTTTGCTATGGCAATTATCCACTAATAGGTAATGTACCGAAAGTCACAGAATCGGGTGCCTGGACAGTTTCACCTACTGGGCCATTGTTTTTGCCGGACAATACCAATCCCAATGCTATTGTGACCGACTTACAGCCTAATACGGTATATACATTTACTTGGAAAGTAACTAATGCTTGTGGAGTTGCATCCGATGAAGTAGTGATTACTACAACAAATTCTCAAGGTCCAAATGTCCCAGATGCTGGTTTAGACCAATGTTTGAATTATACGACCAGTTTTCCACTTTCTGGGAATATACCTAATTCAGGCACTCAACCAAGTTGGACAGCGCTGACCGCCGGCTCCTCTATCTCACCAATTAATACTCAGAATACCACCACCACTATTACAGGTGGTGCGGGCACTTATAAATTCTTATATACCCTTTCAACATCAGGTTGTACTTCACTAAGTGATACAGTCATCGTTACGATCAAGCCTGCCAGCTTCACCATCAATGCCGGCATAGATCAGAATCTGTGCGTGGGTTCGCTTCCAGCTTCAGTGACGCTGACGGGTAGCTCCATTCCCACTGGGTTTACCGGGTTGTGGACGCCTGCAGGCGGTCCGACTGCCCCCAACATTATGAGCCCCACCGGATCAACAACTGTAATTAATGAGTTGTATAGTGGTACTTACCAGTTCTTATATGAGATCAGCGGTGGTGTTTGTACTAACTTGTCTGACATGATCGCTGTCAATATTTCTAAAGCGCCCTCAGTGGCCAACGCTGGTACCAATCAAAGTATTTGTAGTGTCACTACAAGCACAGTTGTTACTTTGACTGGAAATCAACCCGCCACAGGTGAAACTTCCTATTGGTCGCTCGCCGCTGCACCTCGTGATGCCCCGCTACCTAGTTTCACTAACTTTAATCAGCCAAGTGCCACAGTAACTAATCTCGTCCAGGGTACTTATGTATTTAGATATAACATTCAGTCAGGTATCGCTTGTCCTGAAAGTTGGGACACAATGACTGTCTATGTTGTAGCAAAGGCAAGTGCAGGTACAGCTCAGACTTTATGTAGTGCTACTGAGATGGTACTATATGGAAATACAAATACTTCTGGTATCTGGAGTTTTGTCAGTAGCATGCCTTCGGGACTCCCAACACCCACGATAGATGTAGTGGGACTACCGGCGGGAACTGCCCGTGTGACGGGCCTTCAGGTGCCTTCTGCATCGGGAACTGCTACTAATAGATATACTTTTAGGTATACCATTGCCGCTAGTGGTAGTTGCGCGGCCACAACCAGCGATGTGGTCATCACCAATGTACATGAACCTACTCAAGCCAATGCAGGCCCGGATCAGGTCCTGTGTTTTAATCAGAATTCTATCACTCTCGTCAGTCAGGCGCCTACACCGATCTATGGTACTGGAAGTTGGAGACAAAGCTCCGGTCCTTCGAACCCTATTAAGAGCGGGACTTATCCTTCCGTCACATATACTGATCTGGTACCGGGAATTTATATTTTTTCCGATTCAATCATCAATACTTCAAGTTGTCCCATCTCAAAAGACCAAGTATCTGTGCTCAAAGAAGTACAGGCAAATGCAGGTGCTGATACCTCTTTATGTGCTGTCGCAGGTCTTAATTTCGGATTGCACGCCAATTATCCAAGCGTGGGCACAGGTACTTGGATTCAGATATCAGGCCCGAGTACGCTTAGCTTTACCAATCCGAATAATCCCTATACCCAAGTAGGCAATTGGGTATATGGCAATTATCAACTGAAGTGGAAAATCGTTACTGTAGGCTGTGTGGCTGTCAATGAAGATGTTATGGAGTTGACTGTTAGTCAGCCGATTACTGGCTTAGATGCCGGCCTAGACCAGGCTTTCTGTGCTGGCTCGATTGAAGCTTTTCAGGTTGGTTCTGCACCCCAAACAGGTATTTCTTACAGTTGGACACCCTCTGGATTATTGAGCAATTCCAGTATTTCCAATCCAAACTTTATCGGGGTGAATAGTGCTGGCACGTACAATTACCTGCTGATAGCCAGCAGAGGAGCTTGCACAGCTTATGATGCACTGACTATCAAAGTCAATCCAAAACCATTGGCCAATATAAAATGGAATGGTAATGGATGTAGTCCGGTCACCTTTACTGCGACTGATAATGATGTTATTGGGTCGACATATAACTGGACTTTTGGTCCAGATGCTACACCTGCTGTCGCTACCGGGGCTGGACCACACGCTATAGTTTATAGTAGTTCTGGGACTAAAAACGCTAAAGTGGTTGTAACTACACCTGACGGTTGTATCGACTCCGCTAAGGTTCAATCCAATGGTGATTGCTTTACTCTACCCGTAAAGCTAGTGTCTTTCGTGGCGAATTGGAAAGAGGATGCCTCATACTTATTTTGGGAAATTGCATCTCCCATTAATTTCAGCCATTTCGTTATTCAGCGATCTTATGACGGTAAGCAATTCGATGACTTGGATAATGTCATGTGGAGTCTGACTAATGATACCTATCATTATACTGACTATAAAGTTGATCCCTTTCAGGTTATTGCCTTCTATCGCTTGCGACTAGTAGATGTGAACGATAATTTCGAGTATAGTCAGATACGTACAGTAAAAATTGAGACAGCTAAGAATACTATCAAAGTAGTTCCAAATCCTTTCAGGAATAAATTCGATATATTGAATACAACGGATTATCGCGGAGTTACACAGCTAGAACTCATGGATGTCAATGGAAGGTTACTTTTGTCTAAATCCGTCAATTATCTGGATAGCAGATATGAATGGAGTAATCTAGATTTTCTTAATGAAGGTGTCTATTTTGTTCGCGTCGCTCAGGGAAATAATGTACAGCTACAGAAAATAATTAAATTGAATTAAATAACTTTGGAATTACTCAAAAAGGGAGCAGCTATTAAGCTAGCTCCCTTTTTTTTATTTTTTACTGAACTGAGGGGTTACCTTTGTGGTATTAAATCAGGTTTTCCATTGTGTACATAGATACTCACGCACATTTATACAGTCCCCAGTTTGATGCAGATAGAGCAGAAGTAATTCAGCGCGCGAAGACTGCTGCTATAGATAGAATATTCCTGCCAAATATTGATAGTACCAGTATTGAAGGCATGCACCAACTGGAAGAGTCTACAGAAGGCTATTGTAAGGCTATGATGGGATTGCATCCCTGCTCTGTTAAAGAAAACTTTGAAGCAGAACTATCTATAATACGATCATGGCTAGAAAGAAGAAGGTATGTTGCAGTTGGTGAAATTGGCATAGATCTGTATTGGGATAAAAGCACCTATGAATGGCAGAAGCTGGCATTTATCACACAAATGCGATGGGCTCATGAGTTCCAACTGCCTATCGTCATCCACTCAAGAGATTCTACTTCCCAGTTGATTGAAATAGTTAGCAAAAATATTCAATATTTTAGCGGAGGAATCTTTCACTGTTTTGGAGGAACAAAATCAGAGGCAGATACAATCACCGGAATGGGCTATTTATTGGGAATAGGGGGTACCCTGACCTATAAGAATAATGCCTTCAGAGAGGTACTGCCTACTTTGTCACTGGAGCATATAGTATTGGAGACAGATGCACCTTACCTCTCCCCCATACCCTTCAGGGGAAAGAGAAATGAGAGCAGCTATATTCCACATATTGCCTCACAGATGGCCGAATTAATGGGGCTTAGTATCGAAGAAATAGCAACCGTCACAACTCAAAATGCCTGCAAGTTGTTTAATGCACTATGATAAATTTTGACCTTCATTGAAGTTTTATAAATCAGACACTTTTGAGTTTATTTCAGGCCTTACTCCACTTAAGCTCTGGAATGCACTACAGGTATATTGCAGTTATCAGCTTACCAGATTAATAAAAAAGCCCATCCAATGGGGAGCTCCGTTTACCATTTCTTTCGAACCCACCACTGCTTGCAATCTACGCTGTCCGGAATGTCCAAGTGGACTGCGCTCCTTCTCACGTCCTACGGGAAATCTGAAGGCAGATTTTTTTAAGCAGACGGTTGATACTATTGCGGATAGATTGATTTACCTAATTTTTTACTTTCAGGGAGAGCCATTTATCAACCCACGATTTCTTGATATGGTAAACTATGCTTCAGACAGAGGCATCTATACCATCACCTCTTCCAATGGCCATTTTTTTACAGATGAGGTAGCTCGTCGAACTATTGAGTCAGGTCTTAGCAGGCTCATCATCTCAGTTGATGGAACTACTCAGGAGACATATGAGGCCTATAGAAAAGAAGGAAACCTGGAAAAAGTACTCGAGGGTGCTAGAAATTTAGTCAAATGGAAAAAGGAATTAAAATCAAAAACGCCTCATCTCATCTTTCAATTCCTGGTGGTCCGTCCAAATGAACATCAAATTCCGGACATTTACCGTCTCGCAAATGAAATCGGGATTGATGAAGTAAAATTAAAAACAGCTCAGGTATATAATTATGAAAATGGCAATGATCTGATACCGCAGAATGACAAATATAGTCGGTATAGAAAGACCGCCACGGGCCAATACACAATCAAGAATAAATTGCTTCATCAGTGCTGGAAGCTGTGGCATAGTTGTGTCATCACCTGGGATGGAATAGTAGTTCCCTGTTGCTTTGATAAGGATGCAACTCATAAACTCGGAGACTTGAAAAAGGATAATTTTAAGACGATATGGCAGAATAAAAATTATAACTTATTTCGAACCAGGATTCTGGAAGGGCGCAGTCAGATAGACATTTGTACCAACTGTACTGAAGGGTGTAAAGTGTGGGAAGAGTAATAATCAGGTTTAATATTTTACTTGGAGAAATCTATTTTTTAGCTGAGAAGACAATTGGAACAATGATTTCAGAGGGAATTGCTTTACCGCGCTCAGTAGGTGGAATCCAGTCGGGCATTTGTTCCAAGGCGACACGTATTGATCTTTCAAATTCTGAAGAAAGTGGAGGTTGGAGTAGTGTGATGAGATTTAATTTTCCATAAGCGTCAAAATTAAGTCTGACGTAGACTTTTTGATTCTCAGGAATAGGAAGATTATCTAGTTGTAACTTATCATGGAGAAAAGTACCCATTTTATTCCAACCACCGGGATATCGGGGTGTAGGGACCGGGCTGATTACCTTTTGGTCGCCTACTATGGTAAACCCTGCCACAGGCGTAAGGTACACCTCTCCTGTATACAGAGGATCTTTCTGGGTTGTGCCTTTCGTTAGCGTATTTAAGAAATCCAGATTGATTAGTGTAAGCAGATTAATTCCTATTATAAAAAATACGCCGATGCCTAATATTGAAGTATAGTGAAACGGTTTTGACCGCTTCTGTTTCATCTTGAGAATTCTTGCCTTAAGATCACCAAATGAAAAATTGTGCGTCAGCGCTTTACCTTCACCCAGACTCTGCTGAATCAGCAATGCTCCATACACAGACAAGGGCACGTCCCGATTTACCCTTTCGTCTGCAATATACTCATGCAATTCAATAAACATCCATTTGTATATATATATGATAGGTATAACCCAGGTAAACACAAATAAAAACTCACTCAGCAGGATGTCTATACTATGCCACTGACGCGTGTGTACGCTTTCATGCTTTAGTATGATCTCGGTATCATCAGGCGAAAGATCCTGAAGCCGACTAAAATAAATGTAATTGAAAAATGAGAAGGGAGTGTGAATATCAATAGTCCGGACTATAGCTCTGCCGTTTTCCACCTGAATGGTGTGGCTCCTTGCGATCCGGTACAATTGTGAGATTCGCCATATAAATAGTGAGAAGAGAAAAGCTGTGCCCACTGAATACATTGTGATCAATAGGGTGTACCAGTGGGCTTGCATATAGAGGATGGTGCTCAGAGTAAGCTCATTGAGACGAACTACGGCTGTTGAAGTCAGGTTTTCAATGATTAGGGGTTCCAAAATAGGTGGTAACTCATGAATTATCCTCCAGGACTGAGTCCAAAATAGACCGGTAATAATACCAGTCACCAGCGATACGTAGAGATAGATGCGCTGTGCTATGAAGAGGGTAGTCTTTCTTAACCATAAGAGATATGGGACTAATAGCAACGCCCATATCCAGACGGCAATCAATATAGAAATACCCCAGATCATGGCTATTGACCTTCAGGCTCGTCGAGCAATTTGAATAGTTCGTTGATTTCCTTTACCGACATATCCTTTTCCTTAGCTATAAAGGAAACCAGATTGGTATATGACCCATCGAAATAATCAATTACCATCTTGTCAATAGATTGATTGCTATATTCTTCTTTACTGATCTGTGGGAAATATTCATACGTCCTTCCATAAGCCTTGTGATCCAAAAATCCTTTTTTTTCCAGGATACGAACTATAGTGGATATAGAAGAATGGGGAGGCCTGGGTTCTTCCATGGTATTTATTATTTCGGAGACAGTGCATTTGCCTAGTTCCCAAAAATAGAGCATGATTTCCTCCTCTGCCTTCGTAAGTTGCTTATAATTTGTCATATCTATAGGCTATGTTTATTATAACGTACAAATATAACTTATAATTCAGCGAATCAACTGAAAATTAAGTTAGATGCCGAATTCTATCTCATTCTTGACTTGGGATTCCTGGGTTGAGACATTGATTTGGGCCTTTTTTTAGATTTCCATTTAGGCGGTGGATTCAGCGCAGATGTTTGATTAGTATACCTTTTATTTGTCTGAGATGATAATAATGAATCTAGATCCTTTTCCTCATCGACGACTAATTTACCCTTGGACATAGTCAATAAGTCCTGCTTGATCACTTCATCTGACACAAAGTGCTCTTTGTTCCAAAGTCTGTAAGCCATCTTCATATAAGAGCCTATCACTTCGGTAAATTCATCACGGATGGGACCTTCCTCCATGCCAAGTGCCTTCTGGACTAGGCTGCTTACATTGTATCCATAGTGACGATACTTTAATTTATGCTGCGGGTATTCCAATTTTTCGGGTCTCAGCATTTGATCTTCCAGCGTAGGTCTGACACCACTTGGTGGTAGCACATCCAGTCCAAAGTGCGCCATGTAAAACACATCATGCCACAGCTTCTCACGATAATTATCTACTGATTTAGACTGAGGAAATAACTGAATGATTAGATCAATTGTCTTTTCTATATATACTCTTTGCTCTTCTAAATCAGTTATTTTCCTGATGCTATTAATCAGTTTCTGAAAGTGGCGACCATATTCGGGCAATATCATTTGATCCCGCTCGGTATTATATTCCAGATTTTCGTGTGTATTCATGAATGGTATTTACCTGGTAAATTTAATTATGTTTTTTATTCTACCGTGACTGATTTAGCCAGGTTTCTTGGTTGATCTACATTGCAGCCTCGCATACAGGCTATATGGTAGCTCAGAAGTTGTAAAGGTATGACTGATAGTAAAGGCGCCAGTGGATCTTCAGTTGCGGGGATCTCAATAAAGTAGTCGGACATTCTAGCGATCTCTGTATCGCCTTCACGCACTATTGATATTACCAGGCCATTTCTTGCTTTTACTTCTTGCACATTACTTACTATCTTATCATAAGCATGAGTATTAGTAGCGATGACTACCACCGGCATCTTATCGTCGATCAGTGCTATAGGTCCGTGCTTCATCTCAGCAGCAGGATATCCTTCAGCATGGATGTAAGAGATTTCTTTCAACTTCAGAGCGCCCTCCAGTGCTACCGGAAAGTTATATCCGCGACCCAGGTATATTGCATTATTAGCATCCTTGATTTCGGAGGCAATGTATTTAATCTGTTCATTTTTATCAAGTACTTGTCTGATCTTATCCGGGATACGCTCCAGTTCCTGTATCAATTCATTGAATCTGGATTTTGAGATCGTTCCTCTGGATTTAGCCAGTTTAAGTGCCATCAGTGTGAGCAGAGTGACCTGTCCGGTAAACGCTTTGGTAGAGGCTACACCTATCTCCGGGCCAGCATGTATATATGATCCTGCATGCGTAGCACGAGCGATAGAAGATCCCACTACATTGACTATACCATAGGTAAGTGCCCATCTCTCTCTGGACAATTCAAGTGCGGCCATAGTATCCGCTGTCTCTCCTGACTGAGAGATAGCAAGTACGATGTCATCAGGTGTGATGACCGGATTGCGATATCTGAACTCGGAAGCATATTCTACTTCTACTGGCAGGCGCGCCAGGTCTTCAAACAGATATTCCCCAATGAGACCTGCATGCCAGCTGGTACCGCAACTAACAATTATAATGCGCTTGGCATTGGTAAATTTTTCTTCATACTCTGAGACTCCACGCAGGTGAACCCAGCTTTCTTCACTGTTGATACGGCCACGCATACAATCAGCCACTGTATCCGGTTGCTGATAAATTTCCTTTAACATGAAATGTTCATAGCCACTTTTTTCAAGAGCTTCGATTTCCATGTCAAGCAGTTCGACCTTTGGGTCTTTTACTTCATTTCGAAGATCCTTTATCTGGAGGTTACCCTTTTCTATGATTGCCATCTCCTCATCCTGTAGATAAATGACTTTTTTCGTATACTCAATAATGGGTGTAGCATCTGAGCCGATAAAATAATCATCTTCTCCCAGGCCTACGACCAGTGGGCTTCCCTTTCGAGCAGCTACCAGTGAATCGGGCTCATTTTTGTCAATTACAACTATGGCATAAGCCCCAACTACTTTAGTCAGTGCTATGCGAACAGCTTCGGCTATTGTTTTATCACCCTCTTTCTGTACCTCTTCGATGAGGTGAGTGAGGACCTCAGTATCTGTCTCACTTATGAATTGATGGCCCAACTTTATGAGCGCTTCCTTGAGGGTAGCATAGTTCTCAATAATACCATTATGTATTAGTGCCAATCTACCATTTCCGGAGACATGAGGGTGTGCATTGATGTTATCGGGTTTTCCATGTGTAGCCCATCTGGTATGACCCATACCGATATTGCCATGTAGATTTTTCCCGACAGTAAATTTTTCTAACTCGCTGACCTTACCTTTCCTTTTATAGACATTCAGATCACCATTAAGCAAGGCGACTCCTGCACTGTCATAACCTCTGTATTCAAGGCGTTTAAGCCCCTTGATTAAGATGGGATAGGCTTCTTTCTTACCTATATAGGCGACTATACCACACATAATTAAAGAATTCTTATAGTTTCTTGGAAATAATCAATCGCAAAGTCAAAGGTCTTCTTAATGTTCCGGATCCGTTCAACACAGCGCGGCCCGGATCTGTGCCCTGTGCTAATGAACTAAGATACAGAATGTTTGACTCAGTCCCCTTGATTACTTCTTTTAAATGTTCGGTAATTCTGATATTGTATCTGTAATAGGCGACTCCGTTATCTGTAAATTTTTCCGGTGTACCTCCTAACCCATTAAGTCCATTAGCATTGATGGCAGAAACTCCATCCGCTATACTCACGAATCGGCCGTTACCATCTTTCTTGTAAACCCAGATCCGTCCCGGAAGAGAATACTCAGATCCGTTTGCGTCTGCCACAGGCATCTGTAACTCTGCTTGCAACAGCAGATATTGCTTCAGACTATCCATATCCGGAAGAGTCATCTCCACTTTTGGTCCGCCAAGACCCTGGATATATAACAGACTATCTCCTGTAGGGTTCGCATAGTATGAAGCCAGTCTCGAACCACTTAGATCACGTGTGATAGATACATGATTTCTAGTAGCCAAATAAGAGGCGGAGAGTACAATTGACTTTTTATCCTGAGTGGAATTTTCTGTATAATAAATGGTGAGGGAGTTGCCCTTATCACTTAGTATCAGACTGATAAGATTATTGGTCAAGCCTCGTGGGCGAATATTTAATCCTTCAAAGTATTGCTGCAGATTTTTGGAATTTGAAAATGCAGAATCCGGTAGTGATTTGAGATAATTGCCAAAGTCTTCCGTAAAGCGAAACTTCAGAACTGAAGAATCTCTGGGGTAAGGTGCTACGAGATAGTTGTCAGCACTAGCTACAGGCGTATTCTCAGTATCAAACCTTTGATTAGTGTACAGTGAATCATACTTGGTAGCATTGACATCTTCTGTAATTCTATATACGTCCAGCGATATAGGATTACTGAAGTTCCCAAACTGATGTGTAGTGTCGGGATCGTATCTAATGGTCCAGATAATAGAGTCTATGGTTGCGTCTTTTAGTGCAGTGGCAGAGGTCTGGACAATCTGAAACTGGGCAAAAGTCTCAGCAGTAATACGCCCAAGTGCAGCATCAAAAATTTCACCAACCTTAAAACTGGTCAGATTGCGTCCCGGATTGGGAGCGTAATAAGTCAGGATGCTATCACCCGGAATTGATTTGGCTGATAATGAGGTATAGTTGAGTATCTTCCAAGAAATATTACTCCCTTCTACTAATTCTTTACCGAATTCACTGGGTTTATTGCATGATTGCATGACAGTCACTGCAATCAACAAGACAATAAGTTTATTCACTAAAACTGTGTTTGATAAGTTTAAAAATCAACCGAGTTGTTCGTAAAACGGAATATATTCTTCTTTAATGTGTTCCGGTGATACAAAATCCTTGACAGGTACGTTCTTTAGCTTCTTTATAGCATTCTTAACGGAATCCTGCACGATTTCGCTGCCAATGATGATGCCATCTGCGTAACTTACTGCTCCCTCTACCAGTGCAACTTTCTTGCTCTTGATAAATGGTTTTAAATCTTCCGGTTCGAGATTATTAATTGACGCCTTTATTGCAAACCTGTCTGTGAAGTAAGATGTGATATCTTCCTCATTGGGAGTATAAATAATTTTGAAACGATTCAAAATGGGATCATTCTTGTATGCAGTCTTTAAGTAGAAAGGAATGAGGGCAGTCATCCAGCCAAAACAATGAATATAATCTGCAGGCCAACCAAATTTTCTGATGGTCTCTATCACTCCTTTGCAGAAGAAGATCATTCTGTCTTCATTGTCTTCAAAAGGCTTACCATTATCATCGTGAAACATTGCTTTTCTCTTGAAAAACTCCTCATTGTCCAGAAAATAAACCTGAAGACGTACACCAGGCAGCGAAGCTACCTTAATAATCAATGGATAATCGTCGTCATCAATGATGATATTCATCCCGGATAGTCTCACTACCTCATGCAAGCGGTGTCTTCGTTCATTGATCAGACCATATCGGGGCATCAACACCCTTACTTCCATACCTGCCTCATGAACGGCCTGAGGTAACTTGCCTACTATTTGTGATATGGTGGTTTCTAAGGTATAGGGAGATAATTCTTCGGTGACAATAAGTACTTTCTTTTTTGACATAATGTACTTTTAATTTAACAATTTCAATTCTGCAAAACAGGGCGCAAAGATACAACAAAATATACGAATCTCCTATATAATCAATAAGTTAGGGATTTTGTGCATTTTTGCACACCAATCTGTCCGTGAACAAAATTCAGCATTATTTGAATCATCATCACCATCAAATGGTGTCTTTAAGGAAAAGTAATTCTCACCTGATCGCTCAACGGTGAAGGCATATTATATATATATCAAATGGTGTTGTACCATCTGCTTTATGGGCATAATTACCTATGCTTGTGGTCAGTCGGTCATCCTGGACAGCGTCCATATAGATGGCTTACAGAAAACAAGAGAATATATAGTCCTCCGGGAGTTGACCTTCCACCCGGGAGATACTCTGGAACTCAGCCGGGTTATGTCTTTATTTCGTGAAAATGAGTTACAGTTAATGAATACTGGCTTATTTACCAAGGCGGAGTTTAATCTTGAACGTCTGGATTTGGTCTCTCAGACCATGTCGATTAGGATACACCTGGTGGAAGCATGGTATATTTATCCCGCACCAATCCTGGAGTTTTTGGACAATGACCCCAATAAGTGGTGGTACAACTATAAGTTATCTCTTCAAAAAGTCAGCTATGGTGCCTTCGTTACACACACCAATTTCACCGGCAATGGAGATGTATTCACAGCTTACGGCCAGGCGGGGTTTACAAGGAAGATTTCATTACAATACAATTTCCCATTCCTCAATAAAAGTAAAAACTTTGGCGCAGGCTTCAATTTCTTCCATGCACGCAACCGGGATCTGGCCTATAATAACTTTCAAAATAAGCTTCAATTCTACCGTGATGAGGAGGAGGATATGCTGGTCAGAACCAAGTTTGGTATCAATCTACAGTATCGGCCACGACTTCGCTGGACCCACTTTCTGGAAATAAACACCTTCGCAATTAAAGTAAATCCGCTAGTAACCTCTTTGCTCAATAGTGACTTTCTACCTCGTCGCAATCAGTTTGTTCTAGAGACCAGTATTATCACTAGATATGATTCCAGGGACATAAAGCCATATCCTATGTATGGTGCTTATTTTACGGGCTGGGTTAATAGAACGGGTCATCTGACACAGGATGAGATACATATATTTAACTTAGGTTCTCATCTCGCCGTATATGTTCCCATTACTGAGAGGTGGAGTACGGGCAACATTTTAGCAGGCAGTTATAATCTGGATCGTGGTAAGACGCCTTACTTTTATACTAAGACATTGGGCTATAATGATGAGAGCCTGCGGGGCTATGAGAACTATGTGATGAATGGTCAGGATTATTTCTACAGTCGCAATAGTGTACGCTTTCTCAGCCTCGACAAGAAAATCAACTTGGGCCGTTATATGATGTTTAAGGCATACCGTGAACTACCCTTTAGGGTCTATCTCACTGCTAATTTTGATTTTGGCTATGTGAAAGACAGATATTATTTTGAAAATAACACTTTTGTCAATCGGTGGCTGACCGGTGGTGGTCTGGGACTGGATTTGGTATTTTATTACAATAAACTGGTCCGTCTGGAATATTCCATCAATCACACCGGAGAGAAAGGAATATATTTACACTTTGACGCTGGATTATGAAAAAGCTTGCTATTTACGGTCAACAAATCGACAGGAAGCAGTACCCTTATCTGAAAGTACTCCTCTCAGAAGCTGAGGCGCTGGGATTTGAACTGTCTTTTTACAGACCCTTCAGTGAAATGATTGCAAAGCAATTACCCGAGTGCATGCCGACTTTTATCGATCTAAGTTTTAGGCCGGACTTTTTGCTCACGCTCGGTGGTGATGGAACCATCCTCAATGCTGCGCGCCTAGTACGCGACAGTGGTATTCCGATCATGGGTATCAATCTCGGCAGATTGGGGTTCTTGGCTAATGTAGAAAAGAAGATCATATCGGAAGCACTTAGTCAGTTGAATGACGGCAACTACAGTCTCGAAGAACGGTCTCTCTTACAACTGGATGCCAATGAGCCACTGTTTGAGGATTTTCCCTATGCACTGAATGATATGACTCTGGTCAAACGGGATACCTCCTCGATGATCGTGATACACACTTATCTGGATGGTGAATTTCTCAATAGTTATTGGGCTGATGGAGTCATACTGGCGACACCCACCGGTTCGACCGGCTACAACCTGAGTTGTAGTGGACCTATACTGATGCCCACCAGTTCGAACTTTATACTTACTCCAATAGCACCGCATAATCTTAATGTTAGACCGTTGGTACTTCCGGACCGCTCCAAGATAGAATTCACTATAGAAGGCCGCACTGAGAATTTTTTGTGTACATTGGATTCTAGATATGAGACAGTGACCAATGCCACCAGATTGACGCTGAGCAAAGCTCCGTTCTGTATTAGTATGGTAAAACTGAAGGAAGTAACCTTCCTCGGGACCATGCGCGAAAAATTAATGTGGGGACGCGATACACGCAATTTTAAATAATACTTTACTTTCGTCTTGTGTTTAATAAAACCTATGCCAACCCGGATTCCATGGTAGAAGTCAAATTATTTTCTTGTGAGAGCTCAGATTATCTGGCCGAAAAAATTGCCGATTATTATGGTCAGCCTTTGGGTTCACGCACCATCAGTCGCTTTAGCGATGGCGAGATGCAGACCATTATCAATGAGTCTGTTCGAGGTGCTTTTGTCTTTTTCATACAATCGACTTGTCCGCCCTCTGACAATCTATTTGAACTGCTGCTATTTATAGATGCAGCCAAGAGAGCCTCAGCAGGTTATATCACTGCGGTCATTCCATACTACGGATATGCTAGGCAAGATCGAAAGGACAAGCCCAGAGTGCCGATATCAGCCAAATTGATTGCCAATCTTCTCCAGTCCGCCGGCGCAGACCGCATCATGACCATGGACCTGCATGCGGAGCAAATCCAGGGATTTTTTGATATTCCGGTCGATCACCTCAAGAGTGAAGTAATCTTTGTACCATATATCGAGTCATTGAATCTGGAGGAGGTAAAATTTGCTTCTCCGGATGTAGGCGGCACCAAGCGGGCCCGCACTTACGCTAAATATTTTAAGAAAGACCTGGTCATCTGTGATAAATACCGTGAACGAGCCAATGAGGTTTCTGGTATGACTGTCATCGGTGATGTCAGAGGTGCAGATATTATATTGGTGGATGATCTGGTGGATACGGCAGGTACGCTGTGTAAAGCCGCTGATGCGCTGATGGAAAATGGAGCCAAGAGTGTCCGTGCCATCTGTACTCACCCTGTACTTTCCGGCAATGCCTATGAAAATATAGAAAAATCAAAACTGGTAGAGCTAATTGTAGCTGATACGATACCACTTAAGCAAAAATCACCTAAAATAAAAGTATTAACCACCGCAAAATTATTTGCAAGAGCTATCAGAAACACACACGAACACAGGTCGATATCTGCACTGTTCGTAGAGTAATGGAGAGAAAAGCAATTCACTTATATTTAAAACTTAATCTATGCCCTGGCTGCATATTTTAGGATATATGGGCGCTATGCTCATGGGACTATCACTGGGTCTTATCGGTGGTGGAGGCAGTATATTGTCTGTGCCTATATTGGTATTCCTTTTTGATATTGATCCCTTGACAGCTACAGCTTACTCACTATTTATAGTGGGTTCTGTAAGTATGACCGGCGCTGTAAATCACATGTTTAAAGGTAATATCCACTGGAAAGCAGTCTTTTTCTTCGGCATACCATCCATCATAAGCGTTTTGTTGCTGCGGACCTTTCTGATTCCCCGAATTCCGAATCCTGTTATTAATTGGAGCTTTCTGGTGGTGCCTAAGCCAACTTTTTTCCTGGTGTTGTTTGCCATTGTGATGTTGTCAGCATCTATAGCGATGACCAATAAGAAACTGGGCGCGCGCAGGCCCCCTCATAATCCGGAACAGGATTTTAAATATCCTTTTATTTCACTACAGGGTCTGCTAGTAGGTTGTATCACCGGACTGGTAGGAGCAGGGGGTGGCTTCCTCATTATTCCAGGCCTGGTGTTATTAGCACACCTGCCGATGAAGAAAGCAATTGGTACTTCATTAGTGATTATCGCGCTCAATGCCACCATTGGATTTATGGGTGATCTACACAATGAAGTGACCATCGATTGGAGATTGCTGCTTAGTTTTACTGCGATCGCCATAGTAGGTATCCAGTGGGGAAGCAACCTCACAAAGCGATATACCAATGAAAAATTAAAACCACTGTTTGGCTGGTTCGTCATGGTGATGGCTATTCTGATCCTGCTGGAAGAGATTCTCGGGTAGGTCGATATTTAGCACCTCACTTTCGATTATAGTTCGTATTGATAAGCTCGCCTATTTCATTTCATCAATCCATTCTTAAAAAAAAGAGCTAAAACTCTAATGCGCCAAGGTGCTCCTATGTAACAAATTGCTTAAATCGAGCGATTTATAATAATTTTGAAAAAACAAAGACATGGAAAATACATGCCTCTGTTTTTCCTTTTTGGTTTTCTGCTTACAAATTTAAATAAAA
>Ga0154020_10002538_pt1 | contig 22236 bp, 32 predicted proteins | sample Klosneuvirus_201_FD_109709 | JGI IMG/M metagenome (GOLD analysis project Ga0154020, IMG submission 109709) | Active sludge microbial communities from wastewater, Klosterneuburg, Austria - Klosneuvirus_20160825_MG | ecosystem: Engineered > WWTP > Aerobic digester > Activated sludge | place...
ATCGAACTTACCTGATTCCCGGAGCCCACCCACCATGGCCCTTAAATCCTTCCGTCCCCTCACCGCGTCCCTCCGGTTCACCACCCTGAACCGCCCGGCCGAGATCACCGACAAGCGCCCCGAACGCTCGCTCGTGGAGTCCAAGAGCAAGTCCGGCGGCCGCAACGCCTACGGACGCATCACCTCCCGCCGTCGCGGCGGTGGCCACAAGAAGCTCTATCGCATCATCGACTTCAAGCGCGGCAAGCTTGACCTCTCCGCCAAGGTTCAGGCGATCGAATACGATCCCAACCGCACGGCCCTGCTCGCGCTGCTCGCCTACACCGACGGCACCAAGAGCTATATCCTCGCGCCCCTCGGCTTGAAAGTCGGGGACACCGTCTACAGCGCGCTGAAGACCGACACCAACGACTTCAAGCCGGGCAACTCCTTCCTCCTGTCCGCCATCCCGCCGGCCACCAAGCTGCACGCTGTCGAGCTGATCCCGGGCAAGGGAGCCCAGATCGCCCGCGCCGCCGGCACCTCGGTCGAGCTCGTCGCCATCGAGGACGGCTACGCGCAGATCCGCCTCTCCTCTGGCGAGACCCGCCTCGTTAACGCCAAGTGCCGCGCCACAGTCGGCGAAGTTGCCAACGCTGACCACGGCAAGCGCTCGCTCGGCAAGGCCGGCCGCAACCGCTGGCTCGGCAAGCGCCCGCGCGTCCGCGGTGTCGCCATGAACCCGGTCGACCATCCGAACGGTGGTGGTCAGGGCAAGTCCAAGGGTGGTGGCGGCCGCCAGCATCTCGTCTCCCCGTGGGGCCAGCTCGCGAAGGGTTTCCCGACGCGTCGCCGCACCAAGCTCTCCAGCAATTTCATCCTCGTTCGCGCCAACGGCCGCAAGCCGCGCGGCCAGAAGTAATCCCAACGACTCCGCACCATGGCACGTTCCATCAAGAAAGGTTTCTTTGTCGACTACCACCTCCTGGAGAAGATCCAGAAGGCGGCCAAAGCTGGTGGCGCCCGCAAGCCGATCCAGACTTGGTCCCGTCGCTCCACCATCACCCCCGAGTTCGTCGGCCACACCATCAGTGTGCACAACGGCAAGGCGCACATCGCCGTATACATCACGGAGAACATGGTCGGGCACAAGCTCGGCGAGTTCGCCCCGACCCGCATCTTCAAGGCGCACGGCGGCATGACCCGCAAGGAAATCTGAGGCCGTTGCCCAACCAGGACACTACAATGGAAATTCAAGCTCTCACCCGCAACGCGCGCATGTCGCCCAAGAAGGTCCGCGAAGTCGCGCGCCTCATCCAGGGCCGCCCCGTCAACGAGGCGATCGACTTCCTCACCCTCGTGCCGCGCAAGTCCGCCCGCCTCCTCGTCAAGACGCTCAAGAGTGCCGTGGCGAACGCCGAGAACAACAACAGCATCACCGCCGGCCAGCTCACGGTGCACCGCGCCCTCATCGAGAACGGCCCCGTGCTCAAGCGCTTCAAGGCCGGCGCCAAGGGCTCGGCCAAGCCGCGCGTCAAGCGCATGTCGCACCTCCGCATCATTCTCTCCGACGGCAAAACCAACTAATTTTTCCCATGGGACAAAAGACCAACCCTACAGGCTTCCGCCTCGCCGTTCGCCGCAACTGGCAGTCGCGCTGGTTCGCGCGCAAGAAGGATTTCGCCAAACTCCTCCTTGAGGACCAGATCATCCGCACCTCGCTGATGGAGAAGCTCAAGCTGGCCTCAGTGCCGCGCATCTTCATCGAGCGCGCCGGCAACCGCGTGCGCGTCAAGATCTTCACCGCCCGCCCCGGCATTGTCATCGGCAAGAAGGGCCAGGAGGTCGAGAACATGAAGGCCCAGCTCGCCAAGCTCACCGGCAAGGAAGTCCTCCTGGACATCCAGGAAGTGAAGAAGCCCGAGGTCGAGGCCCAGCTCGTGGCCGAGAACGTCGCCCTCCAGCTTGAGCGGCGCATCGCTTTCCGTCGCGCCATCAAGAAATCCATCCAGATTGCCATGGCACTCGGCATCGACGGCATTAAAATCCAGTGCTCTGGCCGCCTTGGCGGCACCGATATCGCCCGCCGCGAGTGGCAGCGCCAGGGCCGTATCCCGTTGCACACGCTGCGCGAGAATATCGATTACGGCTTTGCCGAGGCCCAGACCGTCTGGGGCAAGATCGGCGTCAAGTGCTGGATCTGCAAAAAAGACGAATCCAACTGATCTCATTATTGATTCTCGGTTTTGATTTTCCCTTGGCGTCCCGCCCCGTGAAAAATCACGAGTAACCCTCCGACAAAAATCCGAAATCCGAGATTTAAAATCCAAAATCCATTCCCATGGCTCTCGCACCCTCCCGCACCAAATATCGCAAGACGATGAAAGGATCCCGCGCTGGCAATGCCAAGCGCGGCAACACGATCGCCTTCGGCGAATTCGGCCTGCAGTCCCTGTCCCGCGGTCCCATGACCGGCCAGCAGATTGAGGCGGCACGTGTCACCATCGCCCGCCACCTCAAGCGCAAGGGCAAGCTCTGGATCCGCGTTTTCCCGCACAAGCCTGTGACCAAGAAGCCTGCCGAGGTGCGTATGGGCCAGGGCAAGGGCCCGGTCGAATTCTACGTCGCTGTCATTAAACCCGGCGCCGTCCTCTTCGAGCTCGCCGGCGTTCCCCTCACCATCGCCAAAGAGGCCTTCCGCCTCGCCGACGCCAAACTGCCTTTCCGCTGCCGCTTTATCGTCCGCGAAGGCACCGCCGCCTGATAACCCGGAGACCGCTGCCCATGACTTCCAAAGAAATCCGCGACCTCGCCCCGAGCGAGCTCACCACCAAACTCCGCGAGACCCGCGAGGCTCTCCTTCAGCTTCGCCTGCGCAAGAACGCCGGCCAGGTTGAGAAACCACACCTCCTGCGTGCCTATCGCAAGGATATCGCGCGCCTCCTGACCGCCATCGCGTCCAAGAAAACCGCCAAGGCGAAGGCCGCCTGAGCCAACAGCATCCTCCCATGTCCACTCACGAACGTCATAACCGCCGCAAGACCCTCATCGGTTTCGTCAGCTCCAAGATGGGCGACAAGTCCATCAAGGTCACCGTCCCTTACAAGACCCCGCACCCGCTTTACCACAAGGTCATCAACCGCAAGACCGTCCTCCACGTTCATGACGAGAAAAACGAGGCCAAGATGGGCGACAAGATCGAGGTCATGGAGACCCGCCCGATCAGCCGCCTGAAACGTTGGCGCGTCATTCGCGTCGTTGAGGCTGCGGTTGGCGTCGGCATCGTCGCGGTGTCCGAGAAAGACGTCGCTGAGGCCGTTCCGACCAAGACCACCAAGGCCAACGTGGCCGCCAAGGCCTAACCCTCCGCCGGAGATACCACCATGATCCAGATGCGTTCCATCCTTGATATTGCCGACAATACCGGCGCGCGCCGCGCGTCGATGATTGGCAAGATCGGCCATCCCTCCCGCTACGCCCATGTCGGTGACATCATCACCATCAACATCAAGGAAAGCAGCACCGACGCCACCGTGAAAAAAGGGGAGGTCGTCAAGGCCGTTATCGTCCGCACCCGCGCCCCCCTGCGCCGCGCCGACGGCAGCTACCTCCGCTTTGACTCCAACGCTGTCGTCATCATCGGCGAGGACGGCAACCCGAAGGGCACCCGCATCTTCGGCCCGGTCGCCCGCGAACTCCGCGGCAAGAATTACGCCAAGATCATCTCCCTCGCCCCGGAGGTTCTCTAACATGTCCCAGAAATTCCATATCAAGAAAAACGATGTCGTGGTCGTCATTGCCGGCTCCCACAAGGGCAAGTCCGGCAAGGTGCTCGAGATTCGCTCGGCCAAGAACCGCGCCGTCGTCGAGGGCGTGGCCATGATCAAGCGCCACCTCAAGAAATCCCAGGAAAACCCGCAGGGCAAGATCGCCGAACGCGAAGGCACCATCCACGTGTCCAACCTTATGCTCCAGTCGCGCTTCGACACCTCGAAGCGCAAGAAAACCGCCGCATCTGCGGCCAAGGCCTGAGCCGGCGAGGGGACCGCATCCTATCACAAACCATCAGCATCCGGGTCGGAAATCCGGTTAGCACCATGAGCAAACAACCCACACCTCTCCAGAAATATTACGCCGAGACCGTCGCGCCGGCCTTGATGACCGCCCGCGGCTACAAAAACAAGCACCAGGTGCCCAAGCTCGAGAAGATCGTGATCAACACCGGCATCAGCTCCGATGCCGACAAGAATCAGATCGCCGACACTGCGCGCGACATCGGCCTCATCGCCGGTCAGAAGCCGGTGCTGAACCGCTCGAAAAAGGCGATAGCCAACTTCAAGCTGAAGCCCAACCAGGTCACCGGGTGCCACGTCACCCTACGCGGTGAGAACATGTGGCACTTCCTCATGCGCTTGCTCGCTGTGGCGTTGCCCACCATCCGCGATTTCCGCGGCGTGCCGAACAAGCTCGACGGCCAGGGCAACTACACGATCGGCATCACCGACTTCACCATCTTCCCGGAGATTGTCGTCGAGAACAACAAGCGCTCCATGGGCATGGACATCACCCTCGTGACTTCCGCCCCGACCGATGACGAGGCCCGCGAACTCCTCAAGGCCCTCGGCATGCCCTTCCGCCGCATTGAGGCCGTGCCGGCCCCGACCAAGACTTCCGCCGCTTAACCCTTCCGACCATGCCGAAAACTTCCGCCATCGAACGTAACAAGAAGCGCATCCGCCTCGTCGAGAAGCATGCCGCCAAGCGTGCCGAACTGAAAGCCGTCCTCGCCAACCCGGCGACCACGGATGACGAGTTTTTCGCGGCCCAGAAGAAGCTGGCCAAGCTCCCGCGCAACTCTTCCAAGGTCCGCATCCGCAATCGCTGCTCGCTCAGCGGCCGCCCGCGCGGCTTCCACCGCCGTTTCGGCGTCTCCCGCATCACCCTCCGCGAACTCGCGCTCGCTGGTAAGATCCCGGGCGTCACTAAATCCTCTTGGTAAACCAATTTCCCGCCGGAAGTCGGATATGATCCGACGGGCCCACCTCCAAAACATCCATCCATGACAGATCCGATCAGTGATTTTCTGACCCACCTTCGCAATGCGTCGAAGGCTGGTCTCGCCGTGTGCGTCTCCCCGCATTCCAAGCTCAAGGAGAGCCTGGCGAACATCCTCAAACACGAAGGCTACGTCCGTGACGTAGCCGTCGGCACCGGCGAGCGGGGTCACAAGACCGTCATCGTCACCATGAAATATGTCGACAGCACCCCCGTCATCACGGGCCTCAAGCGCTCCTCGACTCCCGGGCGCCGGATCTACGCGGGTTACTCCGAGATTCCCCGTGTCCTCAACGGTCTGGGCATCGCCATCATTTCTACCTCCAAGGGTCTCATGAAGGACCAGGACGCCCGCCGCAACAAGCTCGGTGGCGAGCTCGTCTGCACCGTCTGGTAACAAAGGACACCATCACCATGAGCAGAATCGGCAAACAACCCGTTCAGATTCCCGACAAGGTCAAAATCGACATCAAGGGCACCACCGTGTCCGTCGAGGGCCCCAAGGGTAAGGTCAGCAAAACTTTCGCGCCCGTCGTGAAGATCGAGAAGAAGGATAACAGCGTCCTCGTCTCGCCCGCCGACGAAACCCGCTTTTCCCGCGCCATGTATGGCACGGCCCGCTCCGTCATCGCCGGCATGGTGAAGGGCGTCAGCGTCGGCTACCTCAAGGAACTCGAGATCCAGGGCGTCGGCTTCAAGGCCGCGCTCAAGGGCAACAAGCTCGATCTCGCGCTCGGCTACTCGCACGCCATCCTCCACGACATCCCCGAGGGCATCAAGGTCACCGTCACCGACCAGACCAAGCTCAAGATCGAGGGTGCCGACAAGCAGCTCGTCGGTCAGGTCACCGCCGAGATCCGCGCCTACTACCCGCCGGAGCCCTACAAGGGGAAGGGTGTTTGCATCGTCGGCGAACACGCCGAGCGCGTCCGTCGCAAGGAAGGCAAGACCGTCGCCTAACCGGAAGCATAACCATGAAAACTGTCTACAAGGCCAAGCTCCTCCAGAAGCGCAAATGGCGCATCCGCAAGAAGGTGACCGGCACCGCCGCTCGCCCGCGCCTCAGCGTCAAGTTCTCCGGCAAGCACATCTATGCGCAGGCCGTCAACGACGCCGCCGGCGCGACCCTCGTGTTCCTTTCCACCCTCGATCCCGAGGTGAAGAAGGGCGGCGCGAAGGGCAATGTCTCCGGCGCCAAGTCCCTCGCCACAGCCTTCGCCGCCAAGGCCAAGGCCGCCGGCATCACCTCCGTGGTGTTCGACCGCAATGGTCGCCCTTACCACGGCCGCGTCAAAACCTTTGCCGAAGCCGCCCGCGAGGGTGGTCTCCAATTCTAATCCGCTCCCATGGCTAACAATAACAGGTCTTTTTCCGGCCCCGGCAATGACTCGGCTGAGCCCGGCATGTTCGAGAAGGTCGTCTTCATCAACCGCTGCGCCAAAGTCGTGAAGGGTGGCCGCCGCTTCAGCTTCTCCGCGCTCTCCGTCGTCGGCGACGGCAAGGGCAGCGTTGGCATCGGCTACGGCAAGGCCAACGAGGTCCCCGACGCCATCAAGAAGTCCACCGAGTCCGCCAAGAAGCGCATGGTCTCCGTGAAGCTCAAGGGCTCCACAATTCCGCACGAGGTCCTCGGCGAGTATGACGGCGGCAAGGTCTTCCTCCGCCCCGCGTCCACCGGCACCGGCCTCATCGCTGGCGGCGGCGTCCGCGCGGTCCTCGAGGCCGCCGGCGTGCACAATGTCCTCACGAAGTCGATGGGCTCCAAAAACCACATCGCCGTCGTCCACGCGACCCTCAACGGCCTGCGCAAGCTGCGCCTCGAGGCAGACTTCAAGGCGCTCCGCGCCTAAGGTCGCCAATCTATCATCATCCGAGTCGCCCCGCCTTTTCGCGGGACGGCGCCAAAATTAGGAATCCAGAAAATGCGTCTCCATACTCTCGTTAACGTCAAGGGTGCTGTGCACCGCAAGAAGCGCGTCGGTTGCGGCGAAGGCGGCGGCCACGGCAAGACCTCCGGTGTCGGTGGCAAGGGCCAGAAGGGCCGCTCCGGCGGTTCCATCCGCCCCGGCTTCGAAGGCGGCCAGATGCCCCTCTACCGCAAGCTCCCGCACCGCGGGTTCAACAACTACGAGTTCCGCACGAGCTATGCCGTCGTGAACGTCGGCGATCTCGCCGGCCTCGACGCCAAGATCACCGAAGTGAACGCCGAGGTGCTCGCCACGGCCGGTCTCATCCGCGCCGACGTCAAGCTGCTCAAGGTCCTCGGCGACGGCGAAATCAGCCGCGCGCTCAAGGTCACGGCCCAAAAGTTCACCGGCTCGGCCAAGGCCAAGCTCGAGAAGGCCGGCGGCCAGGCCATAACGGCGGGCTGAGGCCCGCATGTTTTCGGTTTTTGATTCTCGATTTTCGATTGGGCTGCGCACGCGGCTTCAGTCTGGGAACCGGGGCCTGAAATCGAAAATCAAGAATCCAAAATCGAAAATCTCATCCCTGTGTTTTCCGCCTTCGCCAACTCCCTGAAGATTCCCGAGCTCCGCTCGCGCATCCTCTACACGCTCAGCCTCCTCTTCGTGGCCCGGGTGGGCGCACACATTCCGCTGCCAGGCATCGACCCGAAGCCGCTGCTGACGTTCTTCGAGGCGCAGACCGCGGCGGGTGGTGGCGGCCTGATGGGCCTCTACAACATGTTCACCGGCGGCGCGCTCCTCAAGGGCGCCGTCTGCGCGTTGGGCATCATGCCCTACATCAGCTCCTCCATCATCTTCCAGCTGATGACCGCCGTCGTCCCGGCCCTCAGCCGTCTCCAGCAGGAGGGTGACGTCGGCCGCCAGAAGCTCACGCAATACACCCGCTACCTGACGGTCGTCATCTGCTTGATTCAGGCCGTCCTCCTCGTCCTCACCCTCGAGAACCCGGGCAAGCTTTTCGCCGGCTACGACGTGAACACCTACGGCCAGATCGTGATCATGAGCCATTGGATGTTTCTGGTCACCTCCACGATCTACATGACCGCCGGCACCATGCTCCTCATGTGGCTCGGCGAGCAGATCACCCAGCGCGGCATCGGCAACGGTGTCTCCCTCCTGATCACCGTCGGCATTCTCGCCGACATCCCGGGCGCGGCCGTCGCGACCTACCAGCTCTTCTTCGCCCCCGTTGGCGTCGCCCAGTTGGGGCTGCCCCAGGGGGTCATGATGGTCGCGCTCTTCCTGATCGTGACGATGGGCATCATCGCCGTCACGCAGGGCCAGCGCAAAATCCCGGTGCAATACGCCAAGCGCGTCGTCGGCCAGAAGGTCTACGGCGGGCAGAGCTCCTTCCTGCCGCTCAAGGTCAACTACTCCGGCGTCATGCCCGTCATCTTCGCCAGCGCGATCCTGATGTTCCCGCAGCAAATCTTCTCGCAGGTCGGTGCGGCGTTCAACATGCCGTTCCTGGTCGAGTTCGCCAACAACCTGCTCCAGGGCCACTGGATGTATTACACCCTGATGTCGCTGCTCATCCTGTTCTTCAGCTATTTCTGGGTGTCGGTCATGTTCAAGCCGATCCAGATCGCCGACGACCTGAAGAAATACGGCGGCTACATCCCCGGCGTCCGCCCGGGTGAGCCGACGGCCAGTTTTCTCGACTTCATCATGACACGCCTGACGCTCGCCGGCGCCGTGTTCCTCACCGTCATCGCGATCCTGCCGGATCTGCTGCTTTTCCAGCTGAAAGTTCCGCCGCGCATCGCCTATTTCTTCGGCGGCACCGGCATGCTGATCACCGTCGGCGTCATCCTCGACACGATGCGCCAGATCGAAACCTTCCTCTTGCAGCGCCACTACGACGGCTTCCTGAAGAAAGGCCGTGTCCGTGGCCGCAGCACCTCCGCCGCCGTCGCAGTGGGTGAGGCCGCCAGCGAGAAAGCGGTTATGCAACTCACTGCGGTCATGGTGGTTATCCTGGTCATCGGCCTGTCCGCCTGGCTCGTCCGCCACTTCGCTCTTTAACCCTTTACTTCGGTGAAAGGGACTGAACACTCCAGCCCCCTTTCGACTTTCGCCCCGGCGAAAGCCAAGTTCCTTCTCCTTGGTTCATCCGGCCCGCACTTCGCGGGTCTGCTTCTCCAAGGCCGTTCTTTGAATCTTGAGCACGTCTCTCCTGCGTCCGTTGTGCAACAGGAGATTTCGCGACGCACCCGTTCCGCCCTCCCGCGGGACCCCAACCAGCTGACCATGGCGCTCCTGCGCAAATGGTTCTGGGCGCGCAAACCCGATGCGGGATTCCTTCTCGAAGGTTTCCCGGCTACGCTGCTCCAAGCGTTGGTGTTCGACGAGTGGCTCGAAGCCCGCAGTGAAACCATCACCGGCTGCTTCGCGCTCGATCCGCTTTCGGCGGAACCCGTCGTCACCTACTACCGCACCTCCGGGCTCCTCCGTGGAGCCCTCCCCGCCGCCGCCTGATGATCCCGATTAAAAATCCGGAAGCGATCAAGCGGATGCGCGAGGCCTGTGCCGTCGCCGCGACTGTCCTGTCGCGGCTGAAGGAGCAGGTTCGTCCCGGTATCACGACCCACGACTTGGATCAAATCGGCCGCGATCTCATCGCCTCGTTCGGCGCCCGCAGCGCCTGCCACGGCTACCAGTTGCACTCGCGCCGCTATCCGGCCTACACCTGCCTCTCCGTCAATGAAGAGATCGTCCACGGCATCGGCTCCCTGAAGCGCATCCTGCGCGACGGTGACATCATCTCGCTCGACGTGGTCGTTGAATACAACGGCTACATCGGTGACAACGCCCTCACGGTCCCGGTTGGCGCCATCGCCCCCCGCACCGCCGAGCTGCTGAAAGTCACCGCCGAGGCTCTCACGCTCGGTATTGCCCAGGCGACCGTCGGCAACCGCATCGGCGACATCTCGCACACGGTGCAAACCTTCGTCGAGTCCCACGGCTTCAGCGTCGTCCGCGAGATGGTCGGCCACGGGGTCGGCCGCGCAATGCACGAGGAGCCGCAGATACCGAACTTCGGACGACGCAACTCCGGCGAGAAGATCAAGGCCGGCATGACGCTCGCCATCGAGCCCATGGTTAACCTCGGCGGTCACGCGGTCCGCACCCTCAGCGACGGCTGGACGATCGTCACCACCGACGGGCAGCCCTCCGCCCACTTCGAACACACCGTGCTCACCACCGATTCCGGCCCCGAGATCCTCACGGTCCCGCGCGCCCTCTAAAATTTTCCCACTCCCTCTCTTTCCAGTCTTAAACCTTACAACTTAAACCTACACTCCTATGCCTCGTCTACTCGGCGTTGAACTCCCCGCCAAAAAGAAGATCGGATATTCCCTCCGGTATATCTACGGTATCGGCCCGGCCCGGGCTGATCTCATCATCGCCGCCGCCGGCCTTGATGCCAACATGCGCGCCTCGGATCTGTCCGAGGAGCAGCTGAATAAGATCCTCCACGTCATCACCGACAACAAGTGGGTGGTCGAGGGCGATCTCCGCCGTGACATCGCCGGCAATTTGAAGCGCCTCCAGGCCATCAACTGCTACCGCGGCATCCGCCACCGTCGCAGCCTGCCCGTCCGCGGCCAGCGCACCAGCACCAACGCCCGCACCCGCAAGGGCCCGCGCAAGACCGTCGGTGTCACCAAGGCCAAGGAAGCCAAAGCTTAAACCACCATCTCCATGTCTGACGAAAAACCCGCTCCCAAGAAGGAAAAGGCCCCCAAGAAGGTCGCCGCCGCTGCTGACGCCGCTCCCGCCGCTGAAGCCAAGCCTGCCAAGGCCCCCAAGGCCGCCAAGCCCGCCGCTGATGCGGCCGCCGCTCCGGCCACCGCCGCCAAACCCGTCGAACTCGTCGGCGGTGTGCCGAAGGCCGTCACCGCTGAGGATCTCCTCAAGGAGGAGTTGCTGGCCGTCAAGGTCCGCAAGGCCAAGGGCTCGAAGAACATCACTTCCGGCATCGCGAACATCGCGGCCACGTTCAACAATACCATCGTCTCCATCACGGACGCGAAGGGCAACGTCATCTCCTGGTCCTCCGCCGGCAAGTGCAACTTCCGCGGCTCGCGCAAGTCCACGGCCTATGCCGCCCAAGTTGTCGCCCAGGACGCCGCACGCAATGCCATGTCCCATGGCCTGAAGGAAGTGCAGATCCGCGTGAGCGGTCCCGGTCTCGGCCGCGACTCAGCCATCCGCGGTCTGCAGGCCATTGGCTTGGAGATCTCATCCATCATCGACGTCACCCCCGTGCCACACAATGGCTGCCGCCCGCGCAAGCGCCGTCGCGTCTGATCCCAATCACCACATTTAAAATCACTTTCCCATGGCTCGCTACACAGGACCCACCACCCGCATCAGCCGCCGCTTCGGCCAATATATCGTTGGCTCGGCGAAGGTGCTCGAACGCCGCAACTTCCCGCCCGGTCAGCACGGCCCGAAGTCCCGCCGCAAACTCTCCGAATACGCCGTCGGCCTCGCCGAGAAGCAGAAGCTCCGCTTCATCTACGGCCTGCTCGAGCGCCAGTTCCGCCGCACGTTCGCGATCGCCAAGCGCGAGCGAGGCGTCACCGGCGAGCGCTTCCTGCAGCTCCTGGAAACCCGCCTCGACAGCGTCGTCTACCTCCTTGGTTTCGCCAAGAGCCGGGCGGCCGCCCGCCAGCTCGTCAACCACGGCCATGTGCGCGTCAACGGCCGCAAGGTCGACATCGCCAGCTACACCGTCCTGCAGGGTGACGAGGTGGAGATGAAGGCTGTCAATTCCTCCCGACAGCTCGCCACCCGCTCCATCGAGGAAAGCCGCGCTCGCGTCGTCCCCGGCTGGCTCACCCGCAATGACGAGGCCCTCAAGGGCACCGTCACCCGCCTGCCCACCCGCGACGAGATGGAGCCTTCCATCAACGAGCAGCTCATCGTCGAATACTACTCCCGCTTCTAAGCGGTTTCTGCCGGTCGCTTCATCCAATCTTCGCTCCTTAAAATTCAAATCATTCCCGCCATGCCCAAGCGTCTCGGAAAGTTCGAAATCCCCTCCAAACTCACCAAAGTTGAGGAGGGTTCCACGCCCACCTACGCCAAGTTCATCGCCGAGCCCTTCGAGGCCGGCTACGGCCACACCGTCGGCAATTCCCTCCGCCGCGTGCTGCTCAGTTCCATCGAGGGCAGTGCCATCAGCTCGATCAAGATCGAGGGGGTGAACCACGAGTTCCAGTCGGTGGATGGCGTGGTCGAGGATGTCACGGACATCGTCCTCAACCTGAAGAAGATCCTGATCGTCTCCGAAAAACGCGAGACGGTGAAACTCCACCTCAAGGTCAATCGCGAGGGTGCCGTCACTGCCGCCGACATCCAGGCCGACGCCAACATCAAGATCGTCAACCCCGACCAGCTCATCTGCACGCTCGACCGCAAGCAGACCTTCGAAGCCGACATCGAAATCAAGACCGGCCGCGGCTATTGCCCGGGCGAGAGCAACAAGAAGGAAGATCAGGCTATCGGCGTCATCGCCATCGATTCGCTCTTTTCTCCCGTCCGTCTCGTCCGCTACACCGTGGAAAACACCCGCGTCGGCCAGATCACCGATTACGACAAACTCGTCCTCGAAATCTGGACCGACGGGCGCATCACCCCGGACGATGCCCTCAAGCAGTCCGCGTCGATCCTCAAGCACCATCTCGATGTCTTCGATCGCGTCTCGCCGGAAGCCTACGAATTCGAGAGTGTCGCCGCCGAGGTCTCCGAGGAGCAGAACAAGCTCCGCAAGCTCCTCAACATGTCCGTCAACGAGATCGAGCTCTCCGTCCGCGCGGCGAACTGCTTGAACAACGCGAACATCACCACGGTCGGCGAACTCGCCATGAAAACCGAGCAGGAGATGCTCAAGTATCGCAACTTCGGCAAGAAGTCCCTCAACGAGATCAAGGAAAAGCTCGAAGCCCTCGGCCTGTCACTGGGCATGAAGTTCGACGAGCGCCTCCTCGACACCAAGAAGGAAGCCTGAGCTACAGCAGCGAGCATCGAGTAGCGGGTAGTGAGCATCACGCTCCGCCCGCTGTTCCTCTACTCGCTACCCACTATCCGCTACTTAATTCAGTCCTCGCGCCGCCTGCTGCCGCCCCAACGCTGCGACCAGGTTGCCGATCGGGGACCGAGAACCAAAAACCACCATGCGTCACAATAAACACCACGCCTCCCTCGGCGTCACCCGCGAGCACCGCAAGGCGATGCTCTCCAACATGGGCGCCAGCCTCATCCAGCACGGTCGCATCGAGACCACGCTCGTGAAAGCCAAGGCCCTCCGTCCTTTCATCGAGAAGGTCATCACCAAGGCGAAGAACGCGGCCGCCGCGTCCGTCAAGGCCGATGCCCTCCACCTCCGCCGCATGGCCCTCAAGGACATCCGCGACGAGGGTGCGATCACGGTGCTCTTCAACGAGAAGGCGGCCCAGTTCGCCAACCGCTCCGGCGGTTACACCCGCATCTACAAACTCGGCCCGCAGCGCATCGGCGATGCCGCCGAGATGGCCATCATCGAGCTAATCGCGGCGGATGATCAGGGCTACAAGAAGTCAAAGGGTGCTGCCAAGAAGAAGGGCGCCAAGAAGGCGAAGGCCGCTCCCGCTGCCGAAGCCGCCACTGAGGCTCCAAAAGCCTAAGAGTAGGGCGGACCGGCCCGGTCCGCCGTCCATTCTCCACGCGCCGGCTTCACCGCCGGCGCGTTTTTATTTCCCCTTGGCGTCTGCTTGCCTTCATGGGAGGTTCCGACCGTGGTCACGCCGCCTGATTTCACCCTCGATATCGTTCTCTACGGCCTGCTCGTGCTGGGCGTGTTTGGCGTGCTCTGGGTCTATTACGACCGCCGCGACCGTGCCCTCTACGACGCCCAGCGTCGCAAGATCACCTTCCACTGCATCCGCTGTGACCATCTCTACACGGAGAAGGCCGGCGCCGACACTGCGCCCTGCGCCAAGTGCGGGCACGTCAACACACGGCTGAAGTTTTAGACAGAATGAAAAAAGGACGGAATACGTGAATAGGCCCCGGAGAATGCCCCATCAGATATTTTGTCCATTCTGGTAATTCTGTCAGCACTCAGTGCTTTTCCCCCATGATCAAACGTCTCCTTCTGACCCTGTGCTTGTTCTCTGCGGTGGCCCTGCGTGCCGCCACGCCGTTCCCGGCGATGCTCGATGCCTACTACGAGGAATACCTCGCTCTGTTCCCCGTCACCGCGGCCGAATACGGCGACAGTGATTCCCGCTACGAGGCCGTGTGGCAAAATGAGATCACAGCCGATCACCGCGCCAAGGTTGCCGCCATGTGCGACAAATACCTCGCGGCGCTCGCCACCTACGGCCGCGCCAGCCTCACGCCCACCGAGCAGCTGAGCTACGATACACTCAAGTGGAGTCTCACCGCCCGCCGTGAGCTGGGCACGCATTTCTTCCACCTGCTCCCGGTCGGCCAGTTCGCGAGCCCTACGCTGACCTTCGCACAGATGGGCTCGGGGAAAAGCCTGCACCCGTTCAAGACCGATCGGGACTTCCGTAATTTCATAAGCCGGGCACAGGGCTTCAGCTCCTGGGTGGACGCGGCCATCGCCAATATGAAGGAAGGTGTGGCCAAGAGCATTGTGCAGCCAAAGATCCTCATGGAGCGCGTGCTGGCCCAGCTCGAGCCGCTCATGGCGGACGACCCGGCCAAAAACGTTCTCTTTGGGCCGCTGCAAATGATCCCGGCCGACCTCGCCACCGCGGACAAGGACAAGTTGACCGCCGATTACATCGCGGCGATCCGCCAGGTCATGCTCCCGGCCTATGCGCGGCTGCATGCCTACATCAAGGCTGACTATCTGCCGCATTGCCGCGACACGGCGGGCATCGGCACGCTGCCGGGCGGCAAAGAGGCCTACGCCAGCTCGGTCCGCTGGCAGACCACCACCGGCCTCACGCCCGAGCAGATCCACGAGATCGGCCTGCGCGAGGTCACCCGCATCAAGGGTGAGATGGAGAAGATCCGCGTGCGGGTCGGCTTCAAGGGCACGCTCCCCGAGTTCCTCAAGTTCGTCGCCAGCGACCCGTCGTTCTCACCCTTCCAGAGCGACGAGGAGGTGCTGGCTGCCTACCGCGCGATCGAGGGCCGCATCATGGCGCAGGTCCCGAGATTCTTCGGCTACCTGCCGCGCACGAAGTTCGAGGTGCGGGCCACGGAGAAATTCCGCGCAGCCACCGCCGCTCATGAGTATCACCCCGGCACTGCCGACGGCTCGCGCCCCGGCGTATTCTACGTGCCCATCTCCGACCTGAAGCGCTACCGCAATCCCCGCATGGAAAACCTGTTCCTGCACGAGGCGATTCCGGGCCACCATTTCCAAATTTCCCTGACGGTGGAGAACACCACGCTGCCGAAGTTCCGCCGCTACGACGGCAACAACGCCTACATCGAGGGCTGGGCTCTTTACACCGAGGCACTCGGGTCGGAACTCGGACTCTACACCGATCCCTACCAGTATCTCGGCATGCTCTACGGTGACATGCACCGCGCTGTGCGGCTGGTAGTCGACACCGGCATGCACGCCAAAGGTTGGACGCGCGAACAGGCCATGGACTTCGGCCGGGACGCGGAGGGTGAGCTGCCCAACCTCGTATCCGAGACCGAGCGCTACATGGCCTGGCCGGCCCAGGCCCTGGGTTACAAGATCGGTCAATTGAAGATTCGCGAACTTCGCGCCGCCGCCGAGAAGCAGCTCGGTCCGAAGTTCGATATCCGTGCCTTCCACGACCTTGTCCTGATGGAGGGTGCTCTGCCGCTGTCTGTTCTGGAAGCCCGGGTGTCAGCCTGGGCCACCGGCTCCGTCATGAAATAGCCGGGTTGGCCTCGGCGGCAGCCGGAATTGGGGTTGATTCGCGCGCGAGCCTTCCCCCATAACTTCGCATGGCACAGACAATCGCGGTCCTCGATTTCGGCTCCCAGCTCACCCAGGTTATTGCGCGGCGCATCCGCGAATGCCAAGTCTACTCGAAGATCTACCACTTCAGCACGCCAGCGGCCCAGCTCCGCGCCGATGGCGTCGTGGGCATCATCCTATCCGGCGGTCCGCAAAGCGTCTACGCGAAGACCGCCCCGCACCCTGACCCCGAAATCTTCAGGCTGAGCGTGCCCGTCCTCGGCATTTGCTACGGCGTCCAGCTCATGGGCCACTTCCTCGGCGGCACGGTCGCCCTCAGCAAAGCCCGCGAATACGGCCACGGCCACCTGACCATCAGGAAACCCGGCAAGCTCTTCGCCGGCCTGCCAAAAAAACTCCGTATCTGGAACTCACACGGCGACAAGCTCACCAAGCTCCCGCCGGGCTTCGTCGCCACCGCCGTCTCCGACAATTCGCCGTTCTCCGGCATCGAGGATCCGAAGCGGCGCTTCTACGGCATTCAGTTCCATCCCGAAGTTTTCCACACCGAGCGCGGGGTAGACATGATCAAGAACTTCCTCGTCCGCGTCTGCGGCGCGAAGCAGGACTGGACAACCAAGGATTTCATAGCCCACGCCGTGGCCGACATCCGCAGCAAGGTCGGCAAGTCCCGCGTGCTGCTCGGCCTCTCGGGCGGTGTGGACTCCTCCGTGGCCGCTGCGCTCCTGCACAGGGCCATCGGCAAACAGCTCACCTGTGTGTTCGTCGACAACGGCCTGCTCCGCAAGGGCGAGCGCGAATACGTCGAAGCGCTGTATAAGCGAAATTTCAAGATCGACCTGCGCGTTGTCGACGCCTCGGCCCTGTTCCTGAAGCGCCTCAAGTGCGTCACCGAGCCCGAGACCAAGCGCAAGATCATCGGCCGCACCTTCGTTGAGGTTTTCGAGAAGTCCCTCAAATCCATCGGCGGCGCCCAGTTCCTGGGACAGGGGACGCTCTATCCGGACGTCATCGAGTCCGTCTCCATCGCCGGCAATCCCGCCTCGCTCATCAAGACCCACCACAACGTCGGCGGCCTGCCGGAGCGCATGAAGCTCAAGCTCATCGAGCCGCTGCGCGAGCTCTTCAAGGATGAGGTCCGACAGGTCGGCGCCGCGCTCAGCCTGCCCAAGGAGGTCGTCTGGCGTCAGCCGTTCCCCGGCCCGGGCCTCGGGGTCCGCGTCATGGGCGACATCACCGCCGACAAGCTCGAGATCCTGCGCAACGCCGACGCCGTGTTGCAGGAGGAGATGATGAAGTCCGGCCATTACTGGAAGGTCTGGCAGTCCTTTGCCGTCTTCCTGCCGGTCAAGACCGTCGGTGTCTTCGGCGACGAGCGCACCTACGATTACGTCATCGCCCTGCGCATCGTGGAGAGCATCGACGCCATGACCGCCGACTGGGCCCGCCTCCCGCACGACTTGCTGCAGAAAATCTCGTCCCGCATCACCAACGAGGTGCGCGGGGTCAGCCGCGTGGTCTTGGACATCAGTTCCAAGCCGCCGGCGACCATTGAATGGGAGTAAATTCCCGTTGCGGTGGTGGGCACTCCCCTCTGAATCTCCTGTCCCACCACCCATGCAACTCCGACTCATCCTGGCTACCGTTTTGCTCCTCACCGGTGGGTTGTCCGCCACGGCTCAAACCGCCGAGCAATGGATCGCCCGGGCCAGGGCCCGCTTGGGCAGTGAGGCCGCCTTGCAGGGCGTGACCAGCATCCGCTATCTCGGCACCCTCGACACGGATGGAGCCAACCAGCGCAAGCTGGACATCGTATTCCAGAAACCTCTGCAGCAACTCATCACCATCACGGGGGGAGAGACCATCGAAGTGGTCGGCTTGGATGACTACGAGGGCTGGCAAAAACGCAGCAACCCCAAAAATCCCGCCCAGTGGCAGCTTTCGCTGATCGACAAGGGCCAGACCAAGCGGCTGCGCGCCCAGACTTGGGACAACCTCAATTTTTTCAGCGGGATCGAGAGGATGCGTGGTTCTGCCAGGCTGGAGGGAGACGCGATGATCGACGGCGTAGCCTGCGTGAAGTTGGTTTTCACCTACCTCGAAAACATGACCCTGACCCGCTACTTCGAGAAGGCCACCGCCCGGTTGGTGCGGACAGAGACAGAAAGCGGCACGGAGATCCGCGAGGAGGGCGAGATTTTAGTCCAAGGCGTCCGGTTTCCGCGCAAGGTCAGCAATCGGGACAAGAGCGGCCATGTCATCACCATGGTTTTCGAGCAGGTGATCCTGAACGAACCGCATGCCGCCAGCGAGTTTGCCGTGCCGGCCCTGCGCGCGAATTAAGGCGCCCTCAGCGGGCGCGGCTGTCACTGCTGGGGCCCGTTAGCCTGTCTGCTGTCCGGACGGAGCACCGGAAATGGCACGGCTTTGCTTTGCAACGGGACCGATTTGTGCTTTTTTCCATCAGCCATGTCTACTCCCGCCCTCCTGAAAATCGACGACAAGGAAATCGCCTGCCCCATCATGACGGGAACCGAGGGCGAGAAAGCCATTGATGCCCGCAACCTACGCAAGGACACCGGCTACATCTTTTACGATCAGGGCTACGGCAACACGGGCTCCTGCGAGAGCGCGATCACCTTCCTGGATGGCGACAACGGCATCCTGCGCCATCGCGGCTACGCCATCGATCAGCTCGCGGCCCACAGCACCTTTGTCGAGACCGCCTATCTGGTCATCTACGGCGAGTTGCCCAACTCCAAACAGCGCAAGCAATTTGGCAACCTGCTCCGGCAGAACGCCCACGTCGAGACCCAGATGCAGCGCCTTTTCGAGGGTTATCCCAAGGACACGCCGCCGATGGCCATGTTGGCGTCACTGGTCGCCTCGCTGGCCGGTTATTACCCCGATCTCGCCACCAATAATTTCGAGAAAGACCTGCAGCAGTTCGACCTGTCCGCCGCCATGGCGATCTCCAAGATCCGCACCCTGGGCGCGATGATCTACCGCCACACCCGCGGCCTGCCCTTCATGCACCCGAAGGACCTGCCCTTCTGCGACAACTTCCTGCACCTGATGTTCTCGGAGCCCTACCAGGACTACGCCGCCATCCCCGAGGTCACCAACGCGCTCAATCTCATCCTGCTCATGCACGCCGACCACGAGCAGAACTGCAGCACCTCGACCGTCCGCATGGTTGGTTCCAGTGGCGCCAACCTCTTCACCTCGCTCGCCGCCGGCATCGCCGCGCTCTCCGGGCCGCTCCACGGCGGGGCCAACGCCGCGGTCATGCAGATGCTCCAATCCATCCACGACGAGGGCGACGACGGCACCCGCTTCATCGCCGCCGCCAAGGGAGGCAGCAAGAGCAACCGCTTGATGGGCTTCGGTCACGCCGTCTATCGCAACTTCGATCCCCGCGCCAAGGTCATTGGCGAGGCTTGCGGCGTGGTGCTCAAGAAACTCGGCCAGTCCGACCCCTTGCTCGACATCGCCCAGAATCTCGAACAGGCCGCGCTGAAGGACGACTACTTCATCTCGCGCAAGCTTTACCCGAACGTTGATTTCTACTCGGGCATCATCTTCCGCGCGCTCGGCATCCCGACCAACATGTTCACCGTCATGTTCGCCATCGGCCGGGCCCCCGGCTGGATCGCCAACTGGCGCGAGGTCGCCTCCAACCCCAAGGGCCGTATCTACCGCCCCCGCCAGATATACGTCGGCCCGGTCAAGCGCGACTACGTGCCGATGGCCCAGCGCGGTTGAGGGGGGAGGGCGGGGTCGCTGACCCCGTCAATGAATCAGGCGAGATCCGCGATCTCACTACTGCACTCACTCCTTCTTCTCCGGCGGCTGCCGCAGGATTTCATCCACTGTCAGCCCGCTGAGTTTTTCGAGGCCCTTCAGCAGGCGCCAGAGCGCGAACATCATGATCGCCATGCTCGGCACCACGATCACCGGCCAGCTCATCCAAGTCATTTTGCCGAGCTGATCGTTGAATTCCGTCGTGTCCGGCATCGCGGTGATGAGATGACGCGCCAGGCCGAAGTTCAGCACCGCGCTGATGGCGAATGACGCCGCCAGCACCCAGCTCGAGTCCCGCAGGAGCCGGGTGAAGTCCGCCCGGTGGCCGCGGGCGTCCAGCGCCGCCTCCACGCGCGGCACGTCGATCACCTGCTCGTTGAAGAGCAGCGAGCGCACCAGCGGTTTCTTCGTCCATTGTGAGATGATCACCGTCAAGCCGATGAGCGTTGGCACCACCGCCTCCTTCACCGCGAACCAAAACGGCGCCAGCTTCAGCAGGCCGAGCCCGCCGGTGGCCAGGGTGCTGGTGAAACCGAGCGCCGACAGGAAGTTGAAGTTCCGCCGTTTGACCAAGTCGTAGAGGCCGTAGCCGAGAGGGAAGGCGAGGGCGACCACGAGCGCCACCTTGGGCTCCAGCTGGAGCAGCTTGGCCCCCTTCGTGAGCATCAGGCCAGGAGCCACCACGTTGCAGGCGATGTTCAGCAGCAGGTTTTCTTTCGGGGGCGGAGTCGCGGACATCGGGACAATCAAGGTTGAACTCAGGAAAACGGGAAGGCAGAAACCGCCCGAGGCGCTGTATTTCCTGATTCCCAGCATTCCCCATTTCAGTATGTTGCCAGCTCCATGATCCTCCTTGGCGTCAACATCGACCACGCGGCTACTCTGCGCCAGGCCCGCTACCGTTCGGCTGCGGCCACCCATGGCGGCGCCATCGAGCCGGATCCGGTCGAGCTGGCCTTCCGCTGTGAAAAGGCTGGCGCCGACGGCATCACCGTCCACCTCCGGGAGGATCGCCGGCACATCCAGGACGAGGACGTCCGGCGTCTCGGCCGGTCAAGCAGCACCCGCCTCAATCTCGAGATGGCCTGCACTCCGGCCATGACGGAGTTCGCCCTCCTACTGAAGCCGCACTCCGTCTGCCTCGTGCCCGAGAGCCGGGAGGAAATCACCACCGAGGGCGGTCTCGACGTCGTGCAGCACAGCGACAAAGTCGCCCGCGTCATCGACGCCATGAACGCCGCCGGCATCAAGACCAGCCTCTTCATCGACCCGGATCCGGAGCAAATCACGATGGCCGCCCGTTTGCAGGCTCCGTGGATAGAGCTGCACACGGGAGCCTACGCCAATCATTACCATGATGCCGGCCGCGCGGGGGAATTCGCCCGGCTGGTGGCCGGGGCGAAGCTCGCCCACGCCGCCGGGCTGGTTGCCAACGCCGGTCACGGCATCAATTACACCAACATCACCGAGGTCCGCACCATCCCGCACCTGCACGAGCTGAACATCGGCCACAGCATCATTAGTCGGGCCCTAGTCACGGGAATCGACGAAGCCGTGCGCGCCATGAAGGCGCTGATGAACCCGTAACAGCAGCGGGCATCGAACAGCGAGTAGTGAGCATGACGACCGACCACAAATGATCCCGTTGAATTTCTACTCGCTACCCGCTACTCGCTACCCGCTACTTTCCTCATGATCACCCTTCCTCCCGGCGGCGTTCTGATCGGCCTCGGCTGCGATCTCATAGAGACCGAGCGCATCAAGAAGGTGCTCGGGAAGCACGGGGACCGTTTCCTCAAGCGCGTGTTCACCGACGAGGAACGGGCCTACTGCGACAGCCTGAAATACTCGCACAAACACTACGCCGCACGCTGGGCTGCCAAGGAGGCGGTCTCGAAGTGTTTTACCACCGGTATCGGAGAGCATCTCGACTGGACCTCCGTCTCCGTCTACCACGGCAGCCGCAAGGAGCCGCTCGTGCGCCTCGACGCCAAAGCCACGGCTCTGTTGGCGCAGGTCGGTGCCACGCACGTCTGGCTCTCGCTCTCGCACATCGATTCCCACGCGATGGCCGTCGCCGCTCTCGTGAGACACAGCTGATCCCGCTGAATTGTTTCGGGATGCGCATTGCATCGGCTCTACCGGCCGCCCCGGCGCGATTCACGCCGGGTTTCGCATGGTGGCGGTGGAGTTGGGCCCGTGAAAAGGGCTTCTTGCCGGAGCGATGGCTGGCGGCGGCAATGTAGACGCGGCGTAAATGGTAAAATTTCGGCCCTTGACCCGTAGGAGGCCGAGGGCTTCCTTCGGCCGCTCCTACTGCCTGGTGGTGTAATGGTAGCACAGGCGACTTTGACTCGCCTAGTCATGGTTCGAATCCATGCCGGGCAGCCATCTCGAGAAAAATCCGAACTTTTCTGAGATGAGGCAAAAACTGACGTTAAGTAGCAGTGGGCCGGAGGGAAGCAAAGGGCAGGCGCTCCCGCACTGCATTCAGCGGCCCCAGAT
>Ga0154020_10002539_pt1 | contig 22235 bp, 18 predicted proteins | sample Klosneuvirus_201_FD_109709 | JGI IMG/M metagenome (GOLD analysis project Ga0154020, IMG submission 109709) | Active sludge microbial communities from wastewater, Klosterneuburg, Austria - Klosneuvirus_20160825_MG | ecosystem: Engineered > WWTP > Aerobic digester > Activated sludge | place...
ACTTAATAAAGTATATAAAACAGGCTTTCCATATATTGCCAATGAATCACTTGCCAAGGTTAAGCGCAAAGGCAAAATTCAAGAAATGTATTATAATTTCGTTTACCTCCCATATAAGGAAAATGACGGAACCATTTCAGGCATAATTATTTATTCATTAGATGTTACCGAACAAGTGCGTGCCCGTCAAAAAATAGAAGAAAGTAAAAATGAGTTGTTGGAAGCCAAGATATTTGCCGAAAATGCTGTTAAGTATAAACAACAGTTTTTATCTAACATGAGCCATGAAATCAGAACTCCATTAAACTCAATTTTGGGGTTTGCAAATGTGTTGCTTAAAACAGAAAAAAATGCTGAGCAAAAGGAATTTTTACAAGCTATTGAAGCAAGTGGCAATTCATTAAGCATGTTAATAAATGATATACTTGATTTAGCAAAAGTTGATGCCGGTAAAATGATATTTGTAAAGCAACCATTTGAGTTACGCAAATCATTAAAATCAATCCTTTATTCTTTTGACTTAAAAATCAAGGAAAAAAATCTAGTGCTTAAAAAAGAATATGATAGTTCCATTCCATTGATACTTTTGGGTGATTCTATTCGATTAAATCAGATTATATTAAACCTTATAAGCAATGCTGTAAAATTTACACATAAAGGTAAAATTGTACTTTGTGTTAAATTATTAAGCGAAGACACCAAAAACGTAAATATTCAATTTTCCATATCTGATACAGGCATTGGTATTCCTGAAAACAAAATAAAATCTATTTTCAATCTCTTTGAACAAGCTGAATTAGGTACGTCAAATTCATATGGTGGCACAGGATTGGGGCTGGCAATTGTGAGACAATTAATAGAAGCTCAAGGAGGAAATATAAGTGTAAGCAGTAAAATTGGTGAAGGCTCATTATTTAGCTTTATACTTCCATTTGGCAAAACTAAAATAAAACTTAAAGAAGAGTTGGAAGTACTTAAATTAGATTCAGATGTTAAAAGTCTGCGTGTTTTAGTAGCAGAAGACGTTGCCTTAAATCAATTATTAATTAAAATTATATTAAGTGATTTTGGTTTTGAATATGATATTGTTGGTAATGGAAAATTGGCTATTGAAAAAATAAAAACCAATAAGTACGATATAATTTTAATGGATTTGCAGATGCCTGAAATGAATGGTTTTGAGGCAACGGAGTATATACGCAAAAAGTTAAAGTCAAAAATTCCGATAATAGCGTTAACAGCAGATGTAACCACTGCGGATGTTAACAAAAGTAAAGAATTTGGTATGGATGATTATATTTCTAAGCCTTTTAACGATAAATTACTTTACCGTAAAATAGTGGAATTGGTAAAAAAGAAATAAGGAAAAATTGAAAAGGAGTAAAAAATTAAATAATTCCCAAACTCTTAATTTCCAAATACTTATTTACAGTATTAATTGATAAGTCTTCCGGACGGGTAAGTATTGTTTTAATCCCGGCAATTTTAAGCTCTTTGGCAATCAATGTTTTTTGAAAGGTGAATTTTTCGGCTATTACTTCATTATAAATTTCTTCTATATTTTTTGGATCTCGTTTAAACATTTCCAATATCTCAGAATTTTGAAACATTACTAATACCAATACATGTCTATGGTTTATTTTTTTTAATATTGGCAAAGCCCTGTGAAGGTTATGAATGGTTTCAAAATTTGTATACAAAAAAATAAGACTCCGTTGTTTTATTGAGACATTGATATATTGATAAAGCAATTCGTAGTTTGCTTCATACAAACCTTGCTTTTCATTGTAAAGAGCATTTAAAATTCTACTTAATTGACCAGGTTTATTTTCTGCTTTTAAGCCGGTATCTATTTTCTCGGAGAAACCAATTAAACCGGCCTTATCACTTTTTAATAGTGCGGTATTAGAAATTACCAAGGAAGTATTAATGGCATAATCTAGTAAACTAAGGCCATTAAACGGCATTTTCATATTGCGACTTTTATCCAAAATATTGTAAACAGCTTGAGATTTTTCATCCTCAAACTGATTGATTTTTAAAGCTCCGGCCGCTCTGCTGGTTGCCTTCCAATTTATATATCTAAAATCATCTCCTTCAACGTAGTTTTTAATTTGTTCAAATTCATAACTCTGTCCAATTCGTCTTATTTTTTTTGCACCTTCAAATCGGCTAATGCGTGTAAGTACCTTTAGTTGAAACAACTTCATTTGCAATACCGAAGGAAAAACCTTTACCTGTAAGTTTTGTGCAAATGCAAATCGTCGAATAGCAAATGAAAACTTAAATGAAATAAATATATTGATTTGACCAAACTCATATTCACCTCTTGATTTTGGAGTGAGGATATATTCAATGTTTTTTGTTTCACCGGCTGTAATATTGGTTACAATTTCAAATTTTCTTTCCTGAAACTGATGCGGAATTTCATCAAATATAGTTACTCTAAGGTCAAAAGGATATTTATTAATTATAACTATTTTGATGCTGTTGTCATCACCCAGGCTCAGCATTTCAGGGACTTGCCTAAAACCGGTGAATAGATTTTTCTTGTAAAAAAGTAAAATAGTACTAAGTACAAACCATAAAATGCAAACTGTTAGACAAACTTGCGCAATAGGCAAAAGGAATGGGAATAGGTAGGTCAAAACAAATAAAGATATGGACAAGGCAATACCATACCATAAGAAGATTGCGGGAAATATGTTTTTAAAAATACCAAGCATTAACGTGGTATTTCTATGTGTGACAATATCTCTTTGATAATGTCTTCGGGAACAAGTCCTTCCATCTCGCGTTCGGGCGTAAGAATAATGCGGTGATTAAGAACAGGATACGTTGCTTGCTGAATATCCTCCGGAATTACAAAGCTCCTACCGTTTATTGCAGCCAATGCCTTCGAAGTTTTTAATATCCCAAGCGATGCTCGGGTAGATGCGCCTAAGTACAAGTCACGGTTTTGGCGTGTTTCATTTACAATTTTAGCAATATAAGTTACAAGTTCATCTTTTATTAAAATGTTCTCAATTACTTTTCTGAATTGAGATATTTTAGAGTTGTTGATAATTGGTTTAATATCATTAATTACTTTTTGTTCGAAATCGCTTTTAAACCGCTGTAAAATCAAGATTTCATCCTCTAGGGATGGATAATTCATTTTTAATCGAAAAAGAAAACGGTCGAGCTGGGCCTCAGGCAATTTGTAGGTTCCCTCCTGCTCTATTGGATTTTGTGTTCCTAAAACCATAAAGGGTTGTTCCAACAAATAGGTATTACCATCCATAGTTATTTGTTGTTCCTGCATAACCTCAAACAAGGCAGCTTGTGTTTTGGCAGGTGCACGGTTAATTTCATCAATTAAAACAATATTTGAAAAAACCGGTCCTTTTTTAAAATTGAACTCTGATGTTTTTATATTAAAAATATTGGTACCAAGGATATCACTTGGCATTAAATCGGGAGTAAATTGAATCCTCGAGAAACCCGATTGGATAGTTTGGGCAAATATTTTAGCCAAATAAGTTTTGGCAATACCCGGCACTCCTTCCAAAAGTATGTGACCTTTGATAAAAAGTGCAGCCAGAATAAAGTCTAGTTGGGTTTCCTGACCAATAATAAACTTACCAACTTCTTTTTTAATATTGTATGCTGCTTCCCTTATTTCATGCAGTTCTTGAGGCACCTCAGGTTCTTGAAATGATTCTGTTTCGCTTTCCTCATTAATTTGATCAATCATACTTTCAAACAAAGGACATTTTAAGATTTAAAACAAACTACGACAATATTAAATTTACTCAATTGCTAACATCCTTTGCGTAATCAACCTTTGCGTACTTTGCGCATTTTTTTCTTAAACGCTATGAACGCCAAGGTTAAGACGCAATGAACGCAAAGGATTATGCGCAATGGTCGCAAAGTTTTTACTTAGTTTCATAGGCTCAATGCGTTTTTTTTTCGCTATGAACGCAATGGATAATACGCAATGGTCGCAAAGTTTTTACTTAGTTTTATAACTCAATGCGTTTTTTTGACGCTATGAACGCAAAGGTTAATACGCAATGGTCGCAAAGTTTTTACTTAGTTTTATAACTCAATGCGTTTTTTTTGACACTATGAACGCAAAGGTTAATACGCAATGGTCGCAAAGTTTTTACTTAGTTTCATAGGCTCAATGCGTTTTTTTTGACCCCATGAACGCAAAGGTTTATGCGCAATGGTCACAAAGTTTTTACTTAGTTTCATAGGCTCAATGCGTTTTTTTTAACGCTATGAACGCAATGGTTAATACGCAATGGTCGCAAAGTTTTTGCTTAGAATCTTAGTTTACTTTGGGTAAACAACCTCTGAATAATTTGTGTTTTTTTGACGCCATGAACGCAAAGGCCTTACGCAAAGTTTTTTAATTAGTTTTTGGTGAAGTGTTATAGAAGTTTTAAAAATCATTCAGAGTAAAACACGTCAGTTTGAAAGAGTATCTTTATCAATTATTATTGGTAAATCGTACTTGGACCAATCTATTTTTCCCATAAATTTCCTTTCTAATGGAGTCCATTTTGAAGGTTCTTTCCAATGGCCACGAGCGTATGCATACCTAGATTTTTGCCAACTACCGTATACCTTGTACAATGATTTAATATAATAAATCCCGACAATCAAATAATTTTCACGCGTCTTACCCCCTTTTAAACCAAGTTTTTTGTACCAATGAAAAAAAGTATTATCTACTATTTGTAAATCTCCATGCGCTGTACCACCGTTAAAATCTCTAATATACCTCCAGCCGGTTTCATTGTTTCCGATATCTCTTATTAGTCCCGGTGGAACACCTGCAGCCCTGCAAACACTATCACTAAAGGCTAAAATTTCATTGCGGGTTTTGGGTTTACCTTGAGCAAATGTTGAATTTATAATCACTAATGTCACAAGACACATCAGTGCAATTCGAGCTATGTTTAACATAAGTTTGATCATTTGCTTAATTCAAAGCTACAGTATAACACTAAAAAATTAATCACAACTTTTTAACATACGGAATAAAATCCGAATACTGTGCCTGATATTTCACAGAAACACAAATAACATGCCAGATTTTTTTTTACACTTATCCCAAGGCTTTGTGGTGTCCCAAAAACCTTTCCGCATCCAAAGCCGCCATGCATCCTGTGCCGGCTGCGGTTATTGCTTGTCGATACACTTTATCCTGAGCATCGCCGCAAGCAAAAACACCTTTAATATTTGTTTTACTGCTTCCGGGTTGAGTAATAATATATCCTTGCTCGTCTAATTCAATAAAATCCTTGAATATTTGAGTGTTAGGTGTATGTCCAATGGCTACAAAAAAGCCGGAGATTGGAATTTCTCTTTTTTCTTTGGTTTGATTATTTACAACCCTTACACCCTCAACTCCAAATTCGCCAAGTATTTCATCCGTTTCTGAGTTGTAAAGTATCTCAATATTTGGAGTATTTTCAACACGGTGCTGCATTGCTTTAGAAGCTCTCATTTCATCGCGTCTTACAATCATATAAACTTTATTACAAATTTTGGAAAGATAGCTTGCTTCTTCCGCAGCAGTATCTCCCGCTCCAACAATGGCAACATCCTTTCCTCTGTAAAAAAAACCATCGCACACTGCACAAGCCGAAACACCTGAACCATTAAGTCTTTCCTCTGAAGGAATACCCAACCATTTTGCAGAAGCTCCGGTAGCAATAATCACTGTTTCTGCTTCAATTTCAAGCTTTTCGTCAACAATAACCTTTAAAGGATAGGATGAAAAATCTACCGAGGTAGCCATCCCAAATCGGATATCGGCTCCCAAACGCGTGGCTTGCTTTTTAAAAAGCTCCATCATTTCAGGCCCTTCTATTCCATCAGGATAACCCGGATAATTTTCAACTTCTGTTGTGATAGTTAATTGTCCACCAGGCTGAAGGCCTTCATACATTACCGGTTTCATATCGGCTCTGGCGGCATAAATTGCTGCCGTGTATCCTGCAGGCCCAGAACCTATAATTAAACATTCTACTTTTTCCATTTTCACGTGCGAAATTACATCTAATATTTAAACGTTTTCAGTCCAAAATTAGTTTTTAATTTCAATTGAATTTGCAACATGATTCTTATCATAAAATCTCAGCACCGTGACTGTACCCCCAGCGTTTACTCATTGATACAGAAATGTAATCTTTAAGAAAACTTTGAAGGAAGAATGGTATTTCGCGGCTTTTAAGATAACTTTGCAAAAAATTATTTACGCTTAAAAATATGATTAAATATATTCTCACATTGCTGTTTATCAGTATCTTAACTCTATCAAATGCACAAGTTTCCGACACAGTTTCAACAGGATCCCAAAATGCAAATGATGTTTATTACAGTTTAAAAAATGGCATCGTTAAAACTGAACCTATTAATAATTGGGATTTAGCTTTTGAAATTGCAGGTTTTTCGGCAAGCATACGCATTAATCATGTTAAAGGAATCGACGTTTTTCAAACCCATTACCCTAGTGCCGCATGGACTACCATGGATACAACCCAAAAAAACACATGGAAAATGATGTATAATAGCCAATACGTATGGACCTTAGGCGCATTTAATCGTCATACTGATGGCAATTTTAATTTGGGATGGGGAGTGTATGATCCTGGTTCACACATTATTCAAGGCGATAGCATTTATGTTTTAAAGTTTGCAGATGGTTCATTCAAAAAAATCACCTTTATTAATTTAAATTCAGGCACTTATAATTTTAAATATGCTAATCTGGATGGTTCCGGTGAAAAAACAATGTCAATTTCTAAAACTGATTACAAAACCAAAAATTTCGTTTATTATACATTTGCCGGCGATGCAATTGTAGACAGAGAGCCTGCCACTGCTGATTGGGATCTTATTTTTACAAAATATACAGAGTTTATTCCTACACCTTATAATGTAGCTGGAGTTTGGACAAATAAAGGTGCAAAATGCGCAGAAGCTCGCAATGTTTCTACTTCTATTGTTAATTATATACCATATTACTTTTCCGACACCGCTTCCAAAATTGGCTATGATTGGAAAACCTATAATGGCTCTACTAATAGCTATGATATAACAGACAATTTGGTCTATTTTGTAAGAACTTCTTCTAACGAAGTTTATAAAATCGTGTTTACAGGTTATATAGGAGGCGCATCAGGAAGTTATTATTTTACTAAACAAGCAATAATTGCAGGAATTAAACACCAAAATCAGCCAGGAATCTCTATGTTTCCTAACCCGGTCAATGATGTTTTAACTTTAAAGCTAAGTGATGGCAACAAACTTGTCAATTTCACAATGTTAGATTTTACTGGAAAATTGATTTTAACAGGTAACAATGAAATTATCTCCACTCAGCATTTAATTCAAGGAGTTTACACTATAGTTGTTGAAACAGAAACAGGTTTCAGCAATTTTAGATTTCTTAAAACTTCAAAATAATAACTGTAGTTTTTGATAAAAACCAAAAACATACTTAAGATTACTCCAAAGGTTTTATTAAAAGCCTTTTTTCTAATTTGTTTATTTAATTCTTTGGATCTTACTGCACAAGTTAGGATTACGGTATACAATGAGTCTGAAAACACCCCCATAGCTTTTACACCTATAAAATGGAAGCTCCTAGCTAATGGCCAGGTTTTGCAATCCCAAGCAAATGATTCGGGAAAAATTGCCATTTATACCCAAGGCAGTCCTGTTGCAGTTTTAATTACATTTTTGGGTTTCGAAGTAAAAAAAGATACGTTTTACAAAGACGGAGATTATCGTATTTATTTAAAACAAGACATAAAATATCTGCCGGAAGCTGTAATTACAGATCAATACACAGCCACCAATCCTGAAAAATCAATAAACAAGGTTATTGTTATTGATCAAAAAAAGATAAAAGCCATGGCAGCTGTTAATCTGAATGATGTTTTAAGTAACCAACTCAATGTAAAATTAGGTCAGGATAATTTGCTTGGAAGTAGTTTATCTTTAATGGGAATTTCGGGCCAAAATGTTAAGATACTCTTGGACGGAGTGCCTGTTATTGGCAGACAAAATGGAAATATTGATTTGAGTCAAATTAATATGAACGATATCGAGCGTATAGAGATAATTGAAGGTCCTCTTTCTGTAGCATACGGCACCAATGCGCTTGCCGGGGCCATTAATATTATAACCAAAAAGAAACTATCACATAAAGTAGAACTTAACTCGCAACTTTATTACGAAAGCATTGGAAAATACAATGCCAATTTTAATCTGGGTTTACGAAAAACCAATGGTATTTATCATATTTCATTAGGTAGAAACTATTTTGATGGTTGGTCTAATGTTGAGCAGGTTCGTTATCAGGATTGGAAACCTAAGGAACAATATTTTGGTAGATTTCAATATCTGAGAAAAATTGGGCTTTTCGATTTAAACTTAAAATCTGAAGGTTTCTCTGAAAAAATAAGCAATAAAGGATTACCACGCATGCCTTACCAAGAAACAGCCTTTGATGAATACTACTATACTCGAAGGTTTGACAATACTATAATCGCCACTTCAAAGCTTCCTAAAAATCGATATTTAAATTTGATAGCAGGATACAATATCTATTCAAGGATAAAAAACCGCTATCTTTTTAACAGAGTTACCCTCGACAAAACTCTTGTACCCGAACAAAATGAGCAGGATACTAATTATTTTAAGAGCTTGGTTTTAAGAGGAACTTACACGAAATCATTATTAAATGCCAAATTAAATTATCAATTGGGATACGATATTAATAGTGAATCAGGATCGGGTAAAAAGTTGAAAGGATCATTCAACTCGATAACTGATTATGCCGGATTTATAAGCCTAGAGATTAGCCCGAATTCTAAATTAAGTATAAAACCCGGAGTTAGATATTCGGTGAATACGGTTTATAAAACATCACCACTTCCGAGTCTTAATATTAAGTATGTTCAAAAAAAGGGTTATACCTATCGAATGTCATATGCCAGAGGATTTAGAGCACCGGATTTAAAGGAACTTTACTTGTATTTTGTTGACGTTAATCATAATGTTATAGGTAATCCTGATTTAAATCCTGAAAATTCAAATAATTTTCAATTTGCTGTCAATCGAAAAAAAGTGATTAAAAAAATTATTCTTCAACCGGAAATTGCTTTTTTTTATAATAATATCAAACAACGTATAATACTCACCAATGTTCAGGATTTAACCTACACTTATAAAAATTTAAATAATTTCCAATCCTTCAATTCCAATCTTTCCTTAAATTTTAAAACTCCTCAAATAAGTGGTGATTTTGGATATGCATTAAATATGATATCCACCTCGCAAAAGCAACTTGAGAATGCGTTTGCAAGTCATGAAATTACGGCAAACCTTATTTATCAATGGAAAAAACCAGCCATCAATTTTGCTTTTTTTATAAAGTCAACTTCCAAAACTGTAACATTTGTTTTGGATGAGATTGGCGAAACAAAGCAAGGAAAAACGGACGGTTATATTTGGATGGACCTAACATGCAGTAAGCCCTTTCTAAATAACAAATGGACAGTAGCAGCTGGGGTTAAAAACTTAGCCGGTATTACTAATATTCAAACAACAGGAAATATTGGTGGAGTTCACAGCAGCGGATCCAATTCTCTTCTTTTTGCTACCGGTAGGATTATCTTTGTAAAACTGGATTATTATTTTGTTAAAAAGTAATGTATAAAATAATCGTAATAATAGCACTTGTATTGGGATTAAATTCCTGTGAAAGACCTGAAAAAGCAATTCAGCCATTTGACCGAGGTGGTATTACAACTACCACTATTCCTATGGCTTCAAATTATAAATTTCAAATATTTTATAGTTTAGATTCCAATAAAATTGTAAAATCGGTGAGCCGTATGGATTGGGATTTGGCTTTTTCTTCAAGCGACACACCAATAATTTTAACAAATACAGGAAGGGGAATATATGTTGCTCCAACAAATAAAGCTAATTTGAATGAAGTAACTGATACCAACGGTCTTAAATTTTATTGGGGACAACCATCGCTCAATATGGATAGTCTAGCTTTTGGCAAATGGTGGATAGATGCCCCAAAGGTATTTGTTATAAATATGGGTTACGATCTCAATGGAATTCCACTAGGTTTCATTAAATGTAAACCTCAACTTCAGAGTGATAAAAGTTTGAAGATAACATGGAGTGCACTAGAAAATAATATTGAAAAAAGCATTGTAATTAACAAAGATCTACAACTGAATTTTAATTATGTCTCGCTGTTGAATAACAAACTTGCGGATATTGAACCACCGAAAGATAAATGGGATCTATTATTTACCCAGTATGTTAAACTTTTATTTGCCCCTCCTTACCCTGCCACTAGAAATTATGAAGTTGTAGGGGCAATGATCAATCCTTGGAGAATAGAGGTTGGATTTGGTTTCAAAAGGCCATTTAATGAAATAAACAACACAGATATTCCATCTGAATTTTACAATCATCGCGATGTTATTGGGTTTGATTGGAAATGGTTTGATATTGGAACAAACTCATATACAGTAAACCCTTCTATGAATTACATTTTAAAAACCTCCGAAGGTTTTTACTACAAATTGCACTTTCTTGATTTTTACGATACTCAGGGTGTGAAAGGATTTCCCAAATTTGAATTTTCGAAAATTTAGGGTTAAATTGTTTTTGTGTTAAATTGATTTATTGTTCAATTGTTCCTGCACACTGAAAATCTAAACTTTGAACTAAATAGGCCGGAGGCCTCAGAATACCTCACCAGCCGGAGGCAGGCGAGAGCGGGTGCAAAGTTAAATTGTCTTATTGTTAAATTGCTTTGGTGTACATTAAATAGAAGTTCTTAGCGTTTGAACTTAAAACGTCCAAACTCAGAACTCATATCTAACAATCTACTATTTTAATTCCTAGCATCATAACTCCGAACTCCTAGCATCATAGCTCCTAATAAATAAGCCAGATGCAGTCAATTGCGGGTGCAAAAAGTCTAATATCTGACAATCTACTATCTTAACTCACCGATGTAAAAGTCTAATATCTAATATCTAACAATCTACTATCTTAAATTGCGGATGCAAAAAGTCTAATATCTAATATCTAACAATCTACTATCTTAACTCCTAGCATCATAGCTCTGAACTCATACATCATAACTCATCGCTCCTCACTTCAACACCTCACTCAAAGTAATCCTCTCAAGCACTGCATGGTACTCATAACCAAGGATTTTCAATGTTTCCGTGCTGTCTTTTCTATAAAAAATTAGTTTTTCACGCAAGTTTCCATCTTTGTATTGAGCGTCAAAAATAAGTTCTGCATAATCGCCCATTCCATTTCCTCCTTTTAAACCGCATTTTGCACCATGCCCAACCATTTTTACAAATCCCAATTTTCCGGTTTTATCTTGTGCTTTTTTATAAATTTCTATCCATTGTTCAGGAGTGGTTACCGAAAGGGCATCGGGGTGTAAATATTTATTTGCAGCCGGATAGTTTTGAACTAAAAGGTTGTTATAAAAATCGTTGGAGATTGCAACTGCATCCGATAAAACCATATCTCGTGGAGATAATTTGTCTGCAACCTTAGCCGGTTTTTCAATTTTTCTGTCGGGACTTATAATTTTTTCCTCAACTAAAGTGTCAATCTGTGAGACTTGCTCACCGGGAGGCTGCATACAAGCTATTGCAAATAAGCAGGAAAGATACAAATATTTCATTCTTTGCAATTTTAGCATTATTTTTATAAACCTCTTGTCTATTTGATCAAAATTGCATTGGTTTGGGGAAACTTTGTTTTAAAAAAAATGCGATTCAAACTATTTATTCTATTTATCTTACCCTTTGTATTTTCAATGGCTAGTCCAATGCCTAACAATGAGGACTTTGAAACTACCATTAAAACCATGCAGGATACCAAGGAAAAAGTTGATCTTATCAATAATGAAGTTGATAGACTTTTGTCTCCTGAACCAACCCAGGAAAATTGCCGCAAAGCAAGACCTCTTGCCCATGAAGCCGCAAGAATTTCAGAAAAATTGAAGTACAAACCGGGTATGGCAAGAAGCTATGAACAACTTACATTAATTTATCAAACGCTGGAATTTCAAGTTCAATATTTAAAATACAAAGCCAAAGCGACATTAATGGACCGAGGTGAGGTTGTTAAAGAACAAGAGAAAAAAATAGAAAAAATCAATCATGATTTGGATGTTCAACAAGAAGATCTTGAAAAACAAAAACAAATTTTGATTAAACAAAAAGCAGATGCTGAGAAAGCAAAAAAAGAACTAGAGCTTCTTGCCAAAGATAACACAAGCAATAAAGATTTAATTGAGCAAAAACAAAGAGAACTAAAAGAAAAAGAAGCTGCGCTCAACCAAACATCAGGCCAATTAGATTTGATGACAGAAGAAGCGGAAGAACTGGCAAATAAAAATAAAATTTTATTACAAGATGCTCAAATAAAAACACTTGAAGTGGATAGACAAAAAATGCAAAAATATTTTTTGTTATCTATATTGGCTATAATACTGATTTTGGCCGGGTTTCTTTTTAACTTATACAAAACCAAGCAACGAACCGCCAAAGAGCTGGCTGAGAAAAACGAAATTATTCTTGCAGAGAAAAAAAGGTCGGATGAATTGCTGTTAAACATTTTACCAATTGAAACAGCCAATGAACTTAAAATGAATGGCAAAGCAGTGGCCCGAGATTATGAAATGGTAACGGTGCTTTTCACTGACTTTAAAGATTTTACGCTAATAAGCGAAAAACTTTCACCAAAAGACCTTGTTGACGAGATAGACATGTGTTATTGTGCATTTGACAATATAATTGAGAAACACGGTATTGAAAAAATAAAGACAATTGGCGATGCCTACCTTGCTGCTTCAGGAATAGCTCACGACATTGACAAGAGTGTTCGTCATAACCCGGAAAATGTTATTGATGCGGCCTTTGAAATAGTGGATTTTATGAATGAAATGTTTATAAAACGCCAAAAAGAAGGTCGACCATTTTTTCGTATTCGTATTGGGATACATAGTGGGCCATTGGTTGCTGGAGTTGTTGGAAGAAAAAAATTCGCCTACGATATTTGGGGCGATACAGTAAACACAGCAGCTCGTATGGAGCAAAATAGTGAACCAGGTAAAATTAACATTACATCTGTAACTCACTCTATGGCTTCTGATAAATATAACTTTACTTATAGAGGAAAAATAGAGGCCAAAAATAAGGGCTCTATTGATATGTATTTTGTTGATGGTCGGCTTTCATAATCCTGCTTGTAATAAACTCATTTTAAAAACACCTACTTCTTAAATATATAAACTTTTAATATTATGGAAAATACAAAATACCCATGGCTAAAAAGTTACCCATCCTTTGTCCCGCCAACAATTGATGAGAATAAATACTCTTCAATCATTGATATTTTTGATAGAGGCGTTAAAAATTTTGGCAACAACCCAGCCGTTGAAAATATGGGTAAAGCTATTACCTATAATCAATTGGATGAATACTCCGATGCTTTTGCTTGGTGGCTTCAAAATAAAACCAACCTCAAAAGAGGAGACCGGGTGGCCATTCAACTTCCAAATCTAATTCAATTTAGTGTGGCTGTTTTTGGAGTGCTTAAAGCCGGCATGATTGTAGTGAATGTAAATCCGCTTTACACTTCGGATGAAATGAAACACCAATTCAACGATTTGGAAGTAAAGGCAATCATTATTTTAGAAAATTTTGCGAGCCATCTTCAAAAAATACATCATGAAACAAGAATTGAAACTGTAATTATCACCTCCATCGGTGATATGCTTGGAACAATCAAAGGTGCTATCACTAATTTTGTTGTAAGAAAAATAAAAAAGATGGTACCGGAATACTCTTTACCCGGCGCTGTACCATTTAAAGAAACGATTCGTCAGAAAAATAAACCGGAAGAACTAAACATTACATTAAAAGATACGGCATTTCTTCAATATACCGGCGGAACTACAGGTGTTTCAAAAGGGGTAATACTTACTCATGGAAATATTTGTGCCAACATGGCTCAGGTTGATGGTTGGGTAGGTTCGTTATTTGTTCCCGGCAAGGAGGTTTTTATTACTGCATTGCCAATGTATCATATCTTTTCATTAACTGCCAATTGCATTTTAGGAGTGCATCTTGGGGCAAAAAACAAACTTATTACTAACCCAAGAGATATGAAAGCATTTATTAAGGAGTTGAAAAGAGAACCCTTTTCGTTTTTTACCGGTGTAAATACGCTTTATAATGGTTTGATGAATCAGGAAGATTTTAAAACCATAGATTTTTCACATCTCAAATTGGCATTGGCAGGTGGGATGGCTTTGCAAGATCCTGTGGCTATTAAATTTGAGCAAATCACAGGCAAGCCAATTATCGAAGCGTATGGTTTATCTGAAACTTCACCCGGTGCAAGTGTAAATCCTGTGGATGGAACGCATCGACTTGGCACTATTGGATTACCACTTCCTTCTACTGTGTTTAAAATTTTTGACGATGATGGCAAAGAGGTTCCAATCGGACATGCTGGTGAAATTGGAATTAAAGGTCCTCAGGTAATGCCCGGTTATTGGAATAACCCCGAAGAAACTGCCAAAGTTTTTAATGGTGATTTCTTCTTATCCGGAGATATAGGTATAATGGATGAAGATGGTTTTACCAAAATAATTGACCGTAAAAAAGAAATGATTTTGGTCTCGGGATTTAATGTTTACCCAAATGAAGTAGAAAAAGCCATTGCCGAGCATCCTGGAGTATTAGAAGTTGGAGTAAAAGGTGTAAAAGATGATAAAACATCGGAAGCTGTAATGGCATTTATTGTAAAACGATACGATAATTTAACAGAAGATGCTATAAGAGAATTTTGTGTAGACAAATTAACCAATTACAAAATCCCTAAACACATTGTATTTAGAAATGAACTTCCAAAATCAAATGTTGGAAAAATACTTAGACGTTTACTCGAGTAATTTTGGCGCGACGAAGTAAAATTAAAATTTATAAATGGTTGTTGCTTGCTCTCACATTGGTGATTTTAATAGCAGCAGCTCAAAAAATTTATAATCGATATATTTACAAGCACTCAGATGCCAACTTAAATGTTGTGGACCGCACCTGGCTCAATTACCATGAAGAGGTGGAAAAAGTAAGTGAAGAATTGGAAATTCCTGCCTCCTATTTATTGGCTTTGATAGCCTTGGAGTGCAGCGGTTACAAAGAAATACCAAGTCGCTTCGAGCCCCATATTTACGAAAAACTTGATAAAGTTAGGGAAGGTAAAATTGAAAATTTTGAAGGTGTAAAACCGGAAGATCTACTTAGAAGTGATGATGCTGCTTTAAAAAATTTGGCTTCCTCCTGGGGTCCGTTTCAACTTATGGGCTACCAATGTTTTCATTTGGATGTAAAAATCAAACAACTCAGAGGCAAAAATTCTGTGCAATATGGTGCCACATGGATCAAAATGATGTACGGAAAATATCTTGAAAAAAAGAGATTTAAAGACGCCTTTCATTTGCATAATACCGGACAAAAATACCCCAAAATTGGTCCGCCAAAAACCCACAGTCGTTACTATGTGCCTAGGGGGCTAAAGTTTATGAAAGAGTTTGATAAAAAATTTAAAGAGGAGGATAAAATGAAGGATAGTACGGAACAAACAAATAAACCCTAAATTTTATCGATTGATACCGATAACTCATAATATTTACGTTAAGTGCTTATTACTATTATCCCTTAACTTTGACCCTCATTTTATTGGATAAACCACATTTATGAATCCTCAAAATCATCAATCATTATCCGAAGTAAATGCCAGTGTGGACACAACCACAAAAACAGGCTTTTGGAAAAAGTTGTTTGCATTTGTTGGCCCTGCGTATCTCATTAGCGTTGGGTATATGGATCCTGGAAATTGGGCTACTGACATTGCAGGTGGAAGCCAGTTTGGTTACAAATTACTTTGGGTTTTGGTAATGAGCAATCTAATGGCCTTGCTTCTACAAAGTCTAAGTGCAAGATTGGGTTTGGTGCGCGGACTCGACTTGGCTCAAGCATCGCGGGCAACTTATCACCCTGTTATTAATTTTTTTAACTGGTTTTTAGCCGAAATAGCTATTGCGGCATGCGATTTGGCAGAGGTAATTGGTATGGCAATCGGACTTCAGTTGCTATTTGACCTGCCATTACTTATTGGAGTATCCATTACAGTTTTGGATACCATTCTTATTTTAGTCTTGCAAAAAAATGGAATCCGTAAAATGGAGGCATTTATTATTGCCTTGATTGCAACCATAGGTTTGGCCTTTATTGCTGAATTGATTTTTGCTAAACCGGATGGATCGGAATTGATTAAAGGATTTATTCCTTCAATACCTAATTATAGTGCATTATATATAGCCATTGGTATAATTGGAGCAACGGTTATGCCTCACAATTTATACTTGCACTCCTCTTTGGTTCAAACCCGTAAAATCGACCGTTCAATAAAAGGTATTAAGGATGCCATCAAATTTAATTTTATTGATACCACCATTGCTTTAAATATGGCCTTATTTGTAAATGCTGCCATCTTAATATTGGCTGCTTCTGCTTTTTATACAACAGGCCATAATCAGGTATCTGAAATACAAGATGCTCATGCTTTGTTGAACAATGTACTTGGAAATAAATGGGCTCCTATGTTGTTTGCCATAGCATTAATTGCAGCAGGTCAAAGTTCAACCTTAACAGGTACCCTTTCAGGACAAATAGTAATGGAAGGATATCTTAATTTGCGAATACAACCGTGGTTGAGGCGTTTAATAACGCGTCTTGTTGCGATATTACCTGCTTTTTTCACAATACTATATTTGGGTGAGGGAGCCACCGGCAAGCTATTGATTCTCAGTCAGGTGATACTGAGTATGCAATTAGGATTTGCTGTAATTCCATTAATACATTTAACCAGCGATAAAAAACACATGGGTGTATTTGCCAATAAGTTATGGGTAAAAATCTGTGCTTGGTTAATTGCTTTGATTATAGTTTCATTAAACGTAAAATTAGTAATCGATACCATCCAAACTTGGATTAATGAAGCCGAAGATCCAACAGTTTTCTATTTTACAATAGTTCCGCTGGCCATTGGTGCCGGTATGCTTTTAATTTACATTACTATTTTTCCTTTGATCCGCAAAAAATTATTGGGCCGCAAAAGTGTACCGGATGGATTACCGGATGAACTGAATATTGTAAGCACAACACAATTTAAGCGCATAGCAATCACTGTTGACTTTAGTTCAAGTGACAGTCTAGCCATTAGCAATGCCACAACTCAAGGAGGCAAAGAGGCTGTTTATATTTTGATACATATAGTAGAAACTGCAGGAGCCCGCATGATGGGGCAAGAAATAGAAGATCACGAAACAGCTCTCGACCGAATTAGTTTAGATAAATATGGAAAAAATTTGGAGACATTGGGTTACAAGGTGGAATTAAAACTAGGTTTTGGTAATCCTAAAAAAAGTATTCCCGAAATTGTTAACAACGAAGCCTGTGACCTTTTGGTAATGGGCGCCCACGGACATAAAGCCCTTAAAGATCTTATTTTTGGCACCACATTAGATGCAGTAAGACACCAAGTAAAGATTCCGGTGCTTATTGTGAAGTGAGGGTTGTGATCATATCTCCATAGTTTTCAAATTTCCCATACAACATAGCAAGTCTTATTTTTAATAAGTTCACTATCGTTTATGTCCCTACTCAAATCATCAACCATTTTATTGATTTCATAATCTGTAAGTTGTCTAACGCTATGGATATGTCCAATATATCTTGAGTTAGCTTTTCCTAAAGTAGACTTTATTGTGATTTTGGAATTTGCTTTTCCAACAAGTTTGTCAATTTTTAGGGTCGTAAAAAACATTGCTAACACAGAAATATCCAATGTATCACTTTGCAAGGTCAATGTTGCTAAACCGTTGAAGTCACAATTTATTATATCAGTAGTGTTTATCCTATTTATATTAATATTTGCAAAGGGAATTGTATCACCAAAAGTGTCCGTGACCTTAAATATCAAAAGACATTTGTTTCCTTCTAATGCTGTATCAGCAGATTGTATTGTATAAGTTGACGGTTGACTCTTTAGTCTTATTTCATACTTGTATTTAAATTTCTTTTTCTGCCCAAACACAACTATAGGTAAAATCACTAACAAAAAAATAAATAGTCGCAGTATCATTCAGTATTCTGATTTAAGGTTAAATTACCTCTTGATTTCAAACTTAAAATTTTTTAAATATATCAAAAAAAATGTTGGTAGCTTTTATAATTCTCAACCATTTCACATGTATGTGAAATCTTCATAAATGCTATATGGGTACTAATATCAATTCAGTGGTATTTCATTTGATACTTTCGGTATTCTTATGCCTTTTGGACTTAGGATAATGTAATTTGTTTTCTTTCCGCTATCTTCAGCTGTAAGCATTTCTTTTGAAACTAAATCTTGCAAATCACGTAATGCAGTGTCAGTTGAGCAATTAGCCAGTTTAGCATAAACTGATGTTCGTAAAAATCCCACTTCCTTATCGTAACTATTGTATAAATAATTGATTATTAGTCTTTGTCTCTCATTAAGTATTGTTGATTTATGCTTGTCCCAAAAGTGTGCTTTATCTAAAATGATTTCCAAATTTTGCTCACTTGCTAATAATGCCCTCTCAAAGCATGTCAAAAACCATTCTAAATATAGGGTGATGTCATTTGTGCCTTTTTGTGTTTTTTCAATAATGTCATTATAACGTTTATGTTCTTTAAAAATTTGGTTTGATAAGCTGTAAAAACGAATTTTACTACTTTCACTTTTGGCTAAAAACATATCCAAAATAGCGCGTGCTATTCTACCGTTGCCATCATCAAAAGGGTGAATGGTCACAAACCATAAGTGCGCAATCAAAGATTTTAGAACTATATCTAAACTGTTTTCATTGTTGACCCAATTTAAAAACCGTTCCATTTCTTGGGTTACTCGGTCAGGTGATGGTGCTTCAAAATGTATTTTCTCCCTACCAAAATTCCCCGAGGCTACTTTCATACCACCCGAACGATATTTAGCTACATCAATTTGCTGATAACCACTATAACCGGTTTGAAAGAGTGAATTATGCCAACCGAGAAGCCGTTCTTTTGTGAGTGGTTGTTCAAAATTTTGTGTTGCATCCAACACCACATCAACAATACCTTCAATATTTCGTGCTGTTTTTACAATTTCAGCATTTTCAATACCCAATTTTCGAGCAATAGATGAACGAACAAGTTCAGGATTTAAAAATTCTCCCTCAATTCTTGAAGTATCAACAACTTCTAATATAAGTGATTCCAAAGTTGCTCGTTCAATAAAATCGAAACCTAAACTTTCCATACGACCAAGCAAACGTCCTTGTAAATATCTTACTGAGGCCAGAATAGTCGATAACTTGGTGTTATCCAATATAAAGTTTGTCCAATTTTCTCTTTCATGAATATACATATTTACCACCGCAAGATGTGCGGTAAAAATACATTTTTTTCACCGCAAAACTTTTATTTGCAAAGTAAAAAAGTTTGCAATTTCTTTGGCCAGAAACATTTTGAAATAGTAAATCCTTAGCCTTTCATGCTTCGGGAGAAATTTTTACTAAAATTCGTGGCTAAAAAAATTAAAGTGAATGCTAAGGCTAAAAATCCATTTTAACAACCAATCCTTCTCACTCACTACCTCTTCAAAAACTTACGCATCTTCTCCTTCTGCTCCTCTGTATCAAAACACGTCATATAATTTCGTCTTTCAAACAATAAGCCTTCATCCATAGGCATTGAAAATGACCTTAATACGCTTTCCTTGGCCATTTGCACTGCCACTGTTGACTGAGCTGCAATTGTTGCTGCCATATTTTCAGACTCGTATTTAAGCATTCCATCCGGCACTACTTTATTTATCATTCCTAAACGATAGGCCTCTTCGGCTGAAATAAAATCTCCGGTCAGTATCATTTCCATTGCTTTGTGCTTACCAACCAAACGAGGCAACCTCTGAGTTCCTCCAGCCCCAGGCATTATACCCAGTTTTATTTCCGGCTGACCAAATTTGGCGTTATCAGAAGCAATAATTAAATCACAGCTCATGGCTAGTTCACAGCCCCCACCCAAGGCAAATCCTGATACAGCCGCCACAATTGGTTTTTTGATTTGTTTAATTCGTTGCCATAAAGAATACATGTCCATTTTCCAAATACCAATAGCACCCTGGTCTACCAATGCCGAAATATCGGCTCCGGCTGCAAATGCCTTGTCTGATCCTGTCAGAATTATGCAATTTACTAAATCATTTTTGTCGAGGGATTCTAGTCCCGCCGCTATTTCACTCAAAAAATCATAGCTCAAGGCGTTAAGCACTGCAGGTCTGTTGAGTGTTAGTGTAGCGGTTTTGTTTTCTTCCAGTATTTGAATGAGTATATTTGTAGTGTCCATGTTTAAAAAATATTCTTCAGGTATGTTGTCTGCAAAAGTAATGATTAGAAGCTTGTTTTATTTGGTGATAAGCAGTTTGCCCATTCATGCATTTTCACAACCAAAAGCCGAATTCACCAGCCAAACGGTTGATTTCGGAACGGTAATAGAAGGTACAGTGTGTAAATACACCTTTAAATTTAAAAATACCGGCAACAAACCTTTGATCATTTCTAATGTTTCGGTAACTTGTGGATGCACAGTTCCTCGTTGGTCACCACAGCCTGTGCCGGCCGGTGATACCTCCTCCATTTTTATAGAGTTTAACACCTTTAACAAAATGGGACTTGTTGAAAAAGGTGTTAACTTAACCACCAACCAACCCGATCCGATGATCGGTTTGATAATTGTAGCAAGAGTAATTCCAGATCCAAATTTTGTTGCAACAATTGACTCCAGCAGCCTAAAACCTTTTTATTTAATAGATCAAAAAAGCTTTTCTCAAATTAAAATCCCTGTAAAAAAACTCTTTAAAAAGAAGTTCCGTGGTGATGGTTATTATTTGGAATCTATCGTTAAAAAGATACTTTCCGAAACAGATAAAACCCTTCAAGAAAGCATTTGGTACACAACTACAACTGACGAATTGACTATCAATACCTTTTCAAAAGATATAAAACAAAATGCTGCCAAAATTCTTCACAAGGAATTATCTAAAAAGAGAAAAGTAAAAAAGTGGATGAAGAAGGTGAAGTCTTAATAACACTGCTTTAACTTCTATTTATACTTATCATTTAATCCTATCCCTTGCAATATCATAGGAACAACCTTTTCAATTCGTTTAAGTTTTGTAACTTCTTGTTTAGCTTCAGTAATATAAACTACATACTCTTTTTGCTTTCCTTGGCTTAGTTTTTCAAATTTCAATTTCAGGCTTTCATCTTTAAGAAGAAGGTCTTCGAAAATAGCCGGTAAAGGCAATGGTTTGAATTTTTCCGGTGCTATTCTTAAACCTCTTTTCTCATTTTCAATGGCTTCAAAAATATACTCTAAAACTTTCCTTTCATCAATTTCTTCAATCGATGTAAATCGCCATTGGCGCAAAGATTTAGTTTTGCCCTCACTTGCGGCGACAAGTACTTTATATTCGTCTTTTAAAAATACTCCGTTATAAAACCATAGTGAAAAGAAATTTTTGAAACCAAGATAACTTACTACGTTTTTGCCATTGTAAGTATATACCTCTGTTCCCCATTTGATGGTCTTTTTCAAAGGAGTTTGGCTTATTATTTCTGCAAGTTTATTTAGCTCTTCCTTCCAATTTTGGTTCTGTTCCATCTTTGGGAAATATTTGATTACAAAAAAAGCAAATTTATATGGATAGGATATAATTAAAATTCCCAAAATTTTGCAACACATTATGGCGCTAATCTTTAAAAAAAAATTAAACGCAAAGTTCGCAAAGGCTGTTTACGCTAAGAACGCAAAGTAATAAACTATTGAATCATAGCGACCATTGCGTATAAACCTTCGCGCCTTTGCGTCAAAAAAAGGGAAATGCAAAGTACGCAATGGTTGATTACGCTAAGAACGCAAAGAGAAGAACTAATGAACCATAGCGACCATTGCGTATAAACCTTCGCGCCATTGCGTCAAAAAAAGTTGAACGCAAAGTACGCAATGCTTGTTTACGCTAAGAAC
>Ga0154020_10002540_pt1 | contig 22234 bp, 15 predicted proteins | sample Klosneuvirus_201_FD_109709 | JGI IMG/M metagenome (GOLD analysis project Ga0154020, IMG submission 109709) | Active sludge microbial communities from wastewater, Klosterneuburg, Austria - Klosneuvirus_20160825_MG | ecosystem: Engineered > WWTP > Aerobic digester > Activated sludge | place...
TACCGACAGACACTCCAACGCCATTACCGACAGACACTCCAACGCCGTAATGCCAGCTAAGCGAAGGACTCGATTCCAGCTTCGTCAATGAGTTGCTTGAGAGACTCGGACACGACCTGCCGGAATCGACGCAGATGGGAAAGAACCGTGTTCTGGTTAAGACCGGTTCCTGAGCATATTTCTTTAATGGGCTGTTGTTCGATATAAAAAAGCCGGGCAATCGTCGAGCGGGGCTCTTCTTTGTAGGCCATGATGACCTGACGGCATAGCTCCACCGACTGCTCCCAGTGCAAAGATTCCATGACATCACCAGCCACTAAAACAACCGGGGATTGCGACGATTCCCCTTCGCCGCTTTCATCGATGGCATCTGTGCCAGAGATTGAGACCATTTCTTTTTGGCGCCGCAGGTGCTGGAGGCACTGATTGCGAGCTATGACCGCAATCCATCCACCGAAAGCTGCCGCATCATTAAGGCTATCAAGGCTTTTCCAGGCCGCAACAAAAGTATCCTGAATCAAATCATCAAGGACGGCATCACGAAATCTGAAACCGACAATCACCGATCGGACAGACCGGTAATGCTTTCTATACAGCTGTTCGAACGCAGCATCCGAAATTGTCAATGTCCGGCTCCTCGGTAACTCAGCGTGAAATCACAAAATTCTGTCTCCAGACACTGTCTTTTCCCATCGGGGCGTCAGGAAGCCAGGGTACTTCCGCCTCGCTTGAAACAGCCACTCGCGTTGCGACGACCTCCACGACTACTTCGCCGGCCGAAGGGACTGACACCAGCGAATTCGCTTCATTACCTACGCTGAGAATCATTGGATTGCTATCCGGCACATGCTGGTTCGTCTTTTGCCGCACCGGACCTTGACCCGACACGAGCCGCACGTGAAGGAATTGGGGCTCCGGACAACGCGCTACCAGCGCATACGATCCAGCCCCATTTTCAGCGCCGATTTTCACCTGTTCTGCATCTAAGGCCACGGACGCCGTTTCTGATCGTAGCTCCAAAGCGCAGGCACGTAAGCCACCCAGGCCAGCTCCCTTATACCCGAATGATCCCGTATTTTGCGCCCCTCCGGGCACACCAGAGTTGTAAAGCATCAGTGCCGCGACTGCTGCTGCCGCAAGGGAGCTAACCCAATAAAACTTTGTCGAGGGCATTTTACTTTTTTTAGTTCGGCCGCTGGAAATGCCTACAACATTCTTAACGGCGTTTGGCTGTGCCTGTGCGCCCATTTTATTACGGATCGCAGACCAATTGGCATCGATTTCTGCCTCCAGACCATCCCTGGCGTCGGCAGAGGTCGCTTCCTCGTCGTCAGGACTCTCCGTCAGACCTTGAGCATTTTTTGCCACTAGCTCATTAAGCCTTTTCATGTGAGCCTCGTTCAGTGTCAGTTTCCTCGTCATAAATCACCAAAATGTCCCGAGAGTAAATGAATAAGAAGTCGCGGAATCCGCTGATCCGCTTTTGTCCGTGAGCTTAGCAATCAAACCAACTTCTGCATCGATGCCAAAGCGCAAAAGATAATATGGGAGGGTCGTCTGGAGCCCCAACGTCCCAGTGAGACTGGGCGCGACATTGACTACTTGTTTTTGAGCAACCGATTCCTCTTCCAGTTCCCGATGATAGTAATAAACACCTGGCCCGCCGGCAAACGCCGCTTCCGTGGAAAAACCAGACCCTGTAGAGCTCAAGAAACCGATTCGCTCCCGCATGCCTATCAGCATGTTGATGAACCCAATTTGCCTCTTTTGTGAAAAATCAGCACCGTCTAGGTGGATCCTCTCGCGCTGTGACTGGCTGATCGAAAGCGCAAACCCCACGTCGTACACTGAAAGGGCTTCGTCGCGGAGATATTTGACCTTGGCTCCGGAAATGTTTTTTGGCGCATAGGACTCTCTCACTGCCGCGTTTCGCAATGCGTGGGTAAATGCCCCAACCATCAGAGTGTTGGGGAGTCTCGGCACCAGCAAATCAGCCACAGAAAATTCCTGGCCGTCTTTTACTTTTACAACACGCGCAGCGATTAAATTGCCTTTTTCATCCATAAATTGCAGCTTCACGCGACCAACGGGAATGGATACCCCTTCCGCAAGAGTGCCTTTCGGCTGTCCATTCACGGAGACCATAAGATTCGAATAACGGCGCGCCAGCGAGTAGAGCATGCCCCCCTTGGTCTTCGAAGCGTCGCCTTTTACAAAGATAGGATCTGATCCGAGAAGCTCCACGATAGCGGATGGTCTCTGACGGCCGCCGGTGTGAAGGTAGGTCTGCTGTGTGGCGTAGCTGTGGGCTTCCGTTATGGTCACAGCACCATCACCGTTGGCGTCTTTTAAAAACCCTTCCATCAGATAGTGTGTATAGACATCGGCATTCAACCGGTCGTCTTCTATCGCAGGCTCGTTCCATCCACTGGCGGTAAGAATCAAAGTGCCTTCTGACCGCTCCTGGACTGGTTCTTCAAAATAAGCTGACTTCAATGTCGCCAGCGTCCTCTTCATGTCGGGCGTCAACGCCGACTTTCCGATACCCGAGTGGCAAAAGGCCAACACCAGGACTTTTTTTCGCGACTTCATGGAGTTAAAAAAATCAACGAGCTCGTCGTAATCAACCGAAGACGCCGCCATCTTTTGGGAGGACGAGTCTGTTGTGACGATATATCGGCCTACTTTGCCGTTTTCCTTATAAGCAATCGTCCCATGCGTGGAAAAATATAGGACGACGACGTCGTCTTCATTTTTGTTTTCAGCTTTGATCCTGGTCAGGGCTTCCCATATTTCCTTGCGACTGGTCCCGGTGGGGTTATCAAGCAAGAATCCCCGGTCGTAACGGGGAGCATCATTTATGAAATATTCGTGCATATTTTTGGCGTCGGTCCGCGTGAATCGCAATGACGGCCAGACCGGATCGGAAAATTTATCAATCCCCACAGACAGGATGATTTTCTTTGGCTTCAACCCAGCAGCGATGCTGCTGATCCGATCGCCGGCTCCGACGGCCACGGTCTGCGCCATGCCGGCCGACCCCGGCAGGGCCAGAACAAGGAGCACGCAGGTGAGAAAGGACAAAGGAGATGTCATTGAAAACCCGTAGTTACCGTTAGTCAGAAATCCCAATCTACCTAAAGAGCTCTAAAACGCACAGTCTTCTACCTTTAAGAGGACGAAGTGACCAGAATATTGCAGGCAACTATCGCTTCGTCCTATATAGAACCAGATCCTGCCGCCGGGCAATTTCGGCAAAGGAAGATGCAAAAAAGCCTTCAAGATTCGGCAGGTCCACTCTTCCGGCATGTTGCTGGTAACTCCTATAAAAGCTCCAGTTCATCAGCACATGTGTTATATGGTGCGCCTCAAGAAAGCGTTCGAAGCTTTCGCGGTCCGGCTTTTCACGATCAAACGCGATATCAATAGGTTCGGCATCGTAATAGGTATTCGATTCAACCGGCACACCGAAGTAATATGACCTGCCAAAGATTCCTACGGCAAAAATCCGGTCTGTCTTGCGATCCACCATCCCCTCAACCGCTTTTGCAAATTCGTAAGCCTGGGGCAGGTGATGCCCAAGAAACTGCTCGCGGCTGATCGAACCGCTTAGAAGTTGAGTGATTCGATCACGGGACATAGTGGTCGCAAGATTGCTCGCATTCTGCCCTGCAACAACAATGCAGATTAAGGCAAGTCCCAAACGCCAACCTCGTCCCCGAGACCAAAAACGCTCCAATCCATACAAAAGGGGCAAAATCAGAAACGTCAGCAGAAAGCGAACCTGCTGAGAATAAAACATCCAAATCACGACGAACCCTAATGCCATGATCGAAACGACTGCATGTTGCGGGATACGGTGAGGGCTACGGTTGTGCTTTCGCAACCCAAGTCCCGCAAGGGCGATGCTGAAAAAAAGACTAAGCTGTCCACCAAAACCCAGTCTCTGAGGCGACGGAATCGTCGTCCACCCTGCCAGAATTTTGAAGGGCAATAAAACATAGTCGGCAAGCTCACGCCCATCGTTATATCCAGCAAGCATACTGCGATAATAGACAGCACGCAGATCGGAGAGAAACGGCGAAGAAAAAAACGCATCTAGCATCGGGAAAAATGGATTGCCGGTCATCAATGCATTCTTCAAATACCATGGCAAACAGGTAATGACGGCAAGAAGAACCCCACTATAATAGTCCCTTAATGATCTCTTGCGAAAAAACTCCCACACGAAGATGACTGCAGCACAGTACAACGCCGTATAACGAGTCGCGCATGCCAGGCCAACCCACAGGCAGCACCATAGCCAATGACGCTTGTTTCCCGACTCCTGAAACGCCAGGTATTGAAGAAGAGACAATAAGACCAACAACGTCAGTAGCAGCTCCACATAAGCTGACCTAACCAAATCGTATATCACCGGAGTCGTGGCGAGTAACAGGGATGCAGGCGCCATCACCAATACTGGAATACGGGTTAACTTCCGGCCCACCTCAAAGAACAGTGAGATAAGTGCGACGAGAGCTCCAAGATTTGCAAGATTCGCAGACATCCCGAGCATTTCTGTGAGGACCAACGGGAATTCGAATAACATGGGAAAATTTGAGTTCAAATTCAGGCCGCTGAAATATAGCCCGCCAGATCGGGCCATATGCTGAGGCGCAACCAGATGGTAAACCAGATCGTCGACAATATATGAAGGTATAAACAAAACATGAACATAAAACACGAGTGACGCCAACGTCACCGCAACCAGCGTTTTTCGATCATGCGAAGACGTCTCACCAGACCCAAAAAGAAGCGCAGAGCCGCTGCCCCATGCACCAAATTTCCTGGATACCGCGACAGCGATACCTACGGAGACTATCAACAGTCCCAAGACTGCAGGCAGAGAAACCCTGCCAAAAATGGCTAGTGCGAATATCCCGTACGACAGTGCCGCATAGCAAAGGACACCCCCTTCGATTAACCTGACGACCCGCACGATTAAATCCCGTCCGCCCAATTCTGGCTTTTTTAAAGTTTCTCGCTTACTTATAGCCCTCCCGCATAAAGAAAAAAAGAGGCACCTGCTCACACAGGTGCCTCAGGGATTCCGGTTGAGACTGACGTTTTAGTTCTTTGGTACTTCCCCTTCAAACTTGCGATCGGGACGCGTCGGCGGCGCAACGAGCACCTGTGCAACCGTTTTGACGTCATATCCGTAGGTTTCAGACTGATTAGTTACCGTGCGATCGATTTCGTAGTCCCCGGTCGTGGTATTTTGCTTGAAGCACTGCTCGGTGACTACACTGGTTTCCCCTCCGGTAAATCGCGCATCCTTGTCCGCGTGAGTGTTCTCCGCCCACTGGGGCTGCCAGTCGCGAACAGGCTTCAAGACGTTGGCATCGCTGGGCTCGATCACGGCCTTACGAATGCTCAGCATATTGGTGGCACCCGAAATGCCGCAACCTTTAAGAACACTGTCATCACCTTTTTCGATATTGAACAGGAACCCACGCGCAGATTCGCCATAGCTACCTCCTGGATTCATCCAGTAAGACAACGCACCTTCATTCGTGTCGGGGTTCATGTCGAAGGCGATAAACTTAATCGCATGAACATCAGAGTTTGCTGCATTTTCCGGGAGTGCCGCAAAATTGACCAGACCAGCCGTATCGAATGGCTCAATCGTCTTGACCATGCGCGCAAAGCGAGCTTCAAATCGCATGCGGGGATTGCCTTCATCGTCAGAACCGCGGGAATAATTGATCGACATCAGGTCGTGTTTGGCGGCGTCATTATTTGGGTCATTCTGCATCGCCTGATCCGGCCTTACACCAGCCCGCTGGAATGACAGGGTCCCTTTTGATCCTGCTGCGCTCGTCGAGTTAACGAGATTCAGCGAAGAAGTCCTGCCGTCCGGGAGCGCAAATTCAACGCGGCTATGGTAAACCGGCGAGCCGTCAGCATCATCCGCAAGGCGCGTGATCTTCGCTACCGTTACTGGCATCATTCCCTTCGTAGCAGTCGCCAGTGTCGCAGCCAGGTCAACGGAGCCGCCTACAGTGAGCGCGACATCCGTGCCATCTTTTTGCGCCTGACAAACCATGCCGGAAATGAGCTCCATGGCCTGGTCAACGCGCTCGACGGTTTCAGCAATCTCGTTTCGCGCAAAGGCGACCATACAAGATTCTTTGCCGCTGTCGTCCAACCCCGACTTGCTGCCAAAAGTCTTGTCATTGAGCTGGAATGGGTTCATGCCGGAGTCAAACTCATAACAGGTGAGCTTGGACATCGCATTGCGGGGCTTGAATACTTTAATATTGAGGCACTCGGAAACGTTCCCGCTCAGACGTTCCTTATTCTCTGCAACCTTCTCTTTTACCGACTTGTCTTTGTTGGGGTCTTCGACTTCCTCAGATTGCAGTGCCAAAGACGCACTGTCTACTGACTGCGGAAACACCGCGAGAGCCAGAGACGATGGTACGGCATCGGCCAGAGCGTTACTCCCGGACCCGCCGGACCCTGATCCGCCCGAGCCGGAAACGGCCGTTGACGATTCCTCATCGTCGTCATCATTTTTCTTTGAACAGCCCGCTACAAGAGCCGTTGCAACCACAGTACTGATCAGAATTTTGAGCGACTTTGACATGACCATAAGATTGAGTCCTCCCTTTGATGAAACAGGGATCGGCGGGACTCAAAAATTAGTTAATAAGAATAAATCACCATCAATGAAATTGGGGGTTTACCTCCACTCCAACGTCTTTTGGCGCTCCCCACAAAGAAAAATGTGAGATTTGCCACTAAAAACGCGGTGTCAGCCTCGTGCAGGGCTGGTACTCCTTTTGCACAATCGCGATCGCTTCGATCGAATAACCTGGATACGTAACTTGATTCGTACCGCATTCTTACGAGGAACTCCTGATGAACGTGATGAAATTAAAAATGGTAGCGTTCGCGGTGCTGACGCTTACTGCGTCCTGTGGAAAGCCCAACAATACACCGCAATTCTCTGCGCTCCAGGAGGAATGGGACCGGCGCAACGACCCCCGCCAGCTTCAGCGCGCCTATGAACATCACTTCGCAAACCTTCCCACCGTCGGAACCGCCGACCGTATCCCCTGGCCTGACACCTACTGGCCAAGCCGCGAAGGCGGCCTCGCCGCACGCTGGAATGGCGAATCTTCCGACGACAGCTGGAATTACGAGCTATTTAGCGAGGAAAAAGTGAAAGCCTTGTCCCATGAAGACCTCGACAAGCTCTCGCCAGCGGAGAAGTACGACATTTTCATCGGCAACTACGAATACGAATTTGTGAAATACGAGCGTCAGCGCACCAAACCCGACGATGAAGGCTGGTTCGGTCTGTGCCACGGCTGGGCACCTGCAGCTATTGCCTTTAAAGAACCAGCGCCAATCTCTCTAAAAGGTCCATCCGGCATCGAAGTTCCTTTCGGCTCCTCTGACATCAAGGCCTTGCTGACCTTTGCCCAGCAACACGCGCGCGAGTGGGGATCAAGCCAGACTCTCGGTGGGCGGTGTAACAAAAAAATTTACGAGGATCCGGACGCGGCTAAACTTCCCGAATGCCGTGACACCAACGCGGGGTCATTTCACATCGTACTCGCCAATCAGCTCGGCCTGGATCGCAAAGCATTTGTTGCGGATGTTCATCGGGATTTTCAGGTTTGGAACCAACCCATCTACGGCTTTGAGACCAAGGTGATCGAAGAGTCCGATAACGTATATGAAGGCGCGGCTCCCGGCACAGTGAAAATTGTCCGCGTCGAGACCCGTATGAAATACGTGGTTGAATCATCTGCACAGTACCAGAAGCTCGTGACTGATCCAGATAGCTTCCGCCATTTTTCTTCCAGGACTTACAACTACTCCCTGGAACTCAACGCTGACGGAAAAATAGCAGGTGGTGAATGGGCAGACATAGAGCACGATCGCCCCGATTTTCTTTGGGTGCAGACGCCAGCGCCCTTGCAAGGGTATTTCGCCAATTTGCGCCAAATTTATGAAGCAGCAACGACAGAAAATCACTAGAAGTCGAAGTGTAGTCGATTCTTTAGCCCAAAATCGACTAACCATATCTCTCAGATTTTAATGTCGTTCTTGTCCAGCAGGTGCCGCACAACGACAGAAGCGCAGGCCATGCCGAAAGCGGAGGTCACAAAACAGATGGTACCCATGATGACGTTGCGCATGTCGGAGATCTTCCGATCTCCGAGCTCAGCCGCATCGGCGGTCAATTCCAGTCGGCTGCGCTCGGCCTCCGGACTTTCAGGCTCCAGCGATTCCCGCGGCGTCTCCGACGAATATACTGCCGGTACACAATAAGGCCCCACGACCGAGAAGCCGTACTTACGGCGCAGGTAAACGCGCACCATACGCGCGAGGGGATCGACCTCGGTAAAGGCAAGGTCCGTGACCCGGACTCTGGTCGGATCAAGCCGCCCACCAGCACCCGTCGACGTCACAACGGGAATCCCGTTACGCAGACAGTAAACAATCAGTGCGCATTTATTACCGAGTTGATCAATGGCATCCACAACATAATCTGCGCCGCCGTTCAGAATCTCGGGCAGCGAATCAGGGTTGATCCTGTTGAAAACCGCATTGACCTCCACTGCCGGGTTAATGCTGCGCAGCCGTTCCGCGATGACTTCGACTTTTGGTCTGCCAATGGTCGAGTCCATAGCCGGGAGTTGGCGATTGATCGTCGTCAGAGAAACCCGATCGAAGTCCACTAACGTGATCCTGCCGATGCCGGATCGCCCCAGCGCTTCTGCCGCCCAAGATCCGACGCCGCCCATGCCGCAAACCACAACGTGCGAGCGATTGAGCATGCGCACACCATCCTCTGAAACCAGACGTCCCAGACGTTCAAATCTTCGATCGATATTCATAGACCCAAAAATTTCATAAGATTGCGGTTGCTGCGTTCGAGAATATTCGCCGGCGGTTCTCCCCGTGCACGGCTCAGACTTTCCGCCACTTCCAGAAGCCTGCGCGCTCCCTCTCCTTCGTTGAACCTGCCGTCGGATTCTACCAACAGAAACTCGGGTGGAATCGACTTCATGGCACTGTCACCACCCCCGAAAGACGCTGGTCCGACGGAGAAAAAAGTCCGGCCCGCGGGACCGTGCTTCAGATACCTCGCGATAACACCTTTGTCACCCGAAAAGCCATGAATCAATGCACCCTTCAGCTTCGGAGAATACTCCGATAGAATCTCAAGCGTCGCGGCCATGGCCCGCACCGAATGCACCACAATGGGAAGCCCTTCCTCAGCAGCGAGAACACACTGGATACGAAAAATTTCCTGTTGCCTCGTTTTCGCTCCTTTCGGCTCCTGCCGGGGAAGGCGTGAAAAATCAAGACCACATTCGCCGATCGCCTGGGGACGCCGCTCCGGCTCACGGAGGCTCGACCGCAACAGCAGCAGCGCCTCAGTGCATTCCGGGTGCGTGAGTTTATTCACCGCCCAAGGGTGCAGTCCAAACGCCATAAAAACATTAAATGCCGGGCATATTTCACGCGTAGCGGCTCGGCAGGCGATCTGGCGGCTCCAGTCTTCCGGATCGTATCCGCCAAAAAGAACGGTCGAGATGCCAGCAGCCCGGCAGGCTTCGATGCCAGACGAATAAGGACGGACGAGCACTGGCGACGCCCCTTCGCCGCTCCACTCTGCCACGTGGCAGTGGGCGTCGGCGAAGGAGTTAGCACAATGATTGTTTATGTCTCTGGCGCTTGTACTGGGAGCGCCCTCATGCTTAGAGGCTATTTTCAAGGGTTTTAACAACCCCTTCCGTCCGATCTTTGATGTCATCAATATTGGAATGGGGCTGGTGATCCAGCATCAATACTCCCCCCTCGAACTTGCTCCAGCGATCCCCGTAGTAGATCTTATTTTCATTCACGATCGAAATTTTCTTCAACGCACCATGCAGAGCCTCTTTTCCCATGGCATCCGCGCAAATAGACTTAAGGGCGGCCTCAACCGGTTCAAAGTAAACTTTTGGCCAAGCCTCAGCATACAGATGGCTCATGCCGTCTTCAGCTAGCTGTTCCCACTTCACCTCGATTTCAATAGTCATACCCGCAGCGGCATCGATCTTCTTCTTCCACTCGAGGAATGCTCCATCCTGAAATTCCTTAACCGCCCGTTTCTCAGCCAAGCCCATCTTGATTCCTCCTTATGTAATTTCAATAAATACTGTTACTTACGCGCCACCTATGTTGGCGACCTTACCCAATCGACACGCCACAATAATAGTTGAGTTTTTTTATTAAAATGTTTAATATGAATACGATTTTTATTAATAATACTTATCTTTCACGGTGCTTTTATGAGCATTTTAAACATCAATTTGGTGGATCTTGATCTTCTGCTGCAATCCTACCGGCTGTGGCGCGGGCAGCCAATCAGTAAGAGACTGTATTTAATCACTTTTTTTATGGTCATGTGCGGCGTTGGTGCCGCAGGGACCATGATGCGGGCTCTGGGACGTCCCGATGCTCTCCCCCACATTGGTGGTACCACTCTCTCTAACCGGGAAATTCTGCGAGAGACGCTGATAGAACAGTTAGCCACCGCCCGCGCGGAGCTCCAGGAATTTGCGCTCCAGGTAGAAAACACGCGAGCCCGCCTGCGTCGACTGCGCGAGGCTAAAGCCCCTACAGATCTGGAAATGACCCGCCGCCTTGGTGCTGAAGCTGCCTGGATGACCATCAGGCAGGCGAAACACCTCCAAAAGCGTCAGGATTCGCTGAGTAGACTTGCTGAGAAAGTCTTCGCGGACTGGCGCAGGGAGATCAGAACTGTGCGTAACCAGGCAGAACGCCAGGCACTCGTAACCCACTACAAACAGGTCCGTCGTGAGCTAAACTCCTTGCTTAAACAGCAGGCCCAACTCATCACAACCGCCGGTGCCTCAGCAAACGACCTGACGAATGTCGCACGCGAGTTGGAGCAATCAAGTCTTTCTGAGCTCAATATGTCCCGCCAAACGTCCGGGGACGTGGACTCCGGATTACTGTCCGCTTCGCGTCAGGTGCTGAAAAGCATCGCCTCAGTAGATCAATTCCGAAAATCGGCGCGGACAATTGCATCTTTGAGCCAGCCGCGCTAAAACGTCGGTCATGAAATACTTCGGCAAATCCTGGGATAACTCCCAGATATACGCATCATTGTCGTCCCCTGCCTTTGCTGCGGACATGGAAAAATCCCGCTCGCTGATCCAATCGATCCGCGAGAGGTCACAGCCTCTCATCCCAATGCTGCCGGCAGCGGATACTCTCAGCCCCGAAGACGAAAAAACGGCGGCCGCTTTGCTGCAGCCTGTGTTCGCCGACTTTGACCAACTCATTGTTTCATTGCGCAACATGTCGGTCTTTGCCAACTGCATCATCAGCGTCGATGGTGGAAACGCCGAGGCGAAAAAAACCATTGGTGCTTTAGGCCAACTCGCCGGTGAGGCCGAGGAAGCTATGGTGACCGCACGCCTCCTGCTCGACACCTGCAGCGATCGTCTGGTCGCCGCGTTCCTCGACAGCGACGGCACTCGTCCACATTCTTTTGTTGTGCACTACTCGCGTCGCCGCCGCGCGTTTCGACTCTCCCAAAAAGAAGAGTCTCTGCTGTCTGCTCTCAAAGTCGACGGCATCACTGCCTGGGGTACGCTTTACAGCAACATCAGTGGCACGTTGAAATGTGAGGTCAGACTTCCCGAAGGCACCATAAAAACGATGGGGGTAGCTGCAGCGACTGCTTTGACCGAGTCACCCGATGAGGCAACGCGCAAGGCCGCCCTCGATGCCGTCGATCGCGCATGGGCCACACAGGACGAGCCCTGCACCGCTGCGCTTAACGCTATTACCGGCTGGCGGCTTGCGACGTATCGGCGGCGCAGCCACACCAAACCCATGCATTTTCTCGATCAGGCCCTGCAGGACTCGCGGATTGAACGAGCGACCCTGGATACGCTGCTAAGCTGCGTGAGAAAACACCGAGACACGGCACAGCTCGCCTTGAAATTAAAAGCACGTGCGCTTAAGAAGAAAAACCTTGGCCCTTGGGACATGTTTGCACCTTGTCCGGCGCCTGCGCAAAAAACGATGACTGAAGACTCGGGAAAAATGACGTTTGGTGACGCCATCGCGATGATCGCGGATGCCTATGGAAGCGTGAACCCTGAGATGGGAACCTTCGTTCAGATGATGGCTGATCGCAACTGGATCGAAGGCACGGTATCCGACAGCAAGCGGCCCGGTGGATACTGCACAAGCTTTGCGAAGCCGCGCGAGCCCCGGATCTATATGACGTATACGGGCGGCATGAAAGATGTCGTGACATTAGCACACGAGCTCGGCCACGCCTTCCACACGTGGACGATGCGTGACCTGCCTCTGGCCGAGTCCGGCTATCCCATGACGCTTGCCGAAACCGCCAGTATCTTTGGCGAGACCTTGGTCCAGCAGTCGCTTTTAGCGAAAGCTTCGGCTTCGACCGACCAATGGGAGACGCTTAAAGTCTGCTGGTCGGATGCCAAAGAGGCTGAGGGGTTTCTGTTAAACATTCCCGCAAGGTATTTGTTTGAAGGCGCTCTGAATGAGCGCCGCTCCCGCGGCACGGTCTCCGCTGATGATTTGCGCGGCATGATGCGCGATGCCTGGAGTGAATGTTACGGTGAGACCCTCTCCGAAATGAACGAGATGTTTTGGGCGAGCAAACTGCATTTTTATATCAGCGGCGTCAGTTTCTATAATTTCCCCTATACCTTTGGCTACCTCTTTGCTTTGGGGGTCTACGCACAAAGGGCAACCCTCGGCGCCGATTTTTTTCCGGCATACAAATCCCTCTTACGGGACACCGGCCGCATGACCGCCGAAGAGGTCGCGAGGAAACATCTGGGAGTCGACCTGCGGGAGCCCGATTTCTGGAACCGCAGCCTTGCGGTCGTCAGCAACAAGGTCGCTCAATTTGAGAAAGTCCTGGGAGGACTTGGTTTTTAACCTGTGCTTACTTCACCGCCTCCATCCGGTAAATATAGATAGCTCCCGCGTCTTTATAGAGGGTGGTATCAAATTCGTTCGCCCCAATGACAAAGTCATCCAAACCGTCGCCGGTGATATCCGAATATTCGACCGCAACTCCGAAATTAATCGACGCTCCATCCGGATTATACAGCACCTGCATTAAATCATCGGCTGAGTCCGGCGTCTTCATACCCATTCCCGAAAGTATCTGGACGTTACCGGTTGCACCCGACTGACCTGTTCCACCTGGATGACTAATAGCGAAGTCCGCAACTCCATCTCCATTGATATCTGGCAATAGCCTTGCCGTGGACCCGAGCCCAGAACCGGTCGATCCCTCCTGGTGCTTTACTACCTTAAATGTCCCATTTTTCTTCACAGCAATGACGTAATATTCCGGTGTAACAGTTGTGTTAGAGATCAAGCCATTAGTGTTCCCGACAAATATGTAAGCATCTGCAACGAAATTGACCCCAGTGGAGTCATATGCACCAAAGTTAGGCAGTCCGATTACAGTCGACCCAAATCCTTCGCGCCCGGGAAATCCCAGATCCTGGAGATCAAATCGCGAAATATTGAGAATGATACGAGTGTCTCCGCCACAAACAGCACCATCGGGCATCGACATATCCATGACATAAACGGCACCACGCCCCAAAAGTGTCGGTGTAAGATCGTATACAGGTAATCCCGGCAATCCGATGACTAACTCTGGTGAATCACTGAAACCAGCACCGTCCATGTTTGTTGCAAAATTTGGCATTAGATCTGCTGAGGTTCCAAATTTATCCGCGGGAAGGCACCCTTCAATAGATTTTTCCAAAGAAGTCTCAGCATTTGATGCCATAGTCTGCGTCCGAAACACTTTCAGACGCCCCCTCTCTGTCATGTATTTAGGGTCAGTCATAACGAAATAGTCGTAATCAATCATGGCCTGCGTAATAGTCTTCACCCTCGACATCTGCTGCCAATCGGGGTTCAAAACGTTAGTTTCGACACTCTGTGAATTGAAATCAGAAAGCGTACCGACACTGATCAATGCGTCACTATTGGCAGAGTAAATTTCCGAATCGCTCCCGGTCGGAGCCATTGTTGGCTTTTTTCCATTGCCGAAAATCAGCGCTTTAGCCGTCGGTGCCCAGGCAAGAGTTTGGCCAAGTCGGTCCTGCATCGAATTGCTACAAATGTTTCGGCTGATGACTCCATCTAGCACTGAATAAAGGGAAATAGCACCAGTAGGTCGGCCGTCGCATCGGGCTCCCGACTGTCCAATCGCAAAATCTGGCGCGCCATCGCGGTCGATATCCGGCAGGCCGGCGAGCGAGATACCGAATTTGGCGTCCGTCGAAACGCCAGTAAGCCGAGTTGGAAGGGATGGTGCCAGCTTAAGAAAAGCAAATTCCAGCCACGCACCCTCAGGACCAACATAGCCTCCTCCGTTGCCGGGAGGTGGCGCACCGTTTCCGCATGGCCCTGGGGGTGGACAGTTTGCCGAAGCAGCGCTTTTGCCCGGACTGGACAGGTACATTGCATCTGGCTTCGCTACAGCATTTTGATTTGCCAAGCTTGTCGCAAAGGAGGCACCGAGGTAAGACCCCGATACCGGAGTCCCGGTTAAAGTCAACAAAGGCGCTCCATCGCTTCCCATATCATCTGAATTGATGACGCTCAATTTGTAGATCAATACTTTGCCGGCATCCCAGACACCATTGACTCGGGCTCTTGGAGCTGTGATGGCAAGTTCAACGATTCCGTCATTGTCGAAATCGCCTGCGGGTCCGATAAAATAGCCAAGACCGTTCCCAGATTCCCCACTGACGCGGAGACTGTGTGTTTTCGCTCCGCCGGTTCCGCCAAAAATCCGCACCTGACCACCCTGCCAGGAGCTATTTGAGACTGCCAACTCTTCTTTCCCATCCGCATCCACCATATCGCCTATATTCCAGACCCTCGCGGCGAATCGGCCATACTCCCAAGTATCGCCACCCTCAGGTTGAATCTCGCTGCATTTTGTCCAGTTTGCTGGCGCGCCAGTCTTTTGCAGCAGATAAACAACGCCGTTTGCCTGACCTCCGGAAGATTGCTCGGGCGCTGCCACAGCGATTGTGGCGGCACTTGTGCATGTCCCACCAGACCAGTTAAAATTTCTCATATGCGCCACAGATGCTCCAAAACCTGTCCAGCTACCTGTCGGAGAATAACTGCGGATCGCAGCAAAAGACGCCCCGCTGAGCGCCATTTCATGGACAGCACCAACGACCAGACTCGTGTTATCCAGATAACCCGGTTCGGTAACCGCTACGGTTTGCGGTCCTGAAGTGGAACGAACACAAGCGAGTGCCTTTCCAAAATAGCGACTCATGCCGCCCATCGCCGCGTTATCGTCTATTGCGGTGAGTGGAAAGTCGTTACCACAGCGATTAACATTTTGCTGGGTAACCGGATCCCAATCCATCCAACAGGAGTATCCTGGCGCCGGGTCCGACATCCCCCCCGGACTCGCCGCATATGTCGCAATATTTTGATAGGTCGTAAGGCTGTAGGCATAGATTGCACCGACGTTCGTGTACGTATAGCCGTTCCGGACGACCTGCGCCTGGGGCGCAGCGACAATCAATTCATCCTTGTTATCACCATCCAGATCGCACGTGACCATAGTCGCGCCATAACCGGCATTTCGCGGTCGGTTCTCAGTCAACGTCGCCAAAGTCACCTTCGTCGCCGGATTGATAATTTCGACAATGCCGCACTGAGTGCACGTCGGAGTATCTGATGAAATCGTCGAGACCGCTAATTCCGCAACCCCATCACCCGTAAGGTCACCTACAGCAATCATCGCCCGCCCAAGATACGAGTCCTTGCCTGCATCACCTTTGTTATCGGACTTTGGTTGATACGCTTCGCGAAGCACTTTCAGTTCAAAGGATTTTGTCTGTCCAGATGTGACCCAATCAGATGCATTCCCGGCACTGTCGATTGCTCTGACTCGCCAGTAGTAAGTTCCCTGAGCTGTCAGTGGTGGCGAAATCTTTACCGATGTGTCTACAGTCTGCATCGCTCTCAAAGGCGATCCAGAATAATTTGATACTGAAAAAACCTGCACCTCATAACTCAATGCATCAGGAAAATTAGCTTGCCACGCAAGTGGGGTGTTAAAAGCTCCGGTAGGGGACGCCGGCGCAAGCAATTCGATGCGGTTAGAAACAGGCGCAGCCCTATCCAGGGTTAATGTTGTAAATAGTTCGCCACGACCACCAATTGAGTTCCCGGCTTCATCTGAAAACTGGGCATAAATAATTTTGTCGCCGTCTGTAGCGCCACTAATAGTAAATGAGTGGGTCTCAGCGAAGGCGACAAACACCGCAGAAGTGAGTCCTTCCACCGTTTCAGCGAACCGCATTTTTGCTGCGCCTTCGGCCGAAAGAAGCAAGGGAACGGTAATTGTATTTATGATCCCATCGGCATCATTGACGGCTATTTTGCCGAGATAGGGGGCTTCGCGGTCAATTGTAATCGACTGTTTCGCCGTCAGGCCGCCGCTATCAACCGCCTCAAGATAAATGGTGACAACGCGCGCGCCTGAGCTAACCGGAAACGCAAGGTCAATCTCAGTCTTTTTCGAGTCAAATGGACGAAACACAGCATCGCTGAAGTCCTGTACTGTTGATAGTCGGTATTTTGATGCACTACTCATTTTTATCCGTAAATTCGCGACGCCAGTGTCGACACTGAAGTCAGTCAGGATGAACTCAGATATTTTTGGGCCTTTCGCGATATCAAGTACGCCTGGTGTAAGTCTGGTTGTGGACTTTTCCGCAACGACCACATCAGTCCATTCGATGGCGTTGAAACCACTTCGGTCAGCCCGGAGGGTAAACGTGCCGGGAGGAAGAAATCCAAGGAGGAATACTCCCGTGTTGTCGGTTTTGGCGATGTGCGTGGTTCCAGGAATATAAATGTCAATTCCTGTCGGATCTTCATTGGTCTCAAGGGTGACTTTCCCTACAATCGCCCCAACTTTACGGGCGGTATGGGAACCCGTTTGCAAAGTCGGCTTTCCGTCGGATCCTACCGTAAGTTCGCTGTTACTGATGACGATGGGTGTCCTCAGCCCGACTGCATCACCAGCGGATTCCTCCGTCAAAAAAATGCTCTTTAATCTCGCCAGTCGCGGAATCGCTGCTGCCCCAACGCCAGTCAGTCCCATTTGCGCCGTGTTGACGTTAAGCGTGAAAGGACCTCCAGGAGTCGTTTTTGTTTCACTGAGGACCTCCCCGTTATCGTCAACGAGCTGGACCGTCCGGCTGGCTACGACGTCAGCAGAAGCACTACCATTGGTTGCGGCAGGATCCAGGCTCAAGGACCCGGACACCTGAATCGTCTCCGGAAAGGTCGCCGTCGCAGGCTGTCCACCCCCCCTTTCAGATTCCGATGTCTTTTTAGAACAGGCTGCCGAAAACACCATGAAAGCGGCCAAAATGACACGCATCATCATCGCTCCTTATTCCGGATTCTCTTAGACAGGTCGGTACAAGTCCCGAATAACTTTAGGTAGTGGGCATAGGTTGATTTAAAATTTTCGATTTGATTTCAGTGGTTTACAAAATTCTGCCGACTGTGAGAATTTTCACTGTCTTCTCATTTGGTCAAGATTAGACTGAATGCCAGGAAGTGATTTTAATTAATTCTATGAATTTGCTTTAATTTAATGATAACCATGCCTTTACATAAGAAACCTAAAAGGGGGACTTAATATGAGAATCCTAGTTGTAGAAGACGATGCACCATTGGCGAGCATTCTTGTCCGGACGCTTCGTGAAGAGTCCTACGCTGTGGATCACGCTGCCGACGGCCAGGAGGCTGAGTGGCTGGCGTTTGAAAATCCTTACGACCTGATTGTTTTGGACCTTATGATCCCCCGCAAAGACGGCCTGACCGTCCTGAAAGAGATCCGCGCCGGCGGGATCGTCGCGCCTGTTCTCATTCTTACGGCTAAAGACTCGACCGCCGACAAGGTCGCGGGTCTCGACGTCGGAGCTGATGATTACCTGACAAAGCCCTTTAGCCTGGACGAACTCACAGCGCGGGTGCGGGCTCTGTTGCGCCGCCAGTCCACCGAGCCGGTTACTGTCATTGAGGCAGGTCCGCTCAAGATCGATACGAGCCGCAAGGAAGTCCGTCGCGAAGACAAACTTATCGACCTGACGGCGAAGGAATACGCACTCCTTGAGTACCTGGCCCGACACGCCGGATCGGTCTTAAGTCGCACCCAGCTTTCGGAACATGTGTGGGACATGAACTTCGAACCCACGTCCAACGTGGTCGATGTATACATCGGTTACCTTCGCAACAAGGTCGATCGTCCCTTCGGCTACCCGATCATCAAAACCTTACGTGGACATGGTTATATGATCGATAACGAAGCAACCCCCGATAAGGCACCCGGGGCTTTGCGGCCAGCTGCTCCAGCGGGTGTGGTTGAAGCACGCAGCTAACGATTTTTGACTTCGCGATGTGACTCACATGTATCTAAACCGAATCCCAGTTCGCTTACGACTCTCACTGGGCCATGCCGTATGGATGGCCCTCCTGTTTGCCGGACTGGGATTCGGTCTTTATCGGGTCGTGCAGCATAATCTCTTCCAAAGCGTTGATGCCGCCCTCCTGGCCTCAGCCCGATCGATCAGCGATGCCCGCTTCGTGCGGGGGTTCAATAGCCCACTTATGGAGGAATTTCTCACCCGTTTCTTTGGTGAACGCTACATTCGCCCCTACGCGCAGCTTGTGGATCTGTCAGGTAAGATCTCCGCAAAGACAGAAAATATCAGAGTGAGTTTGCCGGTCACGCCGCTTGCCGTTGCCAATGCGGAAAGAGGGCTCGAAACATTCGAAACCTTCAAACGTTCCGCAAGGGGTGCCTCGCCCTTTCGGCAGATCACACTTCCTGTTGTCTATCAGGGGCGGTTTACCGGTGAATTGATTCAGGTCGGCGCACCGCTGGATTCGACCCTTGGGTCGCTGCACGAGATCGGTCTGGTGCTTTGGTTGGCCTTGCCAATCGGACTCCTGGTGTCGGTTGTTTTTGGGTACAAGCTCACCAAACATGCATTTGAACCCGTCACTAATATTCGGATGGCCGCCGCCAAGCTTGGAGTCAATGACCTAGGTGTACGTCTGCCGCTCCCCCCGGCGAAAGACGAACTCCGCGGACTCGCGGGAAGTTTCAACGACATGCTCGACCGACTCGAAGATGCCTTCAAACGCCTTCGATGCTTCAGCGGCGACGTCTCCCACGAACTGCGCACGCCCATCGCTGTCATGCGGGCTGAGGCCGAGTTAGCACTGCGGCGGGACCGATCGCCCGAAGAATACAGGGAAGCGCTGAAGAACATCGTCAATGAAACGACGACTATGACGACCATCGTCGAGGATCTTTTGCTTCTGGCCCGTGCGGAAAGCCGCGCGCTGGCCATGCGGTGGGAGGATATCGATACCATTCCGTTTATCCGTCAGGTCGTCGAACCGATCCGCCCCGTATTTGAAAAAAAGCAAATCGAACTTGAAATCAAAGACGAAGCGGCACCGATCCTGTTTACCGGAACTTCTGGTTTTGTCGCTATTGTCTTGAAAAACATTCTTTTGAATGCTGCCAAACATTCCGCACCGACGGCAAAAGTGACGTTGGAAGTTTCCCGGAACCTGACCGAGACCATTTTCAAGGTGACAGATCAGGGAGAGGGTATTCCCGAAAGCTCCCTTCCCTACATTTTCGATCCGTTCTACCGGGCCGATACCGCACGCAACCGCTCCGCCGGAGGAGCTGGAGTGGGATTGAGTCTTGCCATGGCCTTAGTCAGGCTGCACAATGGTACGATTGATGTCGCCTCGAAGGTTGGAGTCGGATCTACGTTTGCCGTTCGGATTCCTGATCGGCAAGCCGGGACTTTAGCGCAAGTGCCTAAGCCGGGGTCCCTCACTGTTGCAACAAACAGCGCCAGCCCCGTCCTGGTCTGACATCAAATCTCTGGAATATAACTCGCATGGGAGGGCTCAAAATGAACCTTTTATTGAAACTGCTTTCTCCAGTCCTTCCGTCGACATTGTATGTAGCCGGGATGCTGGTCAGCCCGTTTGCCATCGCACAGGATGTGAGTGCTAAGCGACTTGCTCCCGCAGCAACGCCCTCTCCCAACGGCTCTGCCAGCCGAAAACCACCAGCAATCACCGCTCAGGTCAAGCGCACGCCACCAGTCTGGGAAGTGCTTGGCCAGTTACAAACTCCCGAGTCAGTCTATTTTGATCCGGCATCTAAAATGATTTTTGTTTCCAACATCAACGGCTCACCCACGGCTAAAGATGGAAATGGCTGGATTGGTATCCTCCACGTGACTAAGGACGGCAGCGGACCTGATGGGGTCGAAAAAATGATTGAGGGTCTCAACGCCCCGAAGGGCCTGCGCGCTGCTGCCGGTACACTTTGGGTCACCGATATCGATGAAGTGGTGATGATCGATATCGGCACCCGAAAAATTTCACAGCGCATAAAAATTCCAGAAGCTAAGTTCCTAAATGACCTCGCAATCGATGACAAGGGTCGGATCTATGTGTCGGATACTGTCAACTCCGCGATTTATGTCATTGAGGAAGGCAAGCCTTCTCTATTTGTCGCGGGGCCAGAATTCCAAAGTCCCAACGGGCTGTTGTTTCATTCAGGCAAACTGTACGTCGCCGCCTGGGGCCTGGTCACCGACCCGGAAACATTCGCCTCAAAAGAGTTTGGACATGTTTACGCAATCGACGTGAAGTCGCGTAAATTTAAAAATGTCACAAAGAAGCCCCTTGGCCATCTGGACGGCCTGGAACGTACAAAAAACGGTCACTTCCTCGTGTCCGATTGGCAGGCTGGAAAAGTATATCGCCTCGATGACAAAGGCCGCACGTCGCTCATAGCAGAGGGCATAAAAAATGCGGCTGATTTAGGGTTGAAGGAAAATGTCATACTGGTACCGGCAATGAGCGGCAACAGCCTGTCAGCATATCTATTTAAATAGGTGTTCGACTAGATCAAATCTGCAATCGTTGAGGTCTTCAATCGATCCAGATTCAAATTAGCAACCTTGGCGATTGCCCGAAGCTTGGCCTGCACGTCCAGCGGCAGGTCATTCTTCCATCCGGCCATCCATTCCTGCGCGCCTCTGGTCAGTTCTGAATACGCGACATCAAGACTGAGCTTTTGATCCGGAAACGCCGGAAAAAAAGCCGAAGATTCCTGTGATATTGTCGTGACAATAAGGTTGCGCTTTCCCAGAACGTCAAGAGCGTCCTGAATCCAACTCAAAGGCAGTTTCATTTTATGTGCCAGTTCCATCGTCGTGAGTCCGGTGCCGGTCCCCTCACGAAATTTATGATAGACAGTCAACAGCACAATCAGCGGCAAAATCCCCTGTAAGTGTGCATTGCGCAGCCTCTCCAGGGGTGTCTCAGCAGTCGTAAAGCTCTCTTCGCTTTCCTGGCGAGGAAGCCCCTGCGCTACCCGCCATGACACCAGTGCGCCAAACAAAATGATGACCCATGAGAGATAGAGCCACATCAAGAAAACAGGTACTGCCGCCAGAGCTCCGTAGACTGAAGCATATTTTGAAAATCCGGAGATGTAGTAAGCGTAGAGTCGACCGCCCTGATGAAACATAAGCGAAGCTACCAGTGCTCCGAAGGCGGCTTGCCGAGCCGTAACCGTCGTATTGGGAACAACCTTAAACAAAAGAAAAAAGAAACAAAATATCCCCGCCCAAGTAGCTATACTTCGGAAAAAATCCCCAAACAACGAAGTCGTTGCCTCAACTTCTTCTTTAATTCCCAGGAAAGCATATAGAGAATCCAGATGCATTGAAGAGGCCGCGCCGATCACGATTGCCGCGGCAAAGACTCCCAGAGTCAAAAAGGTCCAAAAATAAATGAAGCGAATGAACATGTTTCGCACTTCAGTCACGTTCCAGATGCGATTGAGGGCCATTTCAATCTGGCGCAACAGCAATACGAAAGTCGCAATCAAAGCTGCAAAGCTCGTAATACCAATTTTCTTGATATCGAGGTTAGCGATGAAGTTACTCAGATATTTGACCGCTTGCTCCCCACTCCCCGCTGCGAGGTTTTCGAGAATGAAGGAATGAACCTTGGAAAGCAGAGCACTCTGCTCACCCATGAA
>Ga0154020_10002541_pt1 | contig 22229 bp, 17 predicted proteins | sample Klosneuvirus_201_FD_109709 | JGI IMG/M metagenome (GOLD analysis project Ga0154020, IMG submission 109709) | Active sludge microbial communities from wastewater, Klosterneuburg, Austria - Klosneuvirus_20160825_MG | ecosystem: Engineered > WWTP > Aerobic digester > Activated sludge | place...
CAGGTATTTGGATCCCCGAACGTTCCTTCATACGTGATTACAACTAATACCGGTGTGACTGATGCAAGTGATCAGGTTTATTATAAATTCAATACAAGCCTGACACAATACGATGTTCGTCCGAAAACATTTTCTTTGAAGAACGAATTTCCATATAAGAATTTTAATACAGGCCCTTTTGCAATCAATGGATCATTGGCAAATCTTGGTATGCAAAACTTAACCAGCATGGTTTTGAATTACTCTGTTGATGGAGGGGCTGCAGTAAGCTCGCCTGCTCTCACTGTTAGTGTGGCCGGTGGCGCATGTTTTAACTATAATCATCCTAATGCATGGACCCCTACTTCTCCGGGCTGGCACACAGTTAAGTTTTGGGCAAGCGATCTGAATGGAAATGCTGATGAGGATATGAGCAATGATACCATCACGTCAAAAATATTCGTTTATGATAATGTTCCGGATGTTCACAAAGTAACTGTCGAAGAGGCTACAGGTACCTGGTGCGGATGGTGTCCTCGCGGTACCGTTTACATGGACTCATTATCAAAAGTTCACCCAAATACTACTGTATTAATTGCAATTCATGGCGGTTCAAGCTCAGAGCCGATGCTGCTTAGCGATTATGCAAACGGAATGAGTTCAAAAATTGAAGGTTATCCGGAAGTCCTCGTTGATCGTGTTTATGTTAACGATCCGTCTTCGGCATTCTCTCTGTATAATTCTCACATCAACGATTTTGGTTTAGCTGATGTCGGACTGGCAGTAAATTACAATGCATCGAACCGTGAGGCAGTAACAACTGCAACAATCACTTCTGCTGTGAGTATTGATGGCGACTACAGACTTGCATGTGTCTATACTGAAGATGATGTTTCAGGTACTGGAAGTGCGTATAGCCAGGTAAACTATTATTCAGTAGCCTGGAATAATGCAAACGGTTATACCCCGCCGGGACCGTTGAGCGGAGGTGGCCATGACTGGGCTGCGTCATCGAACCCTATATCTTATACCATCATGGAATATGACTTCGTTGCACGCACGATTCAAGGTGGTTTTAACGGACAGACCGGTAGCTTACCGTCAACTATGACTGCATCCGGTGTCTATACGTATACTTTCCCTGCATACACAATTCCTGCGAGTTATGATCCTGAGAAAATGAAGGCTAATATTCTGCTGATGGATGCAACTAATGGAATCATTATGAATGCAAATAGCATGTCTTTGATCACGGTAGGAATCAGTGACCCTGCTTCCGGAAAATACAGCATATCCGTATCTCCTAATCCTGCTGTTAATCAGATTTATGTTAACCTTAATTTCAAAGATCGTGACAACGTAAATCTTGTAATAACTGACATCCTCGGAAAAGTTTGTTACACGAGTGATATGGGAACAGTTGTTGCCGGCGAGCATCGTTTGCCGGTTGATATCAGCAAACTGTCTTCGGGTACTTACTTCATGACACTTGTTGGAAACAATGGAACTGCTACAACTAAGTTTGTTAAATAAATTTTAGAACACAAAACACAAAAAGGAGGTGTACCTTGTACACCTCCTTTTTTTTTATTCTTTTTTCTAAATCATTATTATCATCCTGCCGAAGCAGATTAAGGTTGAATTCAATTTACTGTTTTTTTGCTTGTTCTTTTGAAAATGAAGTAAACCGGCACGCCCAATAAAATAATAATCAGGCCGTAGAAACTAAATTCACTTTGATAAATAAGCATGTTCAAGGCAACAAGTGCTGCAAGTAATATATAAACCGCTGGCAGTACAGGATATCCAAAGGCTTTATATGGCCTTTCCATTTCCGGTCGTTTCACTCTTAATACAAACAAGCCACTGATGGTAAGAACATAAAATATCATTACTGCAAACATGATATAGTTTAGTAGGTCATTATAAGTTCCGGAGAAGCATAGAAGGCATGCCCAAATACATTGCATAGTGAGTGAATTAGCAGGCACATGATTTTTATTCAGCGTTCCGGCCTTCCTGAAAAACAGTCCATCTTTTGCCATTGCGTAGTAAACACGAGCTGCTGTAAGGATGATTCCATTCAGGCAGCCAAAGGTTGAAATCATGATCATTGCCGCCATAAAGAACCTTCCTTTTTCTCCGAGTACCGTGTTCATCATCAAAGTGGCGACACGGCCATTTTCCGCATTTTTTATCTGATCAATTGGTAATACATAGATATAGGCAATGTTAGCAAGCAGGTAAAGAAAAATGACAGTACTTGTTCCTAACAGGAGTGAGAGTGGGAGATTTCTTTGAGGGTTTTTTACTTCTCCAGCAGTATAAGTAATATTGTTCCAGGCATCTGCAGAAAATAAGGACCCGGTCATAGCAGCTCCAAAGACACCGAGAGTAGTCAAAGTGAATACATCCGGAAATGCAGGCTTGAAATTTTCAATGTTTCCAACGCTGTGATAGCCAAAATAAAGTCCCAGTATGACAAGCAATAGTAATGCAGCAACCTTAGTGATGGTGAATATATTTTGGAGCAATGCACCCGCTTTTACTTCGCGGAAATTATAGATACTTAAAAGAATGATGATGCTGATTGCCAGGATTTGCTGACTACTGATGGAAAAACTTCCCATGCTTATAACAGTGTTAGTTCCGGATATTTCAGGTATGAAAACCCCCGTGAACTTCGCAAAGGCTACGGCTACAGCTGCGATCGTGCCTGTCTGGATGACCGCGAACAATGTCCAGCCGTAAAGGAAGCCATACAATGGGCCAAAAGCTTCTTTTAAATAAATATATTGTCCCCCGGCTTTAGGCATTGCAGAGGCAAGTTCACCATAGCTTAGGGCGCCAAGAATGGTTATAACTCCTGTAATGACCCATGCCATGATCAGCATTCCCGGTGTTTCAACTTTTGATGCAATCTCAGCGGATACAATAAAAATTCCGGAACCAATCATGGAACCAATAATGATTGCAGTTGAATCCAGAAGAGATAATTGCTTCGATAAACCGTTGTCTTTGGCCATACAATGAAGTTTAGATCAATTTTGCCTCCAATAAACGAATTTCGTTTTACAAATTGTAATTTTGCGGCATGACGCGTTTGCAATTATATGAACAGATCACATTGAAAGGATCTTATTTATGCATTGGGCTGGATACTGATATTACAAAGATTCCCAAGCATCTTTTGAAACATGAAGATCCTGTCTTCGAATTTAACAGGCAAATCATTGACGCAACGAAGGAGTATTGTGTTGCTTATAAGCCTAATCTCGCCTTTTATGAATCACGTGGCCCTATAGGGCTGGAAAGTTTAGAACGAACAGTGAGGTACATTCCTAATGAGCTTTTCACAATTGCTGATGCCAAGCGAGGTGATATTGGTAATACTGCGGAAATGTATGCCCAGACTTTCTATGATTTCTATCGTTTCGATGCCGTGACTGTAGCTCCTTACATGGGGCATGATTCAATTTCCCCCTTTGTACGGCCGGGAAATTGGGTGATTCTGCTTGCCTTGACCAGTAATACCGGATCGAAAGATTTTCAGTTGTCCGAATTGCAGAATTCGGCAGGTCAGTCAGACGAAATGCTATTTGAACAGGTGTTGAGGAAGTCGAAAGAATGGGCAGGTCCGGATGAAATGATGTTTGTAGTTGGCGCTACTCGTCCTGAAATGATAGAAAGAATTCGAAAGATAGTACCTGATTATTTTTTATTGGTGCCGGGAGTCGGTGCTCAGGGAGGAAGCCTTGCCGAAGTTTCTAAGGCAGGACTGAATGCTACCTGCGGGTTACTGGTGAATTCATCACGACAAATTATCTATGCTTCACAGACGGAAGATTTTGCAGACAAAGCAAGGGAAGCTGCAAAGAAAATGCAAATGGAAATGAGAAAGCAATTGGAAAGTATAATTGTATAGTCTGCCGTTTCGTTTTCTGGATATGTTTCAATATTTTTTTTCTGATGCACTTTTTCGATATCTCCTACATAAAATATAATGTCTTATAGATTGAGAGCTTTCTGTTCTTTTAAATCTATTGGGTCTTTTTCAAATTGCCTTTTCTGTTTTCTTATAAGTTCCTTCTTTTATTGGACATTATTTTGTTTTGCATGAAATATCTTGTACGAAAGATAGTATCATGACAGAAGCTTTTTTGCATTACATCTGGCAACATCAATTATTTGATCATATAGATTTGTTAACCACCGATGGCCTAAAACTCGAAGTGCTTAAGCCGGGAGTATATAATACCGACTCGGGGCCGGATTTTTTCAGTTCTCACATTCGTTTTGATGAAACCTTATGGGTTGGCACAGTTGAGATTCATTTGAAATCTTCAGAATGGAAAAAGCACAAGCATGATAAAGATGCAGCTTATGACAATTGTATTCTTCATGTTGTATTTGAAGAGGACGAAGAAATATTCCGAAGAGATGGACAGAAGCTACTGACCTTGGAGTTAGAGGGCCGGTTTGCCGGATACGTGTGGGATAATTATCAAGCATTGATGGGAACATATTCCTGGATTCCTTGCGCACACAGAATACATGAAGTTGGTTCGATACTTATTAATCCCTGGCTTGACAGACTTGCTGCAGATCGTCTTGAAAAAAAGACTTTACAAATCTTTCAAATGCTGGAGAATAATAATGCGGATTGGGAGGAGACCTTTTATCAATTGTTATGCTCGGGTTTTGGATTTCAGATTAATGCTCTGCCATTTGATATGCTCTCAAGACAGGCACCTTTCAAGTTATTGCAAAGATACAGCGATAGGTTAAGTCAGGTTGAGGCCATTTTGTTTGGATGCGGAGGATTTTTAGAAGAAGAGATGAAGGATGAATATGGGAGCTCTTTGCAAAATGATTATTTGCATTTAAAGAATGCGTATGGATTACAAGCTATTGATTTTTCGTGCTGGAAGTTTCTCCGCCTGAGACCGGTTAATTTTCCAACCATTAGAATCGCTCAGCTGGCCGCTTTAATTACCAAGCGTGGCCGGTTGTTTTCAACGGTTCTCGAAATGAATGACTACAATGCTTCAATGAAGATTTTCCAGGTCACGGCTTCTTCCTATTGGGATTCGCATTATATGTTTGGAAAAGAGTCCGGACTAAGAGCGAAGAAATTAGGGGAAAATTCTGCAGAGAATTTGTTTGTTAATGTCATCATTCCGGCGCTGTTTGCCTATGGTGTTCGAAATGACTTAGTGGAGCATCGCCTGAAAGCGCTTAATTTATTGGAGCAAATTCGTGCCGAAGAAAATTCTGTGATCAGAAAATGGTCGCATCTGGGCCTTGAGGCCTCTTCTGCCTTGCAAACGCAGGGCTTGCTTGAATTGAAGAAATATTACTGTTCAGAAAAAAAATGCCTAACTTGCCGAATAGGAATCGAATTAATTAACAATCTCCCATGAACTTAATCAATTCAATCAGAACATATTTTGAGAAGAGGGCCTTCGGTGTTTGTGCTGCAATTGGTGACAAACTAAACATGAGGAGCTCCAAGATTCGTTTGTTTTTTATTTATTCCTCCTTCCTGACTGTCGGTTCGCCACTTATCATCTATATGATTTTAGCTTTTTGGTTAAAGATGAAGAACTATGTCCAGAGCCGAAGAACTTCTGTCTGGGATCTTTAAGTTGAATTTCCTCCTATGCGGTATTGTAATCGCCTTTTGATTTTATTATTGCTTGCCGGCATTTGTATTATTCCTGATACTTCAAAAGCGCAACAGTGGATTTCCCTCGGACCGGATAGTACGCCAGCTTTGATTAATCCTAAAGATAATGCACAGCGTTTCGCAGTTGGAATTGGTCGTGTAGGAATGCTAAAGCTGAATCCGAAAAAAAAGACAAGAGCTGAAAAGCAGGCAATGTATTTAGGGACACCATTCGGTGGACTCTGGGAATTTTCAGAATCTTCCGGACGATGGTTTCCATCTTCCACAAATCAGCTTATGCATATTGGTGTTTCAGATCTGGCATTTAATCCTAAAAAGCCAAAGATCAGATACCTTATTACCGGCGACCCGGATTGTATTATGGATCCTAATGGACCTGCCTTGAGTAGTGAGTACTGTCAAAGCAGAGGAATTGTGAAATCAATTGATGGCGGGATGACCTGGAGTGATACAGCAATTGGCAATTGGTATAATCAAGAAGGAAAAATTGAGTCAGATTTTTGGAACTATCCCTCTTTAAAAATTGCACGAAAATTACTGGCGGATCCTAAATGTCAGAATAGACTCTGCGTCATTGTGTATACTCATAACCATAGCACGAAGTCTTATGATGCTACCGTTTATCAGAGTGAAGATGCCGGGGAAAATTGGAAACCGCGATTGATTGCAACAGATGCCTGGCTGAAAGATCTTGAATATAAACCTTGTTCAAGGAAAGTGATGTATGCAAGTGGAAGAGGAGTTTACAAATCGAAGGATGCCGGACTGAACTGGCTGCATCTCGACAAGAATGGACTGCCTCCGGATTCCATTGTTATGAGAATTGAGCTCGCCTTAGCGATCTCCAATCCAAAAGTTGTTTATGCTTTGGTGATTTATAAAAATTCCGGAAACAGTGATATATATTTATCAGAGGATGACGGTGGAACTTTTCATAAAATAATCTCCGCGCAATCAAGCCCTGAATGGAGGACTGCCATGGTAGTAGATCCGAATAATCATGAGCTGGTTTATTTTACAGCAGGTAATAAAGTGCATCGATTATACCGATATAATAAGACATGGAGGCAGGAGTATACAGGTGGCTTTATTCATGACGACGTACATGATTTAAATTTCTTCAAGGGCGATAAAACTTTATTTGCAAGTACTGATGGCGGATTATTTGGCTCTACTGATTCGGGTAAAAGTTGGCTTGACTTCAATGCCGGATTGAACATTGCGGAATGTTGGTCTATAGCGGTTTCACAAACAGGTCCTGTTACATTGTTGAGCGGACTTCAGGATTGTGGTACGATTCTCTATAAGTCTTCTCCTGATAGTCTTCGGGGATGGTGGATAGTACGCGGAGGTGATGGGATGGCCGCAGCCTTCGATTATCAAAATGAATTTATCATGTATGCAAATGATGGGAATAATTCTCTCATTTCCCGATCAATTGATGGCGGGTCCAGCTGGTCGCGAAATCTGCTTCCCACCAGGGCTGAGTCAGCTCTATACCAAAGGCCATTTGTCATAGATCCGGTTCATCAGGGTATTATATATACCGGTTTGGAAAATGTGTACAAGAGTATTGACTTCGGAGACAACTGGAAAAAATTTTCTAACATCGAAGGTCTTGGCAAATACGACCGCTTAGTTTCTTTGGCATGCTCAGGAAAAGATACCATGCTGTTTTATGCGGCCTATGCCAATCCTTCCTGGGACAATGATCCTAAAAGAAAATTATTCAAAACAAGTAATGCCGGTGAAACCTGGATCGATGTCACGAAGGGGCTGAAGGGAGTTGCATGGACAAATATTACCTCTGTCATAATGGATCAGCAAAATCCGGATGTCGTCTTCGTAGGTTTCCGGGGTGGCTGGGATGTTAAAGTAATGCGAAGTCTCAATGGCGGCAATTCATGGGAAGATTATTCATCAGGCTTTGATAATGATTCTGATGTCAATGCACTGATCACGGATACAGATGACTTTCACACCGTGTATGCAGCTACGCATAACGGAGTGTACAAAAGAAATGATAAGGATAAAGCCTGGAGCAGGTTTGGAGAGGGATTACCGAGAGTAATGGTCTCAGGATTGGATATCCGTTATGATTCGGGAATACTGTTCGCAGGCACTCACGGGCGTGGAATATGGTCTGTAAAAATCAGGTAGTGGATTGATGGGAAATTATCTCAAAGCTTATTTTATATTTACGAAGCAAATTATAATCATACTAGTTGAATGGAGAAACAAACAATACTTGTCACCGGAAGTAATGGTCTGCTGGGTCAGAAAATAATTTATGCCTTAAGGAATAAGCCGAGTATTCTGTGTGTCAGCACTTCACGCGGAGAAAACAGGATGCGTGAGAAGGAAGGGTATGTATACGAATCATTGGATATATCCGACAAATTAGAAATTAATCGGGTTATGGATAAGCATAAACCGGATGCTGTTATTCATACTGCAGCTTTAACCAATGTTGATGCCTGTGAAACTCGCATGACTGAAGCCAGGCTATTAAATGTTGATGCAGTTGGTTTTTTAATTGAGGCGTGTAAACGGCATAATTCTCACCTGGTACATCTTAGTACCGATTTTGTTTTTGACGGAGAGAAAGGACCTTATGTTGAATCAGATGCTCCTAATCCACTGAGTTATTATGCGGAGACTAAATACGAAGCAGAGAAAAATATACTCAATTCCGGAATAGCTGCTTCTATAATTCGGACAATAATCATTTATGGGGTAGTGGATGACAATAGCAGATCAAATGTTGTGCTTTGGGCAATAAATTCTTTGCGGGATAAAAAAACAATCACTGTTATTAATGATCAATTTCGTTCTCCGACATTGGCCGAAGACTTGGCAGTGGCATGTATTCAGGCTGCAATAAATAAATCTCATGGAATATTTCATGTCTCAGGAAGGGAGCTGATGTGCATTTTGGATATCGTAAAAATTACAGCGGATTATTTTCAGTTGGATAGTTCATATATAAAGTCAGTTAGTTCTGCCGAGTTAAATCAAGCTGCAAAACGGCCGCCGGTTACAGGTTTCATCATCGAAAAAGCTGAGCGTGATTTAAACTTTCAGCCCCATAGTTTTATGGAAGGACTCGCAATAGTGAAAAAACAGCTTTTAATGGTTGCAGATTGATTTTTCCCGCATTTAATTTGTTTGAGATATAATGATTTCAAACATCAATTTTTGCGCAAAGAAAAGAAGAGTTTATTTCGACCGGGCTGGAAGGATTACCTTTCATTTTCTACAAGAGAGCGCAAGGGCGCCTTTGCACTGATTTTTATTCTGATTTTGCAAATTATTTTCAGTCTCTACCTGAATTTTTCTGAAGCAGGTTCTCATTCCGACGAAGGCCTTCATCTGTCAGATTCTGCCTTAGCATGGATGAAATTTCATACTTCTATTTCAGATGAGAATGATTTCGCAGTGAAGGAGAATAGAATCACAGAACGAAGAGCGAAATCAATACAGTATTTTAAGTTTGATCCCAACCAATGTTCAGAATCAGATTTTGAAAGCTTAGGCCTGAGTAAAAAGCAAGCAGCAATAATTCTTAATTACCTTAAAAAAGGCGGGGCATTCAAAAAGAAGACTGACTTCAGAAAAATGTATTGTATAAATGAATCTCAATATTTAAAACTTGAACCGTGGATTGCTTTGCCGGATAGTTCTTATTATCCAAAGTCTGACAAAGGCAGATTTGCAGAGAGAAAAATGTTCAGGCTTGACTTAGCTGTTGCAGATTCATTGGAGCTTATTAAACTTCGGGGGATTGGGTCTGTGTTCGCCAAAAGAATCGTAAAGTATCGTGAGAGGTTAGGAGGTTTTTCATCTGTCGAACAATTAAAGGAGGTATGGGGTATGACTGATAGTCTTTACCTTTCTATTTCGCCACATCTTTTCTTGTCGGATTCTATTCCGGCGAGCATTGCATTAAATTCCATCCTGCTATCGGATTTGGGGAAACATCCCTATGTTGGATTTGAGCTGGGAAAGGTTATTTTGAATTACAGGGAGCAGCATGGACCGTTTAAGGTGGCAGAGGATATCAAAAAAGTACCTTTGGTAACTGAGGAAATCTTCCGTAAACTTGCACCATATTTATCGCTCGAAATAAAGTGAGAAGGTTTTATATCTGATATTCTAAAAGGTTATCGGCTTCTGATTTTTTCTTTGCCTTATTAGAGGACGGTAATTTTAATCAGCCGAAGCATTTAATTATTGAAATGAAGCCACTTGATATCCGCCTCCGGGAAGTTATTCGCGACATCGCTGACTTTCCGAAGCCAGGAATTTTATTTAAGGACATTACTCCGATCTTAATCGATGCCAATCTTTGCAGGGATATTGTCGATGAAATGCATGCAGCGTTCCAACCAATCAAGATTGATGGAATAGTCGGCGTAGAGAGCCGTGGGTTTTTGTTTGGCTTGATGCTGGCACAGAAGTTCAACGTTCCATTTATTCCAATCCGAAAGAAAGGGAAATTACCCTATAAAACAGTGTCATATGAGTACACTTTGGAATATGGAACCGCCACTATGGAAATGCACTCCGATGCGATTTCTTCTGGTGCAAATTTTTTAGTGCACGATGATTTACTTGCAACCGGAGGTACTGCAGCGGCAGCCGCTGAATTAATAAAATTACAGAATGGAAATGTTGCAGGCTTTGCCTTCCTGGTCGGACTGGATTTTCTTAACGGGAAAAATATGCTGAGTAAATATTCAACCGATATAAAAACCTTGATAAGTTATTCCTGAGATATGAATATCTAGATCATGCATGGCATTCATTTAATCATTGAGTTCAATTTCGGAGTTATAATTGATAGTTAGAGGAGAAAACATTTTATTAATTTAAATCAAAGATGGAATTTACGCATACAGAAAATCAGGCTATGATTGCCGAGACAGTCCGCAAGTTTGCTGAGACTGCTATTCGGCCGCAAATGATGGTGTGGGATGAGTCACAGGAATTTCCTGTGGAAACTTTTCGCAAAATGGGGGAGTTGGGATTAATGGGAATTCTTGTACCGCCAGCTTATGGTGGAGCCGGCTTGAATTACTTTGAATACATCACTGCAATTGTTGAGATAAGTCGTGTGTGCGGCTCCATTGGTTTATCCATGGCTGCACATAATTCACTTTGCACAGGACATATCATGCAGTTTGGAAATGAGGAGCAGAAGAAAAAATATTTACCGAAACTTGCTTCCGGTGAGTGGATCGGAGCCTGGGGCCTGACAGAGGCGAATACTGGAAGTGATGCAATGAGGATGCAATGTGTTGCAAAAAAAGATGGGAACCATTGGGTGATTAATGGGGCTAAAAATTGGATAACTCACGGGATCAGCGGGAATGTAGCCGTGGTTTTAGCACGCACAGGCGATTTATTGGATTCTCGCGGAATTACAGCCTTTGTCGTGGAACGCGGAACCCCTGGTTTTAACGCGGGAAAAAAGGAGAATAAGCTAGGAATGAGGGCCTCAGAAACCGCTGAAATGATCTTTCAAGACTGCAAGGTTCATGAAAGTCAGGTTTTAGGAGAAGTTGGGGAAGGTTTTATTCAATCCATGAAAGTGTTAGACGGAGGAAGGATTTCAATTGCTTCTCTCGCATTAGGGATTGCCAAAGGAGCTTATGATGCCGCCTTGAAATATTCTAAGGAAAGGGAGCAGTTTGGCAAACCAATCTCAGAGTTTCAGGCCATCGCATTTAAATTGGCCGACATGGCTACCCAAATTGAAGCTTCAGAATTGTTGATTTATCAGGCCGCCGATTTAAAGATCAGGGGTCAAAAATGTGCAAAAGAGAGCGCTTTTGCCAAATATTACGCATCAGAGGTCAGCGTGAAAGTGTCCACTGAGGCCGTGCAAATATTTGGGGGCTATGGCTACACCAAGGATTTTCCGGTTGAAAAGTTCTACAGGGATTCAAAGCTTTGTACCATCGGTGAGGGAACCTCAGAGATCCAGAAGCTGGTAATTTCAAGGGAAATACTGAAATAATTTGTCTTTTTAAATCTAAATTTCTAATTTCGCAGTCCAAATTAAATTAAGCACATGATCATCGTACCAATCAAAGAAAACGAATCCATAGACAAGGCTCTTAAAAAGTTCAAGAAGAAATTTGAACGTACCGGAGTAGTTCGTGAACTTCGTCGTCGTCAGGCCTTCGAAAAGCCATCCATTGCACGTCGTCAGGAGATCATTCACGCACGTTACCTGGATCAGTTAAAGCGCGAAAATACCCTGTAAGTCCTTGCAGGATTGAGATAATTGATTATCTTTACTGGAAGATCAAACCTCTTTGGAGGATTATGAATTTAACAGAAAAGAAATCGAGAGGAAGAAAGTACGGCATTTAGAGCTGACTTTCTTCCTTTTTTTATGCATATGAATATACAAAGTTTTCTACAATACATACGTTTCGAAAAACGCTTTTCTGCTCATACGGTCAAAGCCTATCAAAGTGATTTAGAGCAATTCAGTAAGTACCTTCAAGCTACCTACGAAGTTTCTGAGAGTTCAGAAGTCATACATCCAATGATTCGCTCTTGGATGGTTTTCATGATGGAGTCGGGGGTGACATCAAGAAGCATCAATAGAAAGATTACCACCCTTAAAACTTTTTTTAAGTTTCAACTGCGTAAGCAAGAGTTAATTGTAAATCCAATGTTGAAAGTTCAGGCGCCTAAAACATCGAAAAGGTTACCTGTCTTTATCGACCAAAGTAAAATGGATATATTATTTGATAAGGAAAATTTCGGTGTAGGATTTGAAGGTTTCAGGGATTTGCTCGTATTGGAACTACTGTACTCTACCGGGATGCGTTTGTCGGAATTAATCGGGCTTACAGACTTGTCGGTTGATCCGTTTCAATGCCAGTTGAAAGTTCTTGGAAAAAGAAACAAAGAGCGCATAATTCCGTTTACAAATAAACTAAAATATGTTATTTTAAAATACGTTGAAGAGAGGAAGAAAATTTTCCCGTCTGCGTCATCATTCTTTGTTACTGATTCGGGAAAACCGATGTACCCAAAATTTGTATATCGAATTGTGACACGTCGCCTTGCTGAAGTAACCACACTCGACAAAAAAAGCCCTCATGTTTTGCGCCATACATTTGCAACACATATGCTGAACAATGGTGCAGACATTAACAGCGTAAAAGAGTTATTAGGTCACGCGAATCTAAGCGCTACCCAGGTATACACCCATAATACGATTGAAAAATTAAAGAAAGTTTATAAACAAGCCCACCCAAGGGCATAAAGATCAGAAGGAGGATAACGATGAAAATTACCGTTCAGTCAATTCATTTTAATGCCGATCAAAAGTTGTTAGATTTTATCCAGGAGAAAGTGGATAAATTAGTAACTTTTTACGACCACATCATTGGTGGTGAAGTCTTTTTAAAACTCGACAAATCAAGTGACAATAAGAATAAAATTGTCCAGATAAAAATCAACATCCCCGGTAATGACATCCTTGCAAAAGAGCAGTGTCAAACCTTTGAGGAGGCTACTGACTTATGTATGGATGTACTGAGCCGTCAAATTAAAAAACACAAGGATCGTATCAGAAATAACTGATAAAGAATCCCTTTCCTTTCTGTAAGAATTATACTGCTATTGACGAACATTCATCATGTTGGTTCGTTATTGTATTGGTTTAATGAAGCACATGAGATACCTCTTTTTATTGTTTTTTGCATCTTTTCTCAACGGACCGGCTAATGGTCAGTCTGAAGATCCTGTTCATATAGTTGAAAAGACGGTAGTGACATGGAATGATACTTTGCAGCTTCAGTTTCTTCATGATCCATCAATGTATGCCGGTGGTTGGGATACTTTGGCTCAAAGTCGTTTTTGGAGAGAGGTAATTAACATGACCAGTGATTCATGCCTTATCAATGTAGCATATTGCAGGAAACCAATTACGAAAGTCAACAGATCAATCTGGATGAATCAGACAGAACCGGAAAAGATTTGTTACAAAGACAGTCTAAGTGTGGTCCATTGTGTGGACAGTTCCGGTATGTTCTACGTAACAACAGGAAAGCGAGAGTTTTATGAGGTTCGTAAAACTTTATCTTCTATCAGTGAAGCCATCAAAATTTTTGAGGATCAGGATTGTGATCCCTGGTATGCGCAAACCATCTTGCTGATAGAAAGTCCTGGAAAGAACAAAGCGAAATCATCAGTAGGAGCAGGTGGCCCTTTTCAGTTGATGGCCAGCGTTGCAAGAAAGTACGGATTAAGAGTAACCAAAACGGTTGATGATAGGGCTGATCTTAATAAGTCGGCAAAGGCTGCAGCAAGATTGATTCGATCATCCTGTGTTCCAAGCATTATTAACATGCTTGAAGAAAGAAATATCTCCTATGATCAAAGTGATTTATGGTTCAGACTCCTAGTGCTCCATGCATATCATGCAGGTGCGGGAAATGTCCGTTGCGTGATTAATAGTTTGAATCCGACGGAAGGGGGAGTAGCTTTGTTCCAGCAGATATGGCAAACTACTTGTGCATCATTTAAAAACGAATCGCAGAACTATTCTCAAATTGCTCTTGGGGCGCTTTTAAATTTTGATGCCTTGATTCAAAGAGACGGGGATACGGTATTTTTGGTGCAAGGAGATAAGCACTTACGAAGCTTCAGCAGAAAAAACATGAAGCTTTGGGAAGCATATGATTATCTTACCATGTGCATGAATGAGTATGAGTCAGATTTTATCGATGGTGTCATTCCCTATGATTATTTTATGGTCAGAGTCGGTAAGATTCGGAAGGAATTCTCCGATCTGGCTACTATTGTGTCTAAATCAGAAAAGGCAGTAGTCCTGAAGAAATATCCAGCGGAAGAAAATCATATTAATGAAATCGCATCGGCTTTAACACGCAGGCAACGATATGAGGATGCCATTCTAATGCTGAAGATCAACCTTGACATGTACCCTGATTCGCCTGCTGTTTATGATAGCCTCGCCAGAGCGTACCGTTTATCAGGGGATAAAAAGATGGCAGAAGTCTATTCGAACAAATTTTCCGATAAGACGAAGAATCCTTGAGAAATAGCTTCAGAATTTTTTCAGCCATTTAATTGTTTTACATTTGGTTCATCTCTTAGTCGATGCGATGAACAAAGTATTCCTTTGCTGCTTTTTATGTTTGTTTATTTCTGCGAAATCTAATTCACAGAATACGAAACTCCATGTGTTTCATGATCTGGAAATAGAAAGATCTGATTATCCCTGGACTAACCAACAAACTATTGTAAAGGGTGATGCGCATTCCGGGACTAGCTTCTCGAGAACAGATTCTTCAAATCAGTACGGAATAGGTTGGCGCGGAAATGTTCCGGTTCAGTTTCAAAGTAAAAATATTCAGTTGTCAGTATCGGGCTTCACCAGAATCTCCTCTCCCAGCGTAAAGGCCTCTATTGTTATTTCCATCCTTAAAAATGACTCAACAGTTTACTGGGAGAATCGCCCTCTTAATCCGGGAGTCAAAAATCTGAATGAATGGACGCTCATCAGGGAAGATGTAAAGCTGCCGGCAACTATTTGTGGTTCTGATTATACCTTGTTGATTTATTTGTGGAACGAAAATGGAGTATCCTCCTGTGATTTGGATGATTTGGAATTGTTGTTCAATGAATTGGAATTTCCTTCCTATATGATTCCTTCCGATACGGTTTTATCTCCTCAGATAGAAGGTGATTTTCTTGTAGTGTATAGTGGAAAATATTTCAAGCTTGAATATGAGAAATATTCAAGCCGGTTTCGGATCTTAAGCTCAACAAATAAAATGTTGATGCATTCCTTTTCTTTTTTCACCTCTTGGTCTGAATCAGATTCGAAAAACCCGGAGATAAAAAATTCATTGAGTCATAGTTTTTTTCTTCGAGCAGATTCCCTGACAGAAGAGGGACGATTTATTAATTTTGATTTCCGATCTGAGGCCTGTAGCAGCAAACTCAAGATTTTCTTTTCAGATTCAGAAGCCCTCATTAATTTTCAAATTGAAAGTACTTTTCTGTTGCCGGTTTTTTTGTACCGTCAGTCCTTTTCAGCTTCTTATGAACCGGAGTTAAAGGAAGTTTACAGAAATTATTCTTTTTTGGATACGAATACTTTTCAGGATGAATATTGGTTGAGCAGTGGAGGGTTTCAGGTTTTGTCTGACAATGCGGGATTCATATTGTACCATCCTGAAGATGTTTCATCAGTCCAGATTAGAACTGATGCAAAACGCTTCTGTGTAAACCTTGATTGGGAAATGGATCATCCATTGATGCATTGGCCGATTCTTAAGGGGATTGAAAAGTCAAGAGAGAATCATTCATCAAGCTATCTGAAGGAAGGAGATGTCACCACCGGTCTCTTTAGGATTGTGGGGGTAACTCAACCGGTAGTGCTTCCTCGCCTCATGAATTTTTCGAAAGGAAGAACCGGAGCAATACTGTGGACAGAGCACGCCGATTATTCCGATTTAAGACTTCAACGAGCTGTCAATTTTGGATCGGATACAATTGTTGAGGCAAAAGATGCTACAGCAGGATTTGTGAAGCATCATATACCCGTAACAAAAAGTGTTTTTTATTCTAATCCTGATAAGGAAATGAATATTAAAAAACTTGCGATCTTCAATTCAGAAATAGCGAATGTAAAAGGAAGCCCGGGCTTTAAAGAGTTTTTAATTGATCTCCAGAATGCCGGACAGGAAATTTGTCTGCATACACCTGATCAGTATACCTCAAGCAGAACTTTGTTAAGAGAAGCACTTGATTATTTCCGGCAAAACTTTAAAAGCAGGAGCTGGATCGATCATGGATATGATAATATGAAAAAAAGCAATCGGGAGGATTTAGTTTGCGATGGATTAACTGTCGGCTCTGAACACTACTCACTTGATTTGTGGCAAGAGTATGGGCTTCGGTATTTCTGGAATTGTTTTTATGAAGATACTTCTCTGTATTCTGCTTTGGGCTTTTATTCTTTCATGAGTCAGCCATACAGAGGTTGGGGGGATCGATTTCCTGTTCCTCAATATTGGGAACACCCTACTCGCAGCAAGGATTTGATTCATTGGGCAACCAACAGCACGTTTGACCCTCCCGATGGCAGCATGTGGGATTATTTTTTCAGTGATCAGCGACTGGAGGATCTCTTGCAAAGTCGTGATATAAAAGTTCTCCATGTATATCCAGCCCGGGCAGATTCGGCAAATGGATTTTATGAATTCAGAGACGGCCATTTCTATATTCAGGAAACATTTGAATCGGCCCTTGCACGACAAGGCCGTTTTAGAGATAGCGGAAGGCTTGAAATCGCATCAGTGAAGGATTATTTTGGATTCCAGTCCTCGCTGGAGAAGGTGAACATCCGCCCGATCGGAAATGGAATCATAGTCGTGGAAAACAAAAGCGATGCTGACCTGGAGGGTATTTCGTTCGCAATTGGGTCTGCAACTGTTCGGGTTCCGGGAAAAGATATCAGTAGCAGAATTGAAAACAACGAAACCTTTTATTGGTTCGACCTGAATAAGGGTGAATCCGTCAATATTGAAATCGATCAGGGAGCAAAATAGCCGTGACTTAATCCGGTTGTTTTTTCTGGCTTGGCTCAGAAATTTTATTGTTTTATTAAGAAATAAAAATCAACTCATCTTTCAGTTGCAATGCTATCATGAGAAAAGGAAACATGTTCAAAAGGTTTAAGAGTATTTTGCTCAAAGTGTTCCTTTGGTTTATTGGACTCAGTATCGCAAGTGTCATCCTTTTCAGATTCGTCCCTGTTCCTTTTACACCACTCATGATCATTCGATGTGCTGAGCAGTTATTTGGCGATAAGGAACTTAGTCTGAAGAAAGACTGGGTGAGCCTTGAGGAAATGAGTGCGGCATTGCCATTGGCCGTGATAGCTGCGGAAGACCAGAATTTTGAAGAGCATTTTGGTTTTGATATGGAAGCAATCGCAAAGGCAAGAAAATATAATGAGAAACATCCGGGGAAAAGATTGAAAGGCGCTAGTACAATCAGCCAGCAAACTGCCAAAAATGTTTTTCTCTGGCCATCGAGATCATGGATAAGAAAAGGCTTTGAAGTCTATTTTACTTTTCTTATTGAATTGTTCTGGTCAAAAGAAAGGATTATGGAAGTTTACCTCAATGTCATTGAAATGGGAGATGGGGTTTATGGAGCCGAATCAGCATCTCAAAAATATTTCAGGAAACCGGCATCCAAATTATCTGTTCGCGAATCAGCCTTGATAGCTGCTGTCTTACCCAATCCCAGAAAATGGTCTCCGGCCAAACCAAGTTTATATATCCAAAAGAAGAGTGCAAGAATTGTGAAGAATATAGGAAGAATGAATTTCAAAAATTTTAATGACTAATTCAGAAACAACCACTAATGTTTCCGACTGAAGCCTTTTTGGAGGTGATTCAAAACAAAATTTCGGATGGCGCTGATATCGTAATCATGATTTCAATTGTTTTAAAAGCTTGCCTGATAGCCTGATAGATATTCAGCATAACAAATAACAGGTATTTGTTTACCATGCCATCAGGACTACTTGTCAAACAATGACTATTTTTCTTGATTCGCATCCTACTTTCTAGCATCTTTGAACTCAATGATTCAGGCTAATTTCAGTTTGTGTTCAGAATAGCAGAAGTTTAAATGTTCTTAATGTTTCTTGCTCAAGAAAACAAAATTTTTAAGAGCCGGACCAATGATTAGTAACTGGTTGATATCAGGATTTACAGATTCAGGTTTATTTTGAAAAAAATTTTTGGCAACGATAACTTTCGCCTTGCACTTTTAGTGTTAGGCATTCTGCTTTCCCGGATCCCGTTCTTATCAGAAGGTTTTGGTTTAGACGGGGATTCCTGGTCCGTAGTTCTTCGGGCGAAACAATTGCACGATACCGGATTGTATGAAGTGTCCAGGCTTCCAGGCTATCCGGTTCAGGAATGGTTAACTTCTTTGGTGGTTGGTTCAGGGCCATTTGCTGTTAATCTTTTGTCTGCTTTATTTAGTGTATTAGCCGTCGTATTTTTTGTGTTTACACTAAAAGCATTACGGTTCAAGAGGCCATATCTTGCGGGTATTGCTCTGGCTGCTGTGCCGGTTTTTTATATTCATAGCACGACTGCAATTGACTACAACTATGCATTGGCTTTTATCCTTGGCTCATTGTTGTTTATCATTAAAGACCGAATCGTACTTGCAGGGATTTTTCTCGGTATGGCAGTTGGATCCCGGATTACATCCGGGGCGATGTTTCTTCCTTTTGTAATCCTCATGTTAAAACCTGACGGGGTTAAGGCAAATGTGATGAGGATTTTCAGATTGGGCATTCCAGGTTTAGTAGTTGCAGCATTATTATTTTATCCGGTTTTTAAAATCCATGGCTGGGGCTTTTTTAATTTTTATGATGTGCCTTATCCTTCTATTCCAAAAGTACTTTACAAATTCGCTATAGAAGTCTGGGGAATAATTGGCCTGATTGCTCTTTTGATTGTGACTTGTTTATTATTTCTGCCAAACAGATTAACCAAAAGGCAGTACCTTTTTCCAAGATCAGTAAATGAAAAGTATGTCATTGCATGGTTGGTGGCAATTGATTTGTATATCATTGCTTTTTTGAAGTTGCCCATGGAGGCAGGATATTTAATTCCGATTGTACCTTTCGTAATCCTGATTTTCGGAAAGTACTTATACGATAAGGCATTCATTTTTTTATGCTGGATGTTGATACTCTCTCCATTCTTCGGGACCATCAGCCCGAATGACCGATTAGACGCAAGTACTCCATCAGCACTCTCCTTCAATTTTAACGCTGCCTCTGAAAGTTTGAATCTTGATCTTTTAAAAGGACCTATCCTTTCTTATAATTCCAGAAGAGGGAATGGCATCAAACTGGTTGAAAATGTTTTGGCTTCAATGGATACAGTTTCTTCTAAATCCGTATTAGTTTCCGGACGATGGTATTATCAGTTAGTAGTGGTGCAAGGGGATACACTCAGAGATAAAGTACTTTTCAAATCTTACTTAAATGAAGATGAGGCGGTCCATTTTTTTGCGAAAGGCTATGAACTATATTACATGCCTATGCAAGATGTGTTCAATAAAAAAATGCTTGGAATCGACCTTAATATTTACGGAGCAAAACCCTACTTAAACAATTTGGAGTATTAAATTCCAATTCCGAAACTGATTCTGATTATAGGATTTTGATACGGTGAATAAGTGGTTTCGTTAAGGTTATACAGGAGCATGAGATTAATGCTCGATCTGTCACCGAGCATTTGGCGATAACCACCGCCAACCAGTACGCTAGTGACATCTTTTGATCCTAATAGTCTTGAAACATTATCTCTTACTTCGAGCCTCAACAATTCATATTCGACGTGAGCAAACAGGTTTTCAAATATAAGGTAACGAGAAAATACACTACCTCCATAAGTGTTGGAGCTATATGAGTAAGCAGGATTATAATCTTTATATCTGTAGTAAAGGTAAGTTGCACTGACTCCCATAGAAAATTTTTCAGTTAGTCGGTATCCAATCAGGGGAGAGATGTTAACGAAAGTTTGAGAGCCGAACTGTAGTCCAATCCCTCCACCTGTGTATACCCTGTCCCAAAAGTTTTCTTTGGGTGGATTGATGTGTGCCTGATTACGGCTAGGTATATCCTGAGCATTCATGGAAAAGTGGTTGGCAAAAATAATCAGTGAAAATAATGCACGAAACAAGAGTCTTCGCTGAACTATTGCTTTCAATTTGAGAATGATTAATTCTAATTTTCGCTTCATAACTTTTTAATTGTATGCTGAGTACAAAGATAAGGGTATTTATTGCTGGATTAGATCAAATATTTTTTCACCTTTGTTGTAATCTTAATTCACATAGAGAGAGGAGCTGAAATATCTTTGAGAAGAATTGAAATCTTTAGAGAATGAGATTTCAAATTTGTTCTTCATAAATGCACAATAAAGTTTAACATTTTCTGATGGTATATGTTCATCTGAAATAAAATAATTACGAATGAATATTCTATTGACAGGAGCAAGCAGTGGTATTGGATATTATACTGCGCTGGAATTAGTGAGGGATGCTGAGAATACGGTATTCGTCATAAGCAGGGACAAGGCTAAACTCGAAAAGTTAAAACTTGAATTTCAAGAGTTGAAGAGAGAAGGGAGCCTGGTAATTTTGTGCGGTGATTTATCCAGCGTAAAAGACAGGCAAGAACTAAAGAATAAGATAGAGAGTCAGGTTAGGTCATTGGATATTTTAGTCAACAATGCAGGACTTCTCATCAATAAGCCCTTTGATGAACTGACCAATGAAGAATGGGAAGCTGTATATTCGACAAACGTATTTTCGGTAGCAGCAATTATCAGGGAAGTGCTTCCTTTGTTAAAGGCTGCAGGATTAAAACCGCATGGATATCGTTCGCACATCGTCAATATTGGAAGCATAGGAGGCCTCAATGGTAGCAGCAAGTTTCCGGGACTATCAGCATATAGCTCAAGTAAGGCCGCACTAGCAGTGATGACTGAATGTTTGGCAGAAGAATTTAATGACTTTAACATTGCGGTGAACAGTTTGGCACTTGGTTCTGTGCAAACTGAAATGTTTTCAAAAGCGTTTCCGGGTATGAAGGCAGCGAGGTCAGCTGAATCAATGGCCGTTTATATAGCAGATTTTGCGTTAACGGGCAGCGCATATTTCAACGGGAAAAATATTCCTGTTTCTAATTCCACACCATAGAAAAAGAGTTACCTGATTATTAGTTCAATTGATTCAAATTAATTATTTCTTTTGAGACAGTTGGAGTAATAAGAGGAGATGAGAGGAATTGGTGGAGCTGCCAACGAAAATTTGATCTATAATTTCATCAAAAAAGAGCCAAAAATTGCAATTAATTTTCTGTATTTCAGACAATTATATAAATTCATTCAAATGTTAATAAAAAAGCATGATCGAAATTTGTAGCGAGTCGAAATCTTGTTACATTTGCATCCCCTTTCAAGCTCGTTCTTTATATAAATGAAAAAGGGGCATTTTTCCGGTTTTTTAATTCAAAAGCTTCAATTTTAGCCTGAATTCTAAAATTTACATACTGGAAATGTGCAGGTTATCGAAAAGGTGAAAAAAAACTAGTAATTAGTTTGCAAAGATGAATATCAAGTGTACCTTTGCAGCCCTTTAAAATAAGAAACTTGTTTACAATCCAACGGGATTGCATCAAAATAAGTGGACGTTCTTTGAAGATATGAATAGGAAATAACAAGCCCTAAATATTACAATTCTTATTGTGAAAATTTAGAGTAGCAAATCCAGAATCAAGATTAAATTAACTTTACTATGGAGAGTTTGATCCTGGCTCAGGATTAACGCTAGCGGCAGGCCTAATACATGCAAGTCGAACGGCAGCACGGGTAGCAATACCTGGTGGCGAGTGGCGCACGGGTGCGTAACGCGTATGCAATCTACCTATAACTGGGGAATAGCCTTCCGAAAGGAAGATTAA
>Ga0154020_10002542_pt1 | contig 22228 bp, 16 predicted proteins | sample Klosneuvirus_201_FD_109709 | JGI IMG/M metagenome (GOLD analysis project Ga0154020, IMG submission 109709) | Active sludge microbial communities from wastewater, Klosterneuburg, Austria - Klosneuvirus_20160825_MG | ecosystem: Engineered > WWTP > Aerobic digester > Activated sludge | place...
TCCAGAAAATGGCTTGAAGTATGCAGGAAATTCTGTGTATTTGAAAATTCCTTCCCAGTCGAGAGGGAATGATAAATTTCTGAATGATTCACCTGTGGTGTCAGGCGGGTTTTGATTTGACGGAAGTAAAACTGTCTTTGGAACAGGTACGCCTACTTTTGTTGCAAGTGCATTGTTGAAGAACTTGTCATCGGCTGCCCACCAAAAGGGGTTGTTTAATACTGCTGTTCCTGTGATAGCTTCATTCTTCAGGAATCCCCTGTAGAATGGAACGTCCTGTGAAATTCTGTCGATGATCACGTCATATCCGCATGATTCACCCTGTACTACTTTGTCCACATCTACAAACTCTGCAATAATATCTTTCTCATTTTTTTCGTTTACTTTGTCAACAAATGCCTGCGGAAAGGTGTTTTCCTGTCCGAATAATATTCCGATTTTTTTCATTAGAATTAATTAACTCCTTAAGTTTTTAAATTATTTGATTTGTAAAAAATAAATCAATTTCTTCATTTTTCGAATGAATATCTGAAATGTAAAATAGTTTCGCAGTGAAAATAAATTAAATTGATAAGTAGATAATTTAGTAAAATTAAGTGATAATTTAAACGCTGAATTTTTCCACATTTGTAAATCTATTTTAATCAGCAGTAAAATCGATTCCTGATGTCCGGTTACGAATTGCCTACTTTTTAAAAGACACCTATAATGGCATAAAATAATTTAAATATTATTTTTGTATTCTTAAATATTATCGATATAACAAAAGCCGGATCAAACAAATCAATCCGGCTAAAGATAAATATTTTTAAAAGTCTGAATTTTCTTGACCAATACCATACGCTTTATCTGTCTGAAGTTTTCGGTCTCTAATTTATAAAAATAAATTCCGCTTGAAAGATTTGCTCCATTAAAGACTGTACTGTACGAACCGGCCTGCTTGAGTTCATTTACAAGTGACCGGATCTCTCTGCCTGTCAGATCATAAATTTTAATTTTCACAAATCCTTCCTTTGCAAAATCATATTTTATCACTGTGGATGTGAAAATTCATGTCACTAATTGCTAAAAGAGTTTGCTGAGTATTTCATTTGGAGATTCCCGCTTTCGAGGGTATGACAATAAGGGCTGGAATTATTATTTCTCCTGTTGAAAACATAAACAACTGCTGTATAAGTCTATCATTAAAAACTTTGTGTCTTTGTGCCTTCGTGGTAAAAACGGGATTTATAATGAAAATTCGGGTTAAATTTTTTTTCAATATCCTAATAATTAAAACTTGAAATTCCCGATTATTGGGTTTATATTTATCAAAATCATGAAAAAACTGTTACAAATAAAAATTTTACTGATTCTAACATTTACAGCGGGAATGCTTTATGCAGCCGTGACACTGCAGTATTTCACAGCCAGAGACAATGCAGGCGGCGTTATGGTGGAATGGAAGACAGGAGATGAAGGCGGAACTGCTAAGTTTGAGATCGAAAGAAGCGCAGACTCACCGGACAATTTTATTTACATGAACTTTAAAGAAGCCACAGGTAATAACTCATACTATTCTTATCAGGATAACTCAGTAGATATTGGAAGCGGTAGAAATTCCGAACTCTATTATTACAGACTCAAGTGTATAGAAGCTAATGGAAATTATACTTATACAAATCATATTACGGTTACGCATACAGTATCCGGTGTAAGAAGTACCTGGGGAAGTATTAAAGCTATTTTCAGATAATTCCGGCTCCATTTTTCATTTAATTAATTAATTATTACTTAACCTTTGAAAGGAGATACATATGTCTGAATCTGTACGAAATTTAGATATCACACCCGAAGAGATCGAATCAGGAAAAACAATGGCTATAATTGCTTACCTGATTTTTTTTATTCCCCTGCTCATGGACGACATGAAAAAAAATAAGTTTGTGATGTTTCATACTGAGCAATCCATTATTCTTTTACTTTTAAATATTGCTGCGGGTATCATTGGTACTATTACTTGCGGCATAGGATTAGTCCTTTATATTCCATGGGTGATCTTTCTTATTATGGGAATTATGAATGCAGCCGGCGGGAAAGTGGTTCCTCTTCCTCTTATCGGACAATACGGAGAAAAGTTCAATCTCGTAAAATAGCTTTTTCAAAAAGTTTTTCTTAAAGCAATCTTCTTATTAAAAGCAGATTGCTTTTTTATTTTATGTGAATTAATATCTGAATTTTATTTTCTAACAATTGATTAATTGAAAACGTAAGGATAACCTGCTTAACAACTTTTGATAAGTAAATAAATAAAATCAAAAATTATGACACCTGATCTACAATCTGCTAAAACTTTTTTTCTTGTATCAGCAATAATCAACATTCTCGGATTTCTCGGATGGGGCACTTCCACTGTCATCGGCGGAGTGTTTACTTGCGGACTTGGATGTCTGATGGGATTTCTGCCAATTATAAATATAGTCAGCAGTATAATGGATTTTATCGCTTATAATAAACTCAGCAATCTCAATCAGAAAGGTACTTTCGGTACAGTTCAGACTGCAGCCATTTTTCAGATCGTTACCATTCTTACCGGTAATGTTGTTAGCTTTATATTCGGAATTATCATCTTAAATAATCTGAGTAATGAAGAGAATAAAAATTTCCTGAAAGAAAGAGATATATTTTAAATCAATTTTATATTTTCAATTTAATACAAATCAACAGAAAGCCGTTTTAATTTATGTTTGAAAAACTCGAAAAAGTAAAATCCCGTTACAAAGAAATTTCAGATCTGCTTTCTGACCCTGCTACATCAGGTGACCAGACTGAAATTATTAAATTGTCAAAAGAATATTCAGGGCTTGAAGATATTGTAAATGCCTATAACAATTATCTCGGTATTAAGAAGGAACTTGAAGATAATAAACAATTACTCTATGAAACTTCCGATCAGGAAATGAAAGAGCTTGCACGTCAGGAGCAGGAGATTCTTGAAATTAAATTATCTGATGTAGAAACTGAGATAAAAGAATTACTTATCCCCGAAGATCCCGCAGACAATAAAAATGCAATTCTTGAGATACGCTCAGGTACAGGCGGCGAGGAAGCATCGCTCTTTGCTGCTGATCTTTACAGAATGTATTCGAGATATTTTGAAAAGAAAGGCTGGAAAATGGAGACGATCGATTTCAATGATTCATCCAATCCGGGCGGGATAAAGGAAGTCGTTTTAAATGTCAGCGGAAAAAATATTTACGGCGATCTGAAATATGAAAGCGGCGTTCACAGAGTTCAGAGAATACCTGATACAGAAAGCAAAGGTAGAGTTCATACTTCCGCAGCTACAGTTGCTGTTTTTCCCGAAGCTGAAGTTTTTGATGTTGTAATAAATGATAATGATCTGAAGATAGACGTATTCAGATCCGGCGGCGCAGGCGGACAGAATGTAAATAAGGTCGAAACGGCGATACGCATCACTCACCTTCCGACAAATATTGTAGTGCAGTGTCAGGATGAAAGATCGCAGCTTAAAAATAAAATGAGCGCGATGAAAGTAATGAGATCGAGACTCTATGAACTCGAGCTTGCCAAAAGAGACAATGAACTTTCCTCACAAAGAAAAAACATGATCAAGTCCGGAGACAGAAGTGATAAGATCAGAACATACAATTTCCCGCAAAACCGTCTGACCGATCACAGGATCGGACTTACCTTATATAATCTTTCTGAAATAATGGAAGGTGATCTGGACGAGATCATAGACAAGCTTAAGACGGCGGATAGAGCCGAGAGACTTGCTTCGGCGGAGTGATGTTGCCTCGAGACTCTAAGACTCAAAGGAAAATCTTTTTTGAATAATATAAGAAAGTAAACGACTTTAATATTGGTTAAAAATTAATTTTTTTATAAAATTACAAATATTATTGCGGAATTATATTATAAAGAATGAATTTGAATTTTTAGTTCTTATATCAAATGTTATTTTATTTACATTAAAAATCCAATATTAACAATGCATCCTGAAATATTTTTATCATATAGTCATAAAAATTTTGAAATAGCTGATTCAATAGATAAAGATTTTGAAAAAATTGGAATTAGACTTATTAGAGACATAAGAGATGCTGAATACATGCAAAGTTTGAAAGAGTTCATGCTAAAAATTAGAGAAACCGGTTATGCTCTTTTAATTATTAGTGATGAATATCTGAAATCTGAAAATTGTATGTATGAAGTTACGGAATTATTGAAAGAATCAAATTTTCAAGATAGAATTTTACTTATCATTTTAGAAAATGCAAAAGTATTTGATACTTCTGGTAAATTAAGTTATGCTAAGTACTGGAATCAGCAATTTGATGATCTAAATAATGAAATTAAAGAATTACCTCGAGATAAAAGCATAAAATTAAGTGAAGAGCTTAAAAAAATAGATAATATTAATTCTTGTATTGATGATTTTCTAAGTTTAATAAGTGATAGAAAATCTGTTAAATTAACAAATTTAAAAAATAATAATTATAAAGAGATATTAGATATAATTAAGTATAAAAAGATTGATTTAGCAGAAGAGTTATTTAGAATTATTCAAATGATAGACACAAAAAAATATGAAGAAATTGACTTAGAATTAGAAACTTTTACAAATAATAACCCTAATTATCCTGATGGGTATTTTGTTAGAGCAAATATTGCAATAGATAACAAGCAAAATGTCAAAGCAAAATATCTTTTAGAGAAAGCAATTGAAATAAACCCAGAATATTTTCAAGCTTATAATAATTTGGCTTTGTTATTGGAAATTAATTTTTTTGATATTGAAAAAGCAAAAGTTTACTTTGAAAAAGCAATTGAAATTAATCCAAAAGATACTATTTCATTAAATAATTTTGCTTTATTATTAATAAATTTTTTTAATGACAAAGTTTCAGCAAAGAATTATTTAGAAAAAGCCATTAATATCAATCCAAATTATATAGAAGCAATATCCAATTTGGCTCTTTTATTAATTGATAGTTTCAACGATTATCAAGGAGCGAAAAGTCTATATGAAAAAGCAATTGAAATAAACCCATATTTTTCAGATTCATATTATAGTTTAGCTCAATTATTTGATTTTAAGTTGGAAAATATTGAAGAAGCAAAAAAACAATATGAAAAAGCAATTGAAATCAATCCTAATATAGTTGATGCCTATTTAAACTTAGCACATCTGTTAGCTTATAAATTAAATGATAAAGAAAGTTCATTAGAACTTTATAAAAAAGCTATTGAATTATTTCCTAAAAATGAAATTGCTCATTTTAATTTAGCAAGCTTATTAGATAAAAAGTTTGAAGATAAGATTGGCGCAAAAGAACATTATGAAAAAGCTTTAGAATTAAATCCTAACTTTTATCAAGGATACAATGATTTAGCACTGTTATTAGAAAATAAATTTGGTGAGTTTGAAAAGGCAACAGAATATTATAAAAAAGCTATACTAGTAAATCCTAAAGATGATAAAGCACATTATAATTTAGGAAATTTGTTAGTAAATAAATTTGATAATATAGAAGATGCAAATTACCATTATTTAGTTTCATTAAGTATTAATCCAAAAAATAAAGATGCACATAATGCATTAGCTAAATTAAGATTATTTAAATTTGAAGATTTTGATGGTGCTAAAAAGCATTTTGAAAAAGCCTTAGAAATAGATCCTAAAGATATAGAAGTTCTTTTAAATTTAATAAATATATTAGCTGATGAAAATCATGAGGAAGCAAAGATGTATTATGATAAAGTGATAGAGATTGATCCTAATTTGGCAAATTTATTTATAGAAAAATTTTATAATCTTGAGGAAGCAAAAAAGCATTTTGAAATACAACTTAATAAATATCCTGATGAAGCTTTTTCACATTTTAATTATGCAAGCTTTTTAGCATATAAACTGATTGATACTGAGAAAGTTTTAAAACATTTTAAAAAAGCTATAGAAATAAATTCTAAAGTTGCTATTTTTCATTTGTCATTTGCAAATTTTTTGTCAAATATGGTTGACGATCAAAAAAATGCAAAAATTCACTATGAAAATGCTATTGAATTAGACCCTAATTTACCAGAAGCTCACTATGAATTAGCAAATTTATTATTTAATGAATTTAAAGAATTCGAAAACGCAAAAGAACATTATGAAAAAGAAATAAAAATAAATCCGAAGAATGCTGGGGCATTTTGTAATTTAGCTCTTTTATTGACCAACGAATTTGATGACAAAGATACCGCTAAAAAATATTATCAAAAATCTTTAGATTTAAATCCTAATAATGCTGAAGTATATTTTAACTTTGCTCTTTTATTAACTAACAAGTTTGAAGATAATGAAGGTGCTAAGAAATATTATGAGAAAGCAATTGAAATAAATCCAAGTTTAAAAAATTTAAATTTTAAACTAGCATATTTATTGGATCATAACTTTGATGATTATGCTGGAGCAAAGAAATATTATCAAAAGGAAATTGAATTAAACTCTAGCCATGCTTATGCACATTTTTATTTGGCTATATTATTAACACATAAGTATAGAGATAAAAAAGAAGGACAAAAGCATTATTTATTAGCTATTGGATTAAATAAAGATCTGAAAAGAGAAGAATTCGACAAATATTTTAATATTTAAATTTACCGTTTACAAAAAGATATGTATTCTCGGGCTAAACGGTATAACAAATGTTAAAAATTTTGACTAAGCAATTCATTTGGAGTTTCTCGCTTGCACAGGAATGAAATTATTGTAGATTTGTATTCGATGAGAATCTTCAAAATCCTCTTAATCCGACTGAGAGCGAATTGCAAAATTCAATTTAGTATTTGACATTTCTAATTTGACATTTGAAATTACTTCAGAAGTACCATACGCTTCGTATCAACATTCTTTCCGTCAATATTCAGCGAATAAAAATAAACGCCGCTAGCAAGACCGCTCCCGTCAAACTCCGCTGAATAAGTTCCCGCATTCTGTTTTTCATTAATCAAAGCTGACACCTCGTTTCCCAAAACATCATAAACTATAAGCTTTGCAAAACCCTTTACTCTTAATTCGTAACTAATAACTGTTTTTGGATTAAAGGGATTTGGAAAATTCTGATACAGTGAAAATGATTCCGGGATATCATTCGAAATATTATTTACACTTACTGTCTGTGAATATTTTATTGTTGTACTCACACTGTTTGGGTTTATGACACAACTTCCTGTAACAATTATATTTCCATCCGGATCACCGGTTATTGCATTGGCAAAATCCAGGTTAGTGCCGGTATAATTGAATCTCATTAGCCATATTTTATTACCGCTGGAATTATACTTGAATGTCAGCATATCCGTGGAAGAAAAACTACTGTCAGAATTTGATCCGCAGATATAAGAGTTACCTTCACCATCTACTATCATTCCGCCTAAAGTACTATGTGAATTCTGAACCCCTGATTCAATTACTTTCCATAAAGAATCTCCTGCAGAATTATATTTTATAATTGAAATTCTTGGGGGATGTAAATAATTATATCCGCTTACATATACATTTGAAATTGAATCAACACCAATCTTTGTCGCAATTCCTCCGGTATCATAATGAACTTTTTCCCAGAGTGTATTACCGTCCGGATCGATCTTCGAAGTATAATATTTATTCGATTGATTACCGCATGCATAAATCATTTCCTTTGAATCGAGAATAACACTTTTGAAAATAGTATTAGCTGTCCTGTTACTCCAGACCGAATCACCGGAAAATTTGTTATACTTCATTATTAGACCGACTGCAACTGATGAATTGGCGCTGAATCCCGCCAGATAAAAAAAATCGCCTTTACCCAAAACTATATCATTAGCATTATTATTAAATTTTTCTCCTAATGAAAAATGATGTACCCATTCTAAATCCCCGTTTGTCAGATATTTTACAATTGTAAAATCATCGCGCGCAACGTTATTAGTTGATAGAGTTATATAAATACTACCGTCATAATCGATTTTCATATTTATAGGAGTGTTTGAAATTGCAGAGGATCTTATATATCTGCGCGTCCATAAAGTATCTCCGGATGAATTATATTTAACAACTTCAATTGCGCCAGATAATGATTCAGAACCGCATACTACAATATCCTGATTAAGATCCAATCCTATCTTATATCCGATGTAACTTTTTAATATATTTCTGTTGTAAAATCTGCTCCATAATTGCTGTCCGGATGCATCGTATTTTATTGTTAAAATATCTGACCGGTTCACTCTTGAAAGTCCTGTAACATATACGTTTCCCGAATTATCAGTGACCAGATCTATTCCCTGATTTGTTGTAGCATTACTAAAAAGGGAAACCCATTCCTGTTTTACCTGAGCATTCACACTCGTGAATGCTAAACTAATTAAAATTACAATGAAAAATTTCAGCATAAATGTTATTATGTTTAATTTTTTATTAACTTAAAAAAGGGTATTTGAAATTGAAGTAATAACTTGTCTTACAAAAAATTTTAACTTGACCCAATAGAAATAAAAAAAAAATATTAAATTTATTTGAAAAGAAACATGAGCTTAAGTTCAAATACTTCATTCCCAAGAACAATTTTCACTTTCAGTTTTGTCAATGTTACAGCTCAGATTTATTTCTTAAAATATTTATTCAAATAATTATCAATAAATCCCGTAAAAACTTTATCATTCCCAAGTCCGGATTCGCTGTAAATCGAACCGGTAGATAAAACCGCATTATCTCCGATAGTTCTCAAGACTATTTCTCCGCCGCCTTTGCCGTTCCAGTCAGCATCATCTTTATTATATATTTTTATTGTGTCAGCAATATCTGTATTCAGACCTTTGGCAATAGTTTCAGTTTTATATTTCATCCAAAAAGGAACCTTATCCGTCTCATCACCGCAAATGGGAAAACTATTAATTCCTTTTAATCCAAAAAGCTCGACATCCGAAACGTAAAAGCCTGAGTACAGCCAATGAGAGGAATTTAATACTTCGTAAGGAGCAAAAGTATGAAGTCCTTTTCCCGTGTATCTTACACCAAGCAGATCTGATTCCGATCTGAGATTATGTCTCCACATTCATCCGGGATCAAACCCATCACCAAAAAATGTCAGATCTTTTCTGCATTCCATAACAGTAAAATCATCATGCCATTTTATTTTCCAGTAGATCTGATTTGCGCCTAATGATATCATTGGAATATTCTGATCAAAAACCATTTCTTCGATTTTATCATACATCTTTTCAGAGAAATATTCACAGTGATAAGACAACACTATAAATTTACAATTAGAAAATAAATCAGGTCTTTCTTCAAGATAGTAATCAGGAAGTATGTTTGAATTTTGATTTTCATAAAATCGATTGAAAATATTTGCACATACATTTACATCTATGTGATTATAATCCTCTTTGAAATACTGAACTCCGGTATTTGGTCTTTGTGTAGAAACAAAAAATACATTTGTAGAATCTGTATAATTATGATAAAGAGATTTTCCGCCCCATGGATTATATGTTACGAAAGTTGCAATTGGAGCTAAGACTACGAACTCATTATTGCTGTAAACATCACCTACCGTAATAGTTAAATTAAAAGTATCCATTGAATTGGAAAGAATTACATTATAATATCCCTGAGTAAAATTTGAATTTAGATCCAGCTCATGAATAAGTTCCCAATTGCAGCCTGATTCAGACTGATCGGGATTAATGTTCTGATCTGATCTGTTAAAATGAAAAGTATCTATTTGTTCATATTGATACGGAGAAATGATCTTTGTTACAATTGCAGAGGAAGAATCTTCTGTACTCCTTAAATAAAACTTAATCTTTTCGTTATTGAAGTAAAACATTTTATCTGTATAACCATCGATTGATGAGAGTTCCATTTCAGGAATTTTATCAACTGAAACAAGCAAATAATATCTGTATCTGAAAAACCAAATAAAAACAAAAATTATTATTACAGCTGTAAGAATTAATGTATACTTAAAAAGTTTTTTTAATTTCATTTTTATTTAATACGGAAAATATTTTCAATCAAAGTATAAATTATCTTTTATAAAAAAAATTCAATTTGCGTATTTAACAATAGTCTCAGTAACATATGTTTCTATTTGAAAACAGAATCTACCGGCATCAGGGTGAAAAGCAAAATATATTTATTATTTAAAGTCTCCCTAAATAAACAACAGTTTCATACTCCATCTTTACAATTCCCTCTGAATTATGTTTATCAAACAATTTCTCAAGGGCTTTCAGCATTTCATCAAAAGAAAGATCATTAACATTCGGCACATATGAGCTTGAAAGAAGTCTGCCTTTCAAACCATCGTAATCAAAATCCTGAAAGTTGTAAAATTTCTTAATGAGAACTTCATTTGGCTGATAGAATTTTTTTATCACTGCATCATCAAAATTTTCATGATTAACTTTTACATAATCTGTTCCGAATTTAATTAAAAATTCATCATATTCTTTTAAGAACCCTTCTGTGTAAATTCTTGAATTCCATATTATAATTAAATATCCGTCATCTTTCAGAATCCGTTTAAATTCTGTTTTACATTTCTCAGCATCAAACCAGTGAAATGCCTGACCTGCAATTACAAAGTCGATTGAATTTTCACTAAGCCCTGTACTTTCAGCAGATGTATCAATACTGATAAAATTCTTATTACCTGAAAAAAATTTTTCAGCAGCTTTTCTCATTTCCATATTTGGCTCGACAGCAAATACCATATTTCCATTTTCAATAAACATCTCTGCTGAAATACCGGTACCTGAACCGATGTCTGCTATGACACTGCTTTCGGTAAGACCGCATTCATTTATCAAAAATGTCAATAACTCAATTGGATAATGAGGACGGTATTTCACATAATTTTTTACACGGTCGGAAAATCTTTCTTTGGGATCTGTTTTCATTTTGTCAGTTTAAAATTGAAATCAATATAGTTACTTTGCTATTAGACTAATTTACACCTAAAATAATTTTTTTTAAGTTTTTAAAATATATATAAAATGAAATATTTATTAACACATGTTTTAGTATTTGCTCTGATGGTTTTTCTTACCTCTTCAGATTTTGAACAAACATCAAATAATAAATCCGAAATAAATAAAAATAAAGATCCTCTTACAACATATTCCGAAGTTAATGTAAATCTTAATTCTAAAGATGATCTGAAAATTTTACAGAAAAATGACATTACTGTAGAACATTACCACGGGAATGCAGCAGAAGGCATTACGCTTGTTATTAATCAGGCTGAATTGCAAAGGTTAAAGAATACGGGAATAAGTTTTGATATAGTCAAAGAAGATGTAAGTGAATTTTTTAAAAATGTAAAAATTCCTGATGCTGCTGATATGCAAAAAAGTATAGAAATTCAAAACACTGATAACGCGAACGGATTTTCTTTCGGAAGTATGGGAGGATTTTATACGTACACTGAAGTAGTGCAGAAGCTTGATTCCATGCGGCTTGTATATCCTAATCTGATTTCAATTAAACAGAATATTGGTATGAGCGTTGAGAACCGCGCAATATGGTCAGTGAAAATTTCAGATAATCCTGAAGTGAATGAATCATCAACAGAACCTGCAGTATATTTCGATGCGCTTCATCATGCACGCGAGCCGCAGTCTATGGCTTCGATGATGTATTACATGTACTACCTTCTTGAAAATTACGGAGTCAATCCCGAGGTCACTTACCTTTTAAATAACCGTGAAATATTTTTTGTGCCTGTCGTAAATCCCGATGGTTATGTTTATAATCAGACCACTGATCCAAACGGCGGAGGTTTCTGGAGAAAGAACAGGAGTAATAACGGAGGTGGTTGTTTTGGTGTCGATCTCAACAGAAATTATCCATACGGGTGGGGAGACGATCTGGGATCCAGCAATGATCCATGTTCAGAAACATTCCGCGGATCTTCAGCTAATTCAGAACCCGAATCTCAGGCAGTTAAGAATTTTGTCCTTCAGATCAGACCGAAGATCTCATTCTCTATGCATTCAGTGGCAGGCAGATACCTAAATCCTTATGGTTATAATGATTCTGCAATTAATTATGAAATTTATTCGGAGTTCTCTTCTGACTTTGCTGCATCGAATAATTATACTTATGGTACAGTATCAGAAATGCTGAATTATTATTCAAGCGGTACTACAAGAGATTATTTACATTCCATTGGAACATATGCATGGACACCTGAAGTTGGCGGTACAGGCTTCTGGAATTCACAGTCACAGATAATTCCCATCGCCAGCGAGAATGTTTATAGTATGAAATATCTTACATGGGTGTCAGGTGCATTTACCGATTATCAGAATTTTAAGATTTTAGAAAATGGATATATACAGAAAAATGATACTTTGAATCTTGAGATCGGATTGAAGAACAGAGGACTTTCGCAAACTGCAAAAAATGTTTCAATAGAAGTGACGACAAATTATCCAAATGCAATTCCTCTGAATGCAATCATAAACTATGACAGCATACCTGCGAGACAGTCTAAAAACAATTCTTCAAATCCAGTGAAATTTCGTCTTACTTCAGATGCAAATTACATGGACGAAATGAATCTGTTTATTTCTGTAAAACAGGAAGGCATTCAGACTTCGCTTGACACACTTAAGTTAACAGTCGGAAAAGCGGAAGTGTTATTTTCCGACAATGCCGAGAACGGAAGTAACCGCTGGATCTCTGCAGGTACTGGTATTGCATGGGATTCAACTTATATAGATCCTGTATTGGGAAATAAAAATTTTGCTGACTCACGATATGGAAATTCCGCTGATAATTCCAATAATACATTTACATTAAATGATACTATAGATTTAACAAATTCAAATAATCCAAGAATGGAATTCACAGCCAAGTGGGCTGAGGAAGTGACATTTGATTATTCGAGAGTTCAGGTAAGTTCAAATTTCGGCAGTACATGGACAAGCTTAACAGGCAGATACACAAGAGTAGTATCCGGCCAGCCATCATATGCAGACATTAAGCACTGGAAAAATGAGCAGATAAATCTAAATGCATACATTGGGACAAAGATAAGGATTCGATTTACACACCGTACAAATTCAGAAATACCTGGTGATGGATTTTATTTTGATAATTTCAGGATTGTAAATTATAAAGACGTTCCTTCTTCAATTACTCAGACGAGCACGGTCATTCCATTGGAATATAGACTTGAACAAAATTTTCCAAATCCATTTAACCCGAAGACAGTTATCAATTACGAGTTACGAGTTACGAGTAATGCGAAGCTAAAAGTATATGATGTGCTTGGGAATGAAGTCGCAGAATTAGTAAATGAAAAACAGAATGCAGGTTCTTATTCGGTAGATTTTGACGGAAGTAATTTTTCGAGCGGGATTTATTTTTACAGATTGAATGCAGGAGAGTTTTCAGAGACAAAGAGGATGATGCTGATCAGGTAATTTAATAGTTAATATTTAATAGTTAATAGTTAATAGTTAATAGTTAATAGTTAATAGTTAATAGTTAATAGTTAAAATCTAAACAAATTATTTAATCCGGCTTAGACAAAAACTTATCTCTGCCGGATTTTTTTAGAAAAAAATTTAAAAAGAGAATATCTCTCTAAATAAAATTTCTATTTAACTTCCAGCTTATTCAAAACTTCAATTCCGTTTTTATTTTCTGGATTCAGCTCAACAGATTTTTTATAACTTTGGATCGCCATTTCTTTATTACCTTTTTCTAAATATGCTTCGCCCAAACTATCATATGTATTTCCAGAGTTTGGAAAAGCCTCAGTATTTAACCTAAAAACTTCTATTGCATCATCGATCTTGCCTGTTTGTAGTAAAGAATATCCTAAATTATTCAAATCACCTTCTCTGTAAGAATAATCGTTTTTATTATTCATATGAGATTTGAATTCTTCTACAGCTTCAGTCATACTCTTTTCTGTATATGTTTTATATAAGATATCTATCAGTGAAATTTTTGGCAGATCATATTTTTGGTCATAGAGTATATTTGAAATATTTTTACCCATTTCTTTTATGTTTCCGCTTGAAAAATTATTCAGAATAATTATGCAATTTTTATCATCTGTATATCTAAGAATAATTGTGTTGAATCCGAAAATTCCCCCTGAATGAGTAACGAGCTTTTTCTTGGCATCACCAAATTCAACCTCAGTAATATGCCATCCATAACCATAATCTTTTAAGTAAGGCACGAACATTTTTTCAATTGACTCCTTTGGTAAAAGCTTATCAGTATATAATGTCTGATTCCATTTATACATATCATTGACAGTCGAATACATTGAACCTGCCGAGTAGGGAATAGACATGTCTATATATTTCGAATTTACATAACCGTCTAATGTTTTATCATATCCTGATGCTCTGTTTTTAATAACTTTTTTATTGTCATCATATCCTGAATTTGTCATACCGGTCGGAATGAGAATTTTTTCAGAAAGTACCTCTTCATAATTTTTTCCTGTGATCTTTTCAATAACAGCACCAAGTAATACATATCCTGAATTACTGTACTTGTATTGAGATCCGGGCTCGAATTCAAGATCATTACTGCATAATTTTTCAATCTGATCTTTTACAGAAATGGGGTTGGCGGCTATCTTTTTCATCAGAACTGTATTATCCGTATAATCAGGAATTCCTGATGTATGAGTCAGTAGATTTTTTATAGAAATTTTATCTCCTGTTTCTTTTCGGTAATCCTGTAAATAATCAGTGATCTTTCCATTGAGATCAATTTTTCCTTCTTCTGCAAGTTGCATTATCAACATTGCAGTAAATTGCTTAGTGACTGAAGCTAATCTGAATTTAGTATCAGGAGTATTTGATATATCCCATTCCATATCAGCATAACCATAGCCTTTACTTAAGATCACTTTTCCGTTTTCTGAAACAAGTATACTTCCGTTAAATTGACCGTACTCGTAATATTTATTTATCAGTTCATCTATAACTTGAGATTTTTCCTGTGAAAACAAATGAGATGTTATAAATAAAATGAACAGTAAACCCAGTCCTGCATTGTGCAAAATTTTCATAAAATAATTTTTAAAATTAAATTATTTATTTTGACTTAAAAATTTGCTAAGGGTTTCATTTCTTATGAAAAATATATTTTATTTCATCGTATCTTTAAACTCAAGTATTCAAAGGAAGTGATCCTGTATTCTGGATTTGATTTACAAGCTGACTTTGGAGAAATGGAAATTTTGACTTGTCAGGTGATAAGTGTACAGTGATAAATCTACATATGTTAAAAAAATATTAACTATTAACTACTTACTATTAACTGTTTTTCAAAAATGCACAGCAAGCCAGATGCACTTTGGTTCGGTGGAAGTCTTTACTACTCTGTGTTTAACACCTGATGGGATGAATAAATGATCGCCTGCATTCAGAATAAATTTCCTTTCGTCAGAGAAAATAATCTCTGCATTTCCCGTGATCAGAACTACCCATTCATTTTTTTCCTGTTCCAGCCATTTACCTACAGGTGTTGAATGTCCTGCTGAGATTATTTTTTCTATCTCTACACCATTTTCTTTTTCATCTGAATATAATGTGTTAAAGAATTCAAATTTACTGTCAAGATCATCCGGTATTTCAAATAAATTATTTTCCATTTACTTCGTTTTTTTCAGATTGTTTATTGTTGGAAAATTCTGAAGAGATAATTCCACTATTTGATTAGTAACATTTTTCTGGTCTCACTGTAATCGTTAGTCTCAAGATTATAGAAATATATACCGCTTGATAAATTATTTCCGTCAAAAGAGACTGAGTAACTTCCCGCTTTTTTAAATTCATTTAATGCCACTTCTACTAACTGTCCTTTGGAGTTATATATATTTAATTTTACGTTAACATCTTTTGCAATATCAAAAAGTATATTTGTTACCGGATTAAATGGATTCGGATAATTCTGTTTTAAATTAAATAACTCGGGAATTATTTCGGAAACCGAAGAAATATTCACGTTATTTTTTGTGTATTTAAAAGAGACCTCTGCAGAATAATCAGAAGTGTTAAGTGAATTATCAACTGTCTGAACACTCCAGTAATATGTACCTGAATCTAAGTTTGTAAAATGTATATTAGTATTGTTACCCGCATTTCCATGACCGGGAAATCTGCTGTATCCATTGTTCCCGTTTGAAACCGGAGATACTATATCTACGCCGCCCGGAGTAGTACCTAATTTTATATTATATGTTAATCCGGGTGCAGGCGTATTCGGATCAGATCCCGGCAACCATCCAAAATGTATAACGTTATTGTCAAAAGTAGTTGTCAATCCTTTCGGTTCGACCGGCAGATCGTTTGTTAAAGGAATTAAATTTCTGTAAATGGAAGTAACATTTTTATTGATTTGATTATTATGTCCCTCTATTAAAATGTCTAACTTAAGATCATTATCAAAATCTCCGGTGGATACATTTCCATAAGTAAATTCGGGAAGGGAATTTGGAACTTCGGTAAATATCCCGTTATTGTTAATAAAAATTTTTGTAATTCCCTGATGATTTCCTTTAAGATTTCCTGTCATTAAAATATCAAGAAAACCGTTATTGTCAAAATCTGCCCAGAGAGCATTTCCAAAAGCAATTCCAGGAAGAGATGCATTATGTTCAGAAAATGTTCCGTCACCGTTATTATGAAAAATCATTACTCTGTTTTCAAGAGCAGATGAGTTATTATTTCCAACTTCACCATTTATAAGAATATCTGCAAATCCGTCTGCATTAAAATCTCCCCATGATGCAGAACCTTTTGACATAGAAGGCAATACAATTCCCGATTCAATGTAAGTATTATTTTCATTTAAATAAATTTTAGTCTGATAAGACGAATTGAATTCATTTATCTGACCTGACATCAGCAGATCAGGATCACCGTCTTTGTCAAAGTCATAAAACTCCATAGTAGAATTGTATAATGCAGTTAATATTATACCCGCATCTGAAAATAATCCCGATGTATTTTTATAAATTCTGAATACCGGTATTCCTGATGCATTTAATCCACTGACTGAAAAATCATCCATTCCGTCATTATTAAAATCAACCCATCTTGCTGATCCGGAATGAATATCTGCAAAAGAAAAATTCAGTTCAGTAAATCCGGCAGGCAGATCATTTCTGTAGATTCTTGTGATCACGCCATTGTGATTCAACGAATAACCTGTTAAAAGAATATCAAGATCATTATCCCTGTCATAATCACTCCACGATACTGATGCATTTGAAATATGCGGAATGCCGGTCAGAATTTTTTCAAAATTACCGCTGCCATTATTGATATAAACAAATGTTCCGGGTGATAAGGAATCAGTAACACCTGATACAAAAATATCAAGAACATTGTCATTGTTGATATCCAGCCAGTTTACTTTTCCATGTGACAGCCCGGGAATTCCAATATCGATCTTTTCAAACATCTGTGCTTTTGAAACGGATGCATGCATCGATATTAAGGTAATAAAAAAAATTGTGATAAATACTTTTATATAATTCATATATATATTTTTATATAATATAGGTTAAAAATGGTCATAAATGAAAACTTAAAAAACCCATAACATAGAAATTGCTAATAGATGTAATTTATTAGAAAATTTGTGAATTGATACCCGGAAAATTATTTGCTTAATTTACAAAGCTGTTAACACCAATAAAATGAAATAATTTCCTCAAAAATATAATATGTCTGACATAATTAAAAATATTTAAAAAAATGAAAACACCTTCCAATGATCTCTGGAAACTTATTCGTTCACTTACTGTGTCTGAAAAAGGTTATTTCATAAAATTTTCCGGAAGACATTCACCCGGGAAAGAGAATAATTATCTAAAACTGTTTGAAGAAATTAATAAACAGACTGAAAAATATGATGAAGATATAATAAAAAGGAAATTTAAAAAAGAAAGATTCATTGTTCAGCTTACTTCAGCAAAAAATTATTTATATAATATGATCTTAAAAAGCCTGGTAACTTATAATGAGGACAGATCGACCGAGAGCATTTTATCAAATATGAAAGAACAGTATATATTATTGTTTCAGAAAACTCTTTTTGATCAGGCGGAAAAAATACTGATCCGTTCAAAAAAACTTGCATTAGACGAAGAAAAATTTACAAAGCTGATAGACATATATAAAGATCAGAAGAATTTTGATTACAGAAAAATTGCTGATCCTGACTTTGAAGATTATGTGGAAAGTTCCCGAAAAGAGGAGCTGGAAGTACTGAAGAAACAAATTAATATTGCTGAATATAATTCTCTTTATTTATTAATGTCCTCCGTTTTTAAAAAAACAGGTATTGTAAGAAATAAAAAAGACGCCAGAGATTTCGAAAAAATAATCAAGCATCCTTTAATGGAAAATGAATCGCTGGCAAAATCCGTTCGCGCAAAAAATCTTTTTTATATAGTGAATTATCTTTATTATTATAGTACCTCCGATAATTCCAGGGCATTTGAATTTGCTCAAAAACGTCTTAAGCTTATAGAAAATAATCCGCTAAAAATCGCAGGCTCGAAAAAAGAATTTCTTTATGCTTTGAGTGACGCAATTGCAATGTCCTATAATCTTAAAAGATTTGATCTTTGTCTTACATATTTGAGAAAGCAAAGGGAAATTTCTGACAGATCAGGGGCAGTATCATCAAAAACTCCAAATTTTCTGGATATGTATTTCAAATCTTATAGTTTTGAATTAAACATTTATATAATTTCCGGATATTTTAAAGAAGGACTTGAACTAGTCAGTGAAGTCCGGAAGTGGCTGGATATTTATTCAGGCAAGCTTAATAAATCAGAAGAGCTGAAGGTTTTGTATTCAATTTCATATCTTTATTTTGGGACAGGAGATTTTTCAAATTCTTTGTATTGGCTTAATAAAATTTTAAATGATAAATCAGATATCAGAATTGATTATAAGACATTTGCAAAAATTCTGAATCTGATAATACATTATGAACTTGAAAATTATGATCTGATGGATTATGAATATAAATCGATCAAAAGGTATTTAACAAAAAAAGATAAGCTTTATGATTATGAAAATTTGATATTGAATACTGTAAAAGATCTACCCGGTCTGAGTGATAAAAAGGAAAGAAATTTCGAGCTGGAAATGTTAAGAAGAAACATAACCACTCTTCTGAAATCCAATGAGATCAATAACTATAAGGCTTTGGAATATTTTGATATTCTTGCCTGGATAGAAAGTAAAATGACTCCAAAGAATTTTTCTGAGATCATTAAATCAAATTCAAAGATAAAACTATCTGACTTAAAGATATAAAAAATACATTAACCAATCCACATCAGCACTCCTCCGACTTCTATGTTTTAAATCTTTTTGATTTTGTCCGTGACGGTTTTAAATTTAATTTTGTACAGGTTTTAGAAAAAACCGGTATTAATTAATTTAATAATCGTTAAGGAGTAAATCATGAAAAGACTTTCAAGAGCAATAATCATCTTTGTAACAGCACTGGGAATCGGTATTGTTTCGGTATCAAATAATTCCCTGAAAGCAGATCAATCAGAAACTCAGATACTGAACCCGTTCAATCTATTATTTCCGCCTACAGGACTGACATTTGTAACTGAACCAGGCAACAATACACAAGTTGACATTACATGGAGCAGTTCCGGAGCTGCTGCTACATACAAATGGAAATTTGGTGCACCAACAATTAATTCTGTTATTCTTAGTTTATCGGCAAACAACAATGGAACTTCCACCGCACTGACAGTTACTCCTGCAGCAGTTGACGGAATTCTTGCCGGACTTGGATTAAATCCAGGTGATTCTGTATCAGGAGAATGGGCAGTTTGGGCTTATGAAGGAAATGATTCATTAAAATCTGTTCAGACCTTTAATATTACATTCAAGAGAAAAGTAGTATTAAACCAGTTCAATCTTGTTTCACCTCCATCAGGAATTACACTTGTAACATCACCTGAAAATAATGCTGAGGTAAATATAATCTGGAAAAAATCTTCTGCAGGCGCAACATATAAATGGAAATTCGGTGCTCCGAATATAAATTCAGTATTGCTGGAGATACCGTCAAACAATGCCGGATCAGACACAATGCTTACAGTAACGCCTGCGGCAGTTGACGGTATATTGGCAGGATTAGGGTTGAATCCCGGAGATTCTGTGTCAGGACAATGGGCAGTATATGCTTATAACGAAACCGATTCTCTGAAGTCTGTAGAAACACATAACATTACATTCAGAAGAAGTAAACTTGCATCTTTTGGTCTGCTGTTTCCACCTACAGGAATCACTTTTGTATCTGAGCAAGGAAATAATACACCTGTAAATATTAACTGGAACAAATCTGCAGATGGAGTTACATATAAATGGAAATTCGGATCTCCTAATGTAGCTCTCAATACAATTCTGGATCTTGCATCAAATAATAATGGCATGGATACAGTATTGACCGTTACACCTGCAGCAGTTGACGGAATTCTTGCAGGACTTGGTTTGAATCCTGGTGATTCAGTTCCCGGACAGTGGGCAGTTTGGGCCTATCTGAATGGGGATTCATTAAAATCAGCGCAGACATTTGATATTACTTTCAGAAGAGATAATAAGAACTCAATTTCTCAGATAGGTTCAGTTATTCCAGACATATATTCTTTATCACAAAATTATCCCAATCCATTCAATCCGTCTACAAAGATTAATTTTGGAATACCTGAGACTGGACAGGTAAATATATCTGTTTTCGATATGTCAGGAAGGGAAGTATCAGTGGTCCTGAACGAAAATAAATCTCCCGGTAACTATGAAGTTTCTTTTAACGGGGCAAATCTGTCCAGCGGCATATATTACTACAGAATATCTGTCCTTGCAAACGGAAAGAGCTTCATTGATACAAAGAAAATGACACTTATAAAATAGTTTTACTTTAAACAACCTTAAAGAAATAAAATTTTTGTTTAAAACAAAAAATCGGCAGCCATGCATTATGCTGCCGGTTCTTTTATTTTTAAAAAAAATCTGTTTAGTAAATGTTAAAATAATTTTCCATAAAAAATTTTTCCGTAAAATATTTATCCTTCCAGTCCGGATTTGTTTTATCAATTATCAATCCCTCTAATGCGCCAAGTGTATAAAAACAATTTCTTTTGTCAAAGCTTAAAATCTGAGTATCTGCACTCTTAAGAAGTTTATTAATAATATTTACATAAAATGAATCAATGGAAATATAGTCGCTGAGCTCTTTAAAACTTTCAGTAGGTGAATATTCATCCTTCAATATCTTTGTAAACTTAATTTCTGTGTACCTTGCAATTCCTTTCTGCCATATCTGAAAAGAAAAATATCTGTAGTCTTTTACATTTAACAGTGATTTAAATTTTTCTCTTTCTCCAATATATTTTTTCAGATTAACATTAAAAATAACTGAATCATCAGACAGATATGTATTCATTGCCGACTGAATCAACTTTGAATACTGATCTGAGATACTTTGATCATCATAAGGAAAATCATAATTCAGCATCCACATACCTGTTTCATCGCCACCTGAAAGATCAAGAGAATTTACAGATTCGTAATAATCCGGCAGCGATGACTGCATCTGATGAAAATGTTCATGAAGTAAAGTGACTGTCCAGTCAAGAGAGGAGCGGCTTGTGTTTTCAGGCTGTCCTACAACGATCGTAGAAACACTGTTAACTGCCGGAAACGTTGCCAGCATATTATTACTGAATATTCTTTCTCTTACAAATATTTCGCAGCCCGTTATAGAGTCAAATCCTATAGATAAAAAATCCTCTGAAGGTGACGGGTGATAAAATAAATATTCATTTTCATTTATAACAAGTAATAAAGCAAACAGAGTTTGATTAAAATTACTCCAGACATTATCACCAAATTCATCAGACATCCTGACAGCCTCAGCAATTCTGACCTTATCTGTTAATCTAAGTTCAGAAGAATCTGTCTGCGAATAAATATTTTTTGAACCTAAAATTAAAGTAAGTGTAATCAGAAATATGTTCAATTTTAAGAATGAGTTTATGCCCATTTCTAAAAAGTTTAATTTAATTTTTATAAATAAAAAACCCTTTTTTAAATTCAGTAAAGATTTTAAAAAAGGGTTAAGATCTCTTAAACTTGTTTATTTTATGCTTCGGCAATGTCA
>Ga0154020_10002545_pt1 | contig 22216 bp, 19 predicted proteins | sample Klosneuvirus_201_FD_109709 | JGI IMG/M metagenome (GOLD analysis project Ga0154020, IMG submission 109709) | Active sludge microbial communities from wastewater, Klosterneuburg, Austria - Klosneuvirus_20160825_MG | ecosystem: Engineered > WWTP > Aerobic digester > Activated sludge | place...
TACCAGATAAAAAAAATGATTTTAATAAAATAGATGAATACAAAATTAATTTTAATATTTCTGTTTCTCTTCAGCGTCATTTCGGAAATGACATATGCACAGCTTTTTCCGAATCTCGGCGGGCAAAGGACAGGAACGACTTCGCTGCAGTTCCTAAAGATCGGTACAGGCGCGCGGGCTACAGGTATGGGTGAAAGTTTTGTCGCAGTGTCGGACGACATAAGCTCTCTTCATTATAATCCTGCAGGACTTGTCTCATTTAAGGAGAATGGAATTACTGCAAGTTATACACAGTGGTTCGTGGATACAAAGCTTGCTAACTTCGGTGGTGTATATCACTTCGGCGGAAGTAATGCAATTGGTATAAACGTTACATCTTTGCAGACTGAAGACATGAAGGTCACTACAGAATTTCAGCCGGGAGGTACAGGCGAGTACTTTAATTTTTCTGACCTGAGCGTTGGACTATCTTATGCGAGACAGATGACAGAGCAGTTCTCATTTGGTGCAACTTTAAAGTATGTCCGTGAAGATCTCGGACAGGTCAGTATTGACGGAGTACTTGGAGACATTGCTACTTTTTACTGGACAGGACTCGGTACATCGAGATTTGCAATTATGATCTCAAACTTCGGCGGTCAGATCAATCCTTCCGGAGACGTCACTCAGGTAAACGGAGTCGTATTAAATACATATCAGAAATTTCCTCCGCCGACATCATTTCAGCTTGGATTTGCAATAGAGCCTATCATGGATGGAGAAAATATGCTGACCACTTCGATACAGCTTAACAGTCCGACTGACAATGCTGAGAATATTAGTATAGGCGCTGAGTATTCTTTTAAGAAATTTCTTTATCTCAGAGGCGGCTATAAAATAAATGTAGATGCTGAAAGTTTTTCAGCAGGTGTGGGATTCAAATCAAATATTTCGTTTGCTCATACCGAGCTGGATTATTCAATTGCAAGTTATGATCAGCTTGGCATTACACAAAGATTTTCTCTGAACATATTATTCCCGAATTTTAAATGATTTTAATTTATATTATAAAAGTATGAAATATTTCTTTATCAGTTTATTTTTAACGTCTGTAATTTATCTGTCTTCATGTGGTGTCGAAACAAATCTTTCCCAATTCCCTATTTCAAATGAAGGCGGACCTATCGTTTCAGAGACGACTTATGTACAGCAGTCTCCTGTCTGGGCTCAGTTCAATAAACCTCAGGCAGTAATGGTTGGAAGAGAACCTCTTATCTATGTATGCGATACAAAAAATAACAGGATAGTTCAGCTTGATATTTCAGGAGGGGAAATTGGTTTCATCTCTGTTTTTAATCCGAGAGCTATTGCGCAGGATTACAATTTTGATTTGCTGGTCATTGCAGATACTACTACTACTATTTTCCCTGATACACTTAGCATGTTGTACAGAATAAATCTTGTGGAAGCAGGAGGCGTTTTATCCAATGCTTCACTTATTCCTCTTATGCGTTCCGATTATGCAACTCCTCTTTCGAGCAGAAGCAGGAAGTTTACCGGTGTTGGTGTCTTTTCTGATAACACATACATTCTTACCAGAAGAGGCCCGAATAATACAAGTTCACTCGATCCTGATAATGCTCTGCTTAAAGTCGCTGGGGAAAATTCGGTTACATCAGTAAGTGTACTCGGTGGTTTTCAGCCTACAGGTAATGGGATTTATTCAATAGATCAGATGTCAGGCATCACAACATTTACAAACGGACCTACAAATTTTATCATAACCAGAAACACTCCCGAGTTTGGATTTAAAGTAGAATGGTTCGTGTATGAAGATGTTAAAGGAACATATGATCCAAGATTCCTTCCAATAGAAAATGTGGATATTCTTAATTATCAGCTCGGCACACCTGAATCAGTTGCTCTTGATCCATCTAATAATATTTATGTGGTCGATAATACAAAGGATTCATTATACAAATTTACAAACCTGGGTGAATATAAAAAGGAATCTTTCGGCGGTGAAGGAAACGGTGTAAATCAGCTCAACGGTCCGATGGGAGTTTCATTTTATAATAAAGTACTTTATATAGCAGATACAGAAAACAACAGAATAGTAAGATACAAACTTTCAACCGATCTGTTTTAATTTGGCAAAAAAGCAAAAAAAGGCTCAGGTAAAAATTCAGGAAAAACACCCGTTGATCAGAGACAATCCTCTGTACAATTACGGAATGATGCTGATCTTTACTGTATTTTTAATTTTTTTCACAACATTCAAAATATCCGGAGATGATGATGTATTCTGGCATCTTGCTACCGGTAAACATATTGTAGAGACCGGTCACGTTCCATCTGAAGATATATTCGGATTTGTAACCGAAGGTCAGGAATGGATGCCTTTCGAATGGGGATGGGACGTAATCACATTCGGTCTGTATAATATCGGCGGATATACTGCGATATCAATTTTCAGAACAATAATTTTCCTACTGATATTTTTTATTTTTTTCCGGATAATGCGGAAATTCAATGTCAGCTATACACTCATCTTTCTCATACTTACTCTGACTGCATTCGGGATCATAGACAGACTCACTCCCCGTCCGCATATAATGTCTTTACTGTTTCTCGCTGTTCTTTTATTTATCATATCCGATTTTAAATATTTCAACAGAAAGAATTCAAAAATACTGTACTTCATTCCTCTTCTTTTTTTATTATGGGCAAATATTCATATGGGAGTTTTGGCAGGTGCATTACTGCTGTTCATTTTTCTGTTAAGTGAGATAATCATTTACATAAAGCCCGTAAAATTTTCATCAAAAGATATACCTGCATTATCACTTTCTGAAATAAAATTACTTGGCATAATTTTTATTATCTCAATGATCGTGATGCTGATAAATCCAAACGGCATTGCAACATATTTTTATGCTTACGGACATACCAAGATGAAACTGCTTGAGACGATAAATGAATGGAGATCTCCGTTTGATGAAATGTTCAGCTCGGGATTTGTGACAATGATCTACAAAGTATTTCTCTTCGGAGGATTACTGGTTCTATATTATTCCTTTAAGAAAAAGGATCTTTTTACGGGAATGCTCTTTATCGTTTTTGCAGTATATTCTGTCAGAGCTGTAAGGTTTACTGTTGATTATATAATTATTATAACTGTCTTTATCGGACTGGCATTATTTTTTATTTTAAATAATTTAAAGAGCGAAGGTATAAAAAATTTCATCAATGAAAGTCCTTTGCCAAAAGTAATACTGGAAGTTATTTTACTGTTCTTTATTTTTAATATCCCAAATGATAAACTTTATCTGGAGCATCTAAAATATTACAGAGTATCAGGATTTGGAATTAATTCAGATTTCATTCCCGTTCAGATGTTTGATTTTATGAAGGAGAATAAAATTCCTGAGATTGGTAAACGGCCATTGAATCATTTCGGCAGTGGTGGATATCTGGTATGGAATTTTCCTGAAAGTAAAAATTTTATCGACAGCAGAAATCTGAACGACGAGATATTCAATGAGTACAATACGCTGATAGGAAAAGGACCCGGCTTTGAAAAGAAACTTAATGAATTTGATTTTGATTACTCACTGTATCTTGCACCTGACCTGGTAAGAGCTCCAAATGAAATGGAATCTACAATTATTTCTTATTACAGTAAAAATCCGGATCAGTGGAAACTGGTATTCTGGGATGATAAGTCTTTTTTATATCTGAAAAATGATCCGAAGTTTCAGGATATTATAGATAAATATGAATATAAATATATTACACCTTATAATTACATGTATCAGAAGAAATCAATTGAAAATGCAGTGATAAATGATCCTGACAGAGTAAAAAATGAGATAGACAGGAAATTAAAAGAAGAGCAAAATGGATTGATAATTAATACTATAAATAACACTTTTTCAAAGAGCCTGAATAAATAATAATATAAAAATTAACTTAAAAAATATATAAATGAAAACATTATTAACTTTGTTATTAACGATTCTGTCATTTTCAATATCAGAATCACAGATAGTACCTATTTCAGATCTAAAAATGAACGATGCCAATGGATTGCCATTACTTAACGGACAATTTAAAACTGTAACCGGAATTGTAACAGTAGCAAATGAATTTGGAGGTCCTTCTTATATACAGGATGTCACAGGTGGTCTAGGAGTTTTTTATACTGAATTTTCTTCCGCAATTTCAATTGGTGACAGTATAATAGTAACTGCCAAAATGGGACATTTCAGCGGACTTTCGGAACTTGTCTATTCTACTGACGGAGGAACACCTTCATTCTCGGTAATAAGTAACGGAAATGCAGTTCCTGAGCCGGTTGTAGCGACAATTTCACAGTTCAATAATCAGTCATTTGCAAGTGTTGAAGAATATGAAGGAAAACTGGTCAGAATAAACGGAATTACAATTACAGGATCCGGTACATTTGCGGCAAATACTAATTATACTATTACAGACGCAACGGGAACCGGACAACTTAGAATTGATAATAATTCAAACTTAGTTGGCACGATAATCCCAACTGGTGAAGTTGACTGTATTGGAGCTTGCGGACAGTTTGATTCATCTCCTCCATACAGTTCAGGATATCAACTGCTGCCGAGATTTACTGCTGATATACTTCAGTCCGGCGGACCTATTATTCTCACACTTCCTGCAGAGACGAATATAACTCCAAACAGTGTAACACTTTCATGGACTACTCAGACCGCAGGCGACAGTAAATTAAAATATTTCAGATCTGATTCTATTAATCAACCAATGGTTTTTACAGATTCAATGTACAGTGCAACACTTTCTACAAATCACAGCTTTAATCTGAGCAATCTTTCAGCAGGAAAGATCTATTGCGCAGTTGTTACTTCTACAAATGGTTCAGGTACAAGTGTCAGTTCAACAAAATATTTTTCAACTGCTTCTAATATTGCTTCAACAGGAAAATGGGAAATTTATTTTAATAAGGCAGTTGATAATTCTTATGCTATGCCAAACAATGTTGCCGTCGGTAATGCAGATCTAAAAATCAGACTTGGTCAGAGAATAGACTCAGCAGTATATTCTATTGATTTTGCAATGTATTCTTTTAATGAAGTGACTCAGGTAAAAGACAAACTGATCAACGCCTTAATAAGAGGTGTAAAGATCAGAATGGTTTATGATCACAGAGATGGAAATACACAGGCACTTGTTCAGGATCTTATCAATGCCGGAATAAGCGTTTCCCAGAGACCTCAGAGTACAAATATTATGCACAATAAATTTTTTATATTTGACGCACGAAACGACAATTCATTTTCCGACGACTGGCTTTGGACAGGTTCAGCAAATATAACTAATGCGCAGTTCTATGATGACGCTCAGAATGTGATCTTCATTCAGGATCAGGCATTATGCAATACATACACAAGAGAGTTTGAAGAAATGTTCGGTTCACATGGAAATACAGCCAATCCTTCACAAGCAAAATTCGGAGTTGAGAAAAATGATAATACACCTCATTTATTTATCATTAATGGTAAAAATGTAGAATGTTATTTTTCACCTTCTGATAATACTGCAAATGTATTTGATAACTTGATTGGAAATAACACAGATAATTCTATTTTCTTTTGTGCATTTGCATTTACAAGATTTCAGATTGCAAATAAAATGAAAACTCAATTCAATCCACCGAACAAAATGGTAAGAGGAGTTTTTGATGATGGTAACGGAACCGATCCATCCAGTGTGTATCCTGAGATGAAAGGTATTGGCGGTAATTTCCCATGGAATCCTCCTGCTCCGGTATATTTGGATAATCAACCCGGTACAATGCATAGTAAATATATGCTTATTGATGCTGATATGCCTTCAAGTGATCCAATTGTTGAAACGGGATCATATAATTATTCTACAGCAGCTACTACCGGCAACGATGAGAACTTCCTGCTTCTTTTTGATTCGTTAATTGCAAATCAATATCTGCAGGATTTTGCAAAGAGATATTCACTGGCAGGTGGAACGATTAGTGTAGAACAGATCTCTTCTGTAATACCAGGTGGATTTACATTAAGTCAGAATTATCCGAACCCATTCAATCCAAAGACCGTAATCGAATACTCTATTCCGGCATCGGATTTCATAAATCTGAAAATTTACAATATTCTTGGACACGAGATAAAAACATTAGTAAACGAGAATCAGACTCCCGGGTCTTACAAGGTAACATTTGATGGAAGTAATCTTCCAAGTGGAGTTTATTATTACAGATTAGAAACAAAAGGTAATATTTCTACAAAGAGTATGCTTTTGATAAAGTAAAAATAAATTATATTTATTTATTAAAGTGTGAAACTATTTAAATTTGATGATGTTCAAAAAACAGACACATTTCAAGTTTAAATAAATCAGGAGATTATGAAGAAAATTAAAATTCCTGTATGTGTATTTATTTTTTTAGGTTTGATTTTTCTTATAACCGGAAAAACATTTTCACAGGCAAATGCAGTGTTTGGTCAGAATAAAGTTCAATACAAAACTTTCGACTGGAGCTATATTCAGACCAAGCATTTTGATATATATTTCAGCAAAGGTGGATTCATGCTTGCTGAATTTACTGCACATACTATAGAAGAAGCACTAAGAAACATGACGGATAATATAGATTATAATATTTCCAACAGAATACCTGTAATAGTTTACAATTCACATATTGACTTTCAGCAAAACAATGTAGTTGACGAATTTCTTTCCGAAGGAATTGGCGGTGTTACTGAATTGTTTAAAAACAGGATCAACATTCCATTTGAAGGTGATTACGAAAAGTTCAGACATGTTATTCACCATGAACTTTTGCATGCATTTATGAATGATATGTATTACGGAGGTTCTATTCAGAATATTATTTCGAAAAATATTTCCCTTCAGTTTCCATTGTGGTTTAGTGAAGGTATGGCTGAAGTTCAGTCAAGATACGGACTTGACCTTGAGACTGATATGTTTATGAGGGATGCTACAATAAATAATTATGTTCCAGAACTAGCATATCTTGGCGGATATTTTGCTTACAGAGGCGGGCAAAGTTTTTTTGCTTTTCTAGCAGATACTTATGGCGAAGATAAGTTAGGTGTGTTAATGAATAATATAAAAGCTTATGGTGATGTAGATAAAGGCTTTTTAAAGACTTATCAGGTACCATTACCAGAACTTGGTGAAAAATGGCATAAGTATCTAAAAAAAATGTATTGGACTGAATTAAACATAAGAGAAGATGTATCTGACTTTGCAAAACAACTTACCGATCATGAAAGAGATGGTGGAAATTATAATATTTCACCTGTTATTTCTCCTAAAGGAGATAAGTTTGCTTTCATTTCAAACAAGGATGATCATTTTGATGTTTATATAGCAAGTACAAAATCCGGTAAAATTCTTAAAAAATTGATTGAAGGAAATTTATCAACTGAATTTGAAGAGCTGCATATTTTAACACCCGGACTTGCCTGGTCACCTGACGGCAGAAAAATTGCTATCAGCGTAAAATCAGGTGGTTCAGATGTAATTTATGTAATTGATATTTTCAGTGATGATAAAGTAGAATATCCAATAGATTTTGACGGAATAAATTATATTGGCTGGTCACCTAAAGGTGACAAAGTTGCTTTCATTGGTATAAAAGAAGCATATGCTGATCTTTATGTGTACGATATAAAAACAAAAAAACTTGAAGCACTAACCAGTGATATATTTACTGATGCTAATCCAACCTGGGCACACGACGGAAAATCTCTATTTTTTACCTCAGACAGAGGTAGTTATACAAATCCTTCTGAAATACCTCATGACTTTAAAATGTGGGAATATGATTATTCCAGAAGTGATTATTATAGTATAGATATTTCAACTAAAGAAATCAAAAGATTAAGTCACTCAAAATATGCTAAGGAAAGTTATGCTCAGGTAAATCAAGACGGAAATAAGATCCTTTATGTCTCTGATAAGAATGGTATTAAAAATTTATATGTAAGAGAAAGAGATTCTTCAGGAAATGTAACAGACAGACCTGTAACAAATTCTCTTAATCCGATTGATCAGCTTAGTTTATCTAAAGATGGTAAGAAAGCATTATTTGTATCTTTATATAATGGAGGTTATAATGTTTTCTCTTTAGATAATCCATTTGATATTGACCTGAATTTAGATGAACTAAAGCCAACCGATTATTCATTAAGACTTGAAGAATTTGATACACGATTTGGAATGAGACAGGAATTCAAATTTATCGACAGTGCAGATCTTGCTGTGAATGATACTATTGATGCTTTTGATACATTATTTATAGCCCGGGATTCTGCAGACTTTCAAAATGATACAATGGCAGTTGGAGAAATAGTTGAAGATTCTCTTAGTTTAGATAGAGTAGATTCATTAAAGAATGAAATTGAAAAAGTTATACAAAAAGACACCTCATTTCTTTCTTTAAATGAAAAAGAAAAAAACGAAAACGATAGCATTAAGACTTATGGAGACGATGTAAAAGTTAGTTTTGAAACTCCAAAGAATATGTCTTCAAGCAAAAAAGATTCTTCTTATTTTGGAAACTCAAATTTCAAAATATCCAATAATGTAAATGAAGATGGATCATACAAGATAAAAAACTACAAGATCAAATTCACACCTGACCTGGTATATGGTAATGCCGATTACACTACATTTTATGGTCTAAGAGGAGTGGCTCAGATCGCTCTTAGTGATGTCTTGGGAAACCATAGAATTTATATTCAAACTTCACTTATTATAGATCTTAAAAACAGTGATTATGCTGTTGCTTATCTATATTTACCAAAACGAATTGATTATGGATTCCAGTTATATCATACTGCAAGATTTGTTGAATTTGGAAATCAGTTTGTGAATTTCTTGTATAGATATCGTACAGTTGGTGGAACGGTTTCAGCATCATTACCAATTTCAAGATTCAAAAGAATTGAAGGTAATTTAGGTTTGCAGTACATAACCCGAGAAAATCTGGATTTAACAATAGAGCCGGTAGAAACACAAACACTTTTACTTCCCTATTTCAGTTTTATTCACGACAATACAACTTTTGGTTATACAGCTCCTGTTTCTGGAACAAGATACAATATTACTTTTGGAGGTTCACCAAATCTAGGTGAAGATGGAATTGGATTTGCCAGTACATTACTTGATTTCAGACATTACCTAAAATTGAATAATGATTATTCATTTGCAATGAGACTTTCGGGTGGAGTAAGTTATGGAAAAAATCCTCAGCGTTTTTTCATTGGAGGAACAGAGAACTGGATAGATCCGACTTATGAAAATTATTATCTGCCTGTTTCCGATATACAGGATTTTGCTTTCTCTTCACCCGGTTTACCATTAAGAGGATTTAATTATGACAGATTATCAGGATCTAAATATTCTATTCTAAACCTTGAACTTAGATTTCCATTATTCAGATATTTGATTTTTGGTGCTTTACCACTTGGGTTTGCAAATATAGAAGGGGTAACTTTCATAGATGCAGGCACTGCCTGGTCTGAAAATGAAGCTCTGAAATTGACAACTACAGAAAATGGGAAAACTGTTACTAATGATCTCTTACTTGGAACTGGATTTGGAGCTCGGGCAAATATTTTCGGATTCCCTCTTAAATTTGACCTTGCCTGGAATTATAATTTTGATAAATTTTCAAGTCCTAAATATTATATTTCATTAGGTTATAATTTTTAACGAATGAAATATTCAATTTAAACACAAAAAACCCGGCAAGTACCGGGTTTTTTTTTTATAAAATATTTAATTATTTTTTATTCAGTTTCTTGTTTTGTTTCTTCATTGTTTTCCCCTTGATTTTCATCAGGTATATTCACTTCATCAGCTTTTACTTCTGAGTTATTTTCAGTTTGGATTTCTCCATTTACTTCTTGATTCTTTTCAGTCTCAGTAATCATTTCTTCAGAAACTTTCTCTTCCTGATCTGAACCTTCTTTTACAACATTAATTTTTATTTTTGCAATTACAGACTGTGGAAGCTTAATCTCGACTTCATGTTCACCTAAAGATTTTATAGGTTCTTTTAAAAGAATTTTTTTTCTTTCTACAGTAACAAAACCTTTCTCTTCAAGAAGTTCATGAATTGTTTGTGAAGTGATTGATCCAAAGAGTCTATCATCTTCTCCGGCTTTAACTTTAAATTCAAATGAATGAGTACTTAATACATCAGCCAGTTTGTTTGAATCAGCTGCAACTTTGTCAGTTTTTCTACTTTTCTGTCTTGTTATTTCTTCGTGACTTTTCAGATTTGATTTATTTGCCATTATAGCAATTCCATTTGGGATCAAATAATTTCTCGCATATCCGTTTTTTACATCAATTATCTGACCGTCATCACCTAAAAGATCATGATCTTGTTTTAATATAACTTTCATTTTATTATTTATTTATAAAGAAAAGGGTGAAAAATTTTCTCACCCCAATATTTTATTACAAAAAACTTATTTTATTTATCTTTAAGTAAATCAGAATCTTCAGGAGAGAGTAATGAATCAAATGAATCATCAGTAAAAGATGTAACATCTTCTTCTCTTTCTGTATGAACTTCTGAATCTTGGTAATCAGATTCAGATCCCTTTTTATTTAAAAATTGAATTCTTCTGGCTTTGATCTCAACTATTGTTCTGTTAGATCCGTCATCTGTTTTAAAAGTTCTGCTCTGCAATTCTCCATCAACTAAAACTGCATTACCTTTTCTTAGTCTGTCTTTACAACTTTCAGCTAAACGGTTCCACGCTACAATCCCAACATAGCAAACATCTTCTTTCCACTCATCATTTTTGTCTTTAAATCTTCTGTTACTCGCAATTGAAAAATTTACAACAGGAGTACCTGAGTTTGTTTGTCTGAAAATAGGGTCTTTCGTTAAGTTTCCTGCAATCACTACTGCATTCAGTTCCGGCATCTTATAGTCAGCCATAATTTCCCTCTACTGTTAATTAGATTTTAAAATCTTTATAGTTAATTGTTTTCTAACACTTTTTTATTTACTTCCTGAACTTCTTCTTTTTTTGATTCGGATTTTTCAGAAGCTTTCTCCTCTTCCTCTTTTAACTCTTTAGCTTTAGTATCTTCAAATTTTTGCTGCATAATAGCTTTAAACTTAAAATGTTCATCCTTTTCTTTTCTTGTCTTATCAGATACAAAAATTGTGAGATATCTGAGAATACTTTCATCCAGGACATATGCTCTTTCAAACTTGGTAATTAGATCGGAAGGAGAATAAATTTCAAAACAAACATAAAATCCATTTTGCTTTTTTTCAATTTCATATGCTAATCTTTTTCTGCCGATTCTCACAACATTATGAATCTCAATTTCATTTTTGGCAAATAGTGATTCATATTTTTTAATTAAATCTTCAATTGCAGAATCATCTAAATTACCATCAAAGATAACATAGGATTCATAAAACTTTTTTGACAAAATTTCCTAAGTATTAATTTATAAAGCTACAAATATATCACGATTAAAGCTAATAATCAAGATATTTAAAATAGCTTTAATCCTAAAAAATGTAGTTACAATAATTTTAAAAAGTGCGGAAGGCGGGACTTGAACCCGCATGCCTTGTGAGCGCCACCCCCTCAAGATGGTGTGTCTGCCAGTTCCACCACTTCCGCTAAGAAGTGCAAAATTAAATGATATTGAGATAAATTTAAATACAAATTTTTTACTTTTTGAAAATAATTTGCAATTTCAAAAAAAATCAGATCAGTTAAAACTTCTCATTTAATCTCGCTTTTGCATTTCTTAATATTGCAAAAAGTGAAATAATCAAAACTATAATAAATAAAAAAGCAATTAGAGGGAAAAGAATAGATAAAATAGATAGCATAATTGATATTAATAATTCTAATCCGGATATGACGGGATTTCCAAATCCACTTGAAAAAACCGAAGAAACAGACCTGGCTTTTACAGAAAGAAATTGAAAATTCGCTGTAATACCACCACCTATTATGATTGCGATTGCCCAATGAATTATTGGATCAAATCCTGTAATAACTGATAATGATAAAATTATACCTGCAATAATTGATAGCGGAGTAGCTACAGTATCAAGCATATTATCAATCCAAGGATTAAAATATCCGATAATTTCTGCAAGAGAAAATGCTGCAAATATTATTATAAACAATGTTGAAGATATCCATTCGAAATTAGGATCTAAATCCAGTAAGCCCATAGAACTTGTAATTCCAAGTATCAGAAACGGAATAAAGATTCTAAAGCCACAGGCAGCACTTAAACCAATTCCTAAAAATATACTTAGTAAATTTTCCAATTTTAAAGCGTATCCGTTTTATAATTTTTAATATTAAAAATTTCGGTCAAACATTCAGTTGATAAAATAATATTACATAAGAAATTTTTATGAAATTTCAAAAATAATGATAAGCAGATAAAACTTTATTTATTGTATTGAGATTATTTTTTTATTTGAAATTTTTCAGGGGTAAAACCAATATGATTTTTTTAATTAACAAACTAAAAATGTTCGGTTCAATTCAATTTATTTAAATACAATCAATTCTGTAAACCATTTGCGTTTACATGTCATTATTATCAATTTTTCAAGCAAGTTATAAAAATCAATACTAGTTTAGGCTTATTTATAGATCATCAGGAGAATTTAATGAATTGCAACTTTTCGCAATTAGTTATAACTTGCAAATCATTTGCTTTTTATGTTAAAAAATATTAATCACAAATTATCGTTAAGACTTGACCTGATTGGCACTATTGCTTCGGCTGCCTGTGCCATACATTGTTTCCTGATGCCATTTATTATCATCATACTCACTTATTATGGAATGACATTTTTTAATGAACCAATAGTAGAAATTATTTTTATTTCAGTAAGTCTGCTAATTGGAATATTTACTTTTCGTCATGGATATGTAAATCATCATCGAAGTCTTTTGCCTGCATGTTTATTTATTTCCGGATTAATTATTATTGTAATAAGTCATTTTCTTTTACACGAACATCAAGAATTTCATTATGATATGGAGAGTATATTACTCTTTATTTTTACACCTATAGGTGCTGTTATTATCGCTTTTAGCCATTACTTAAACAGGAAATTATCCAAAAACAAGCATGTACCTTCATGCGATTGCTGAAATATTATATAAATAAAAAAGTGGCTTAAAATAGTTAAGCCACTTTTAAATTTCAAAAACTAATTCATTTAATTTCTTTAAATTGAATTTTTTAAAGCAAAATATATTCTAACAAATTTTAAACGGGGATGATTCAATTTTTTAAATTGGTAAATATAATCATACTTACTTAAATCTTGTTACTTTTTCTTATATGAAATTTTCTTTGGCACAGTAAACTGTTTTACTCCTTCAACAGAACCAAGAAACCCAAAACCACTTTGCTTAATTCCAACCCACGGAGTACCTGAAACACCTCCTATTCCCTGATTTACCCCTATCATTCCGGATTCGATTTGTTCTGCTATCTTTCTACCTTTGTCTGTACTTTTAGTCCAAACAGTTGCGCCTAAACCAAATACAGAATCATTTGCTTTTTCGACAGCTTCTTCTACATTTTTAACTTTCTGCAGACATACCACCGGTCCAAAAGTCTCATTCATCATAATGTCATGTTTGTGATTTAAATTGCTGATCACAGTAGGTTCAATAAAAAATCCGTCTCCATCTATAATACTTCCACCAAATAATATTTTCGCACCTTTTTTCTTTGCTTCTTCGATCTGACCAATTACATGACTTCTTTGAGCTTCGCTAACCATAGGTCCCATATCGACTTCATCAAAACCATCACCTACTTTATATGTTTTAACTTTTTCCAGTACAAGCTTTTCAAATTTTCCAAATATACTTTGATCAACATAAATTCTTTCTACTGACACACAAACCTGACCTGAATTTCTAAGAGATCCATTTACTGCATAATTTACCGCCTTCTCTAAATCTGCATCTTTCATTACTATCATAGGGTCTTTTCCACCTAATTCAAGCACAAGTCTGTTTAACTTTTTTGAACAAGCTTCCATAATTTTCTTACCAACAGCCTGCGATCCTACAAATGAAACCATATCAATGTCTGTTGACAACAGAGCTTCCCCAACTTCTTCAGCTCCCTGCAGGAGATTGATCACTCCTTTAGGTAAGTATCTGTTGAAAATATTATAAATTGCTTTACCTGTTAGTGGTGTATTTTCAGATGGCTTAAATACAACTGTATTTCCCATCAATATAGCCGGTGTAAGTAATGATTCAGGCATTCCAACCGGAAAATTCCATGGAGTGATTACTGCAACAACACCTAATGGCATTCTATGAACTTCAGTAATGAGCAGACCTTCTTTATGAATTTCTGTTACTGCAGCTTTTTCTACTAATTTTATATTTTCTTCAATTGCATAGGCTGTTCCTGCTACTTCACCAACTGCCGATGAATAAACTTTTCCCATCTCTTTGGTAATAAGTTCTCCGATATGTTTTTTTTCTTTTTCAAGATCCCTTGCTATTTTTTTAAATAACAAAATTCTTTTTTTCAATGGAGTTTTACTCCAGACTTTAAAAGCTTTTCTAGCTAACTTTACTCCTGATGCAATTTCACCCGGCGAAGAGCATTTAATCTTTTCAATTAACTCACCGGTTGAAGGATTAATATCCATTATAAATTTTCTCATGAAATTAAATATATATATTTATTTATAAAAACTTTTTAAAAAAAGATAAAACACCTTGCTTCCATGCAATTCTATGAGTGACTCCTGTGCCTTGCTGTATCTTGTGTTTATTGTCCAGATACCACTGATAAGATCTTATTAAAGCTTCTGAATTTGAATATTTCGGATTCCATTCCAATTGTTTCATGGCTTTATCAATTGAGACAAATGAATCAGTATCAGCAGTTCCATATATCCATTTATATAATGGGGATACATTTAAGATTTCAAAAAATCTCAAAAGAGGTTTAATAAGTGAAGCCGGAGTTTTCATAACTTTCGAACCTGTGCCTGCATAGACACACATTGCCCCTACATCTTCATTTACAGTTTTAAATTCTTTCGCACCTACATTAAATGTATCATTGATCTTGTCCAGCGGTAATGAAGCTGCCTGTAAGATAGCATCGACAAGGTCTTCCACTTCAAAAAGCTGATATCGGTTTGTACCGTTTCCAATAATAGGAATTTTTACGCCTGATTCAACCCAGTCATATAGAATCTGAAACACGCCTAATCTTGCAGTTCCAATAAAACTTTTAGGTCTCAAGATACAAATCGGTTGACCTTTTTTTCTAATCTCTTCACATACTTCTTCTGCAAGTACTTTACTTGTACCATAGGGTCCGACTCCTTCTCTCTGATGATCTTCAAACAAAGGATGTACATCAGGTACGCCGTAAACTGCAGTTGATGAAATATGTATAACTCTGTTCACTTTATTTTTGAGTGCACTTTCCAATACATTCCTTGTACCATCTACGTTTGTCTCAAAAATATCTTTCTTTTTCCAAAGTGGTAATGCGGCAGCACAATGAATAATAACATCGACATTTTTCATCATTTCATCCATCTGCGCCTTGTCTCTTACATCTCCATAAATACATTTAATCGCCGGATCATATTCATCTTTCTCAAACTCAGCAATATCAAAAAATGTACAGTCTTTAAAATCAGTTATCCTTTTTATTTTTTGAGAAATATGATATCCAAGAAATCCTGCACCTCCTGTTACAACTATTTTCATTTACTTTAAATTGATTAATTAATTAAAACGAATTATATAGTTTCAATTCGCTGTTTCTTAGTGAAATATATTTATCAGATATAACATCTGAAATTATCTCGGCAATGTCTCCGGGTTTTGTCCAGCTTTTTACATCTTCAGCCGTCCCCCATTCTCTGTTTGAAGGAGTATCAATGATTCCGGGGATAATCGTATTGCACCTTATATTATTTTTTTTATACTCTTCACCTAAAATATTCATCAACTGAATAACCCCAAGTTTGGAATAAGAATATGCAAATTTTTTTGGAGTTAATTCAGTAGCAGATTTACTTCCAAATGATATTATTCTTCCGAAATTATTTTTTAACATAACATTTAAAACTTCTCTTGAGAAATAAAATGCAGACATAAAATTCAGATCAAACATTTTCATAAAAGCTGGAGTTGAAAGTTCACCCGTATTCACAGGACTGTCAATTCCGCCTGCTGTATTTATAAGAAAATCTATTTTCCCTTTTTCCTGAACAGCAACATTTTTTACAAACTCAATAACAGAAGCTTCATTTGTTATATCACATTCAAATGAAAATATTTTTTTTAAATTAAAATCTTCTGAATTTTCGTTTTGAGAATTATCGAATACTTTGTTAAAAGTGTCAAGACTTCTGGAAGGTATATAAATCTTAATCCCTAAATGAGCTAATTTTTCTGAGACAACTCTCCCTAATGCACCTGTACCACCCGTCACTATTGCTACTTTGTCAGTCATTTAATTTAAGCTATACAAATTTTCCCTAAAAAAACATTTTTATCTGCCCCTGTCACCGAAATTATATTTGTCTTATTTCCGGAAATTAATTCATTTGCAAGTACTGCAAAAAGTACAGCTTCTTTATTAGATGAATTAATACCGTTTAGATTCAGGATCTCTAAATCAGTTCCTTCAAATAAATTTCTGAGATTCTTCATCAAAGTTAGATTGTTTGCACCTCCGCCACTCACAAATATTTTATCAGTTTTAAATTTCTTAATATTATAATTGACTGCATATGCTGTAAAAAAATTAAATGTTGCCATCAGATCATAAGGGTCATACGAATTCTTTTTTACAATACTTTCAATAAATTCTTCATTATAGTATTCCCTTCCTGTTGATTTTGGAGATGGTTTTTTAACAAATTTATCCTTTGTAACAATCTTTTCTAACAAGTTTGAATTAATATTTCCTTTGCCGGCTATTTTCCCGTCTTTATCAAATTTTTTATTGAAATATTTTCTAGAGATCAGATCAATAAGTAAATTTCCAGGACCTGTATCAAATGCTATCACTTCATTTAATTTACAGTTCCGTTTTATATATGTAATATTTGAAATGCCGCCTATATTCAGAAATACTGAACTGCAGTTTATTTTTCTGCTTAGAATGTAATCCAGATAAGGAACAAGCGGCGCACCATCTCCATTTACAGAAACATCTGCTGTTCTGAAATCACCAATAGTTGTAACGCCTGTAATATTGGCAATCACAGAAAGATCTCCTATCTGCATTGTTGATTTGGAATCGTATCCGTATTGATTATTTTTTACCGGATAATGAAATATTGTTTGCCCGTGGGAGCCTGTCAAATCTATTTCGTTTGGTGAGATTTTATTTTTTTTTAAAAATTCATTAATTTTATTTCCGAATAACCTGCCAACTATAAAATTTAATTTACATATATCAGCAGTGTTTCCAGTCTTTTCGGAAGAACAATGTAATATTAAATTCCTTATTTTTTTATCTATAGGAAAAGAATCAAACTCCAATATTCTGATTTCTGATTCAATTCCCGACCCGTAAATTTCAGTTAATACCACATCAACTGCATCAATTGAAGTGCCTGATAAAATCCCGATTACTTTTCTAGGGGACTTATTTACAATTCCTTTTAAAATGTTCATTAATGTAACAAATATAATTTAATTACGAATTATAATCTATGTTATTTGGTATACAAAATTAATATTTAAAACTAATTTTCATATTTAAGACTTAAAGCAATTTTTAGAAATACTGAACATATTAAATAATTCAAACAACATAATTAATTATATCTTTAATAAATCTGATGGAATATAAATTAAAATAATACCATTTATTTTAATTATAATTTTATTGATTTTGGCTCAAATTAAACTATATATATAATGGAAGAGTTTTCAATAAAAACAAAGCAGCATGATAACGTTTCAATTTTAGATCTTGAAGGTTATCTCGATGCTCACACTTCTGTTGAATTAGAGAAGTGTTTAGAGAAAATAATTTCGGAAAATAAATTCAAAATTATTGTAAATTTTGAAAAATTATCCTATATCAGCAGTGCAGGATTGGGAGTTTTTATGGCATTTATTGAAACTGCAAGAAATAATGCCGGGGATATAAAACTTTGTGCTATGAGTGACAAAATTTACAACATATTTGATATGTTAGGTTTTCCGATATTGTTTGAAATTTATAAAGAAGAAAATAGTGCTCTTGAAAAATTCAGCTGATTGATATAAATGGACAACACAAATAAAATATTGTTCAAAAGTTCAACAAAGAATTTATCCTTACTAAGGAAATTTATAGAGGATAAAGCACTTGCATTTGGATTTGATGAAAGTTCAATAAATCAGATTATTTTATCAGTTGATGAAGCATGCACTAACATTATAAAACATGCACATAAATATAATGAAAAAGAGATTATTGAAGTAGATCTAGATTCAAATGAAAATCAGTTTATAATAAAACTTAATTATAAAGGAAAAGCATTCGATCCAAATAATATCAGTAACCCGGACATGAATGATTACTTTAATAAATTTAAAGTAGGTGGTCTCGGAGTACCTATCATGAAAAAATTTATGAATAAAATTGAGTTCCTTCACTTAAATCCCGATTCGAACCGGCTTACTTTAATAAAAAATCTTTGATAAAAATATTATGAGAAATTAAATAACTCATAATAATTCAAATTAAAATGGAAAATAATGATCCCGCCAAGAAACAACTCGTTCTAAATTCATTAATTGAATTCTCTCAGCTCATCACCAGTAAACTTGACCTGAATTATATTTTAAACAATATACTCCTGAGTGTAATGGGGAAAATGCTCATCTCTAAAGGTGTTGTTCTTTTAAAGACTGAGGGTACAGATAATATATATAAAGTAAAAGCTGCAAAAGGAATCAACCTTTCTTTGATCGATACATTTATTGAAGCCAAATTTCCAAAATTATCTGTTTTTTCATTTAATGAAATTCCAGAGAATGATGTATTTGTAAATGAACATAAATTTGAATATTATTTCAAAATATATTTTCAGAATAAATATCTTGGAATACTTTGTTTAGGAAAAAAACTTAACACTTCAGATCTTTCTAATAATGATATAATTTTTATTGAAACAATGCTGAATATTTCAGCATCAGCTATTGAAAACACAATCAAGTTTGAAGAAGTAAGTAATCTTAACAACTCATTAAACAATAAAGTAAGACAACTCAATTCATTATTTGAGCTCGGCAAAGAATTTAACTCAAGCTTTATTGATAAAGAAAATATTATAAAATTACTTAATTTTTCTTTACTGGGTAATTTTGGAATAAAAGATTTTGTGATATTATCCAGAGACAATAAAGATAAGTTTGTTATTGTTAAAGACAACAAAAATCTTGAGATTGAAAAATTCGATCTGTATAATTTACTCTCGGGAGATGATATTCCTAAAATTCTGAAAAAAACTATTGTAATAAACGAGGATTCTACTATTCCTTTTATTAAATATCTTTTTGAAAAAGATTTTGAATTATTTATTCCGACCATTATTAATAATAAAATCGACAGCATAATTTGTCTTGGAAAAAAACTTAATAAAAAACCTTTCTCTGAAGAAGACATTGAGTTTTTGGAATCTATTATGAATCTGTCATTAATCTCAATTCACAATTATTTCCTGTTTCAGGAATATCTAAGTAAACAAAAGATCGATAGTGAATTAATTATCGCCCGAGAAATACAGGAGGCACTTCTGCCGGATAAAATTCCTGAAATTGAAAATTACGAAATAGCGGGTATGAACAATCCAGCACTTCAGATTGGTGGTGATTATTTTGATTTCATAAAAATCTCTGAAGATAAATTAGTTATTGTAATTGCTGATGTTTCCGGTAAAGGTACACCGGCGTCTTTATTGATGGCAAGTATTCAATCCGCCGTTCATTCTTATTTAAAGTTATATGAAGAAGGGAATTTTGATTTTGCCAAAGTAACAGAAAAAATTAATGAATTGATATATGAAAACACTTCATCTGAAAAGTTCATAACTTTTTTCTGGGGTATTCTGGACTCAAAAGAAAATACATTTGAATATATTAATGCAGGTCACAATCCACCGCAAATGTTGAAGGGCAATAAATTTATAGAACTTACTGAAGGTGGATTTATTATTGGAATATTAGATATCCCAATGAATTACGAAATAGGAAAAGTTGAAATGGGAAAAGATGATATTATTGTCTTTTATACTGACGGAGTCACGGAAGCTTTAAACATAAAGGATGAAGAATACGGAGAGACAAATTTAAAGAATGTTATATTATATGAAAAAAACAATTCCCCAGCAGTGATATTGGATTCAATAAAAAATTCTGTTCTTGAATTCAGTAAAAACATGCCTCAGTATGATGACATTACCTTAATCGTTTTAAAGAAAACAACATAATTACCAGATAAAATTATTCAACCCAGATCTGTTCTTTGTCAGTAAGTTCAATCTGATATCTTCCTTTATATTCTTTAAGTGTTCCTTTTACATAAGTGTAATAATCCTTTTTAGAATCTATATCGATTTCATCTAAAATATTTATATTTTCCTCAAATACAACTACTTCAAAAGTTTCATTTTTAGTATGAGGAATCCTTAAAAGATATGGAAACTTTTTTGTAAGTACGTCACTGATATTTCCAAATACAACTATTTCTTTACCAACATTTTCACTTAATCTTTTATAATCACTATCATCAGCCAGATTAAAATAATTTTCAGTTCCTGAATATTTTGAATTAAAGTTTTCAAGCTGCTCAGCTCTTTTATTCCACCATACAATTCTTTCTTCATAATCGGGATAATGCTTTTTCTCCGGATCCCAGATGCCAAGTTTATTATTCATAGCATATTCCTGAGCTTCCAGAAAATCATTATGATATTTTTTACTGTTACCATATTTATTAAAATAAGGACTGTAGCCAAGTCTGACAATCTCGACATTATAATTTATTTGTTTACCGTCCTTTTCTATGAACATATAGACAAGATACCTACCAAAAATATCCAGTGATCTGTTTTCATCTTCTTTCTCTAGTCTGGCAAACTCAACATTTTTAAGATAATCCTGCGCCCATACCATTGCTTCATATCCGAGAGGTGAATTTGTTTTAACAGGCATTTTATTGTCACCTTTTTCAAATTTATAATATTCATCCCAGTTTGCTTCGATCTCTGCAGTTTTCCTTTCGGCGTCGTCAGTTTTAAATGTTTCTTCTGTATCAATGCCCAGCAATCTGGAAGATCCATCCATATTCTCAAACTTAAAAGTATCTCCATCTACTACTTTGGTTATTCTAAATGTTCCCAAAGTAAGAGGATCTTCTGAAGTTTGTGAGCATGCTATTCCTGAAAAAAGAAATAGGTTGATGAGAATTGTAAATAATATTTTTTGCATATTCTTAAATTAAAAAAACTCTAACGCCAAAGCGAAAGAGTTTATAAAAATTAAATAAAAATTATTTTAAAAGATCGTATAATTTAATATCGCGTACCTTCACTAACAAATGGAATGATGGCAAGATGTCTGGCTCTTTTAATTGCAGTATTAAGTTTTCTCTGCATTTTGGAAGTAGCTCCGGTGATCCTTGCTGGTAATAACTTTCCCTGCTCATTTAGAAATCTGGTAAGTAGTCTAGCATCGAAAATATCAATATAATCTTTTACGCCTTTTTCTTTGAACGGATCTCTTTTTTTAGGCTGATTCTTTTTGGCAGTTATCTGCTGTGTTAACTTATAATTTGATTTTTTGAAAGTACTTCTTTTCATTGAAAAATTTATTTTTTAAAAAGGTCGTCTAATTTATTGATTTTAATGAGGAATTACAATTCTAATTTAGGGTATTTTAGAAAAATTTATTATATCCATATTTATTAACATAAATAATTTAATAAGAACCTTTACTTATCCTGTCAGTGATCTGAATTTAAAAAATGAAATCTCCTTCATAAGATTTAAAATTCATAGTAAATATGAAAGAATCTTGTATATACTTTTAAAATTAAAACTTTATAATCATTGAAACAAAAATAATATTATGTCAAAAGAAGAGATCAATCTTACTCA
>Ga0154020_10002546_pt1 | contig 22214 bp, 19 predicted proteins | sample Klosneuvirus_201_FD_109709 | JGI IMG/M metagenome (GOLD analysis project Ga0154020, IMG submission 109709) | Active sludge microbial communities from wastewater, Klosterneuburg, Austria - Klosneuvirus_20160825_MG | ecosystem: Engineered > WWTP > Aerobic digester > Activated sludge | place...
CACGGGTCGCACCATGTTCAGTGGCATGGTCAATGCGCCGCTGGTCATGCCCGAAGTGGTTGTGGGCCTGTCTCTGCTGCTGATGCTGGTATCGGTCCAGCGCGCAACGCAGTCGGCCTTCGGATGGGGCTTCCCCGAGCGCGGCGTACTCACCATCTGGCTGGGTCACCTGCTGCTGGGCCTGGCCTATGCCACGGTTGTGGTCCAGGCCCGATTGCAGGAAGTGAATCCGCAACTCGAAGAGGCCGCGATGGACCTGGGTGCCCGGCCTCACCATGTTTTCGCCCTGGTCACGCTGCCGATGATCGCGCAGAGCCTGCTGTCGGCCTGGCTGCTCACGTTCACGTTGTCGCTCGACGATGTTGTGCTGTCCGCCTTCCTTTCTGGCCCCGGTTCCACAACGATGCCGCTGGTCATCTTTTCCAGGGCACGCCTGGGCTTGAATCCCAGTGTCAATGCCGTGGCCACGATCATCGTGGCGGTGGTCAGCGTCGGCGTTATCGCTGCGAGCTACTGGATCGCTCGCGCAGAGCGCAAGCGCAGCCTCGAGCTGGCGGCAGCCACACGCGGCTGACCCAACGATGTCCATGCCGGCACCCCCCCTTTTCCAAACTGAACAGTCCACACGCGAGAGGAGCACGACCCCATGAAGCCGATCCGTCACACCCTCCTGGCCGTCGCTCTGGCCGCTGCGTTTCCGGCGCTGGCCCAGAGCAACGCCGACATCCTCAAGGAATTGCAGCAGCTCAGGGCCAAGGTCAACGAGCTGGAAGCCAAGCTCAAGGCTCAGGAGAGCAAGGTGCCTGCCGGGGGCGCGCAATGGGGCATGACGCCCGAGCAGGCGCGCGAACTCAACCGTGTTTCCGTGAAGGCTGAGGCCCTGGAGGACGCCGTCGAGGCGCAGGGCCTGAAGATGCTCAAGATCAACGGGTACGCCGACCCGACCTACATCTACAACGCGCGTCAGCGTCGTGGTGGATTCCAGTTCATCAACAACGTCGGCGACGACGGCTACAACTACGACAACTCATACTTCGGTGCCGCATCCATCGACTTCCAGAAGGAGATGGACGGCGGTACCCGCTGGCGCCTCACCCTGGTGCCCAATCGTGGAACTGATTCCGTGATCGGCAACGGTGGTGTAGTGCACGAAGCGTCCCTGTCGGTGCCTTTGGGGGACTTGCAGACGCGCTTCATCGCGGGGCATCTGCCGGATTGGTCGGGGTACGAGTACCTGCAGCCAACGCTGAACAAGCTGATCACCCACAACCTGCTGTTCGACTTCACATTGCCGACGAGCTACACCGGTGCCGGCATGGAAATCACGCGCGGCAAGTGGATCGTCAAGGGTGTGGCGGCCAACATGAATGCCAGCAAGCGCCAGGCCAATGAGCGCGCGCCGGCACTGGCCTATCGCGTCGACTACTCGCGCGGCGAATTCCAAGGCTTCGGTTTCGCGGGGGTGCATGGCAAGGCTGCCAACTTCCGCGCGGACGGTGCCAATCCGGTGACCGGTGAGGACTACGACACCCGCGATACCCGCCTGGACCTGTTCGAGTTCGACGCCTACTTCATACGTGGCGACCTCACCTGGCAGGGCCAGCTCAGCTACGGTCGCCAACGCAGCGCCGCGATCAATGCCCATCCCGAAACGGGTGAACTGCGAGACGCCAGCTGGACAGGTCTGTCCACCCTTGTGGCCTACAAGTTCATCCCACGCTGGGAAGCCATCGCGCGCTTCGACCACATCCGCAACCGCAAGAACGGCGGCGGCCTGCTGGGCTACAACTTCGCCGACGACCGCAACGGCTTCGGACCTGATCCCACGCTCGGTTGCGACCTGGAGTGGACCGATGCTTGCGACAAGGGCGCCAACCGCAGTGCGCTGTCCCTCGGCTTGAGCTATCTCTTGAATCTGAACACCACGCTGAAAGCCGAGTACCGGGTCGATCGCGCGAACCTGCCTGTGTTCCTCGACATCCGCACCGGTGAATACCGCCGCAGCAACTCGTTGTTTGGCGCGTCGGTCGTCGTGAGTTTCTGACCTGACGTTGGGGGCACGCGCCCCCGCGTCCAGGCACATCCGCCATCCGCTCACCGGGCAGGTGGCGGCTGCTGCATTCAATGAAGGAGTTTGCCATGGCCCATCCCCCCATCGACTGGCATGCCCGTGCACGCGAAATCCGCATCGATGGCCGAGCCGTGATCGAAGGCGAGCGCCGCGCTGCGCTTGGCGGTGAGACGTTCGCCTGCATTTCGCCCATCAATGGCCAATGCCTCGGCGAGATTGCTCGCGGTCGGCAGCCAGACATCGACGCCGCGGTGGGCAGCGCCCGGACTGCATTCGATGACGGACGATGGGCCCACAAGCCGCCAGCCGTTCGCAAGCGCCTGCTGCAGCGCTTCGCCGAGAAGATCCTCGCTGCGAAGGAGGAACTCGCCCTGCTCGAAACACTGGACATGGGCAAGCCCATTCAGTTCGCGCTGTCGGTGGACGTTCCTTCCGCCGCTCGGTGCATCCAGTGGTATGCGGAGGCGACCGACAAGATCTACGACGAGATCGCGCCCACACCGCGCAGCGCACTCGCGCTGATCACGCGCGAACCGGTGGGCGTCGTCGGCGTCGTGGTGCCCTGGAACTATCCCATGATCATGGCTGCCTGGAAGCTGGGGCCTGCACTGGCCGCGGGCAATTCCGTGGTGCTCAAGCCCAGCGAAAAGAGCCCGCTGACGGCGCTGCGCCTGGCTGAGCTGGCTGTGGAGGCAGGAATACCGCCTGGTGTGCTCAATGTGGTGCCCGGCTTTGGCCACGAAGCAGGCGAGGCTTTGGCGCTGCACATGCAGGTCGATGCCATCGGGTTCACTGGATCCACGCGCACGGGGCGGCGCATGCTCGATTACGCGGGTCGATCCAACCTGAAGCGGGTGTTCAACGAGTTGGGTGGCAAGTCGGCATTCCTGGTGTTCGATGACTTCGCCGACATCGATCGCGCCGCGGCAACCGTGGCGGGCAGCATGTTCTTCAATCAGGGCGAGAGCTGCAATGCGCCGTCGCGCGTGCTGGTGCACGAGCGTATTGCAGACGCCTTCGTTGAACGCGTGGTGGCGCAAGCGCCGAAGTACCAGCCCGCCGATCCACTGGATGCAGCCACCGTGATGGGCGCCCTGGTCGACGACACGCAGCTGCGCACGGTGCTCGGCTACATCGACGCTGGCCGGTCCGAGGGCGCCCGATGTGCGGCCGGTGGCCGGCAGGCGCGAACCGCTTCCGGGGGCTACTATGTCGAGCCGACGGTGTTCGACGGGGTCACGAACCAGATGACGATCGCGCGCGAGGAGATTTTCGGTCCGGTCATGGGCGTGATTCGCTTCCGCACTGAGGACGAGGCCCTTGCCATCGCCAATGACAGCAGCTATGGCTTGCAGGCAAGCGTCTGGAGCGACAACATCAACCGGGCCCACCGCGTGGCGCGCGCACTGCGGGCCGGCACGGTGCATGTCAACCAGTATGACGAGGACGACATCACCGTGCCGTTCGGCGGCTACAAGCAGAGCGGCAACGGCCGGGACAAGTCGTTGCACGCCTTCGACAAATACACGGAACTCAAGACCACCTGGCTGCGTATCGATTGACGAGGCGCGTGCGCAGCACGCGCCAACCACTCACTGAACGAGGGCTGCCATGAAGGACTTGCGCGAGAAACTGACGGCCGCCGGCGTACACACGTTGCTGGCGCAGTTCACCGACATCCATGGCGTGGCCAAAGGCAAGTACGTCCCGCTGGCGCACTTGGACGATCTGCTCACCGATGGGGCCGGTTTCAGCGGCCCTTCGATCGCGGGGACCGGGTTGCCACGCACGGGTGCACGGTCCGAGTACTGGGCGCGCGGCTACGCCAGCACGGCCGTGGTGCTGCCCTGGCTGCCTGGGCATGCGCGCATCGTCTGCGATGGGTGGGTTGCAGGCGAACCCTTTGATGCCTGCCCGCGCCAGGTGCTCAAGCGGGCCTGCGCCAAGCTGGCCCAGCGCGGCTGGCACCTGCGCACCGGGATCGAGCCCGAGTTCTTCCTGCTCAAGCAGGATGCCGGGCAATGGTTGCCCGCCGACGACCTCGACAGGCTCGACAAGCCCAGCTACGACCTTAAGTCGCTGCCGCGCCAGCGCGCGTTCCTGCGCGAGCTCGAGCTGGCATTGAGGGCCTGCGGCCTGGATGTGCTGCAGCTCGACCATGAAGATGCACACGGGCAGTACGAGGTCAACTTCGGATTCGATGAAGCCGTAGCCAGCGCCGATCACCTGATGCTGTTCAAGATGGCCGCGCACGCCTTGGCAGAGGCACAGGGCATGGTGTTTTCGATGATGCCCAAACCCTTTGCCAACCAGCCTGGCAGTGGCCTGCACTTCCATGTGTCGCTGTGGAAGGGAATGGGTGACAACGCGTCGAACCTGTTCGTGCCGCACGCTCCCGATGGCGCTGCGCTGCCGCAGGCAGGCCTGTCGACGCTGGGCCGACAGTTCGTGGCCGGCGTGCTGGCCCACGCACCCGCGCTCTGCGCCATCGCCGCCCCCACGGTCAACAGCTACAAGCGCCTGGTCGTCAGCGACGTGCTGTCCGGTACCAGTTGGGCGCCGGCTTACATTGCCCACGGAGCCAACAACCGAACTGCCCTGGTGCGCACGCTGCCCGGGCGTTTCGAGTGGCGGCTGCCCGATGCCAGCGCCAACCCCTACCTGGCCACAGCAGGGATGATTGCGGCGGGACTCGATGGCATCGAGCGCGCACTGGAGTGCCCGCCGCCCCAGGACGTCGATCTGTTCGCGCTGACACTGTCCGAGATTCGCGGGCGAGGCATCCCGCTGCTGCCGCAGAGCCTCGGCCAGGCACTCGATGCCCTGGAGAGCGACAGCGTCGTCACGGCCATGCTGGGCGACGAACTCACCTCTCAATTCGTGCAGCTCAAGCGAAGCGAGTACCTGGACTACCGGTTGCAGGTGAGCGACTGGGAGTTGCGGCGATACGCGGCAATGTTCTGACGCCGAGTCGGCATGAATCGCCCCTTTCCTTGGGCGGCATATGCGTGCCTGGCCGGCAGCATGGCGCTGGTGGGCTGCTATGTCGGACTGTCTCGGGTGCTGGTGGCCAGTTTCCCGGTGTTCCTGCTGGCGTGGCTGCGTTTTGGCATCGCGGCCATCACCATGCCGCACTGGTTGCCTCGGGCAGCCGGCGAGCCCCGGCTCACACCGCACGAGCGCTGGCTCATCTTCCTTGAGAGCTTCCTGGGCAACTTCCTGTTCTCAATCTGCATGCTCTACGGCGTGTGGCTCACCTCTGCGGTGTCCGCAGGTGTCGTGATGGCAGCGATACCGGCGGCGGTGGCGGTGCTGTCGAGAGTATTCCTGGGCGAGCGAATGACGCGACGCTCAATGGCCGGAACCGCATGCGCGGTGGCTGGCATAGCGGCCCTCGCCTTGCTCAAGCCTCACGGCGGACCCACCGAAGCCAGTGCGGCGCGGTTCAGCACCGACTGGCCTGACTGGGTCGGCCCGGCCCTGCTGGTGTGCGCGATGCTCTGTGAGGCCAGCTACGTCGTGATCGGCAAGCGACTCACGGCACAGGTGGCGCCCCGGCGCATCAGCGCCCTCATCAACTTGTGGGGGCTGGTGCTCGTCACGCCACTGGGGCTGTGGCAAGCCGCCTCGTTCGACTTCCGGGCGGTGGCGCATGGCACATGGGCGCTGCTGGTGTTCTACGCTATAGCGGCCAGCGTCGTGACTGTCTGGTTGTGGATGAAGGGGCTGGCACGGGTGCCCGCACAGCAGGCCGGCGTGTTCACGGTACTGCTGCCGATCAGTGCAGCGCTCGTGGGCGTCGTTTTCCTTGCCGAACCCTTCGGGCCCGCGCATCTGGCGGCCTTTGCGCTTGCGCTCGCCGGTTTGCTGTTGGCGACCTGGCCCCCAATGGATCGTCCGCTCAACCGCCGAGCATGAGCACCTCACGGTGGCCGAAGCCCCGTGAGTTGTCGAGCACGTAAAGGCGATCCGGCACGAGCCGATACCAGCGCACCCGTGCCAGTGCCTCTGCGATGGCCAACGGCGCCCGCGCAGCGTGGGCCACGAGCGGGAACTTTTGTGCGTAAAGCCCCTGAGCCTGCTCGCGGTCGCTACCGTCGATTTCGACGCACAGTCCCTCCATCTGTATGCCCTTGATCTGCGCCCAGTCGGTGCAGTTGTCCTGGACGGTTGCCGCCACGCGTGGGTGCTGGGTCAAGTTGAGCGCATGCCGGCTGCGCGGAGAGGACAGGAAGTACAACCCGGCCAGGTCGCCCGCGTAGAACACCGCTGCTGCCCAGGGCCCCTCTAGCCCTTGCGTGGCCAACGTGGCCACATGATGCTCGCGCAGATAGCGCCGGGCCCGATCCTGCAGATCGTCGTCGTTCACGCCGGGTTGCCGTCGGACCCGCCATCGGACGGCGGCATCATCTCTGTGCTGTTGCCGGTGCCTTCGTGCAGGCGCTTGAGTCGGTACGCCAACTGGGGCCGCGTGATACCCAGCAGACGCGCCGCCGAGGACAGGTTGCCTCGTGCCTTGTCGACTGCGGTTTCGAGCAACATCGACTCGACCTGGTCCAGGGTCATCACGCCATTGAGCACCGCCTCGCATAGGCCGCGCCCGGCATCCCAGCGCCTGACGTCCAAGTCGCCATTGAGATCGAGGCCGAACTCGCGCGGGTGCTCCACACTGCAGGACGTGAACAGGTGATTGACTTCAATACGGGTGCCAGCCGGCGCGAGGATCACGCCTCGCTCGACCATGTTCTGCAGCTCGCGAACGTTGCCCGGCCAAGGATAGGTCAGCAAAGCGCGCTTGGCCTTGTCGGTAAAACCGCGCAGCTTCTTGCCGTGGACGGCCGAGTACTTCTCGAGGAAGCGCTTGGCCAGCACCGATACGTCTTCCTTGCGTTCGCGCAGCGGGGGGATGTTCACCTGGTAGGCGTTGAGCCGGTAATACAGATCGGCTCGAAACCGTCCCTCCTTCACTCGTTGCAGCAGGTCCACGTTGGTGGCAGCGACCAGCCGGATGTTGACGCGCCGCACCTTCTGGTCACCCAACCGCTCGATTTCGCCTTCCTGAAGCACGCGCAGCAGCTTCACCTGCGCTGAAAGCGGCAGATCGCCGATCTCGTCGAGGAACAAGGTGCCACCGTTGGCCCGCTCGAACCGACCCGGGCGGGACACCAGCGCGCCGGTGTAGGCGCCCTTTTCCACACCGAAGAGCTCCGACTCGAGAAGCTCGGGCGGTATTGCGCCGCAGTTGATGGCCACGAACGGCTCGCCGCGCCGCGACCCCATGCCGTGCAGCGCGCGCGCGAAGAGCTCCTTGCCCACCCCCGTTTCGCCCAGAAGGAGCACCGTGATCTGGCTGCCAGCAGCCTGGCGCAGCAGGTCATAGGCGGCCTGGAAGCCCGGCGAACGCCCCACCATGTCCTCGGGCAACTTCTGTTGCGAGTCGATGGTGGCGCGAAGCAGTCCCACCTGCGACTGCAGGTCGATCAGTTGATCGGCGATCGACTCCGGGGTGAAGAAGCGCATGTGCTCCGCGGCATCGTCCCACTCCTCGACCGGCTTGCCGATGATGCGGCAACCGTTGTCACCCATCCCGACGCATTCGACCTCCTTGTACAAAATGGGCCGGCCCATGAACGCCGAGGTATAGCCGCAGGCATAGCCGATCTGCGTCCAGCACACGGGTTCGGTGTGGATGCCGTAGTAGTGGCGGTGCCATTGGCCCTCCCAGGAGTTCTCCCAGAGGAACTCGCCGTAGAACTTGCCGCCGGGTCGGTCGATCTCCACCCGTACCGGTGTCACGCGCACGATCCCCTCGAGCGTGTGCAATTGCGGCCCGGTCATGAAGGCATCGAGATCGCTCGCGTTCTCGGCACGGCTGCGGGCCAGCTCGGCATCGCGCAGGCCGGATGCATAGCCCATGCGGGTGAGCAGCCCTTGCGCGCGCTCCATACCCAGGGTGTCGATGAGTTCCTTGCGCAAGGTGGCCTGCGCCTCGGCGTGCACGAGCAGCATGCGGTGCTCATGGAGCCAGATCTGCCCGGTCTCAGGGCAGAAGTGAACCTGCGCGCGCAGGTCATGCCCGTCGGTGCGTGGAACGCTGCGCAGTCTCGCCACGGTCACCCTTAGAAGTCCTGCCGAACCCAACTTTGTAGGCGGCGCTTGGCCGTCGGACGCTGACGCACGTCAATGCCCCGGGGCTCCGCGGGTAGATCCCTAGACCCAACGCAGACGACACGGGTGACCGCTCGAGGCGGTGCTCCTCACCAATTGATGAAGTCAGCGGCTCCAGTGCCTGGCCAGTTGATGAATTGATCACGCGTCGCTGAGTGCGGCCACACCAGCAGCACGCGGGGCAACTCGCTGTGCATTCGTCGGAGCATCGACGTCCCTGTCGAGGGGCGCGCATCGGACGACAGGCTCGGGCCACGCCCCGTGTCGGCCTGCAGTGCTCGGATTTGGCACGCCTTATGCAGGTGTCGGTCTGCGTTGTCCAGTCGCAGGCTCCTGACTCAAATCAGGACCCACCATGAAGAGACTGGGCCCCACCACAGAAAAGGAAGAGGCAAGCCATGAAGTTCCCGGTTCCGCACGATGTGAAGGCAAAGACGATTCCCGGCACCGAAGGCTGGGAACGCATGTATCCGTACCAGTACCAATTCGTCACCGATGACCCGGTGCGTAACCAGTACGAGAAGGAGATGTTCTGGTTCTACGACGGCCTTCACTATCCCGAGCCGCTGTATCCGTTCGACACGATCTGGGACGAGGCTTGGTACCTGGCACTGTCGCAGTACAACAACCGCATCTTCATGGTCCCGCCCGTGCGCGGCGTGGACCACCGCATCATCAACGGCTACGTCTACATCTCGCCGGTGCCGGTGAAGGACCCTGAGGAGATCGGCAGCCGCGTGCCGCACTTCATGGAGCGAGCGGGGCACTACTACAAGAACTGGGACGACCTCGAGGCCAAGTGGAAGGTCAAGATGGAGGCCACGATCCGCGAACTCGAGAAGCTCGAGATTCCGCGGCTGGCGGACATGGAAGACATATCGGTGGTCACCGGCGCCCTGGGTGAGTCCAAGGGCTACCACCTGCTGAAGAACTACGACGACCTGATCAACCTGGGCATCAAGTGCTGGCAGTACCACTTCGAGTTCTTGAACCTCGGGTACGCCGCCTACGTGTTCTTCCTCGACTTCGTGCAGAAGCTGTTCCCCAGTATTCCGGCACAGCGGGTGACACAGATGATCTCGGGCATCGACGTCATCATGTACCAGCCCGACGAGGAGTTGAAGAAGCTCGCACATCTGGCCGTCGAACTGCACGTTGACGAAATCGTCAACTCCAGCCCCGAGTGGACCGTGGTCGAGGCAGCGCTCAAGAACTCACCGCGGGGCACGCAGTGGCTGACCTCGCTGAACCTGTCACGCGAGCCGTGGTTCAACGTCTCCACTGGAACCGGATGGTTCCACCACGACCGTTCGTGGAACGACGCGATGAACATCCCGCTCACGGGCATCCAGACCTATATCCAGAAGGTCCGCAGGGGCGAGAGCATCGAGCGTCCCATGGAGAAGGTGCGTGCCGAGCGCGACCGCATCACCGCCGAGTACCGCGGCCTGATCGAGAAGGACGAGGACCGCAAGCAGTTCGACGAGCTGCTGGGTTGTGCCAAGACCGTGTTCCCCTACGTCGAGAACCATCTGTTCTATGTCGAACACTGGTTCCATTCGGTCTTCTGGAACAAGATGCGCGAGGTCGCGGCGGTGATGAAGGAGCACGGCGTCATCGCTGACGTCGAGGACGTCTGGCTGATGCGGCGCGACGAGATCAAGCAAGCGCTGTGGGACATCGTCACCGCCTGGGCCACCGGTGTCACGCCGCGCGGCACCCAGACCTGGCCCAAGGAAGTCGAGTGGCGAAAGGGTGTGATGGCGAAGTTCAAGGAGTGGAACGCGCCACCGGCCATCGGCACCGCGCCCGAAGTCATCCAGGAACCGTTCACCATCGTCCTGTGGGGCGTCACGAACAAGTCACTGGCCGACTGGGCCGCGGTACAGGAAGTGAAGGACCCCGACAGCATCACAGAACTCAAGGGCTTTGCAGGAAGCCCGGGCGTGATCGAAGGTCGAGCACGGGTGTGCCGCACCGTTGGGGAGGTGGGGCAGTTGCAACAGGGCGAAATCCTCGTCGCACCGACCACCTCGCCGTCCTGGGCACCGGCGTTCGCCAAGATCGGGGCCTGCGTCACCGACGTGGGCGGGGTGATGAGCCATGCCGCCATCGTCTGCCGCGAGTACGGCATGCCTGCCGTGGTGGGCACTGGCCACGCCACCAAGATCATCAAGACCGGCATGTTGCTGCGGGTGGATGGCTCCACCGGCGCCATCACCATCGCCCGCTGAGCCACCATGGGCAGCACCTCGACGCTGCGGCCGCAAACGCCGGCGGCGGCCCGGATTCCGGGCCAGCCGCTGGTGTGCTGGCTGGAGGAATGCAGAAAGGAATCGGTACCCCTGGTGGGCGGCAAGTGCTCATCGCTGGGCGAACTGATCAACGCCGGGGTGCGCGTGCCACCCGGCTTCGCACTCACCACCCAGGGCTTTCGAAGCTTCCTGTCCGTTGGCGGACTCGATCGCGAGATCGCCCGTCTCACGCACGACATCGACGTCGACGACATGGACGCTCTGGAGCGGGCCAGCGCGCACGTGCGCTCGGTCATCGAGGCGCAGCCCTTCACCACCGAGCTGGAGGACACGGTGGCCGAGTGCTACCGCAAGCTGTCGGTGCGTTGCGGCGTGCCTGCCGTGCCCGTGGCCGTGCGCTCCAGTGCAACGGCCGAAGACCTGCCTGACGCCAGCTTCGCCGGTCAGCAGGACACCTACCTGTGGATCCGCGGCGTCGACGGCGTGCTCGACCGCATGCGCCGCTGCATGTCCAGCCTCTACACCGCGCGCGCCATGGCCTACCGCAAGCAACGGGGCTATGGCGACGAGCAGGTCGCCATCAGCGTGGGCATCCAGAAGATGGCCAACGCCTATACCGCCGGTGTGATGTTCACCATCCACCCGGCCAACGGCGACCGCTCGGTCATCGTGATCGACTCGAACTTCGGGTTCGGCGAATCGGTCGTTTCCGGCGAAGTCACACCCGATCACTTCGTGGTCAACAAGGTGACGCTGGACATCATCGACCGCACCATCTCTCGCAAGGAGGTCTGCTGCACGGTCGACCCCAAGACACAGCAGTCTCAGACCATCGAGGTACCGCACGAGCGGCAAACCGTGCAGTCGCTGATCGACGACGAGATCACCGAGCTGGCCTGGATGGGCAAGCAGATCGAAATGCACTACGGCCGCCCGATGGACATCGAGTGGGCCGTCGACAAGAACCTGCCCTCCGGCGGAAACATCTTCATCCTCCAGGCCCGCCCCGAGACGGTCTGGAGCTCCAGACCGCGTCCCGCAGCCGCCGTGCGCAGTGGCTCTGCGATGGACTACATCCTCACCAGCATGCTGGCCGGCAAGAAGGTCAGCTGAACGCCTTTCGACACCGCCACGTCAACTCACGGAGCATTCATGAACGCACGTACCGAAGTCAGACCCATCGACGATCTGCGCAGCTACATCGCCGCGCTCGAAGCCAACGGCGAACTCCACCGCGTCAAGACCGAGGTGGACTGGAAGTTCGAGCTTTGCCACGTTTCCAAGGTGAACGAGGAGACCAAGGGGCCGGCGCTGCTGTACGAGAACGTCATGGGCAATGACATCCCCGTGTTCACCAGTGCCTTCACTACACCCAAGCGGCTGGCCATCGCGCTGGAACAGGACCCGTCGCTGTCGATGTGCCAGCTGTCCAAGAAGTGGATGGAGTTGACCACCAAGCAAATGGTCAAACCCACGTACGTGGACAACCCGCCGGTGATGGAGAACATCATCGCGGGCGATGCCGTCGACCTCGAGCGCTTCCCCGTGCCGTGGTTCTACCCCGACGATGGCGGGCGCTTCTTCGTGACCTCGGGCTACCTCGTCACCCAGGACCCGGACACCGGCTGGACCAACCTGGGCACCTATCGCTCGCAGGTGCTGGGCAAGAACATCCTGGGCTCCCAGATCATCAAGGGCAAGCATGGCGACATGCACATGAAGAAGTACCAGGAACGTGGCGAGCTGATGCCGGCGGCGGCGGTGGTGGGCTGCGATCCGGTGCTGTTCCTCGCCGCGTCGACTCTGGTGAGCGCGCAGACCGACGAGTACGACGTGGCCGGCGCATTGCGCGGCCGCCCCGTGCCGGTATTCAAGTCTGACCTGACGGGCCTGACACTGCCAGCGAACGCCGAGATCATCGCCGAGGGCTACATCGATCCCAACGAGCTGATGGACGAAGGCCCGTTCGGCGAGTACACCGGATACTACTCGGGCAACAAGGGCAAGGACTATCCGAAGCCCGTGCTGCGCGTCAAGCGCATCCTGCACCGCAACAAGCCGGTCTTCTGGTCGACGACGGTGGGCAAGCCGATCAACGACATCCACATGATCCAGTCGCTCAACCGCACCGCGACCCTGTGGTACGACTTGGAGACCATGCGCGTGCCCGGCATCCAGAGCGTGTACCTGCCGGCTGCAGCCACGGGTCGTTTCTGGGCCGTGGTATCGGTCAAGCAGATGTACCCCGGGCACTCCAACCACGTGGGCAACGCCGTCATCGCCAGCACCACCGGTCACTATGGCCTCAAGGGCGTGATCGTGGTCGACCATGACATCGAGGCCGATGACATGGATCGCGTGTGGTGGGCGCTGGCCACGCGTTTCGATCCCAAGCGTTCCGCGCAAATCATCGACCGCGGCCGCTCCACGCCGCTGGATCCGGGCCTGCCCATCGAGGCGCGCGACATCACCAGCCGCATCATCCTGGATGCCTGCACGCCGTATGAGTGGGCCAACAAGCCGCAGGAGATCTTCATGGATCGCACGGTGCTGCAGAAGGTGTCCGACCGCTGGAGCGACTACGGCTTCAAGGGCGCCAGCCCGGTGGCCGACATGATCGGACGACTCACGCGCCCCGAAGTCAAGAAGCCCAAGGCCGGCTGAACGCGGCTGCCGCGGCGGCCCGGTCACCACGCCCCGGGCCGCCCTCGAACCCTGCAACGGATCCCCCCATCCATGAGCCCTCGCAAAGGCATCGTCATCGTCTGCAACCTCGACACGCGCGGCGAGGACATCGTCTTCGTGCGTGACCTGATACGCAGCCGCGGGCACGACCCCATCTTGCTCGACTTCAGCATGGAGGAGCCGCCGCCCTTCCCTGGCGACATACGCACTGAAGACGTGGCCGATCGCGGCGGACTGTCGATCGAGGTGGTGCGCGAGAAGTACCGCTCAGATCGCGACACCGCCACCAACAACCAGATTCGTGGCGCCGCGGCCATCGTCGGAGATCTCGTCACGCAGGGTCGTGTACACGGCATCATCGGCATCGGGGGCGGCACTGCGACGCTGGTGGCCACGTCCATCATGAAGACCTTGCCCTTCGGCATGCCCAAGGTGATGGCCTCGCCTATGGCGGCGCATCCGGCCTACATCGACAAGTACGTGGGCACGCGGGACATCACGATGCACCACACGGTGCTGGACATCGTGAAGATGAACCCGCTGCTGCGTGCCCAGATCACCAACGCCGTGGGCGCCATCTGCGGCATGGTCGAGATGACCCAGGGCACCGAGATCCACTTCGACAAGCCGTGCGTGGCCGTGTCGTCCTTCGGGTTCGGCGAAATGGCAGTTCAAACGGCCCTGGGCATGCTGGAAGATGCAGGTTTCACGCCCATCGTCTGCCATGCCCAAGGCAAGGGCGACCGCGCGATGGAGGAAATGATCCGCGACGGCGCCTTCCAGGGCGTGCTTGACCTGTGCATCGGCGGCGTCATGGAGCACCTGTTCCACGGCAATCGCGACCCCGGCCCCGACCGCCTCATGGCCGCGGTGACCACTGGCATCCCGATGGTGCTGGCGCCCTGCGGGCTGGATATCCTGTCCTACGGCGGGCGCGCCGACATGCTCGAGAAGACCAAGGACCGCGTCCAGTACGTGCAAGATGCGCTGCGCGTCCAGGTTCGCACCACCGCGGACGAACTGCGCCAGGCGGCGGATGTGATCGCCGATCGACTGAACCAGGCGCGTGGTCCCTGGACCTTCCTGGTTCCATTGAAGGGCTGGTCATCCCTCGACAAGGAGGGCCGCCCGATCTACGACCCCGTGGCGGATGCCGCATTCGTGCAGCGGCTGAAGTCCCGCCTCGATCGTCCCCAGCGGGTGCGCGAACTGGACCTTCACCTGTACACCAGCGAGTTCGCTCGCGCAGCGGTGGATGAGTTCGTGCGCTTGTGCCAAGACACGCGGGCGCAGGCGCAGGCGGCATGACGCGACCCTGGCCGCTGCTGCAATCGCATCCGGTATTCGATGCCGGCATCTTCCGGGTGTTTCGCGACCGGGCGCAGTCGCCGCGCACCGGGCAGCAGCGCGATTTTCATGTGCTGCACATGGCCGACTGGTTGTCGGTGTTGCCGCTGACCGACAGCGGTGAGGTGGTGATGGTTCGGCAATACCGACATGGTTCGCGCCGCGACAGCCTTGAACTGCCTGGCGGCTTGCACGATGGCGTCGGAGAACAACCCGACCACGGCGCGGCGCGCGAACTCGCCGAGGAAACCGGCTACGCCACCGATCAGCCGCTGCGGATGCTGGGTGTGTTGCACCCCCAGCCGGCGTTGCTCGCAAACCGAGCCTGGATCTACCTGGCCCGCAACGTGCGGCACAAGGCGCAGCCTCGACCCGACGCCGGCGAGGACATCGATGTCGTCCTGCTCGATGCGGCCGACATCGGCAACCGCATTGCCAGCGGCGAGATCGACAACGCGATGACGCTCGCCGCGCTCGGTCTGGCGCGCATCGGCGGACATTTTTGAACCCCAGACACTGAAGGCCGCTGCCATGCTGGTTCGCAACTACATGCATCCCCACCCGATGACGATCGACAGTGACACGCTCGTCTCGGAGGCCAAGCGTTTGATCAGCGAAAACAACCTGCACGCCTTGCCGGTGGTCGAGAGTAACCGCCTGCGTGGCCTGGTCACCCGCGCCGGACTGCTGCGCATGGGACAGTTCGTGCTGCGCACGCAGGACTCCGACGAGTTCAACTTTTTCGTCACCCGACTGAAAGTCAAGGACGTGATGCTGCGGTCGCCGGCAACGGTGCAGGCCTCGGATACGATGGAGCATTGCCTGCTGAAGGGCCAGGAACTGGGCGTGGCCCAGTTTCCGGTGATGGATGGCGACCAGGTCGTCGGCGTCATCTCGGCCAACGAGATTTTCCAGTACGCGGCGCGCTGCCTGGGCGCCCGCGAGCGCCGCAGCGGCGTGACCCTGGCGCCGCTGCGCATGGGTGCAGGCACGCTGGTGCGCATTGCCCAGATCTGCGAGTCCGCAGGGGCCGCGCCCCAGGCGATCTACCCGGTGGGCCGGCGCGACGAGGGCAACTGCGCGTGCGACGCGGCACGGCCGGTCATCGTGCGCTTCCACACCCGTGACATCTCCGCCGTGATCGCGGCGCTGGAGGCGGCTGGCTACCCGGTCGACGAGGCGGTGCAGTCCGAATCACCCGCGATGGCGGCATGAGAGCCGGCACACCCTTGCCGAGCGGCTGGCACTCCTGCACCATTGCCCTACCCACACCCAGCCACAGGAGTGTCCGATGAGTCTTCCGTTGATCGTCGCCATCACGGGCGCCACAGGCGTCGTATATGGCGTGGAAATGCTGCGCGTACTCAAGGCACTGGGCCAGGAAACGCACTTGATCCTGTCGGAAGCCGCGGGCATGAACCTGGCCATCGAGACCGAGTACACGGTCGACGACGTGCGCCGCCTGGCCAGCGTGGTCTACAACAACAAGGACGTCGGCGCCGCCGTCGCCAGCGGCTCGTTCCGCACCCGCGGCATGATCGTGGCCCCGTGCACGGTCAAGACGCTATCGGCGATCGCCAACTCGTTCACCTACAACCTGGTGGTGCGGGCGGCCGATGTCCAGCTCAAGGAGGGCCGCAAGCTTGTGCTGATGGTGCGCGAAACGCCGCTGCACAAGGGGCATCTCGAGCTGATGACGCGTGCGGCCGATTGCGGTGCCGTCATCCTGCCTCCGATGCCGGCGTTCTATCACCAGCCGCAGTCGATCATGGACATCATCCACCAGAGCATCGGCAAGGCGCTCGACCAAGTCGGCATCGAGCACCAGCTCTTCAAGCGGTGGACGGGCCACGGCCCGGCCGCGCAGCCGTGCGCCGAGGTGGTGCGCACCGTCACGTGAGCACGACGCGACGGCGCCAGCCCTTCTGGCGCCACTCGTTGCAGCTGTACGCCGCCGCCGGCATTGCGCCCGCCTGCCTGGCGCTGCAAGACGACCACGGCATCGACGTGAACCTGCTGCTGCTGTGCTGCTGGCTGGGCAGCCAGGGTCGCCGGCTCGGCCTGCGCGACATGCGCGCGGCGATGACCTCGGTGGCCGACTGGCAGCGCTGCGTGATTCAGCCCCTGCGTTCTGTCCGGCGAGCCTTGAAGCCCATGGCCCAGGGCGCTCTCGCCGAAGCGGCGCCCCGGATGCGCCAGCGGCTGGCACGACTCGAACTCGAAGCCGAGTTCCAGGAACACGAGTTGTTGCTGCACTGGGCCGAGTCGCGCACGCTCACGTGCCGGCCCGACACGCCGCAGGCCACCACCGCAGCCAACCTGCGCACCTACCTGCGGTTGATGGGTGTACCCGATGGGCGCATGGAAGCCACGCTCACCGCCTTCGGAGTCAACCAGCAGTGCCAGGCGCCGGTGGCACCCGGCTCAAAAGCCGCACATCGGAAGACGCCACCACGCCACGCTCGGTGATCAACCCGTTGACCAGGCGCGCCGGCGTGACATCGAATCCCAGGTTCAAGGCGGGCGAACCGTCGGGCGTGAGTTGCACCTCGACGATGCGGCCATGGGCGTCCCGGCCGCTGATGTGGGTGACCTCGCGCGGGGACCGTGCCTCGATCGGGATCTCTGCCACGCCGTCGTCGACGCCCAAGTCCAGTGTGGAACACGGCACGGCAACGTAGAACGGTATGTCGTTGTCGCGGGCAGCCAGCGCCTTCAGGTAGGTGCCGATCTTGTTGCAGACGTCGCCACGGGCGCTCACACGATCGGCACCCACGAGCACCACATCGACCTGGCCGCGTTGCATGAGGTGGCCACCGGTGTTGTCCGCGATCACCGTGTGGGGTACCCCGGCCTGCGCAAGTTCCCAGGCCGTCAGGCTGGCGCCCTGGTTGCGCGGGCGCGTCTCGTCCACCCATACATGCAAAGGCAAGCCGACCTCATGTGCGCGATAGACGGGAGCCAGCGCCGTGCCCCAGTCCACCGTGGCCAGCCAGCCCGCGTTGCAGTGCGTGAGGATCTGAAGCGCAGCGCCATCACGTCGGCGTACCGCCGCGCGTTCGCGCAGCACAGCCAGACCCTGCTCGCCAATGGCCGCATTCACGGCCACGTCTTCCTCGGCCATGGCATCGGCCAGCGTCCATGCTGCGGCGGCACGCTGCGCTGGCGCCAACGGCAGCAGCGCTTCGTGCATGCGGCGCGTGGCCCAAGCCAGGTTCACCGCCGTCGGCCGGGCGGAATCGAGCAGCCTGCGCGCGTGCGCCAGCGCCTCGTCCGACGCATCGGCCACGCACTGCAGGGCCATGCCGTAGGCGGCGGTCACGCCGATCAGGGGTGCACCACGCACCCACATCTGCGCAATGGCCACACAGGCCTGCTCGTGGCTGCGCAGCACCTGCACCCGCCAGCGGTGCGGCAAGTCGCGCTGGTCGATCACCTGGACCGCCGGTGCGCCCGGCTCTCGCCAGATGGTGCGGCACGCCCGCCCGTCAACTTTCATGAATGGCCTTCGTCACAGCACGCGCGAGGCGATGAACTTCAGCCGCTGCACGACATCGGGATCGCGCGCTTGTGGCGACGTGATCAGTGCGTACTGCAGCGCCTGTCGGCAGCCGCATTGCGCGCCGTGTTCGTCGGCCCCCAGGGCTTGTGCCGCGCCCAGCACCAGCGAACGAGCCTTTTCGGCGTTGGACAACAGCACGGATACCACCGCCTCCACGGTAACGGCCTCGTGGTCCGGGTGCCAGCAGTCGAAATCCGTCACCATGGCCACCGATGCGTAGCACAGCTCGGCCTCGCGAGCGAGCTTGGCCTCGGGCATGTTGGTCATGCCGATCACGTCGCAGTTCCAGCTTCGGTACAGGCGCGACTCCGCCAGCGTGCTGAACTGCGGCCCTTCCATCGCCAGGTATGTGCCGCCGCGCACATGCGGCACCTGCAACGAAGCCAGAGCGCGCTGCAGGTGGTCGCCCAGCCGCGGGCAGACGGGATGGGCCATCGACACATGTGCCACGAGGCCGGTCTCGAAGAAACTCTTGGCCCGCGCGATGGTGCGGTCGATGAACTGGTCGACGATGACGAAGGTGCCGGGCGGCAGATCGGCGCGCAGGCCGCCGACTGCGCTGACCGACAGCAGATCGGTCACGCCCAGGTGCTTCATGGCCGCCACGTTCGCGCGATAGTTCACATCGGCCGGCGGGATCCGGTGGCCTCGGCCATGGCGCGGCAGGAACACCATGCGCAGCGGCCCGGCGGGCGTGGACAGAACCCCGGTGTAGAGCTCGTCGGAGGGCTCGCCCCAAGGGGTTTCCACGCTCACCCAACGGGTTTCGGTCAGGCCCGGCAGGTCGTAGATGCCGCTGCCCCCGATGACGCCCAGCACGTTGTGCATATCGTTGTCCTCTCTGGTGGATGCCGTGCGTGCCGGACGGCGGCTCATCGCAGGCGCTTGACGCGCGGCGAGCGGTTGGCGCCGTCGATCTCGAGATAGAACGCCCCCAGCATGCCTCTGCGCACCCGCACGCGCGGATCGCGCAGGGCGTAGGTACCACGGCTGTCGTCGGCCACTTGCCAGATCTGCCCGTTGGCCAGCGTGATCATGGTGCCCGGATCCCAGCCCTCGAAGAGCCCGACGATGCGGCTGTCGATCGCATCGATCGCGTCCGGGTCCTGCCGGTGTTCAAGCCCGAACTGCGCCGCTGCAGGGGCGGGCGCCACAGGCGTGGCTGCGGGCGCTGCCCCCTGGGCTGGCGCCGCGCCCTGGGGTCGGGCGGACGTGGTCGCCGCAGGGGCACCGGAGCTGTCCACCCATCTGTCGAAACAGGCCAGACGCTGCGCCGGGTCGGCGATGGTCCGGCAGCGCAGGGCTTCAGCGTCTGCCGCGGCGACAGCGACCGTGGCCATCGACGCCAGCACGCAGGCGGCAGTCACTTGTTTCATGTTCACTCCTGAAGAATGCGCGGTGGCCGCTCAGTCCACGGCAGGGGATCCGCGAAACTGCGATTCTGCCGCGTGCGCCCCGGCGGTTCGTTCGGCTTGGGCCCCGTTTCCGCCGGCGGGCCGGGTCACCCGTGCTTCGCGCGCGAGTACCGCGACCTCGCGAGCCGACAGCGCCTTCAATCGGTGATCGCTCCACACCTGGCGCCAACGCCGCGCACCAGGCCTGCCGTTCCACAGGCCCAGGATGTGACGCGCCACATGCGCCCAGGGCACGCCTTCGGTTTGCCGCGCCTGCATGTAAGCCACCATGGCCGCCTCGATGCCTTCGCGCCACTCGTCGCCCGGGTCTTCCGGCACAACTCGGGTATCCGGCGTGGCCGCACCAACATCGGGTTCGCCATCGCTGACGGGCCAGTACTCGGCATCCCAGTGCGCCATCCAGGCCGGGTGGTGGTACGCCTGGCGTCCGATCATCGCTCCGTCCAGCAGCGCCAGGTGCTCACGCAACTGCTCGGTGCGGACAAGCCCACCGTTGAGCACGATGGTCAGGTGCGCGAACTCACGCTTGAGCCGGTGCACCAACTCGTAGCGCAGCGGCGGAATGTCGCGGTTGTCCTTCGGGCTGAGCCCCTGCAGCCAGGCGTTGCGCGCATGCACGATGAACACCGTGCAGCCGCCCTCCGCCACCGTGCCGACGAAGTCGCGCACGAACTCGTAGCTCTCCACGCGATCGATGCCGATGCGGTGCTTCACCGTCACCGGCAAGTCAGCGGCCTCACGCATCGCCCGCACGCCTTCGCGCACCAACGTGGCCTCAGCCATCAGGCATGCCCCGAACGCCCCGCGTTGCACGCGCTCGCTTGGGCAGCCGCAGTTCAGGTTCACCTCGTCATAGCCCCAGCGCTGGGCCAGACGCGCCGCATGCGCCAGCTCAGGCGGCTCACTGCCACCCACTTGCAGCGCGAGTGGGTGCTCCGCCGCGTCGTAGTCCAGGTGCCGCGCCACATCGCCGTGGCGCAGCGCGCCCGTCGTCACCATCTCTGTGTACAGCCGGGTGCGGCGGGTGATCAGCCGGTGGAAGTAGCGACAGTGCCGATCGGTCCAGTCCAGCATCGGCGCAATGCACAGGCGCCAGGGGCTTGTTGCTCGTCTCATGCGCAGCGCCAACTCGGCATTGGGCTGGAATCGGACAACCTTGCACGCGCCCGCCTTGGGATCGAATGTCGGAAAAGTTTACACATTCAGATATGCTAAACACGAAATCCAAACAATTTCAACGACTTATCGGAACGGCGTGGAAATTGCTTGCAAAGAGATATAAAAAAAATGAACACCAAAGGGCGGCGTTAGCCCCGCGGGAGACGACGATCCTACCGCTGTCGCTAGGCGCCGCACTTCGCAGGGCTGTCGCATTGCAACCGCGCTCCGGTTTGGCGGAGCGGAATATGCAACTTACTTCCCAACTGTTGTACCGTTTGTCAGCGGTTATATCAGCCGCGCTGCCAATCCGTTAAACATGGAGGTCACGTATGAGTACATTCAAGAAGGCGGAAGGATTCCTTAAGGCGGAGATACTTCAGTTTTGCTTCGGCACGTATTGGACGGAGAGCGAAAATGCCTTCGCTTCCGGTGTGTGGTCGTTCGCGCGCAAAGTTGGTTCAACGGTGTGTCTGATTTTGATTGCGACAACAGTTCCGGGCACCACCCACGCTGGCGCATATACAGCAAGCGGGCGGGTGGTGCAGGAATTCTATCCCGCCGGGCCACCAGGGGTGAGTGATGAAGGCCCGAACAGCGCAACCTATACACAAACGTTCACCGAAGTTGATTTAGTCGCTATCTCCTCCGCCACCGCAACCGCCGGAAACCTGTCGATGTTTGCTCAGGCGAGCATCAATAACATGACCCAATGGTCGTCGGGCCATGTCGGCGCAGCAGCATGGGGAAAGATCGAGGAGTCGGTCGCGCCGAGTTGGGCGGAATCGTTGTTGAAGCCGGGCGAATCACTTATCCTTGAATATGAAATACTCGTGGGGGGCGAACTTCAGGCCGGGAAGTCAGGCACGGCCGCCTTCGACAGTGGCGCAGACTTGACATACACCTATGCGATAGGTGGCTCAAGTGGCGGCGGAAACTGGTACCAGGGCTCAGATGGAAATACTTATCAGTCTGGCGTCTGGAACGCCGTCATCAGCGAGTCGCTCACCATATACGCTGATTCTTCGTTCCTTCTCGAACTGTATGCGCTGGCAAACACTGGCGCGAGCAAGGGCTACAATCCCGAAAGCAACGCGACGAGCATAGCCATTGCCGACTTCAGTCATACCTTGACCTGGTTGGGAATAACCAACGCTCGCGCGTTCGACAGCGATGGCAACGAATTCGCGCTACCTGATGACTTCCGTATTCCGTTGATCGGGCAAGAAAGCGGATTCGACTACTGGAACTCTGCTGCTGCGCCGGCGGAAATCCCGGAACCCGCGACGTCGCTCTTGTTCGGCATAGGAATCGCTGCCGCCGGCCTCAAAATGAAGTCCATCGCACGGCGCAGGAACTCGTAGTTTTCTGCAAGTGCCCGTGCATGGTATCCCGGCTGGCCCGCGGTTCAACGCGAGGCGCGTCGTGCGTTGCGGTCGATGCCCTCGGCCAGCCGCGGCATCAACGGCAGCGGCAGGTCGTGACCCATGCCGTCGATGAGGTCGACGCTGGCGTGGGCGATCTTGCGCACGAGGTCGTGTGCGGCCGCCACG
>Ga0154020_10002547_pt1 | contig 22199 bp, 17 predicted proteins | sample Klosneuvirus_201_FD_109709 | JGI IMG/M metagenome (GOLD analysis project Ga0154020, IMG submission 109709) | Active sludge microbial communities from wastewater, Klosterneuburg, Austria - Klosneuvirus_20160825_MG | ecosystem: Engineered > WWTP > Aerobic digester > Activated sludge | place...
GACGGATCGTTCGCCAAGAATTTGATGAAGCGTTGAGCGGTACACCGATTCGTGAAATCTCTTTCCAAGCGACCCGTGAATCCTGAATGCATATCCAACGACCTCGTACGCCACCTCGCCAAAGTCATCCTGGCGAAAGTGGCGAATCGGGATGGAAGTTATGACAGGCATTGGGCTGGGCAAAAAAATGTGTGGGCAAAAAATCAGTAATTAGCGGTTGGGTTCATCGTCGAACTTATCTGTCTCATATATTTTTGCCCAACCATATTTTTGCCCGATTCCAAAGCCAAACGCCACGCTACGTTTGTCACTCCTCGACGTCATGCAGCCCGGCTTCCACCCAGATTCGGCGAATTCTTTCCAGTTTTCGTTCGACGGTTCGCTGAGTGCAGTTCAATTCGCTGGCAACTTCGCAGTTCGTAGCCCCCTCAAACTTGAGCAACACGACTTTCTTCATCGTTTCGTCCGGAAGTGCATCGAGCAACTGATCGCAACTTTCGGAGACTTCCGCCAGTACATCAGGCGTCGGTAGGTTGACAGTGATCGCGTTGATCCCGGCGTGACCGAATTCGGCAAACCCGGATTCACCGCGTACGTCTCCTCCGCCTCGTTTCTGACGATTCAGATATCGCCGTTGTGCCGCTATTTTTCTGGACGTGATGACGGCCAGTAGCCCCCATAACCCGTCTCGGTTTTCAGCCTCCAGACGGCCATCAACGAGTCCGCGACAGAGACTGTGAAACGCACTGTTCGCCGCGTCGTTTTCGTCGTAACGCCGACACGTCTGCACGTCGAGTTTCTGCCGCGCGAACTCCTGCAGCTGCAGGCAAACGTGCTGCCACAGTTGGGATGCCGCTTCGCCATTCCCTGCTGAAAGCTGGTCAATCCAGCCCGTGACGGATTCGCTTGCCATGACTGAAGGCCCGGTGAGTGATGATCGCAAAGCGGGGATTCTGACCTCCAAATCCATGCGAACCAAACCCTACAGCATTCCAAAATGACTTTTTGGAGAAATTTTTGAAATTGTGTAGGTGGGCTGATGCTGCTTTTGTCAACACGTCCGGTGATTGGTCAGGACGAAGGATGCGGGAAAGGAAATTGTCAAGGGGCTGTTGAAAGCACTGATTGACTCGCAACTGGATCGCCAGGGCCAGACGCCGAACCCACGAGGTCATATCGCTCCGCCGCCTGGCCGGCCACAGCCAGGACAGAATTCGCCGCAGATGCAGAACCTGCGTCTGCTGATGGCATCGGTTGTTCAGGAGGCCAGTGTTCTAACGGCTATGCTGAACACCGAAGCGCGTCGAAGCTTCGAGATCCGGCGACTGCAGGCCGATGCCCTGCGATGGCAGGCGAAAACTATATCGCTGAAGCAGCACGTCGACAGAGAACACGACCCGGCAGCCTTACTCCCGGACTTCCTGAGCCTCAATGCCGATTGGAAGACATTGTCCCATCAGTTGCTGAGCTGTTCTTCCTTGAGTCCGACTGCCCAACAGGGGCTCGCCCGTCTTTCCAGGAATTATTCCGAAAAATCGGCTCGCTGCGTGTCGGACCTGAGCCGCCTTTGAACATAACTGATTGTTGTAGTCCGATTCTTTTGTTCAGCTTCAATTAAGCGATATTGTCATCCAAGAGTCCTGGCAAGGTAACGCACCATCGAGTAAGTCCAGCCGCCGGAGGCGAGTCTCAAGTGAGCGCAGTCCGGCACGGAGGGAGCGAGGTGGAGCCGCTGCCGGAGTGCGGGACAAAGCGATTCTGAATCGGATTTTATAGTCGGCGGTTGGAAAAGCCCCGCTCGCAACAGGCAGAGGGGCCTTTCGACTTGCTGTTTTTGCTGGCTTCAAAAAAACACTGTGCAGATCTTAACGAACACTTACTCACTCAAAACGGGATTTCATTTCATGCGATCGATCATCATGGCATTGCTGCTGATTGTTGCGGCACCGATGTCTTCAGCATTTGCACAGAAGGAAGTGAACTTCACGAATGGCACCAGTGGCTCGATCGATCTGTATTCGGTGGATCCCCAGTCAGGTCAACCCAAAGAGGGATCGATAGAAATTGGGGCTGGACTGCTTTTCACACTACGGACGGAGCAGGGGGCGCGTTTTCTGTTTGCGGCCGGGACGAAGAAGATCGCCGAGTACACGGTCACTGCCGATGACGTGCAAAGCTACACGGTCAAGCCGGCGCAGGCAGGCCATGTCAATTCGGGTTTTGAGGAACCCCGAGGAAAAGTAGCCTATTTCACAATGACTAGAGCAATGCCGGGCTGGAAGACCACGGATAGGGAGTTCGAGATCTGGAGTGCAGGGTTCAAGGGAGTCGAAGCACATGAGGGCACGCAATTCGTGGAACTCAATGCACACATCGACGGGACTCTCTATCAGGACTCCGAAGCGATTCCCGCGGACTCAGTGCTCGAGTTCACATTCGCTCATCGCGGCCGCAACGGCAAGGACACGATGAAGCTGACCATCACCGACCTGGGCAAGGACAACGCCCTCGGTGGCAGCGACGACACGGAGTTGTTCACGAAGGAGTACAGCACCGGCAAGGACGCCTGGGCCGTTTACGACAGCACGACCGAAAAGAAGATCCTGGCACTGGGGAATACGGTGCGATTCGCTTACACGGCCGTTTATGGCACAGGCGGAAAGGGGCCAGACAAGACAGAAGGAAATTTCCTGGATGCCGCGAACTTCGGTGTTGGGGTTCTCACGGGCCCCAATTCGCCGACTCAAAAACCGGGGATGGTCGGTGACAAACTCACGCCGGACCAGGCCAGGCAGATTGTGGTCGGAAAATGGAAGGTCAATCTCGCCGAATCAGAGAAGCGTTTTGGCAAATTCGAGGCCGAGTTTGGCAAAGTCATTTCCAGCATGGAATTTGAATTCACACCTGACCATTTCATCACGGGTGAAATCAAGAGGCCTTACCGGGTGGCGAAGGCTGAACGTGCCCTTAACATTCCAAGCGAAAACGTCGCAGGCAAGTACTACGAAGTGATCTCCCAAGTCGACGGGAAGGACAACAACGAGCACATTCGGGTCCTTGATGAGAACCAGCTCGTTCTTTACCTCGGGGAAGCGATGCCTTCTGCCGTTCTGCATCGGGTCGATGGTACTGGCTCGCGAGCCATGAACGGTTCAAACGCTCCAGCTAAGACCAATTCGCCGTCTCAAAAACCTGGGATGATCGGTGACAAACGCAACACCACTGCTGTCACGCTGGATCAGGCCAGTAAGCTGCTGATTGGAAAATGGGTCGGCAATCCTGAACAAACAGCGAAGCACTCGCCGGGACTGAAAAGGGAAGATGATATTTCCAGCTTTACCCTGTCGTTTTCGAAAGACGGCACTGAGACGTTTGTAGAACGGGGGATGATCCTTGCCAATAAAGGGAGTGTCAGCATTTCGTCAGGTGTCCTTGAACAGGGTGAAGGCGAAAACGGTTATCGTATTCGAACGTGGAATTTCAATTTCCTCAACGAGGACCGCATCGTCTTTGAAGGTGTCGTTCTTGATCACGTCGTGGATGACGCTGCGCAGGAGCTAAGCGGGAGTTTTCTCATCCAGGCCAAATACCATGGAGGTGACAACAAGCCATTCTTAAATATCTTTGCTGCAGGCAATGATTCACAGCTCGTCGCGGCCGATCAGCCGCAAGCGGCGTTTGAGTTTATTAATGTGGGATTCAACAAAGCAGGGGGGAACCTCTACCACATCAAGCAAACAACTCAAGACGGTATGATCGCGTATCTGGTCCTGGAAAATGGGACGCTCAAGGGTCAACAACAGGAGCCTTCCGCAAACAGTCAAAGGTGGCAAGTGTCCAGCCACACTAAAGGCTATAGCATTACATTTTATGATGACGAAACACAGGGGGCTAATGCCGTAAGCATCGAGTCGACAGATCATGGCAAAACGGTCAAGCCGGCAAATGCAGACGGGCGTTATCCCGTGGTTTTGGCCTTGAATAACGAGGGAGGTAAAGGACATACCCATCAATTGTGGGATTTTGTGCCATCGGCTGACGCCACGGGCGCAGAAGCTCAGGCTTACGATTTCAAGCGGTTGACCGAAGGGCCGCTCGCGGGTCAGGACGGGTGGAAGGTGATGCAGCTTGGCCAGCCTGATTCGGACGGTATCCCGCCCCAGACTTTGGTGCCGGACACGAATCAGATCGTGAGAGTTGGCCCCCCACCTCCTCGTCTGTGATGGATGCTCAGACCATCGGCTGGCTCTATCGAATCAACGACGACAACTTTGCTTTCACAATTGGTGACCCGAATCGAGTCACGATCCAATGCGACATCATGCTGAATCGAGGCGACGATCGCGGGCACTTAAAATTCTATCTGAGTGGTGCCAACGGATTGAACAATTCCGCCCGGATCGGTTTCAATGGTCCCAATTTCGAATACCGGGAAGCACTTCATGGAGTGAAAACCGAGGTTCCAAGAACGTTCGATGATCCAGAAAATGGCCTGGACGACTGGTACCGCCTGAAACTGGACATGGACTTTGACAGCAACCTCGCCACAGTCAGCTACAAGAATCTGACCGACGGAGACACTGAGTTTCTCCCGATTCCCAGGCTGACTGACGTGCAGCTCGTCAAAGCGGGTGAAAAGTCAGATCCGCTTTCCTGGGACCGCCTGGTCATCCGTACCAATTACGACGTTGTTGAAGACCCGCATAAGCGTCAGATTGGCAATCTCGTCGTATCGTCCGGGGACTCCAAATCTGGAGACGGCAAGCTCACATCCGATCGTGCCAAGTCGACTCCAATAAAGTTGGTTACGGTCGGTGACTCGAAGACGAATGAGAATGACACTGCGGAGCACATCATCACAAAAGATCTGGAAGACCAGCATGGCGCAGTCTGGAGTGAACAGAAGATTGACTTCAGTCAGCACTTCAAGATCAACGCGGAGATCTATCTGGGCGACAAAGAGGATGGTGCCGATGGATTGGCACTCGTGTTTCAGGCGAAAGACAACCAGATCGTCAGTACCGGCAGTGGGATCGGCTATCAGGGAATTTCGCCTTCGATCGCCATCGAGTTTGATACCTATCAAAACAGGGATGAAAACAACGATCCCGTTGAAGACCACGTTGGGCTCCGTATCGACGGCGACCCCATTCACACGGGCTCGGACTATGTGGAAGTCGGGAATCTGGAAGACGGCAAATACCATCCGATTACGTTCGAGTGGAATGCCAGCCAGCAAACCTTCAACTTGACACTCGACGGAAAGCAGATCTTCAAAGAGAACGACGATTCCTAAAAACGGGCTCGCGGGTCAGCAGGCCTACGTCGGCTTCACCGCAGCGACCGGTCTCTACTCGAACCTGCATAAAGTGCGTGCGATCTCATCGGTCTACATTGGCAAAACCGTTGGCGCGGCTGACGCCGCGGGCAAATCCGGCCCAAAATCGTCAGGCACGGTTGTCGCATGGGGGGACAATGAATACGGACAGGCAGACGTCCCTAAAGCGTTGAGCGATGTCATCGCGATTGCAGCCGCTAATACCCACAATCTTGCCTTGAAGCAGGACGGCACGGTCGTCGCTTGGGGAGACAATAAATTTGGACAGGCCAACGTCCCCGAGGGTTTGCGCGATGTCATCGCAATTGCAGCCACTCATTCAAACAGTCTGGCGTTGGTGAAATCATCTCCGTAAACAACGAATTCTTCCGGCGTGCTGGGCCTGGACCGGGCCAGAGAACTGCTGATCGGGAAATGGAAAGGTAATCCGGAACAAACAGCGAAGCACTCGCCCGGACTCAACAGGGCCGATAATATCGCTGAGTTTACCCTCCTATTCTCAAGCGATGATGGAACAAGCTTCGTTGCGCGGAAGGGGGTGTACTTCGAGAACAAGGACTCCGTAGCCACCAATGTCAGTAAGTTGGAGAAGGGTGAAGGCGAGAACGGTTATCGAATCGGAGGCGGGAATTTCAATTTTCTCAGCGAAGTCCGCATCGTTTACAAAGGCGTAGTGCTTGATCGAGCGGCGGACTAAACGATATTCGGCATTTCGGGCAACGGTCAATCGTCTGGTGGCGGCGGAGTGCTTCGACCAAAAAACGCTGCCCGCAGGGCAAGGTTTTTTCGAAAAAGATTCGGAAACCCTGCCCGCCAGGTGTCGGATTTTTGCGGCGGTTGAACATCAATATTTCATGCGACCAGATCTCTGACACGTGGTGTGATCCAGCCAGATGACCGACGAGTCATTCGCCGGACAACGCAAGCGGCCGTCTGAAAACTAACTACTTTTCGGTCAATCACAACCTGATTGGCCCCGTATCTAAACTCTCACCAAAGGATCGAGGACAAATGAATGCTCCATCTAAACACGCATATCAACTCCCGGTTTTGCGTCAGCTTCTTTTTGCCGTGCTGGCACTCAGTTGGCTCGATACCACCATGGCACAACGTTGGTTTCTGGGTATTCCGGACCCCGGCCAGCCTAACCTGATTCATTTCAGAACTCCTGTCCCGCAGGACTTTGTCGATAAGGTTATGAAGCAACAAAGTGGTGCCGCGTCTGCCGGGAAGAGTTACCAGCGAATGGTAGCCGGTACTGAATACTCAGTTCTCGAGCACCAGATCGCCTGGAACCCAAATGTTCAACAAGGGAATTCGGTGACCTTTGTCACACCCAACGCCTCCGGTGGAAGCAGCGTTGGAGGAAGCTGGGTTGCATTCAGCGGAAACGAGTGGGATGGCTTTAAACAAACCCTTGCGAGGAACTCCACGCAATATGGGGCTGGCCCGTGGCGACAGGCCCATCTGATGGTCATGCAGATTCCCGGAACAGGGCCTGCCGACGTGACAATCAATCTGATCACCCCGTTTGTCGCCGGGGACTCGACTTCCGAGCAGTTGGGATACGCTGCAATGTCACCCCGCATTGTGGCCGTTGCGGTTGGGAACGGGATCGCGGTCGGATACCAAACTGAGTTCGATGGCAAAGCGGAGGCGGCGCAAGTAGACATGTATCGGCCAGGCGATCGTGGGCGGGCCTGGTCGGTGACCTTGCCGCTGCAGAAGTTCGGTGGGCTGACGACGGATGGACAAAACATTTACGCCCTCTCAGCCCTCAATGAAGACCTCGGAAAAGAACTCAACACTGTGACTTTCCGCAGCGGAATTCTGAATATGCTCAAGTTGGACAGCAATGGAAGTAAGGTTTGGGAGAAGGATCTGAACAACAATGAAGTCATGGGGAGCAACTTCAAAGTTGGCATGGAGGGAAATGCCGTTTACTCACCGTTTACCGGCGGGACGGCTCAGTTGGCTTATGGCAATGGCCAAATCGCGGTCGTTATGGCATGCAATACCACACCGGATCTGCCAATCCAAAGCCGGCATCAGCGGGCTGTCTTCTTCGCGGTCAATGCCGACAATGGCTCAGGCTCCGCTTCGCAAAGCGAAACGTCCTTGCGGCACTCGTTTGATCAGCGGGCAATCTTTGACGGATTGGACTTTGTCTTTGCCGACATTGGAGACACGGGCTGGTACATGCCAGCTGCGGGAATCACTCTTCGCAAAGGGTTGCCGATCGATAAAAAGACGAGTTTTGCGCCCGATAAAATTGCCGAAGGGGTTTATGTGTATGCCAGGCATGGCGATATGACCGCTACCAGCAACTTCTCCTTCACCTCGCTCGGTGACATTGTTTATGACCAGAAAGGATACGGCGTCTTGTTTACGAGCCAGAAAGAAATTTACGCGCCTCCGGCAGACGGATATCAAACTCCCGTTCAGGCTCCCAGACAACTGGCTTTTGTGCATGTGGTTGAGTCCTTCGATACTGTCCAAGACGCGACCTCCTCCGCCAGCGAGGCACCTGTTGCTCGTCTCGGAAACGTGCAGATGGATGTCGGCGGTAAGCCCGAAAGGATCAACATCACTAAAAATGTTGTCGACAGCGTTGGCGTAAACGCAGGACCTTATCCCCATCCCACTCGTTCAAACACAACTTTTAACCAGCAAGGAGTGGTCTGGCTCACTCAGCTCGGAAATGGTGTCAGTGCGGAACGCCCCAAGATGGTCAGGCTGTCCAATGGCGCGTTCCTCGCTCTTTGGGAAGAATGGACCTATCAGGGTACCGGACAGGATCTGGCATACAATGAGACAAAAGCCTTCCTGCAGGGTGCCGGGCCGAGGCCCGCTCGGGTCATCAACGCTCGCTTGAACCCGTCCGGCGCGGACCGCATCTTTGTGCGGGGTGACAAGGCGAATTGGATCACCGCAGGATCGGACGGACGGCTGACTCTCAACCAGGTGGATAGCGATCTGAATTTGTCTTCCATTATTTTGGGAGAAGACGCCCTTCCAGATGAGACCGGGCCAAGCATTCCCAGCCGGGCTCGAGACACGCAACAGCCGCGTCCGAAAATGGCGCAGGCCACGCCGCCTTCGGCAGCGAATCAGACAAAATCGACGTATAAGGAAGGAGACCCGCGGGTAACGATTTATGTCACCAACAAAACCGGGCAGCCTCTTGCAATTTATTGGGTTGACGGCTTCGGAGAGGAAAAGTCACCCCCTGGCACGATCCCGGCCGGGGCGGAAAAACTTGAGTTGGGGTTTTCCTATCCCGGAAACCTTTTCCGATTCAAAATAAATGGAGAATTGCGCCATACATGGGTAATTGAAAAAGACCAACCGCATTTGACGATCCAATAGAGTGTCAACGCGACGCCGGCGGCTCAGTCATTTGGGCCACCCCCGACAAACCGATCCCTGGCAGCGTGCTGGAATTGACAAAGTCGGGGGTGCCGCGCATGACGAAGCCGGGGGCACCAGCCGAATCCTATTCACGCCCTTTGCAGCCCGGAACGACTATTCAACCTGGAGAAAGGTACGTCTCGGCCGACGGGCAGTATTTTCTCATCCAAAACGGTCGCGACAACAATTTTGTGGTTGCTCGAACAGCAGATGACGGCTTTGTCCGGAGTCTGCACGAGCAAAGCGGGGTGGACTATCGCAGGCAGCGTTGGTTCGCTTCACTGATGCAGCCATCCTGGAAGTGTTGGACGGCGCAGGCAGAGTCATTTACCAGGGAGCGGCGAAACGGGGCCATGCACTCATGCACAGGGCCAGCGTTGCAGCGACAAAGGATTTCTGCCGATGTCGATTGCCGACTATCTGAGTCTGCTGGACTGGATGGCTCGGCAGGTTCGCAGCGACCAACTGGGAGCGACACCGCAACACCCGGCCCCGATTTTCGATCGGCTCGATTGCCCCGTCGCCGCAAGTGCCTTTATTGCCTGTGTTTGTGCCATTGATAGCCGATTTGACATGCCTGCCCCCTGTCCACGGAAAAAATCTCCGCAGACAGTGTGAACGGTATGTCTCAACTCTCATAATGGCTGGTTTTGAAGCGCCTCCGACTGGCTGGTTTTAAGCGCCCACTGACAGCCAGTGAGTTTGGGTGACGCGACGGCATTGCTCTTCCCCGCCAAGCAGTGCGATGACCGCTTCGTAATACAGCGAATTCCTTTTCAAAACCTTGATGCGTCAAAAGGATCCGCATCTCTTCGACGGCTCGTTCGCCAAGAATCTGATGGAGCGTTGAGCGGTACACCGATTCGTGAAATCTATTTCCAAGCAATCCGTGAATCTCGAATGCATATCCAACGACCTCGTACGCCACCTTGCCAAAGTCATCCTGGCGGAAGTAGCGAATCGGGATGGATGTTGTTACAGGCATTGGATTGGGCAAAAAATGTGTGGGCAGATTCAAAACACGTTGGCCACGTTCTGTTGGAATCAGCCAGCAGTCGTCGCGAGAGAAATTAGACTGGACCATGAAACTTCACTCTGCATACCGTTCCTGAATGAAGGCAGCGATTTACCAGTTCGATTCATTTTACCCAGTATGACGTATTGCGACGGGCTGTTCTCTACCGTGCCGTGAGACGTAACTCCCAAGAGTCCAATAGTGACGGTTTTCCATCGTGCGGTTGGGACATTTTTACGACGTGACAGTCAATCGTGAATTCGCCGCATCGAATCCGGCTAAAATGCGAGCGTCCAATGCGTTTGGAGGCATTCGGCATCAATTAGCCGACTGAAATGCAGAAGTCGAGCAAATCGCCCGATTGCTTGTCTCAACTGTGCTTGTGTGCCAGACTGCTTTCTGGCACGTTCCCTGGCTCAATCGCATCGCCGCTTCGAATGCAACAGTTGGCGTGTCGGTAGCCTGTATCTCCGCGCCGCTGCCCGGCGGGACTCATTCAAAGTCATCTGCAAAGGACACAGGGATTGAGCAAAGCCTGCGATTTCGTTAGATAGTAGTGAAGAAAGCCGTCTCAACTGATTGATTGGACGACTTTCAACATGTTCTCAAATCACGTTCAGGATCGAGATATGAAACCTTATTTTGTCGCAATCCAATCCGTACTGCCAATTCTTGGGCTCCTGATTGTGTCTGCTGGCCCTGCGATTGCGCAAGACCCGACTCCGATTCGAGCTGAGGAAGCTCGCCTGGAGTTGACTCGGCAAGTTCCGATCTCCACCGAAGTCACTGGCAGGCTAAAGACCGTGAATCCCAGCAAGGTCGGAGCACAGGTCCGGATGGGTGACCTGATGATCGAGGTCGAAGATGAACTGATCAAATGTGAAGTGACTGAGGCGCAGTCCAAGGCGGACTCGGAGATTGAAATCAAGTTTGCCGAAGTCGCAAAGGAAAAGGCGGAGCTTGATCTGTTACAACGTTTGGAGGCGAATCTTAAACGAGAAAAGTCGTTCTCCGACAACGAAATTCGACAGTCGAAACTGGAAGTCAAAAAGGCAGAGGCTCAGCTGGACAAATCAATTGAAGACAAACAAGTGCTGCAACTGACACTTGCCACCAAGACGACGCAGCTGGCGCAGTACAAGGTTTACGCACCGTTCGATGGAATTGTCACCAAGGTTCAACGCTGGCCAGGGCAGAGTGTTCGGCCTGGCGATCCGGTGCTCACCGTGACAGATATGTCCATTCTCAAAGCGGTTCTGAAGGTTGACTTCAGACGTCGCAGTGAGGTCTTCGAAGGTGACAAGGTCGAGATTCGAATTGATGTGGCGGGTCGCACGATTCGTGGCGACGCACTGCCGACCAAGTCCGAGACGGAATCAACCGAAGGCACCGAAGGCGACGATCTGTTCAACCGTCGCGGAGGCCCGTTCGTGGCTGAGCCGACGAACGCCGCACCTCAAGAGGGGGAAGTTTTCGAGGGTACGATCAGCCTGATTGAGCCTACACTGGAGAAAAAGTCGAACACCGTCCTGCTTCTGGTGGACGTGGAGGTTCCCAATCGGAAGGACAAATACGGCCGCTATCTGTTGCAGGAAGGCTTGCCGATCGAAGCCATTATTCTCCCAAAGAAGCGTAACTAATGAGTTCCGGAAGCATGGTCGCTTCCAATCAGCGACCGATTCCACTGCGAAAACGGGCCGACCTTGTTGTCGCCAAAATCGATTACCTGGGCGTTGGTTACCAGGTCATCAAGGATCCCGTCGCGCTCAAGTATCATCGGCTGCAAATCGAACAGTACCGAATCCTGGAACTCCTCGACGGCAAACGCAGTCTGGAAGCGGTCCGCGAGGAATTGAAACGTGAATTCCCGACACTGCAGATCACGCTCAGCGATATTCAGCAATTGATCACCGATCTGCACAAGAAGGGACTGGTTGTAAGCGATCGCGTTGGGCAGGGAGCATCGGTCGTCCGCGAACGGCAAAAGACTCGCAAGGAGAAGATTCAACAGACGTTCATGAGTCTGTTGTCACTGCGGCTTCCGGGCTGGGATCCGGAACGCACGCTCCGCGTCCTGCACCCGTTCGTCAGTTGGCTGTTCCATCCGTTCGTTGTCACCGTCTGCATGATCTTCGTGATCTCATCGTGGCTGGTGCTGGGAGCCAATCTGGAAGTCTTTCGGGGCAAGCTTCCGGAATTCCAGAGTTTCTTCGGCTGGCCAAACCTGATGTATCTGTGGGTCACGCTGGGCGTTGCCAAAATTATTCATGAATTCGGCCACGGAATCAGTTGCGTCCATTATGGCGGTGAATGCCATGAAATGGGTGTGATGCTGCTGGTTTTCAGCCCGTGCCTATACTGCGACGTTACAGACTCATGGATGATGAAGAACAAATGGCACCGAATTATCATTGGTGCCGCCGGGATGTACATCGAAGTCATTCTGTCCGGTGTCGCCATTTATGTGTGGTGGCTGACCGAATCCGGGATGCTGCATTACCTGGCTCTCAACACGTTCTTCGTGACGACGATCACGACCGTCATCTTCAACCTGAATCCGTTGATGCGGTTTGACGGTTACTACATGATGAGCGACTTTCTGGAGATCCCCAATCTTCGCCAGAAGTCCGAAAAACTGCTGCGAGAATCATTCTCCTGGTACTGCCTTGGAATCGAATCGAAACCCGATCCATTTATGCCCGAAACCGGTCGCGCGTGGTTTGTGACGTATGCGATCGCCGCATGGCTTTATCGTTGGGTGATCCTGGTTTCGATCAGCATGTTTCTGTACACCGTCCTAAAACCTTATGATCTGCAGAGCATAGGTATTTCGGTCATGATTTTCTCGATGGCCGGGATCGTTTTTAGCATGTTTCGCAGCATTTATCAGATCATCGCCACGCCCCGGATGGAACCCATGAGCAAAATAAAAATTGCAGTCTCATCGCTGTTGTTCTGCGGTCTGGTCTATCTGGTCTTCAGCATTCCAATTCCGTGGTATCACGAAGCGCCCTGCTTCATCGAGCCGCAAGATGTCGTCATGCTGCCAGCTCCGGTTAACGGAGTGATTCTGGATCCGGAAGAATATCGTCAGCGATACGAAGAGCTGGAGAAAGTCCAGAACTGGGGTCGCAACCGGGGTGTTCCTCTGCCGCAGCCTGGAGATCGCAACACCCTGATGATTGATCCTTCCAAACTTGACACCCTGAAAGGTCTGCCGACTCCCGACGAGTACGCGCACATCCGCCGCAATGGAGAAAAAGTTGAAGCCGGAGATGTGATCGTCATCCTCGAAAGCCCCGAGGACATGCGGCGGCATGATGAGTTGGTGCAACACGTTCAGAACTGGGTCTTTCGCACTCAGGAGGTCCGTCAATACAACACCAACCAAGACCCCGCTGGAGAAGGCGTCGCGATCGCCGAAGCGCTGGAACTGGACCAGCAGATTCAGAAGACCGTACGCCTTAATCTCCAGCGTGTGGTGAAGGCGACAACCAGCGGAGTACTGATCGCGGCCAAACGTGTTCCTGAACCCCCGCGTAACGAAGTCGATAAAATGAAACTGGGACGCTGGACCGGGACTCCTCTGGACCCGGAAAACGCGGGATGCCTCATCGAAGCAGGTCAGGAAATCGCCAGCATCGCACCGTCAGAAAAGCTGCATGCCGTGCTGTATGTCGATCAGGGCGACCGGGATGACCTGGAGGACGAGATGCCGCTGGAAATCAAGCTGGATCACTTGGCCGACATCACGTTTCTCACCCGCGTGCATTTGATTTCACCCAAGGGTGAAGTCATGGCTCCCGAGTCACTGACAACCCGTTTCAACGGCCCACTGGCGACGAAGGCCAATCAACAGGGCCAGGAACAGCTGGCGAGCACTGCGTATCGAGCGATCGCGGAACTGTATTTTGCAGATCCCGAAACTCATCCCCAGGCGAGTTTGTTAAAACCGGGGATGCGCGGCAACGGGCGGTTCATTATTTCCCATCGCACAGCCGCTTACTGGATGTGGCGTTACGTTTGCGAAACATTCCGCTTTCGGCTTTGATGGCGATGGCAGGGCGATGGCTTCGTTTGTGCATCGTCCGCCTCCTGCGATTATTCGACTGCGACCAGTTCGGGATACAGATGCATCGAGGCCAAAGATTGGCGAACCTCCTGCTCGTAGACAGAATTCATCAGCAGAACGACGTCCGGGGGATGCGCCGTCAGCGCTTCCGGAGAACTCACGCGATGGCCGGTGCCTGGCAGAAATCGCCCCTGCTTGTAAGGATTGATGTCGATGACGGATGTGACTTCCGGGCCAATTCCTGTTGTCGTCAGAAAAGCGACACACTTCGAGCCTGCTCCCCAGACCGCAACTCGCTTGCCCCGCTGGTGAAATTGTTTCAGCAGAGATCGCCAGTGAGTGATGGCGGTCGTACTGCTGGCGGCGAATTTTGACACCCGTTCACTCACTTCACCAAGGTCATCTTCCTCGGGAAGGTTCGAGGATGTCGCGTGTTGGCTGGGACGGGCGACGATCAGAGCATACTGGTCATCGAACGCGCGTTCGAGACTGACAATGTCGAAGGAGCATCTGCGAAACAGACGTGCCAGTGAGCCAAGGCTGAAGTAGGAGCAGTGTTCGTAGTAAATATCCCAGAAGCGGCTTTGATCCAGCACAATCCGGATGTCCGGCACTTCAAAGAACAGCAGCGTGTCATGCCGGTCGCCGATTGACTTGCGAACGGTTGTCAAAAACTCAGACACCGGTCCGATGTGTTCCAGAGTGTGACGGCAGCAAATCACATCGGCTTTAAGGTGCGTATAGTGTTCGGAATAGAGATCCTGAATGATCTGAATCCGGGACTGCCATGCTGGCGGAAAGCGTTCCGGACGACAGCCCGGGTCGATACCCGTTCCGGTGTTGTCGCCGAGTTCGCAGAGCAGTCCCAGAAACTCTCCTTTTCCGCAGCCGATTTCGAGGACATGTTTCTGCCGAATTCCATGTCGTTCGATCAGTTCGGTCACCAGTTCGTGCGCAAACGAATTGAAACGCGCGGAAAAATGCTGCGTCTCTTCATACGATACCGAGTAATCGTTTCGACTCGGGTCAAAGATCGTGTTCCAGATAAATCCGCAGTTGCCGCAGAATGACAGTTGCAGATCAGCGCGCGGGTAACTCTCGGCCTGCTGTTGCGTCTCCATCAGCAGCACGCTGTGGCAGGGAATATTCTCGACGGAGTAAAACGGCCGCTGGTCTGACTCGCCGCAACCGGGACAGCTGATGCTGTCGGCGATTGCGATATTTTGATCTGGCATATTTATCTCAGACGATTGTCAGTTGAGGAATCGGGATGATAAATCGGCCTCCACGCTGCCGGTATTCTTTCTGCTCTCGCAGAATTTCTTCGCTGTGATTCCATGCCAGCAATAGGACGTAGTCGGGCATCTCGGTGAGCAAGCAGGCTGGATCACAAATGGGAGTTCGCAGGCCCGGCATAAATCGACCATGTTTGTGGACATTTTTATCGACGACAAACTGGAGATGCCGAGAATTCACGGCGGACGAATTCAGCAGAATTGTTCCCTTTGCTGCGGCACCGTAAGCGGCAACTCGACGACTTTCCGCGTGCAGCTTTGTCAGCAGGTCTGTGAGATGAGTCTGCACTTGTCGAACTGAGGCCGCGAAGTTCGCGTAGTAGGCCGGCCGATCGATTCCCAGTTGCCGCTCTTCCGCGAGCATGACCTGGACCTGCGTCGAGTTTTCAATCCCCGGTACTGCGTAGATCCTGAGCGACCCGCCGTGCGTCGTCAGCCTGCGCACTTCGGAAAGCCCGAGTCCTCGGTCGTTGAACAGGCGGCAGAGTGCTGACACGCTGAAGTAACAAAGATGTTCGTGATAGATCGTGTCGAATTCACAGTGATCGATTAAATCGCGGACGTATGGAACTTCGATGACAATCACGCCATTCTGCTTGAGGGCCGTTCGCAGTCCGCTGACAAATCCAGACAGATCGGCGACATGGGCCAGTACATTGTTGGCAAGGATCAAGTCGGCAAGTTTGCCGGTCGCCGCGAGTTCCTGGGCAACCTCGCTGGAAAAGAATTTGCGGAGAGTTGGCACTCCGTGTTGCTCCGCTACCGCCGCCGGACCGGGAACCGGGTCAATCCCCAGCACCGGAATGCCGTGCTCCTGAAAATTTCGCAGGAGATAGCCATCGTTACTGGCGATCTCAATGACGCGACTGGTCTCGTTCAGGCTCCGCGATTCGATCAATTCTTCGGCGTTGCTACGGCAATGGGCGACCCATCCGGTCGAAAAGGATGAGTAATACGGATAGTCATCGCCGAACAACTGCTCGGGAGCGACCGTTTCCCGCAGCTGCATCAACGAGCAGTCTTCACAGAACACGACATTCAGCGGAAACACCGGTTCCGCCCGCATCAGCGCGTCTGCGTGCAGAAACCCGTCGGCGAGCGGCATGTCGCCAAGATCCAATACTGGATTCAGCTTGCCACTGCGGCAACTGCGGCATTGAAGGATTGTTTCGTACATGGTGACTTGATCAATCAATGTCAGGAATCAGATTAGTTGGACAGCGCCAGTTTGGGGAGTAAACACTGAGATTTTGATTAAACGAACGCTGTCCAATTAGGGAACCTGGACTTCAGGAATCTCTGAAAGGTCCACAGAGTCGTGAAAGCTGGTCCATCGAAGGCCTGAGTCCAGTCGGCCCGCCTGTTGCAAAGCTCTGATGCGGCGAATTCGCTGAAATGCCGAGCCGTCGAATTCCTCCATCCGCATGTTATGCAATGAATAGGCTGCGGCAAGTTCACGCACTCCGGCTTCTACGGTCCATGTTGGTCGGTAACCGGGAAGAGTGTGCTCAATTTTTCTAAAATCGACTCGGTAGCAACGTTTATCGGGACCAGCGCCAGGCGCGAATTCCACCGTACTTCCCTGGACACATTTGCCAACGATTTCCGCGACATCGCGAACACGATAATTCTCGGACGAACGCCCAACATTGAATGCCTGATTGTGAATTATTTGGCGGGGGGCGGCGAGTACCGCGCGGTAAGCTTCACTGATGTCGAGTATATGCGTGAGCGGACGCCAAGGGGTTCCATCACTTTTCAGCAACACGCGGTTGGTGAGAACTGCGTAACCGGTGAGGTTGTTGACAACCAGATCCGCCCGCAGCCGTGGAGATGCTCCGTAGGCGGTTGCGCAACGCAGAAATGTCGGACTGAATTGGTCGTCAGCCAGCGCCGCAACATCGCGTTCGACAAGAATCTTGGACTCCGCGTACGGCGTCACAGGCCGAAATGGCGCTGACTCGTCGAGCAGTTCGTCCTCTCCCGCAGCGCCGTAAAGACTGCAGGACGAGGCATACAGGAAGCGGCTGACACCCGCTTCTTTCGCCATCCGAGCGATCTGTACTGAGGCCCGATGATTGATTTCGAATGTGCATTCGGGGTTGAGATCACCCAGAGGATCATTTGAAATTCCGGCCAGATGAATGACGGCGTCGAAGCCCTCAAGATCAGACGATTGAACATCCCGGACGTCCGCGATCATTTCCGGAATCGCAGCTGGTGCCGGTCCCAGTGTGCCGTCAGAAAACAGTTCGCTGTCCAAGCCATGCACTTCGTGTCCGACGGACTGCAGCAGTGGCACCAGAACAGTGCCGATATAACCATGATGTCCGGTCACCAGCACTCTCATAGTTTGCACCTCAACATTTTTCGTGACTAAATCAGCCGCAGAGCACTAGCTCACGGTTTTCACAGAACCGGACGCTGGTGCGTTCCGGATTGATGTTCTTGCTCCGAGGCTCCAGCCTCGGAACACGCCGCTCCGGAGGCTCCTGCCTCCCGGGTTCTCGCTGGGGGCAGGAGCCTCCAGTGCGTTGCGTTCCAGGGCTGGAGCCCTGGAACGAGGATTGACAGCCTCATTCCTGACCGCGTAAAGCATATGTCCAGCATTTCCACGGCGGATTTCCGCTGTCCCACAGCGACTGTAAAAGCTGTCGTTCCTTCGCCGTGTCCATACACTGCCAAAACGATTCATGCTGAAAAGCCATGAGTTGTCCTTCAGCCGTCAGCCTTTGCAGAGGTTCCAGCTCGAACTGCGTTGAATCCCCTTCGATGTAATCCAGGACGCCCGGCTCCAGCACGAAAAACGCGCCGTTAATCCAGTCGTTCGGTTTGTTTTGCTTTTCCTGAAAACTGGTGACGACTCCTTCCGAGATTTCAATGCATCCGAATCGCTCTGGCCGACGCACAGCCGTCACGGTCGCCAGTTTTCCGTGGGAACGATGAAAACGAAGCAGCGCTTCGAGGTTGATGTCTGAGACACCATCTCCCCAAGTCAGCATGAATGTTTCGTTATCAAGCCAGGGAGCCAGGCGTTTGATTCGGCCGCCGGTTTGCGTGGATTCACCGGTATCGATGAGATCAACAACGGACGGGGCTGCCGATTCGTACGGCTGAGGCGTTACGGCGGGTGAAATCCATTGGCTGCGAAAATCAACACGCAAATTTCCCGCGACCGCACATTGCTGAACAAAAAAATCACGAATACACTCGCCCTTGTATCCCAGTGCGATCACGAAGTCGCTGAATCCGTAATGGCGGTAGTGCTGCATAATGTGCCATAGAATCGGATGTCCTCCGATCTCAACCATTGGCTTGGGCCGCAAGACGGTTTCTTCGGCGAGTCGGGTACCATTACCCCCGGCGAGAATGGCGACTTTCATAGGGATTTCGTTCCCACTGCGGATGGAGCGACGGAGGTGCAGACAGGCGTGTTGGAAATGACGCGGATGTCGTGCGGCCCGTTGAATTCCAGCATGCTGCCCCGCCAGGCGATCCGCTTAAAAAAGAGACAATGCATGACCGCCAGGAACTGCACTGCGGTGGTCAGCGGAACGGCAAGCGGCAAAAACAGCATTGTGCCAATCGTCCATGGCGCAACAGGGTAGCCCGTCTTCTTCTGCAAATGACGGACGCAATAGTCATGCACCGAAGCAGTGGCCGCCGAACCCAGTGAGTACACGACCAGACCGGCGGTCGCCACACCCAGCAGAGCGAAGTCACGCTGTGCCGCGCCGACAATGATCAACGCCGTGGCGAAAATCACCAGGACGGCTCCAATGATTGACTGCACGACCACCAGCGGCCAGGCTGGATTGTAGAGTTGCGCCCACGTCAGCTGCCTGCGAATGAAGTTGAAGCTAAACGCCAGGCTGCAGCCTTCGCGATTGACCATCATCAATGTGGGAACAAATTCGATTTTGAGTCCCAGCACTTTCATTTCTCGTGTTGTAAACATGTCGAGCGCGCCGATGGCCGCCCATTTCTTAATCAGGTTTCCCTCACGCACGGCGCTCATGCGAATCGCGTAACAGCCGCCCCATGGCATGTTCATGTGGTACATGATATTTGTGGCGGCCATATTCCACAGACTGCGGACGATGGATCCTGGCTGGAAGCGATGTGGTACGAACCAGCGATTTCCGGTTGTGACCCCGATGCTCTTATCGCTTACCAGCGGAGTGACCAGATCTTTCAGCCAGAATTTATTGGCGACGACATCGCCATCCGCCATCGCGATAATCTCGCAGGCGTCGTCCGGGAGTTCTCGCAGCGCCTGCACGACTTTGCTGTTCGTACAATTGACGATGCCATTTTCCGGCACATCATTGAATTCCCGAACCGTCGCATGTGTGGCACCGGTGTTCTTGATCGCCTCTTCCACGAGACTCCACGCCGGATCAGTCTGTGAATCGACAACGAAATGCACCGTGTAGTTTGGGTAATCCTGGGTGAGTAACCGCTCAAGCCCGGCCAGTAGGAATGGATCCGTTCCCTTGAGTCCCATCAATACGGCTACTCGGGGACAACTGGCGTCGTCGATTCGCGGCGGAATTGCACGAAAGAACACGGCACCAACATGGATTGTCCAGACGAACATCCAGATTGTCCCAATGATCAGCGTGGCGGAAATAATGAGTGCGGATGTGTACATTGCAGGCGGGGAGTGAGAAAAGACGGAGGTAAACTTAAAATCGACGGTAAGGTGTCGGCTGCGACGGGCGATACTGCAGTCAGGCACTGCCGACGTTTAGACATCCTCGATACTTCCCATGAGGTCCAAAAAACGCCGCAAAATCTCCCTCATCTCGGCAGGGCCGTTCTCCTCCCGCGCCACGGACTGATCACCCTATCGCGAAAGATGTTCCAGTCAAGGACAATTTGTGATGTGCGCCGTCTAATGGGAACAGCCCGTCTCTGAAGTCGTGTTATGACTCGACGTCGATATTTGTGCATTGGATACGACACTCCGAATTGAGTTTTCTGGAATATTTCGTCTGACCCCATTCGGCTGCCGAAACGTTCGGCGCAGATTATTCGCGGGATTGAACACTCTGTCAGCATGCCTCCACATTCAACATCTCGGTTTGCGTTGCGGGCGAAGCCCGCGCCAAGTGAACCACTACCACACTAAGGCGAGCGGCAGAAATGACACAGGCCATCAGGATGAACTGAACTGGCGGGAAACGCCTCACTGGGTGAAAGGTTTTTTGGCCCATCCCGTTCCTCACAAACCAGGAACGCACTTTCGCTACAACACGCCGGCGACTTACATGCTTTCCGCGATCGTGCAGAAAGTAACGGGGCAGACGGTGCTTGAGTATTTGACGCCCCGGCTGTTTGAACCGCTGGGGATCGAAAATCCAAAATGGGAGACCAGCCCGCAGGGAATTTCGATCGGCGGCTACGGCCTGTTCCTTCGAACGGAAGACATCGCGAAGTTCGGGCAACTCTACCTGCAACGCGGCATGTGGAACGGCACACAGATTCTGCCCGCAGAATGAGTTGATCAGGCCACGTCCAAACAGGTTTCCAACGGAAGCGACCCGAGTCGCGACTGGGACCAGGGCTACGGCTTCCAGTTCTGTCGCTGCCGCCACGGAGCCTATCGCGGTGACGGCAAGGACGGACAGTTCTGTCTTGTGCTCCCCGAACAGGACGCAGTCATCGCAATCACTGCCAACACGGGAGACATGCAGGCGGAACTCAACGTCGTCTGGAACAAACTGCTGCCAGCATTCAGCGACAAGCCCCAGGAAGAAAACCCTGACGAACAAGGCGGACCGAAGGCAGTAATCGCAGACCTCAAAGCAAAACGCTGAGGGGCGAAGAAACACGAGGCCGATTTCTTAAGGAAAGTGGCGCGTGCCGAGCCGCAACCCCCGCGCCATTTTGATTCGGACCTGCCAGACGTCCTGGAAAACGTCTGCCTAAAAGCGATCGCCAGAGTTGCCAGTGATCGCTATCCAACCGCTCGCGTGATGGCCGATGAACTGCTGGCATTTCTGAGCTCACCGTCACCCAGCCCCACGAAAATTGCTGGCCCGGCACCAAGCCTCGAACGTGAGCGAAGGCAGGTAACCGTGATCACGTGCAATCTGGCCGAATCAAGCTCGCTCTCCGAAGACCCCGAAGATTTGGTGCCTTCGTTTCCCAATAATTCACCGAGCAGCTCCGCTTGAAGTGCGCAGACGCTCATACCCTGCCCATAAAGAGGATTAAAACAGCACATCGCATCGCCCACGACAAGCAGCCCATCGGGAAATTTCTTCATTCGTTCATAGTAACGCCTCAACTGCGCGGGAAACAAGTATCTGTAGTTGTAGTGGGATTCGCCAGAATTCCATGCATTCGCAGGACTTCGTACTACGATTGGTACACTTCCATCAACTGCCGCTCACTGACGACTTCGAGCTGGCCGTCTTTTTCGGATGGAAACGTCAGCGCTTTTCAACAAGCGACTCTCCGAAAAAGACTCCCGACCCTTTCGTGGTCCCCAACCGGCTTCACGCCGGTGGACACCAGGTTTGGCAACTACTGAAAGAACAAACTGACGCTTTGGCCCCCCCTGGCTTCATGCCAGTGGCGTGGACTTAAGCGTTTGCTGCGACCTCATCCGGCTCGTCCGGATTGGTGAGTCCAGATGGAGAGCTAGCGACCAACACAACAAACGTACCTTCAACCCCATCCGCCTCGTGTGGATCGCAGGGCTATCGCACGTCGAATGACCGTTTTTCCTCTTGATTTTGCACGTTTTCAGCCTCGCAGTTGAATTGACGCATCTTTTTGCGTCTTGAATCCTTCAAAACCCTTGAATTTGCGGCAATTAACGTGCGATTGCCCTGGTGTGGATCGGTGGTAGTCTGTTGAAAATATGGCCTTGACAGGGTTTTTGGTTCCAGCGAGATTTAAGCCAACTCGGTCGAGAGGTTTTATTCACGGAGGAATCGTCAGATGTTGGATTACGTAAGTCCGGTAGGTAAATTGGCGGAGTTCTTCAGGAGTAGTCGCGACCGCTGGAAAGCAAGGTCTGCCAAGTCGCAGCAAAAGATCAAGGCACTTGATGGA
>Ga0154020_10002548_pt1 | contig 22199 bp, 19 predicted proteins | sample Klosneuvirus_201_FD_109709 | JGI IMG/M metagenome (GOLD analysis project Ga0154020, IMG submission 109709) | Active sludge microbial communities from wastewater, Klosterneuburg, Austria - Klosneuvirus_20160825_MG | ecosystem: Engineered > WWTP > Aerobic digester > Activated sludge | place...
CGCCACATTCCATACCAGAAAAAGCCACATTGGCCAACAAAGTTTAATACAGGCTTAACGAATCGTGTTGCCAAACCGTGAAACAACAAGCGTCAGGCTCTTGTAAAAAAATGAATCACCTGGTTAGCCTGTGTTCCGGAACTCCGTTCCGGGAACCTGTTTTCTCATGAAACGAAAACCAGATTTCCCAAATAAGACACCCGGAACGGAGTTCCGGGACACCCTCATCGGCGAATCTGGATGACGCGCATGGGAGCCGTGGCAGGTACGAGACCGTCCTTGTGCATGATGCGTTGTCCCGGGTCGGAAGCGAGGAATGCCGCTAGCCCCAAGCCTAAACCCGTTCGGGCCTGGGCATTGATGACGTAGAGGGTGCGCTGGAACGGATATTTCCCGGTTATCAAGTACGACTGGTACGGCCCATAGCCTACTCCACCGGGCGTTTTCGCGATGTCCACGAGTTTAATTTCCCGTAAAAAGGCCTGTACGCCCTTGTCGTCGGTGTCGGAAATCCAGTTGGCCCCGAGGATGCCAATGGCGTTTTTGTTTTTCGCCACATACTTGATGACCTCTTCGTTGGTTTGCACGGCAGAGGCATTGGCGGGCATCGGTGCGCCGCCGCCGATACTGTCCTTCAGGTACCGCACCGTACCCGATAACGGGTTGTCGAAGACCAGCATGATGTCGCCGAGCGTGGATTTGGGGTTGACGTCCCGCCATTGGGTCACTTTCCCGCTCAGGAAGTCGCGCAATTGGTCGGGCGTGAACACCGTGTCCCGGTTCTCCGGATGTACGATGAAGGCGATACCGTCATGGGCGATGGCGGTCATGGGCGGCGTGAAGCCGCGGGGCTTGAAGTGTTTGTTGATCTCTGTTTCCGTCAGTGCCCGGGCGATGATGATGACCTGGGTCGAATCGCGCAGCAGGGCCGCAAGCGCTTCACCCTCGGAGGTGTATACCGCTTCGATGGTTGCCCGCGGATAAATGGTATCGAACACATCAAGCGCGCTGGCGATAACGGGTTTGTAACATTCGTCCACCATGATCCGAATCTGGCCGGTGGTGGGGGTGTCGATGATTTTTCCGGTTTTGTCTCGTTGCTGGCAGGCGGAGAAAAACAGAAGCAGGCTTAAAAAAAGAGGGATGCGGTTCATACGGTTGGATTGATTCGAGTTTGGAAACTGTCGCAGCAAAAGTGTCGGGGTGACTTCAAGTCACCCCGACACTGACTCCTCAAAAATAGTCGGAGTACACGCGCCAGCCCCGGTACGCCCCGTACACCAGCAGCATGACGGCAAAGATATTGCGGAATTCGGTGGGAATTCCGGGGAAAAATGAGTGATCCAGGAGCAGTACGGCGCCGAGTCCGAGATAAATCACGGTCATGGTAAAGCCCAGAATGAGCATAGGGAGGCGGGCGAGGCGGGCGCGTTGTTCGCGGCGTTGGTCGTAGGCTGACATAGGAACGGGTGGCTGAACGTGAGACAATGTGCGATGTTATCCCACGTAGATGCGCATGGAGCAACAATTGGCGGGAAAGCCCCGGCATAAATATTTTTCGAACGAAAATACCTGATATGCTCTGAATGTGCCGCGAAAAAAAACGGGAGCCATCCCCAAAAATCGGGATGGCTCCTGTCTAATTATGCTCCGTCAGATACTGTGGTAGGGGATGCTTATTGGGCATCCCACCACAAGCGCGTCCGAAAGTTGTTCGGCCCTTGTGCCGTTACGGCAGCGCTGAAATTATTGCCGTTCAGCGTAGACTCTTCCGACGGATAGATCAAGCGCAGCGGCACCACGTCTTTCGGATCAATTGCCGGGTTGCTGAACGTGGAGGATCCGGCTGGCTTCCGAAGAACGCCAAAGTCGAGTCTCCGCCATTCGCTCCAGCCTTGAACGCCCTGATTGTACAGAGCGATCCATTTTTGGACACCGATGATTTGTTTCCAGGTAGAGCCGGCGGTTTTGAGGGCATCGTAGTCCACGCCCGGCTGGGCAATGTAATTGCCAATTTGCGTAGACGAGAGCGAACCACCGCTCCAAAACTCCATCGAAGCAGTAATACCGTTTGCATAATGCGTTTTGGCGTCGCCACCCAGAGAGAGTGTGGGCCAGCGTTCCATCGCTTCGGCAAGAATGAAGCTGGACTCGGCTGCGTCGAACAGCATCGCCGGGAAGTCGGGCTCGAGGATCAATGCGCTACGCTGAGACACGTCGGCCAAGGTGGTCACGGCGGCCTGACCGTCGGTCATGCCGTAGCGTTCACCGATGAACTGGCCGTTGGCAACCGCAGGGGCATAAAAATAGCCTACGCGGGGGTCGTTCAAGCCAAGCAGGGTATCCACCATAGTGCTGCTGGATGCGAAGTCCTTACGCGTCAGGTAGTCCTCGTAAATCGGGTTGGCGTTGGGCAATGCGCCGAGATAATGGAAAGCAGCATTGTCCGCGTTGCTGAGAATCACACCCGATTGGTATGCCTGCTCAATGGCGGCTTTGGCTGTGGCATCTTCCTTGTCGGCCATGCGAATAGCTACGCGCATTTTGAGCGAGTTGGCAAACTTCTTCCACTGGCTCATGTCGCCATAGTAAACCTGGTCGCCTTTCGGGCCGGCATTGCTCTCCCGGATAAGACTAATCGCTGTATTGAGTGTTTCCAGCATACCCATGTAAATGGTGCGCTGATCGTCGTAGCGTGGATACGCGACGGCCTGGCCTTTCAGGGCCTCCGTGTAGGGAACCATGCCCCATGTGTCGGTAATGATTTGGAAAGCGAACGTTTGCAAGATGAGCGCAACTGCTTTCTGGTTGTTCAAGTCGCCGTTGAACTCGGCTTCAGCGGGCGATTTTTCAATGGTGGCAAGAATCGTTTGCAAGTCTTGCAAACCGGTGTTGTAGTGCAGGCGCCAGTACGGATCGGCGATACGCGAGCGCAGCGCACTGGTGGTGTACCGGCTTTCGTCGGTGTACGAGTTGGAAGCCCAGTATTGGGCCATTTGCATGCCGAAGCGCCCACTGAACCACTCATCGTACGTATTGTCGCAGATGTACTTCTGGGCAGAGGTCAGCAGGAAGGCCGTGGAAGCCTTGGGCGGATTGTTCGGGCTGGTGTTGATTTCTTCGAAATCTTTGGTGCACGCCGCAAAAAGCAGCACAAGCCCCAAGCCGAATAATTTTATTTTTCGCATAACGGTTGTTGTTTGATAGTTGAACAAAAGGGTTTGGTTCTTAGAAGTTCAGGGTGACGTTGAAGCCGATCGAACGTTCGGTGGGCAACTGTCCACCTTCCGAACCCTGGATGTTGCCGGAGCTAAGGGCAGCTTCCGGGTCAATGTTCGGGATGTTCTTGTAGAGGATGGCCAGGTTGCGTCCGATGAGCGAGATGGATGCACCCCGAATTACTCCGGAGCCTTTCAGCCATTTTCCAGGGAGTGTCCAGGTGAGCCGGGCCTCCCGGAATTTGATGAAGCTGGCGTCGTACAAGTCTGCTGCTGCTATGACATAACCCTGGTTGGCAAAGAAGTGGTCAATAGCGCCAACTACCGAGGCATTGGGTTTGCCGGAAACGTCTTCGCCGTTGATGATGGTGCCTTCTTCATACACACCTGGCACGATGGTGCCGTTTTCGCGAATGTTGTTGGCCACGGTCTCTTCCAACAAGCCGGAGTATTTACCCCACATATTGGACAAGGAGAACAGTTTGCCGCCGCTCTGATAGTCGAACAACAGGCCCAGCGACAGGCTTTTGTAGGTGATTGACGTGCTGATGCCTCCCGTGAAGTCGGCGAGAACGGAACCAAGCGGTACGGTAGTGGCCGTAGGGATGTAGAAACCGTCGCCATCTACCAGTTTGTTGCCTGCGTCGTCGTAGGTGAAGTCTGTACCCACGATGACGCCCATCGGCTCGCCTTCCCGAGCCTGGATACTCGCAGAGAATGGGAAGTTTTGCAAACGAATGGACGAGACGCCGTCAATCAGGTCTACAACTCTGTTTGTATTTTTTGCGAAATTGACGCCAATTCCCCATTCAAAATTGCTCGTCCGGACTGGAATGAATGACAAAGCCAGTTCGACTCCTTTGTTGCTGATCGTACCTACATTCAGGATCCGCGACGTGTAACCCGTTGTGCTGGACTGGTCTACCCGCGCGATTTGATCCTTGGTCTCGCTGTTGTAGTACGTGGCATCAAGGGTAACGCGATCTTTCCACAGGCGGAATTCACCACCAATCTCCCACGACGTCGTGTTTTCGGGCTTCAGATTCGGGTTGTTGATGACGTTTGCGGTCGTGATCATCGGGTTGCTGCCGAAGTTGGGGCGTGCGTCGTAAACCGGGTCGGCAATGCGGTACGGTTCAGTGTCGTTGCCTACCTGTGCCCAGCTCACCCGGAGTTTTGCATACGACAAGGTGCTCGTCAGGTTGTCGGGCAGAATTTCCGAAAGGATAAAACTGCCGGCAACCGAGGGGTAAAAATAGGAGTTGCTGCTGGATGGCAAGGTGGAGGACCAGTCGTTGCGACCGGTTACATCCAGATAAAACATACCGTTGAAACCCAGTGATGCCGAGCCGAAGACCGAGTTGATCCTTTTTTCGGTGGTCTCATCCACGACGAGGAGCGCGCCCGTCGAGTTTTGCAGGTTGTAGAAGCCGGGGGTTCCCAAGCCACCTTGCGTGCTGTTGAAATTGCGCGTGATTTTGCGATCCATGCGGTTGCCGCCTACAAAAGCCTCCAGCGAGATTTTGTTGGTCAAGCTCCCTTTGGCGCGAAGGATCAGGTCGAAGTTGTTTTCGTTGACCGTGTAGATATCCTTGCTGAATTTTGACACCTCCGTACTGCCCACCGGAATACGCTCGTAGCGCTGTTCGGTGTAGAAGTCGCTCATGCCGCGCCCGGTGAGCGACAGCCAATCGGTAAACTTGATTGTGACGCCGGCGTTGCCGTAAAAGCGGTCGCGCTGGTCGTTTTGAACGCGCTCGTTTGCCCACCAGTACGGGTTGTCCCAGTACAGCGGGAATCCATCATCGGCGCTGGTGCGGTTCCACGAACGCTGAACGGTTGGGTCGTTCGGGTCTTTGTAGAACTTCAGGTCATCTATGTTCAACTGCCGCTGGAACCACTGGTTGAAGTTGGATCCCGTGCTGTTGTATCCGGTGGCGCCGCGTCCCTTTCCTTTGTTTTGTGTGTAATTGATACCCACATTGATCGAGAGGAAGTTTGTGGCATCCAGGCCGGCATTCAAGCCCACGGAATTCCGTTTCAACTGGGCATTCGGGACTGTTCCTTTTTGGTACAGGTTGGAGTAGGAAGCCCGGAAGTAGCCCTTTTCATTGCTGCCGCTAAACGATACGTTGTTGTTCGACAGAAAGCCGGAATCGTAGAAGTTCTTGATGTTGTCCGGCTGCGGTGACCAGCCGATGGATTGGCCGAAGTTGTCGGCATCGTAGGTATCCCAACTGTTCCAGGGGCGGTAAAAGATCGGGCCGTTGTTGTACGCGTTCAGGTCGCCGAACGTCACACCGTTTGCTGCGGCAAACTCGTCCAGATAACTTTTGGGCGAATTGCTAAAAGCAGGCCCCCAGGAACCATCATAAGAATAGTCCGGAATGAGGTCAAAGGACTGGTAAGCGTTCCCTTCGTCATCTGTGAAAGCCGTTTTGTAATACCCCGAGTTGTCGTTGTAGCCACGCGGACGGAGGTTGAGCGCATCCGGGCCGCCACCGTAACTGTTCTGATAATCCGGCAAAAAGGCAACGTTGTTAAAAAAGTTATCGGAGCTAAAGGTTACGCCGATGGGCTGATGCTTGCCTTTGCCTTTTTTGGTTGTGATCACGATCACGCCGTTTGCGGCACGCGAACCGTACAAGGCCGCTGCCGATGCGCCTTTCAGCACGGAGATGGACTCCACGTCGTCAGGGTTGATGTCTTGGGCTGCATTGCCGTAGTCAAAGCCCAACGCACCCCGAGCCTGGTCTGCCGTGGTAAAATTGGAGTTGTCAAAGGGAACGCCGTCCACCACAAACAAGGGTTGATTCTGTTCCTGAATGGACCGGGCGCCGCGCAAGATGATACGCGTGGAACCACCCAGGTTGCTGCTCGACGTGATCTGCGCGCCGGCAATTTTGCCGGAAAGGGCAGACACAATGTTGGTGCTTCGCGCCTGAACGAGTTTATCCCCGTCCACGGCTTGCAGCGCATAGCCGAGTGATTTTTGCTCTCGTGACACGCCTAATGCGGTCACGACGGTTTCACCGAGTTCCACACCGCCTACCAGAACCATGTCAACTACATTGGAAGCACCCAATGTAACTTCCTCAGTTCTGTAACCGGTGTAGCGGAAAACAAGCACGTCGGATCCCGCAGGAACATCCACCCGATACTTGCCGTCGTTGTCGGTTCGAGCGCCTGCAGCGGCGCCTTTGATGGAAACTGTTGCGCCGATCAGCGCTTCTCCATCGTCGCCCTTTACTGTACCGGTTACAGTACGTTGCTGGGCATGAGAGAGGCCTACGAAGGCCGCCATCAACCATAAGGTTGTTAGTAATCGCTTCATACAGAAAAAAGATTTAGTTAATGAATAAAAGAAGGATGATTACGAAAAAAAGGCAATCAAGTGGAGCCGGGGATTGCCTTAAGGGGGTCAAATTTTGGGAAAACAGGGACTTTTGCCGAACAAAGTCTGTTTCTGACAGCGGCAAATGTATGTAAAAATCAAACCCAAAACCCGAGGATAAAACATTTTATCTCCCGAAAAAAAAATAACTTCAGGCCGGCGCGAGCAGTCGTTTGTACATTTTGATGACGTTGGCCAGTCCGTAGTACAGCGCATCGGAAATAAGCGCATGACCGATGCTGACCTCCAGCAGGCCCGGGCAATGCTCCTGAAAATAGCGGAGGTTGTCAAGATTGAGGTCGTGCCCGGCGTTCAGGCCGATTCCGAGCGTGTTCGCGGCTCTTGCCGCTTCGGTGTAGGGGGCTACTGCGCTCGCAGGGTCTTTCAAAAAATCGTGTGCGTAGGGTCCGGTATACAGTTCCACGCGGTCGGCGCCCACGGCTTTGGCGCCCTCCACCATGCGCGGATCGGGATCCACGAATAGAGACACCCGGATGTTTTTTTCATGGAGGATAGCCGTGACCTCGCGCAGGAAATCAGCGTGGCGCAGGGTGTTCCAACCGTGGTCACTGGTGAGCTGGTCGCCGGCATCGGGCACGAGGGTGCATTGGTGCGGAGGGTTGGCCAACACGAGCGCGAGAAAGTCCGGCGTGGGATTGCCCTCGATGTTGAACTCCGTGGTCACCACCGCCCGTAGCGCCGGAATATCCGCAAAACGCACATGCCGCTGATCGGGCCGTGGGTGCACCGTGATACCCTCGGCGCCGAACGCCTCGCAGTCCCGGGCTACTTGTACCAAATCGGGTAAATTGCCGCCCCGTGCATTGCGCAACAGAGCCACTTTGTTGATGTTGACGGAAAGTCGGGTCATGGTGTGGTTGGAAGGTTGGAAGGTTGGAAGGTTGGAAGGTTGGAAGGTTGGAACTACTTTTGGCGCGAAATTAAACTTGTCGCAATACCTGCTCAACAAAAAAATTAGACATCGGTGTCCGATCAATCCTCCAACCCTCCAACCTTCCAACCTTCTAACCTTCCAACCAGCCATCCGGTCTGGGTAGTGCTCGCCGGTATGTTCATGGTCAGCGTGCTGCTGGCAATGGTCGGCGCCGGCGTGTTCCAACTTATCGCGCTTTCGTTCGGCTGGGATGCCTCGGTTATCACCGGCATGTTGGCGCCCGATGCCCCGTCTGCCGAGCGCTGGCAGGTTCGCCTGTTGCTGGCTGTTGGCCACCTTTCTACCTTCGTGCTGGCAGGCTGGCTGGTGGTGCGTTTTTTCTATCCGCCGACTGCCCGTGCGCTGGTGTATTTGCGGGCAAACCGGTTGCCCGAAATGCGCCTTGTGGTGGGCGGCATCCTATTGATGTTGGCATCCATTCCGCTGGTGTTGTTTTTGTATAACCTAAACCAGGCCCTGCCACTACCCGATGCATTCCGAACGTTGGAAGAGCAAACCAACGATACCATCAAAGGACTGCTCCAGATGGACAACGGCCTCGAACTGCTGGCCAACCTGATTCTCATAGCCCTGCTGCCGGCTATTGGCGAAGAACTGGTTTTCCGGGGAGTGGTCCAACAACAGTTGCAGCGCCGCATCGCGTCACCCTGGTTGGCTATCGTGTTGGCATCCGCCATTTTTAGTTTTATCCATTTTCAGTTCGAGGGATTTTTGCCGCGTTTGCTGCTTGGCATACTTTTGGGCTGGCTTTACCGGCGTTGTCAAAACCTGTGGGTGCCTGTGGCAGCACACTTTGTGAACAATGCCGCTCAGGTCGTCGGACAGTTTCTCTACAGCCGGGAAATTTCCACCCTCGACCTCGAACAGGACATCGAGATGCCTTGGCCCGCCGCAGCCCTATCCGCCCTGCTTGTCATAGCCATCATGTATTGGATCAATAATCAGATTCATCATTCATCATTCACCATTCATCATTCAGAAAAGTGAGTCAACTCCTTGGTATCGGTTCTCGTATAAAACACCCCGCGTACGGCGACGGGGTTATTGTCCGCCTGCATGTGGCGGCGTATGAAGTCTGTTTCATTCAATTCGGCCTCAAAATGGTCGGCAAGGACTATTCCAACTGGCAAGTGGTGGAGGCCGTACCCGTTGAGGAGGCGGTGACTTTCACCGAAGCGGAACAATCGCTGGCGCGTATCCTGCGCTCGTGGGCCGGTCTCAGTCTGGAAGTAGTACCGCTGGGCGACCGCTGGGTCGGCGGCAAGATGGTGTTGCAAGCCGACGGCGTCCAGCCAAAAGAGGTGCCCATTGATACGTTTTTCCACAAAATCGTGATGATGCGCGACCGGTTGCGCGTGCTGGAACAACAGATAAACGCACACAAAAGGCTCGACGACGAAGACAAGGTAAACCTTCAGCAGTACATCACCCGCTGCTACGGGAGCATGACCACGTTCAACATCCTGTTCAAAAACAAGGAGGACTACTTCGTTGGGGAAAGCACGAAGGATTGACGATTTACGAACTACGAACTACGATTTACGATTTACGATTTACGATTTACGATTGCGCGTGATTCGTCCGACGAATTTGTCGTCGGACGAATCTTACCGCAACGCTTCTGCCTGGCGCAAGCATTCGTTCGCCTTTGCCGTTTGGCCCATGGAGTGGTACGAGATGCTCAGGTTTCGCCAGGCTGTCTGGTTTTTAGGGTCCATCGCGATGGTTTTTTCAAAATACGGGACGGCCTTTTCATTCAGGCCCATCATGCCGTATGCCGCGCCGAGGTCAAGATAGGTGCCGGCATCCGTCATGCCGTACTCCACGGCTTTTTCCAGCAACTCGACCGCGCGGGGGATGTTCCCGTTTTTTTTGCCTTCTTCGACGCCCCATGCGTGGTAGGTACGTCCGATGTTGGTACGGGCTATGCCGTAGTTGGGGGCCTCCTTGAGCGCATTTTCATACTGTTCAATCGCCTCGGCGTAGTGGTTTTGGGCGATGGCTGCATTGCCGAGGTTCAGGTAGGACACGGGGTTGGGCCGGATAGCGTTGGCCTGCTTGCTGTGCTGCTTGACTTGCGCCAGTATGTCGGCCTTTCCCGTTTCGGGGAGGTTTTTTTCGGCAGAAAAACGGGTGTACAGTTCGCTGCCCATGCCGTTGTGCAGCCGCACGCTGTTGGGTGCCTTGGCGCTGTCCGCAGTGAATAAAGTCAGGTTGTCGTGCCAGTCGGCATTGCGCGACACGGTGAGTACGCCGAACAGCGCTGCCACCCCGAGTAAAATAGCCGCCCCAACACCAATTTTTTTCGCCTCCGGCAAACCTGATTCGTCTGCCGCCAGGCCCGGGTCGAACCCGGTGACCTGCCACAAAAGCCAGGCAGCCCCGAGGCAAAACCAGGCCGAGGGCGCATACATCAGCCGTTCGCCGAACAAGGTCCCGATGACGAGCGGCATCTGGCTGTACAACACCACGCCGCACAAAAATGCTGCTGCGCAAAATGCCAACGCCTGCCGCCGCACCAGCCCGCGAATAGCCAAAAACACCAGGCCGCCGTACAAGGCCAACCCGGCCAACGCTTGCCAATTGCCCCAACCCACCGCCGAAAGGTGGCGGAAGGAGTAGTCGCTCAACAGGGGATGCGGGATCACCAGCAATTGAAAATATTTCCACAGCACCATGAACCCGGTGGCCGTGTGTTGACCGAGACCTGCCGCCGCTATGATGGGATTGTCCATCTCGCTGACGACAAAGTTGTCGGTCGTTTTGCTGAGTACGGCGGCACGTACCAGCAGAAACAGGATGGCGGGCAGGGCAAATAATGCGGCGTGGCCCGTGCTCTGCCGCCCGGTTTTATTGAAAAAAAACCAGCCCGCAAGCGGAAATACCGGGAGCAGAGCCACGGCACTTTCTTTGGAAAGCAGGGCAAGAAAATAACTTCCGAGGGCCATGCCCAACCATTTGCCCGATGGTCGTTCCAACCAGCGCGCCCATGCATACAGGGCCGCAACGCCAAAAAACAGGTTCAGAATTTCGTCGCGGCTTTTGATATTGGCTACGACCTCTGTGTGCAGCGGGTGCGCCGCAAACAGCAAGGCTGCCCCCGCTGCCAGCAACCAATGGTGGCCGCGCAACAGCCCGCGCAAGGTTGCGAACAAGAGCGCCACCGTGAGGGCATACCACAGTACGTTCATCAAGTGTCCGAGAAAAGGGCTGTCCGGCGCGATGCTCCATTCTATGGCGAACGTGACTAACGACAGCGGCCGGTACAGCAGCGCCGACGCGCCCGCGCCTTCCGTGCCCGCCCGGTAATGCTGCCGGAGCAACTCCGGGATGCCGGAAACGCCTTGCTTGACCAGTTCGTTTTTGCCGATAGCCAGGGGATCGTCCAGGACAAATTGGTGCCCAAGCGTGTTGGCGTACAATAAAAAAGCGAAGGCAGCCAAGCCCAGCGCTACCCATACCGTCAGGGCAGCATTGCCTTGAACCGGCGCCGGACGCGATTCTTTCGGGGTGGTGGCCTGTTGTTTAGGGAGGGGCGATTGCCGTGCGCGTTTTTTTGTCATGGTACTTGTTTCGCTACTGCCAAATAATAAGGGAAACTAAATGCTCAAATCCTTGATAATGTGCCGACAGCTCATCAGCACCTGTCGCTACTCCTGTTTTTTCAGGATCGCACGTTGGAACACGCTGAATGGAAAGGTTTTCACTTCAGGAATCGCCTCGCCGTTGTGCCGGACGTTTCCGGAGGTGCTGATGGCGGTTTCCATGCCCGAATACACCTCGAAAATCATTTCGTCGCCCTGTTTTTCGTAGGTGCACAGAACCCGGCTGTTCTGCACCGTAAACCAACACAACAGTTTGGGGCCGAACAGATAACTTTCCATCGCGATGCCATTCTTTTCGTCCACTTTCCAAAGGCCGTACTGCGGCGCTACGGGTACCAGCTCGTAGGGGCGCCAGTCTTGCTGCTTGGAGCCGTAAACCAGTCCGAACGTGTAGCGCCCTGTGGTGGAGGTATCTATCGGGTAGATTTCGATCCACATGGCCACAGACTGCACCTTGCCGCCGCCGTTGAAAATGTCCAGTGTACCATGCCAGGAGCCCGACCAAGTGGCGGGGAAACCGGTTGTATCTGCTTGCAGTTTTGAGTTTTGGGTTTTGTGTTTTGAGTCTCCCGAAGAAGCCGTAGTATCTGCTTGTTGGGCCGACAGGGGGAGCGGCAACAGGAGAATAAATCCACACAACGTCAATAATTTCTGCATAAGCACTGATCTTTAGCCCGCAAAAGTATCAATATCTGTTTGGCAAACCGCCCGCTACTTATGAAACTTCCTTCCCTCTCGTTCCTTGCCCAAGCCTTTGTGGATACGTGCGTGCGTTTCCCGGCCACCATGCTTTGTGCCTTTGTCGGCACTATAAGTGTGATGACCGCCATCGAATCCGACGGTGGGGAGAACTACATCAAACTCTGGATTATGGCTCAATTTGGGCTGGCGCTCTGTACGGGCCTGGCAGTTTGGGCGGAGTCGAGCGGCTGGAGTTTGCTTCGGACCTGGGGTATACAGCTCATGGGGCTGGCGTACCTCGCGGCGTACTACTTCGTGTTCGACATGGATAGCCCGGCATTGGAAAGCCTCGATTTGCCGCGCTACTTTGCCCTTTTGATCGCGGCGCACCTGTTCGTAGCCGTGGCGCCCTACCTCAACCGCCGGCCCGTGGCCGATTTTTGGGAGTATAACAAGCAGTTGTTCGCCAATTTTATCATTGGGGCAGTGTACGCGAACATCCTGCATGGCGGGCTGTCGCTGGCGTTGCTGGCTGTAAACGAGCTATTCGGCCTCGGTATCAGCGGGAAAATGTACATCCACCTGTTTGCCGTTTTGGGCGGCGTGTTCCAGACAGTGTTTTTCCTCTACCATTTCCCGACGCGGTTTCAATTCGAGGAAATGGAGCGCAGCTACAACCTCGTGTTCAAAAACCTCTGTCAGTACATTCTCATTCCCATTGTAGGCCTGTACTTCCTGATTTTGTATGCCTATTCGATAAAAATCTTAGTTGCCTGGAATTTGCCGCAAGGCTGGGTGTCGTCGTTGGTGCTGGGCTTTTCGGTAGCCGGCATCTTCACCTATTTGATCAATTACCTGTTGCCGGAGTATTCCGACAACAAGATCGTACATGCTTTCCGCAAGTGGTTTTGGTGGGTGCTGCTGCCGATGGTGGGACTGTTGTTCGTGGCCATCGGGCGGCGTATTGCCGATTATGGCATCACCCCGGAACGCTACTTTGTGGCCCATGCCGGGGTGTGGTTGCTCGCCATGTGCGGGTATTTTTTGTGGTCAAAAACCGACAACATCAAGTTCATTCCCATCTCGTTGGGGCTTTTTGTGTTAGTGGCTGTGGTGGGTCCGTTCAGTGCGTTCAACGTGTCGGAACGCAACCAGGTGACCATTTTGCGCGACCTGCTCGAAAAAAACAACAGGTTTGAGGGCGGCACGCTCAAGGCCGGCGGTACTGCGGTTCCCAAAGAGGTCGCCGAGCGCATCCACTCCTGTCTGCTGCTTTTGAGCCGGCACGATGCACTTGGCCGGATCGAGCCGTGGTTCCCAGTGCCCCTGAATAGTATCGCCACCGACACCACTAAAAACGGACAATATGCCCGTGCAACGGCTATCGCCCAATGGCTCAAGGCAGCACCCGAAGATGTGGCGACTACGCAACAGATCGTATCGGTCTATCCGCGCCAGGCCAAGCCCCAAAGCGGTAGTATCGCCGGATTCCGAACCTTTCACCGGGTCGAACTGCACGACGGTAGTGAGGCGCTCAACCGCCCGGTCGGCCACTCGGTGGTGTTTTCCAACGACGGCAAGGCCCTGCTCCTCTTCAGCCCCGACGGCAAGATATTCGCCGACTCCATCCCCCTCGAACCCGCCATGCGTGCCTGGACAACCGCCGCAGGCGCCAATGACTATTATGCCCTGCCCGACAGCGTCGTGGTGCTGGAACTGCGCGGGAAAAAGTCCACCGCGAAACTGTACATCAGCGAAGCCCGTTTCGACAAAAGGGAACTGCGTATGCAAAGCTTGAGCGGGATGTTGTTTTCTAAATAACCCGTTGGCATTCGGATGAATCCGTGGGCGAATAAAGCGGTGTTACATTTTCAGCCCACGGATTCATCCGTGGGCCACTGGAAAAAAAGTCCTCACGCTTGGCATTTCCGGCGCAATGGCCTACCTTCGCACCCGCTTTTAGCAAACGTTCATTAATTTTCACACAAGTATTTGAGAATGAGACATTACGAAGTCACCTTCATCGTAGATCCAGTGCTGTCGGGCGATGAAGTCAAATCGACAGCAGAACACATCCTGAACGAATTGAAAAATTTCGGCGCCACCATCGTGGCAGTGGATGAAATCGGCCTCAGGCAATTGGCCTACCCGATCAACAGGCGCTCCAGCGGCGTTTATTATTGTGTAGAGTTCGGCTGTATGGAAGCCGATTGGCTCGTCAAGTTCGAGCTCGGCCTCAAGCGCAACGAAAAACTGCTCCGCTTCCTCAACGTCAAACTCGACAAGTACGGCATCAAGTACAACGACGACAAGCGCAACGGCCGGATCGGCAAGCGCAAGAAGGGCGATACCACTGCTGCTGTTGCTGCGCCGGAGACCGTCGTTGCGCCTCCTGCCGTGGTAGACCTTGACACCGTCGAGGTGGTGGAAGCACCCGTCGAGGCTTGATTAGTATCCCGTTCCAACCACCCATTCGTTCACATTCCAATTTTTCAACAATATGGCTGCTTCGAGAGAAGACGTTAAATTTCTCAGCAATCCGAAAATCGGGCTGAAACAGAAAAAATACTGCCGCTTCCGCAAGTTCGGCATTAAATACATTGACTACAAAGACCCGGCCTTCCTGCTCCAGTTCATCAACGAGCAAGGCAAACTGCTGCCCCGCCGCATCACGGGCAACAGCCTCAAGTACCAGCGCCGCGTGGCTACCGCCGTCAAACGCGCCCGGCATTTGGGTATGCTGACGTTTGTAGCAGACCTGCTCAAGTAAGTGTGCACGGCGTACAGGAAACTTGTGCGCCGCGTTCCTGTCAATTTTTCAACTTAAATTTATCAAAAAGAGATGGATATCATTCTCCTCGATCATATCGAAAAAGTAGGCTCCAAGCACGATATCGTCAAAGTCAAAGACGGCTATGGACGCAACTACCTCATCCCGCGCGGCTTGGCCATTGTGGCCAACAAAGCCAACAAGGCGCGCCTGGAAGGCCTGAAAAAACAGACCGACAAAAAAGAATCCGCCATGGTGGGCACATACCGGGAATACGCGGCCAAACTGGCTGCCAAAACCCTCAAGATCGTAGCCAAAGCCGGCGAAAGCGGGCGCCTGTTCGGCTCCGTGACCGCCCAAAATCTGGTGGACGCGATCCGCGAACAAGTCGGCCTCACTATCGAAAAACGCATCGTGGAAATGCCGGAAGAAGTAAAAGAACTCGGCAGCTACGAAGCCCAGGTCAAGTTCCACCCGGAAGTGATCGCAACAGTCCGGTTCGACGTGGTAACGGATATCGCTGAAGATACCGACAACAGCGGCAGTACCGACACGGGCGATACCCTCCAGGAACCGGTGGACATGGAGGCTGAATAAGCGCTATGTTGATTAAGTGTCACAGAGGCTCACAGAGAAAAAAAGAGGCTCATGGAGGTTGTTTTAAAAAACCTCTGTGAGCCTCTTTTTTTCTCTGTGAACCTCTGTGACATTGTTATTATACACAATCACGCCGGGCAAAACTGCCCCTTGCTCACAATCCCGACCATTTTTCCGTTGAATGCACTCCCGACGAACGGCGTGTTAGCCGATCTGGAACGAATGTCCGCAGTGGAAAATGTCCACAGCACGTCGGGGTTGAACAGGGTAATTTCTGCGGGCGCACCGGGTTTGATTTCCGGCACGGGTACTCCCAGCACCTTGCGCGGGCCCACGGCCCACAAACGCACCAGGTCCTGCAGGGAAAGTTGTTTTCCCAGATACGTCCGGCACAGCGAGAAGGCTGTTTCCAGGCCGATCATACCGAACTCCGCGTAGGGGAATTCGAGGTTTTTAGCCTCCGGATCCCACGGAGTATGGTTGGTGCAGAGAAAATCAATCGTGCCGTCGGCCACGCCTTCCAGCAGGGCCTCACGGTGTTCATGGCCGCGTAAGGGGGGCATTATCTTCCAGTTGCTGTCAAAATCAGCAAGCATCTCGTCGGTGAAACACAAGTTGGCTACGGCTACGGAAGCCGTCACCGACAGTCCGGCGGCTTTGGCCGCGCGCACCATTTCGACGCCTTTTCGGGTAGACAACAGGTGCAGGTGCAGACGCCCACCTGCGTACTCCAGCAGACTCAAGTCGCGCTGCACCGCCACTTCCTCGGCCAAAGCCGGGATGCCCTTCATGCCTAAGCGGGTGCTCACTATGCCTTCGTGCATCATGCCGCCGGCGGCAATGGTCTTGTGGTGTGGCCAGTCCATAACCAGCCCGCCAAATGCCTGTGTATATTGTAAAGCCCGCAAAAGCAGTCCGGCGTCCTGCACAGGATGCGGCCCGTCCGAAAATGCCGCAGCGCCCGCCGCGTGCATGTCGTACAGCTCGGCCATGTCCTTACCCGTCGCACCCACTGAAATCGCGCCAATAGGGTAGAAATACACCGCTTCACCGGAGGTTTTGCTGCGCAAATAGGCTACCCCGGATTTCGAATCAACAGCGGGTGATGTGTTGGGCATAGGCGCCAGTGCCGTAAAGCCGCCGGCCGCAGCAGCAGCAGCAAGTGCGTGCAGGTCTTCCCGGTGTTCGAAGCCCGGTTCGCCCGGTTGCGGCCCCACGTCCATCCAGCCCGGCGACGCAAAGACTTCTTGTTCGAAGCGTATTTCGCGCACCCCTGCTTCCATGGGCAGGTTTTTGCCCACAGCCCGAATGGTGCCGTTGCCGATACGAATGTCCATCGGAGCGGAGTTCTCTTTTTCGGTGCAGACCCGGATGTTTCTCAGTAGTAGTTGCATGGCTTTTTTTGCTGCACGCAAATGTCTGTGAAATTCGGGAGGGTGTTGAAAAAACTGTGCTACTGATGTTTCATATTTCCCTATGCAGGTTCAGTTTTTTGGAGCGCCTCCAGGATCAGGGCACACGCCTCTTGTATTTCCGCCTCACTGATGGTGAGTGGTGGGGCAATGCGCAGGCAGCGGTCATTGAACAAAAACCAGTCGGTGATCACGCCCAGGCGCAGGCACTGCTGAATGACGCGCTGTACCCGCTCGGCATCGTCGAGGTCCACGGCCATCCAAAGCCCGGCGCTGCGCACGTCCCGGATTGCCGGATGCACGAGTAACTGGCGGAACAAACGCTCCTTTGTCGGCACAAGGGCTATCAGGTCCGTTTCCAACAGCACCTGCAACGTGGCCAAAGCCGCCGCCGCGCACACCGGATGCCCACCAAACGTGGTGATATGCCCCAGCGGTGGATCGAACGACAACACCTGCATGATCGCCTTCGGCGCCACAAATGCCCCAATGGGCATGCCGCCGCCAAACCCCTTGGCCAGCAACAAAATATCGGGCCGAATACCGTACTGCTCAAAAGCAAACAAGGTTCCCGTACGGCCGTAACCGGCTTGAATTTCGTCGAGAATCAACAGCGCTCCCGTTTCATCGCAGCGCCGGCGCAAGGCCATGAGCCATTCGGGTTTGGGCAGGAAGATTCCCGACTCAGCCTGCACCGTTTCTACGATCACGGCTGCCGTGTGGTGGTCAATTTCATCAAAATCCCCAGCACCGTTAAAGTCAATATGGCGGATGCCGGGCAGCAGTGGCTGGTACGGCAGGGTGAAGTCCGTCGGATTCATCAGGCTGGCTGCGCCCTGCGTGCTGCCGTGGTAGGACCTGCGGCAGGCGACAAAATCGGGTCTTCCTGTGTAGCGTTTTGCGAGTTTCATGGCGCCTTCGGTTGCTTCTGCGCCGGAATTGACGAAGTACACCGAATCGAGTCCGGGAAGCTGCGCCGACAGCAAGGTGGCCAGTTCAACCTGGGGAGCCAGCACGTATTCGCCATACACGAGGGTATGCCAATAGCGTCCCAATTGTGCCTGCACGGCTGCCTCCACGCGTGGGTGCCGGTGCCCAAGGACGCTCACGCCAATGCCGGCGATCAGGTCGAGGTAGCGCTTCCCCGCGGTGTCGTACAGGTACAAACCCTCGGCGCGTTCGATTTCAAGCGCAAGCGGCGCGGGGGAGGTTTGGGCAAGGTGCTGCAAAAACAAATGTCGCTGACTGAGCATGATTTGTTTGTAGGTAAAAATATTTGGACAAATATTTGTGCCGTCTCGAGGTTTTCGTGCGTCCAATCATCAAAGCGGCTGTGTTTTTGTTGAAAGAGGCAAACGTACCCGAAAAGTCGCTGTTTTTTCAATCGTGTACGGGCAAAACCCAAACACAAATACCATCAGGCATGACTGCCCAATCGCTCATCGCTTACGATATTCCGGCGCTCCACACCGAGCAAACGGGGAAAGACGCTTTTCATGCCTTGAACGACCACCACGTCAAGCACCTGCCCGTGGTAGAAGGCCGCAAGTTGGTGGGTATTCTTGCCGAGGAGGACATCTTCAACCACAAGCTGTACGAACCAATCGGGGAATACGATTTTTCCATGATGCGCCGCTTCGCCGTGCGTGGAAAAGACCACGTTTTTGAAGTCATGCGGGTCATGGGTGAAAATCGGCTAACCGTCATTCCGGTCGTGGATGAGCAAGGTAACTATCAGGGTCTCATTACCCTGAGCGACTTGTTGCGCTTTTTTGCCGGCTCTGCTTCATTTACCGAGCCTGGCGGTGTCCTCGTGCTTGAGATGAGTCGTCGCGACTATGCCCTCGGTACCATTGCCCGCATCATCGAGGAAGAAAATGCGAAAGTACTCAGTTCCTTCGTCACGTCCGGCCCCGATGCCGAAACCGTCGAACTGACCCTAAAGGTCAATCGCCAGGACCTCAGCCGGATTATTGCGGCATTGCACCGGTACGAGTATGACGTGAAAGAAACGTTTGCCGAAGGCGATTACGCCGACTCCCTGCAGGAACGCTACGATTCGCTGATGAACTACCTGAATGTCTGAACACAGGTGCGACCCAAGTGTCCTTGCGCCATGGGGTATATTCAGCATTTATCATTCATCATTCATCATTCCGAATGCCCACCTACGCCATCGGCGACATCCATGGGTGCAACCGCACTTTTCAGGCCCTCCTGGGTCAACTAGAGCCCAAACGGGGAGATACACTCGTATTGTTGGGCGACTTGATAGACCGCGGCCCCGACTCCAGGGGCGTGGTGGATACCGTTTGGCATTTGCAAGAAGCAAGCATTCAGGTTGTTTGCCTGCGCGGCAACCACGAACAAATGCTGCTGGATGCCCGCAACGGCCCCGCTGAAGCGGACCGCTGGCACTCCATCGGCGGCAAAGCCACATTGGAAAGTTTTTCGGCAAAATGGGTGGAGAACATTCCGGATACGTATTTTCAATTCTTCGAGGCCATGCCTTTTTGGTTCGAAACCCGGGGGTTCCTGTGCGTACACGGCGGGGTGGATTTTTCTCAAACCAAACCACTTGACCACCCCGAAACCCTGCTCTGGCTGCGCAACTGGTACGGCAATATTGACTACGAATGGCTTGGCGACCGGATGCTACTGCACGGCCATTCACCCATGCCCTTGTCCACCATAACCGCCCAGCACGTAGTACTCGAAGAGCAGCGCTACCTCAACCTCGACAACGGTTGCGTGTATGCCTTGCGCCGTCCACGCCCTTCGGGGCTGGGGCACTTATTGGCGTTATGCCTGGAGACAAAAAAATTGTTCTCGCAGAAATGTGGCGAACTGGGTGCCTGACGTACGTTTGTACTCATTCGTTCATTTTCTAAATCTCAATGCACATGAAACAAACAATCAAATCCCTCCTGTTCGTGCTCCTCGTAGTTGGCTTAGGCAGCACCGCTTGCAAAAAAGACGAAGATTCGGGCAGTGGCGAGGCCGCGCTTACCGCTGCGTCGTGCTGGAAAGTGACCAAACAGGAAGAGTACAATCCTGTGAGCATGGTCTGGAAAGATGTTACAGCAGATCAATTCGACCCTTGCCACTTGGACGATTGTTTCAAATTCAACAGCGATAAGTCTGCCACGAAGACCTTCGGCTCCGTCAAGTGTGATTTAAGCGAACCGGCTACCGAGACAGGAGCATGGAACATCAGTGCCGACGGCAAAACGTTCACCTTGACAGACCCCGATGGTGACGAAGAGATGTACACCATCGTGGAGTTGTCGAGCCGAAAGTTTGTGTTTGAACAAAACGTTAGTGGGGGGGGCAAGGAACGACTAACACTCACGAATTAGGCACTTGGGTTTCGTCCTCGACATCAACAAGCCGCGCAGCAGCTGTCCATTTCGTTTCAAAACGACGGACAACTGCTACGCGGCTTTTTTATTCTCCACCGAGGCAACCTACCTTTGTCGGGCCGTTCCCGGAAACGGGCCAAGCGATATCAACCGTCCCCCTGTTCTCAAACACCGTATCCATTGCCCAACCTCGTCATCATACCCACCTACAACGAACGCGAGAACGTGGAAGCCATCGCACGGGCCGTGTTCGACTTGCCCGAAGCGTTCCATGTTCTCATCGTGGACGACGGCTCGCCCGACGGCACCGCCGCTATTGTGCGTACCCTGCAAGCGGAATTCCCCGAACGGCTGCACCTGCTGGAGCGAAGCGGTAAACTTGGCCTCGGTACCGCCTATATCGCCGGCTTCCAATGGGGCCTCGAACGCGACTACGTTTTCTTCTTCGAAATGGACGCGGACTTCTCCCACGATCCGAACGACCTGTCCCGCCTCCTGGCCAAATGCCGGGACGACGGCGCCGACGTGGCCATAGGCTCCCGCTACGTGCGCAGCGGGCATGTCAAAAACTGGCCGCTCGACCGGATCATCCTTTCCTACGGCGCGTCGCTCTATACCCGCCTTATCCTCTGGATGCCCGTCGCCGACCCTACCGCCGGATTCATCTGCTACCGGCGCCACGTGCTTGAAACGATCAACCTCAACAAGGTGCGTTTCGTTGGATATGCTTTCCAGATCGCGATGAAATTCGCTGCCTACTCCCTTGGCTTTCAGGTGCGCGAAGTGCCGATCACATTCAAAGACCGGGAACGCGGGCAATCCAAAATGTCGCTTCGCATCGTCGGAGAAGCCATGCTGGGTGTGCTGCAAATGCGTTGGAGGAGGTTTGAAAAAAAGGTTTGAGGGTTTCTGGTTGGAAGGTTTCTGGTTAGAAGGTTTCTGGTTAGAAGGTTTCTGGTTTCGAAAATCCTCCAACCAGAAACCTTCTAACCAGAAACCTTCAAACCTCAAAAATCCATGCGCAACCGGAAATTTAACCGCCGCCCGGTCAGGTAGTTCGGAATCGCGTATTGCACGTTGGTGATCGCCTTGATCCAGGTGTTGGATGCCTCGTTGGCCACTTTCATCAGGTTGAATACCTCGATGCTGGCCCATGTATTGCGCGTGAAGCGCAGGAAGTGCCGGGGGCGGTGGTTGCGCCACTCGTCCTTCCAAAGTTGGAACCCAAAACCAATATCCACCCGGTGGTAGGCCTTGAAGCGGTAGGGGTTGCGGTACTCGACGTTGTTGTCCACGATGCCAAACGGCAGACCGCTGCCTACGGTGAAATTCAGGTGCATGCGAATATTTTTGTTGTTGCGCAGGTAGTCTTGAAAAAACGTGGAAAACGTGAGGAAGCGATCAGTGGGGCGCGGCACATCGGCTACAGGGCGGCCCTCACGGTCGCCAACTTCCCGAATCATGTGCTGCACGCCGTCAATAGCTTCGCGCGTGCTCAGGAAGGACAGGTTGACCCAGCTTTCGGCGCCGGGAACGAACTCGCCGTTCAGGCGTACGTCAATGCCGGTGGCATAGCCCCGCGAATCGTTGATCCCGGCATAGCGGATGCGCACGTTGTCGAGGTCGTACGAAATCAGGTCCCACATTTGTTTGTAATACGCCTCGGCGATGAGGCGCATCTTCACCGGACGGCGTTTCCCCCACAGGAAATCGTAGGTGAAACCGGCCACAATATGCGCCGACTTTTGGGCGCGTGCATCGGGGTTTACCGCGCCGTCGAGGCCGCGCAGTTCGCGGTAAAACGGCGGCTGGTAGTACAGCCCGCCGGCGAGGCGGTACGACAGGTCTTTGCTGGTGTTCAGGGGTTTGTACAACACCTGCACCCGCGGCGATACGAACCAATCGCCGTTCAGGCTCCAGTATTGACCGCGCACGCCGGCTGTCACCTGCAGTTCGCGCACGCCGTCTTGCCGCCAGGTCCAGGTGTCCTGAATAAAACCGGTGAGGCGGTGGCTGTTCAGGCTGTTTTGGGTTTTCAGCACGCGGCGTACGAGCAGTTGGGTCGTGTCGAAAGGCAGGGAGTACAGGGCCGAATCGAGGCGCTCCCATTCGTTGATCTTGTCAAAAATCTCTTCGTTTTGCCATTTTGCCGACCACTGCAGGAAGTGGCTGCGGGTGAGGCTTTGGTCGGGCACGTCGCGTTGC